>Ga0307508_10003417_pt1 | contig 16064 bp, 18 predicted proteins | sample 9_EM_MG_FD_203089 | JGI IMG/M metagenome (GOLD analysis project Ga0307508, IMG submission 203089) | Populus trichocarpa ectomycorrhiza microbial communities from riparian zone in the Pacific Northwest, United States - 9_EM | ecosystem: Host-associated > Plants > Roots > Unclassified | place...
TCTGAGCCGATCTTTCCGGAAATAGCTAACTACCGGCGCCTATCTTTCCCTGGTACGTACCTCTCTAAGGATACGTACCGACCTCTAAGGATACGTACCGACCCTCGATTTCCTCAGGTGTAACACTTGGAGATTAGGACCTGGCCACTGAGAAGATTTTCCGGTGCATCTGGAACGCAAAGAACATTGTGGAAGGTTAGGCTTTGACTATCGTGGGTGATGGTGGTGGATCCCCGATGGGTAGACCATGTCGAACCGGAAAGTCCGCGAACCTGTATTTGGTGGGGTTCCGCCTGGTGGAGAAGGTTCAGATATGGGGTGATGTGAATAGTACACCCCGAGTCATATTGCTAGTCTATCGAGTTTGCTGAGGTACTTGTGTGGGTGACAAAAGCCCAGTCACAATATTCATCGTTGTTTTCGGTGGCGACTTTATAAGCCTGATGGTTGGACTGAGCCTCTCACCTCTTTGTTCGGCATTCAGCCTCAATGTGTCCTCTTCCTGACCAATCCTTCTTCTTGCGGCAGTAGTCACAAGTCTGTTCGGCTTTTGTAGACTGTATGGTAAAAGCTGTTGGCTTCGTAAGAATCGATTCGGTATTTTTTGCAGTCTTCGGGTTTTTGGTGATAAGATCTCGGAGATGGACTGTGACGCCATGATAGGTAGGATTCTCAGTCTGCGAGGCAATATTGTTGACCACCATCTTGTAGTAGTCGGGCAATGTGCCGAGAAGAATCTGGGCTTTGGCACTATCGTATTTGGTCACCACAGCGTAGGCACCGGCAGATTTGGTGGTGTCTGTAGAACCAGCAACAGTGGAAGCGAGTCGTGCCCATCTGATTTGGAACTCGTTGATGAGTTCATCAATGGTCGATACACGGTTGTCGAACTGCAGTTAGATAACCCCATGGTGGAGCGCTGTGAGGTTTGCTCTAGTTTTTCCTTCGTATTGTTCCCGGAGGCTTTTCCAAGCTGTATGGGCATTATCTTCCATCAGGATAATGGACTCAGCAGTGCCCTCACTGTTCTGGATCATGAAAGCGAGAGCAAGATCATTGGCTCGTTGCCATTTGCGTATAGCGTTTTCAATGGTAGCAGTTTCGGTTGCGGCAGCCGATGTACTTGGACTCTGACTAGTCACATCGACGAGTGGGAGTAGCTGGTGGATTGAAAGGTGGATCTTCAGCTTGCGGGCCCATTCAGGGTAGTTGCCTCCATCACTGAGCTTAGGCTTCAGATCCGGAATAGTGATTCCTTCTTCTCGTGAGGTGGACATATTTTCTGGGTAGATTTTGCGATAGTCTTAGGATGTCTGTGTGGATGTGGATGGATTTCTCGGTTGTCTTCGGGCGCCGGTGCGGATGATTTCTCGGTCGTCTTCAGACGCCGGTGCGGGTACAGATGGTTTCTCGGTCGTCTTCGGGCGCCAGTACGGATGGTTTCTCGGTCAGGCGCAGCTGCAGGTACGGATGGTTTCTCGGTCGTCTTCGGGCGCCGGTACGGATGGTTTTAATGGCTTTTCGGAGCCTGGGCTCATAACCTGAACAACTTTGCGAGCGTGAGACGATGCTTGAGATTGCTAGAGATCTCGCCACTGGCTCCAGAGCGCCCTTATAGATATATCCTCCGGCTACCGCACCTAGAGCAAAAATGCAAGGAAGCAAAACACACTAAACTACCCCTCTTTTTCCTCCTACCATCCTTGCCTTCCCTCGCGTCCACCCGCCTCCTCCGCAGCTAGCCTACTCGTGCGGCACCTTGGCAATATCTTCAACACCAATCCTCTCCTCTAGCTCGCCGTCCCACATCGGTCGCTTCCAGAAACGTAAGTATTGCCTCCGTGCAGCGCTCGTCCGCAAACAGATCAGCGATCCGAAAACGATCTCGTCCACGTCTAGTCTGCAGTCGGACCTGTTTCCAGAGCACTTTCTGCTGCCGTTGTCATGCAGTACATGTCTTGAAGAGATGTTCACGTGTCTGGGCGCTACCAGGTCTGCGGCACCTAAAAAAAGATGGTTTGCTCGGTGGATTTCTCTCATTGCCTGCCACGACAGCATACTTCGACGAGCGCACATCGTCCAGCCCCACGACTCCAATCGACACCGGCCCTAAGGGTACGATAACGCTAGGAATATGTTGGAATAAAGGGATCGGTAGAGACGAAGATAGCGAATTGATTGATTGATACAAAGTCGAAGGAGGAGCATTCTCTCTATATACAACGGGCCCGAGGGACTCGCCAGGGGGAAAGGACGGAAGACTGTCTCCTGAGCCGGTGCTCGGAGACTCGGGCGGCTGTCATCTCCGGACGCCTATTATTCTGAGAGAATAAGCTCGCACACCAATCACAGTCAGGGTGTGGACCTAATCCCAGAGCTTGCGCGCAGACCCCGCAATATAAAGAGAAAAAAAGAATGCTCTGGCTCGGAGTTGAACCGAGGATCTTGTCGTACTAAGGACACGCCGTACCTACTGGGCCACCAGAGCTAGTTATACTGCCATGGTGCGCAATGTTTATCTAGTTCGACGACTCAAGCGACAACTGCCTCAAAGGAATCGCCGCACACCAGTCACGGTGGGCCGAATCCGAGAGCTTGCGCGTACCGTATTAACTCACTTAAGAGGTCCCCCTATAAACGCCACTGCTATAGGTTGTGACGTGCTGGCGCGCGCTAGATCGCTTACGGTTAGCGCGCCGAGCGTTTTTCAGACGTCAGGTGATCAGCCTAGGAGATATCTCAGCTCAGCTGAATAGGGGATACAGCCAGAAGTATCACCAACTATGTGGTATATCTACAGCTTAAAAGAATAATGCGGCTACCAACCATCAACGACCAAGTACCAGGCTCCAAGCTGCCAGCAGAACTCCTCACGACGATTTTCTTGCAAACTTCCTTACATCCCACTGCCTCGAACCCCTAGCAACCGTTCACCAGTTAAATCCAAACAACGGCCAGGGCCTCGAAAACATCCAATCTCTGCGGTCCCTTGCAGGGTTTTTCTGCTGGCAGCCACTCCTTCCAGAGTAAAGCGGTGCAGAACAGTTGAATTTAAGCTACGAGTGATGTCTAGGGCATAACACGGACAGGTGGACGACTGAGATGGTGGGAAACGGAAACCTACACGTGAGGAGGTTCGAGTGCGGTTCTGACTCAAGTAAAAGAACCAGGTGATGAAATGGAAGAAGGTATTCTGCAAGATTATCAGGCAATTACTGAAAATTACTAATCATCACGGTTTTTACAGAACAAGGCATTGTGGCTTCAGGCGAATCAGCATACTGTACGTATACGGTGAAGCAACCCGCGGTGGAAGGAGCTTGAGAAACAACTACATGTCACGTTTGAGGGGCGGCAAAAACTGGGACGAATTGTACGTCGCAAGTGGTTTGAATGTACCTCGAAGCGGTTGTTTACAGAGATTTATCCCTATTCAACTTTTGAATTCTGCTTTTCAAACGGCTGGTTTTCTCAGTTCCTTCACCGCAATGATATCACACTTCGAATCATCACAAACCAAGCCTCAGAAACACCGGCACAGCACTGTGAGTGTAACGGCACGCCGCCGCCGTCACCACCTATCCCGAACGACTAGAGTCTGGAACATTCTGGATGGAGTGGCGCAAGGAAGGTTCGGGTTCTAGGTTGCGGGGCGAGGAAAGGTTCTGGTTGCGCGGCAAGGTTCTGGTTGCGCGGCGAGGAAAGGTTCTGGGTGCGCGGCGAGGAAAGGTTCTAGGTGCGCGGCGAGGAAAGGTTCTGCTGGTTCTGGTTGCGCGGCGTGAAGAAGGATCTGGATGAGGAGGATCGCACTCATTGTATATAAGAGTGCGCTGTTGTCTGTCTTGCATGTTTCTTCTTCACGTAACAACTTGTTATCGTCAGCCATAGTCGGCCTTGACTACTAGCAATTGTTCCGCCTCAATGCCACGTCCCTGCCTTGCCCATTCCACGTCCTTGCCTTGCCCGTTTCCCCACGTCTTGTCCTTATCTGTCCACGCCCCCACACCCTCGTCCATAAGTCCCGGTTCGCTATCTGGAGTCAGAGAGCCACGCCCGTTACAGTGAGATGATCTTCAATTTTCTACGTTTCAACCAGCGGAATTCACAACTGCAACATGGTAGTGAAGAAGCTGTCTGCACTGTTGGCTGATATCTCACCTCTAATATCATCAATATGGATCAAACACCACTACCCAGGGAATATCTGGAGGGAAGAAGCTACGAAACAAAGGGGAATAAAACTGTATGGGCTAAGAGCTGACAATCTGGATGGGGGAAGCGCCAGGCAACAATGCAGTTTACCATCTTTGCCGACAGTGTAGCTGGTGTCTTGCCACTCATGATCTTTCGAGCAAAAGAGGATAGTAAAACGACAGTCAGACAGCGTGAGGCTTTACGGTACAATCCTTGAGTCATGGTTTCATTTCACAGCAAAGCCTATGCAACTACCGTAACCATCCTCTATTGGCTGTTGAAACAACTTCTACTGAAACTCGGCGGGCTGTCTTCTCTGCTCATCATGGATCTCCTTTGCTCGCATAGGACCAAGCCAGTAACGAAGCTCCCGAAAAAGAATGACATCACTCTGTCGATGGTTCTTGCTGGCTGTTCTGGCATTGTTCAGCCTGTCAATATCTCATTCAACAGGCCGTTTACTAAGTATATGCTGAAGGAAGAGATCGACAAGGAGTTTGAAGGAGCAGACAATAATGTAGGCCTAGATGATATCACAGGAAGTAGCGCAGGGGGAGAAATGAGAGTAATGATGACCAGATGTGTTGGTGCGGCTTGGGAGAGATTCTGTTGGGAGACGAGAGAGGTTATCATTCGAAGCTACCGTTGCATTAGCGCATCTCTACCGATTGATGGGTCATTTGATGGCGAGATATCCATCAAAAGGCTACTGACTCCTACCTAATGACTACTCTGAAGGACTGGAAGACCCAAGGGGCACCCACTGCAGACGACGGTACAGCGAGTTGCAGTGACGACACTGTGCAAGACTGATCATCATTGGATGACGAGTCCAACATTGAAGGTCAGCATTTAGCATCGGATGCAACTCAAGGTAAACCTAAGGTACGCGGCATGTCTGGCCATGACAGGGCAGGCTGCGCAAGTCGAGGTCGTGGCCGTGGTCGTGGCCGTGGCAAGAACCGAGCATCCACTCATCTAGTAGCCCCTTCCACTGCGGTCATTGCCACATCCCCAGCCTCACCTCAAGCTGCAGCACTGGTCACCCCCGGCAGTGCAGAGCCACAATCTTCAACCCCTCACCTCCGCAGCTAATCTCTTTCAGCCGGTCTCTCAGCCGATGTGACAATATCGAACTAGTCAGGTTTCTCGATAGTCACGAAGGAGACGGGGCGCACGCGGTCTTCGCCGCCGTTCAATTATTATACAAGAATAACTTCCCCAATGACCCTCCTTCCAAGTTCCCCCACCGTTAGGGGATTCACAGCGAATAATCTAAGGGGTTCAGTTCGGTATTGGAATCGCCCACCGGCTCGTACATGGGTCGCGGCGACGGTGGGTTGGCGCATGCCCGGCGGCGTGTCAGACGGCTTGTGTATATCGCTTCGGCGGATGATTCGAGATGGCTTGCTTGAGGCGCTTCGGCGGATCGTTCGGATTGAGACGGGCCCGGCATACTGCCCGTCGGCTCACTTGCGGCGTTTCTAAGTCTCGTTCGAGACTGCTCGCTCGCGGTGCTTCGGCGGATCGTTCGAGACGAGCCCAGCAGCTTGCCCAGCGGCTCACTCGTATCGCTTCGGCAAATGGCTCGGATCGAGACGGGCCTGGCAGCTTGCCCGGCGGCTCGCTCATCTCGCTTCGGTGAATGGTTTAGATCGAGATGGGCCTGGCGGCTTGCCCGACGGCTCGCTCGTATCGCTCGTGGGTATCGCTTCGGTGGAATAGTTCGAATCGAGACGGGCCCGCCGTACTGCGCGACAGCCCGCTCGCGGCGCTTCGGTGAAAGGTTTGGATCGAGGTGGGCCCGGCATACTGCCCAACGGCTCGCTCGTAGCGCTTCAGGGGACGGTTCGACGTATGCCCGGCGACGTGCCCAACGGCTTGTGTACATCGGTTCGGTTCGAGGCGGGCCTGGCGTAATGCCCGGCGGTTCGCTCATATCGCTTCGGCGCCTGCCATGCGGCTCGCGTGACAACTGCATCACAGGTAAGATAAGGTAAGTAATACATCAGGAAAAAATAATCTCCGTTCCAACGGAGACCGGCGTTAGATGCGTTGAGAGCGTTGGGAAAAATCTTAGATTCCAATTTGGCGTTGATAGGCAGTTGGCATGCCGGTAACAGCAAACACGTAGCTTCTCCATCCAAACGCTACGCCAGGCGTGGCATCTACTATCCATGCAGAATACCTTACTCATTTCCGTTAGAAGGTAGTCCAGAGGTCGAATTATCCTGTCCACGCAGCGCTTCCGTCGAAACGCTACGCCTGGCGGCGCATTTACTACCCGCACAGAATCCCTAACTCATTTCCGTTGGAAGGTAGTCCGGAGGTCGAATTATGCTGTCCACACTCTGCCGAGTGCACCACCTGGTGGGGTGTGTATTATTTTGGCAATGCGCGCCTCTCGGCCATTAATTCAATACTTGACACATGGCATTTGGCACCGCAAGGTTGTTTTAGACATAATACAATACAATAAGGTAGCTGACTACAGTCAAAACAGAGCAATCATTCAACCCAAGGAGAAATGCCATTCCAGAGGCTAGTAAACCTCATTCCAAGTAGCTAAATCAATGTGGCTGTTCACTATCCATCCTTTATTCGTGATTCCCAAGCAGTCGGGTTCTTCTGGAATTAGATGTGCTGCGCCAGCAATGGTATCACTGCTGATCACAGCGTAGCCTCTGCCCACTTAAGGTGTAACCACTTTCACCGTACCAGACGCTCTTTCAGGCGTACCACCTGCAGCTGGGGTCGTTGTTGGGACGAATGCGCTCCAAAAGTGTCCTCTGCCGGCGGAAAGCTTGAAGAGATTTAACAGACGGTAAGGCAGGCACCCTTGAAGCGCGCCATACGCCGGTTCTTGATCGTGACGATGTTTGGACGCCTTGACCCATACCCAGTTGTGGCGAGCTGGTTGACCGTACCAGGTTTTTTCACCTGTGCATCGAACGTATCGAATCTTCTGCGCACCGTACATATTGCTGATGGGGATTCGTATTCCATGGTAAATGTTTACCGCACACTGGAGCAGGTCTTCGGAACCTATTTTGATCTTCCTGGACTGAAGAAAGCGATTCGTCTTGTGGTGTATCGTATTTTTAAGGTGGTTATCATGTACAGATTCGAGTAGCTTAGCGAAGGTGACGATCTTTGCCTGTCCAGAGGAAGGTTGTTCCGAGGTAAATTTCACAACAGGTAAGGAATCTTCAATGGTGTCTCTACCACTCTCGGCATTTTTGCCTCTCGTCGCAGCAATATTCAGTCGCCGTATTGCAAATGTGTCACTTCGTTGGTAGTATTCAATTATTTGTCTGTAGATATCGCCAGACCAGTTCGACTTGATGTATGGATCCTTCAGTTGAGTACAGTGCGAGCTTTCTCCAGTCTCGGTAGACCACTGCTTGAGAGATCCGTAGCGTCGTATCTGCTTCCCAAAATGAAGTAGTTGATGAAACTTGGGAAAGTTAAAATCACTACCTTCCTCATGGTATTCAACCATTTCAGTGTTGATAAACGTCTCCCACTCCTTGCGAAGCCTTTCGTGTTCGGTGCTTGCTTTTCCTTGCATCGCCATATCTCGCTGCTGGATCAACCTCTTTCGATACTTCTTTCCCTGATCGGGTACCTTCTTAGAGACCCGGAATTGGCGGAAGACACGCTTCGAGATGTGGAAGCGTTTCACAACCTTGTCCATGAGTCCCAATGTCTCTTCATCATGTGATTCGTATTGAGCATAAAAGTAGAACTCCACGAGAGCTCGGCAGCACTCGATTGCCTCATTGAAAACTCCACATTGGGAAGGGCATGGATTTCGTAGAGCGCAGCATAAAACCCCAACCAGAAACCGAGACATGATTTTGATCTCTTTACCCTGCCAACTCGTCACCTCCACATATGCCTTCTAAGGTTGCGCCATATCCAGATATGGCGGTACCAATAGCCAGATGTTGAACTTATCAAGATGTTTATGCTGCTTGAGAAAGTTCTCTTGCCATCCCAGGAGGTGCTTCAACATTCCCAGTTGCAGTGTATGCAACAAGTCAGATTTTGGGAGGTCACTGACAACGCAGTCAAGATGCTAGAGAACATTCAAACCTTGGTGGACCCCTTGACCAGTAAGACGTACATTTGCTGCTGGGGTATCCAAATCACAGAGCTTTCTGTACAGGGTGTGATCCTGACGCTCACAAAGTTTGACTGGAAATTCGCCCATATCTTTGGGTGGGCATTCGCACCCGTAACAAATGCCATTCTTGATGTTGTGAAGGTCTCGGGGTTCTGGGTAGTCAGCGATCAAGGTGTCAGGCGATGCAACACAACGCCTGAAGTATTCATCGGCATATCGTGCGTAGAATACGCGGCATTCCGCATCCATTTATGGTCCGAGAACATGACGTAAGACGTGTTGCTGTATCATTCGATTGTGCTCCTTCTGAGCATTGTATCGAGAGATGGGAATATTGCGCGTCTTAATCGGGATTGGTAGAAGAGTTATTAACAATATGCCGTGGTAGCTTGACGCCATTATGATAGTGGTGGATAGGTTTCCAATCGTCATATATACCAGCCACGCTTTCTTGTTACTGGAAAAATTTGTTAGGTGTGTTGCATCGGAAAAGAAAATCATCAGTAAGACTGTACCACCATCTTCTAGGGTGCTCTGTACGATTGTCAGAAACCCGTACACACCTCTGAAAGTACTGACTACTAGGGAGGGTTCCAACCTGCCTTCCCCACCACCAGTCTATGGTGTGCATCTCGCCATATATGCGCCTTCCATCCTCCTCAAATGGTTGCTGAGGCACGTATCTAAGATGATCTGCATATGCTGGCTGCTTGAGAAGCCACTTCGCACACTCGATAATATCTCGATGCCAGAATTTGATCGACTCTTTGGCATGCTGTGTGTTCCAAACGACATTTTCCAAGTGGCTTCTTTGCCATGAACTGGCTCCATGTCCATCCTCCATTCAATTCAGCATCTGCCGTAGACTGTAATTGGACTTGAGCGAAGCCTTTATCTCATCCTTGACTCCAACACTCCCCTTTAGCATTTTGTCGATGCTCTTTGCACTGAACTTGTCAACTATAACAATCTCGGCAAAGTTCAACTCTTCTTCGTTGGTAAATGGGTAGTACGGATCTTCGTAGGCGTGGGTTATTTCATCCTGTCGAGGGACATAGGTGCAGCGAAGGCCGGCATTGGGGTATGTGCGGATGGTCACGGTGGCATCAACTAGCCCGTTCGCATGTTCGTTTGCGGGTTGACTGCCATCATTGTCATTGTCTCCATAACTAGAAATGCTATCCCGGGGGAAGAAACATGAGGAAGAGTGTATGTACTTTGTGGGCTATCTTTGTCAGGTGGAGAATCGGCTTGTCATTTTTTCGACACCCAAAGTTCTGCCCAGTATTCTGGATGGTCTTTTTCGATGTGTTGGTGGAGAAATGTTCGCAGTGTAAATCTCTTAAAACAGTATGTACACAGTAGGCTCGAAACCCCTTTTTACGACATAATTCGGATGTGATGGGTGAATGCTGAAGAGAGTTCGTGATGCTTGGATACCTGCGCTTTAGAGGCACGAGTGTTGTTGGCGAGTGGAGAAGTTGCACGATTTTCTTTGTTAAAATTATGAGGAGTTTGATTTTTAAACAATATAATTCCTAACTGACTACTAGTACTAAGTGGGTAATAATAGTAATCGGCACTAAACTGATCGAGACGACTCTGCCTAATTAATGCGCGACAATGCACTTCAGAGTATCCCAAGAAAGAATAAATACTATTCCAGCCGTCATTAATGCAGTTATTCAAGTTATTCCAGAGACGCAGTGCGGTTTGCTATTGCAAGCAGCTTGCAGGAAAGGATCCTGATTTCCGACGCCAAACAAGTGCTATTTTGTACGTGTTGAATAGCATCGATTCAATTTGAATCTACCGAATCTGTGCAGTTTCCTCAGATGGATGAAGCTCCAAGTAGAATGCCGACACCGGGCAAGTGCAATTACAGACGTTATTGATGCCTTTGTTGAAGATGTTACCGAGATGCAGTGCAGTTTGCTATTGCAAGCAGCGTGCCGGAAAGGATTCCGATTTCCGACGCCGGACAAGCGCTATTCCAGGCGTCATTAATGCCTTTGTTCAAGATGTTCCCAAGATGCAGTGCAGTTTGCTATTGCAAGCAGCGTGCAGGAAAGGATCCCGATTTCCAACGCCGGACAAGTGCTATTCCAGGCGTCATTAATGCATTTGTTCAAGATGTTCCTGAGATGCAGTGCAGTTTGCTATTGCAAGCAGCGTGCCGGATAGGATCCCAATTTCCGACGCCGGACAAGTGCTATCATCTTTCTTGCTATATAACCCCCAGATCCGCCCTGCCACCTCTGCATGAAACAGCGATTGGAAGAGGAGCAACAAGCCATGAACAATACGGTCACCGAGCTCGGCTTGGAAAAGGATCCGATGTCTGGCAAGCTTTCAGAAGTCCTTAGGCACTTGCGTGCGCGCACAAGCACCGGATCCTTTTCCAAGCTGAGCTCGGTGACCATATTGTTTATGGCCTGTTGCTCCTCTTCCAATCGCCGTTTCATGTGTTCGATGCGGTCCTTCACGTCAATGATGTCACGTGTTGTATGTCAGAATAATGGGCGTCCGGAGATGACGGACCGGAGATGGCGTCCGGAGATGATGGACCGGAGGTGGCACATCCGGAGATGACAGCTGCCTGAGTCTCCCGAGCACCGGCTCAGGGGACAGTCTTCCGTCTTTACCCCTGGCAAGTCCCTCAGGCCCGTTGCATATGGAGAGAGTGTTCCTCCTTCGAAGTTGTATCAATAAATCAGTTCACTACCTTCATCGCTATCGATCCCTATATTCCAACAGGTTATGAGCCCGGATTGAACGCTCTACCAATCCGCAACCTATCGATAATCGAACCCGCCAATATTTGCATCCGCCTCGCTTCAGCCCCTCATCCCTGCACTCTCGTTTTTAAGCCTCAACTCCTGTGAGCCTTATTGCCAAGCTTTAGTTCTCCAACAAAGATCCCAACCTTTTGCAACATGGAATCCACGAAGTGCACCTGCAAGCACGGCTCAACGGAGATGCTCAACGATCCCAACTACCACTCCTGGAAGCGCATACTCAAGGTCTTTCTGATTGCAGAAGACGCATTCGGAATCGTAACCGGAACAGAAGCACCCCCGAACGCGGGTGCGACTGCTCAGCTCCGTGACTTTCGCCGCTGCTCCGAACCGGCCTATTCGCTGATATATGCGTCATCGGACGAAACCACGCGATCCATCATCGATAACCTCACCAACGAAGAACCCAACCACGTCTGGACTGCTCTGCGTCTGGCATTCGATACCTCAGCCTCGATGTCCGGGCGACTTACGACCATCGCCGTTTTCACAAGACTACAATGAAGCGGGGCACCTCAGTCTCAGCGTATATCTCCACACTAAAGGATATTCGTCAACTGCTCGCTGGCTCCCAAGAACGTATCTCAGATAATGTCTTAATCGGTCACCTCCTTTCTACGCTCCCGGAAACATTCGCCACCATCGCTTGCATCATTGAGAACAAGCCCGCGGCTGAATTTACTCTGGATGCCGTTACCACAACACTGATTGACGCCGAAGCCTCAATGGCACTCCGCAACGACAAAGTCGGTTCGAACCTGAACATCGCCGGCACCACCACGCAAACGCTTGCAGCAACGACCCGCCACCACGGCAAGCGACGGGGAGTCAGTGGTCACAGAGGTCGGAAGCCTTACGAAAGACCAGGCGATTCAGGACCACGATGCTTTTACTGCACACGAGAAGGACACAAGGAAGCGGACTGCCGGTTGAAGCAAGACACAGAAAGACTCAGGAAGGAAAGATGGCCTCAGAGAGCCTCTGCATAGACTGCCCGGGTGAACCACGGGGGCTACTCGGATGAGGTCGTGGTTCACGGCCTATAGCTGATTACTGGTACGCCTTTTTTCCTCGCTTTCTCTTCTCCTCTGAAACCCCTTGGTGATGCCGAGCTGCTCTGTGCGCCGTATATTGTTGTTGCCGTCATACGTGCTCGGTGGAGCTTCTGTGCGCGCCTGTTGTTGACACCGTCGTACGCGCTCGGTGGAGCTGCTGTGTGCGCCTGTTGTTGTGGCCGTCGTACGCGCTCGGTGGAGCTGCTGTGCGCGCCTGTTGTTGTGGCCGTCATACGCGCTCGGTGGAGCTGCTATGCGCGCCTGTTGTTGTCGCCGTCGTACGCGCTCGGTGGAGCTGCTGCACGCGCCTGTTGTTGACGCCGTCGTACGCGCTCGGAGGAGCTGCTGTGTGTGCCTGTTGTTGTGGCCGTCGTACGCACTTGGTGGAGCTGCTGTGCGCGCCTGTTGTTGTCGCCGTCGTACGCGCTCGGTGGAGCTGCTGCACGCGCCTGTTGTTGACGCCGTCGTACGTGCTCGGTGGAGCTGCTGTGCGTGCCTGTTGTTGTGGACGTAGTACGCGCTCGGTGGAGCTGCTGTGCGCGCCTGTTGTTGTCGCCATCGTACGCGCTCGGTGGAGCTGCTGCACACGCCTGTTGTTGACGCCATCGTACGCGCTCGGTGGAGCTGCTGTGCACGCCTGTTGTTGTGGCCGTCGTACGCGCTCGGTGGAGCTGCTGTGCGCGGCTGTTGTTGTGGCCGTCGTACGCGCTCAGTGGAGCTGCTGTGCGCGCCTGTTCTTGTGGCCGTCGTATGCACTCGGTGGAGCTGCAGTGCGCGCCTATTGTTGTGGCCGTCGTACGCGCTCAGGTGAGCTGCTGAGCGCGCCGGTTGCTGACGATTGACAGACCATCCTAAGAATCCGCCTGAGAATAGGAGTGGTATCCAGGGGAAGCTCCTGGTGAAGCATGTGGCAGTTGGTTAAGCAGGTTTCCTTTCCCTCTCCTTACTTTCTTTGATGGATGCACTCTTTCTCCTATGTCTGTGGTTTTCCCGTGAGGTTTTTTACACGGTTATGAGTTTTAACAAGGCATCCAAGGATACTGGGTTTCACTGTATTTCTCTCCTTTGCTGCTGATTGTTTCTATATTGGCCGTTTCGTTTTCTACTTCTCTCCTGCGTTCCTTTGCATCTTCCGTACGTGCGGAAGTGTCAGAATAATGGGCGTCCGGAGATGACGGACCGGAGACGGCGTCCGGAGATGATGGACCGGAGGCGGCACATCCGGAGATGACAGCTGCCCGAGTCTCCCGAGCACCAGCTCAGGGGACAGTCTTCCGTCTTTACCCCTGGAGAGTCCCTCAGGCCCGTTGTATATAGAGAGAGTGTTCCTCCTTCGAAGTTGTATCAATAAATCAGTTCACTACCTTCATCTCTATCGATCCCTATATTCCAACATTGTAATCGGAGTGGCCCGCAGAGATCCAGGTATAGGGGGGGCCGAGATCACAGTTCCCACGGTATCCAGAGTGACCTATAGACCTCTTGGACGGGTATCACCTCTTCCATGGGCGGGGTTGCGTTGGAGGATGACAAGGACCCACGGTGGCTTTTGAACTGTATCGAAGAATAATTTCATGGTCCTGTCGGGCCAGAGAAGGGTAGTGTCGTCCTCTCCCAACAAGTAGGTCTGCTCCATCTCACGAGCCCTCTGTTCCTGGATGGGATCCGGGACACCATCCTCATCGACTGTGCCGACTGGATTGCGCGGTCGGACAAGGCAGCCGTTAATCGCACGAAGCTTGTGGTCGGACGACAGTCTCTTTGCTTACTGGAAAAGTGCCAGCAGCGTGAGACTGGTGACATTTGTGAAAGTCCGGCTCGCTGCGGAGCCAAAGGGGTCGTACATGTCATGGACACCATTCCGAGAGCTGTGTCGAGCCTTATCCGGGTCGATGATGACGGCCACATAAGCATGTGGGCTACTCCCACTGCCTCCGGGCATGCTGATTCTCGGCGGCTGATCATTTTGGTACCCATATCTTCCCTCCCCTCCAGCCGACAAGAGGTTTATTGACGGTGCAAGTGGCCACGCCAGCTGTGTTGCTTGAATTGGCACGTCCGCTTCCTCACCTCGGGACTGGCCTTTGCGCTTCGTTCGGTTATCTCCCTCCGAATTGGCTAAAGCAGGTATTAATTTGCCTACTTCATCGCTATAGGTTTGGGAAAGGCTATAGCCAGACTTGTTGATTTGTGTTTTCACCTTCGAAACGCAGTCGCGAAGGAAGCAGCGGAAGGCAGCCCACCATTCTGCCCGTGGCCCACGCGCCGCAGGGCTAAGCGATCGGTATTCCCATATGCCCTGGAATTGGCGGAAGTGGAGGAGTGTGGTTTCGTCAGCAAAGAGAATGGTGTACATGAGATTGTGGACATTCTCATGTTTTACACCTGTACATCCGGACTGCCATATTAACGTCTGGATATACTCTGCCTGCAGAGCTCGCGCCTTCGTGCTCTCGAATCTGAGGATCGCATAGATTCTAGCTATCCCTGTTGGCGTTCCGTCCTTCTTAACCCCACGGGAAGTCGGCTTCTTCTCCTGCTCCGATTCCTTTGTACCTTTAGGCATCGGCTTTGGGGTTGGTATCGGCTTTGGGGTTGGCGTCGGCTTTGGGGTTGGCGTCACCTTCGGGGTTGGCATCAGCTTTGGGGTTGGCGTCAGCTTCGGGGTTCGCGGCGGCTTCCGGGTTCGCGTCAGCTTCGGGGTTGGCTCTGGTGACTTAGAAGACCCTGACGGCTCCGACGGCTCTGGGGCGAGCAACCTTCGTTTGGGCAGCATGTCTTGGTTTAGGGTTGGATTGTGGTGTCGATGAATGGGCGCTACTTGGGAAGTACTGTCGATTAAGTCGGAAGAGATAGATGATTGAACAGGAGATTCAGTATCGGTTTGGACACATAGAAAGGTGGCAGGGCGGATCTGGGGGTTTATATAGCAAGATAGATGATAGCACTTGTCCGGCGTCGGAAATCGGGATCCTTTCCAGCAAGCTGCTTGGAATAGCAAACTGCACTGCATCTTGGGAACATCTTGAACAAAGGCATTAATGACGCCTGGAATAGCACTTGTCCGTTGTCGGAAATCGGGATCCTTTCCGGCATGTTGCTTGCAATAGCAAACTGCACTGCATCTCGGGAACATCTTCAAAAAAGGAATTAATGACGCCTGGAATTGCACTTGCCCGGTGTTGGCATTCTTCTTGGAGCTTCATCCATCTGAGGAGACTGCAGAGACTTGGTAGATTCAAATCGAATCGATGCTATTCAACACGTAGGAAATAGGACTTGTCCGGCATCAGAAATCGCGATCCTTTCCGGCACCCTGCTTGCAATAGCAAACTTCACTGTGTCTCTGGAATAACTTGAATGAAGGCATTAATGACGCCTGGAATAGCATTTATTCTTTCTTGGGATACTCTGAAGTGCATTGTCCAGCATTAATTAGGCAGAGTCGTCTTGATCAGTTTAGTACCGATTACTACTATTACCCACTTAGTACTAGTAGTCAGTTAGGAATTATATTGTTTAATAATCAAACTCCTCATAATTTTAACAAAGAAAATCTGGCAACTTCTCCACTCGCCAACATCACTCTCGCCTCTAAAGTGCAGCTATCCAAGCATCATGAACTTTCTACAGCATTCACCCATCAAACCCGAATTATGTCGTAAAATGGGGTTTCGAGCCTGTGTACATACTGTTTTAAGAGATTTACACTGCGAATATGGCTCCACAAACACATCGAAAAAGACCATCCAGAATACTGGGTGTCACGGCGCAGGTCCCGGCGCTCGATTTGGGTTTGGTTGTTTGATTTCGTTGTTGATGCCGGCACCTCGCTCCGGATGTCTCGATCTTGGAAAGAGTGTCGTCACCTCGCTCCGGATGTCTCGA
>Ga0307508_10003418_pt1 | contig 16063 bp, 24 predicted proteins | sample 9_EM_MG_FD_203089 | JGI IMG/M metagenome (GOLD analysis project Ga0307508, IMG submission 203089) | Populus trichocarpa ectomycorrhiza microbial communities from riparian zone in the Pacific Northwest, United States - 9_EM | ecosystem: Host-associated > Plants > Roots > Unclassified | place...
CCCCCGGCTCCACATGTCCCCCCCCCCCCCCCCCCCCCCCACGGGGAGTAGAAACCTTAATTCCCGAGTCCATGTCAAGCCAGTTGAACGCCCTGTTGATGTTGGCGAAAGCCATCAGATCCTCGGAGCTCCTCTCGAGCAGCCTCCTGGCCAGGTGCTCGTGCGGTATGATCCTGGACACGAACGACGAGTTGCTCTTGGCGATGTTGTTCTTGGGCTTCTTCTTTACGTTCTTGCCGGTCGCGGCGGAGAGCGAGGCGTTGCCGTTTCCAAACTTCTCCGGAATGTGCGCCATGTCCGAGCTCCTGGTGACGGACGAACCCGACCCGCCCTTGCCCGTGGACGACTCCTCGTCGGTTTCCGCCGAGATGCTCGACTCGACGCCATCCTGTGTGTCGCGGCTACCCGCTATCGTCGGATCCCGGTATATGACGTTGAACTTCGTCTCGCGGGATTTGATCTGCACCAAGGAGACCCTGGTGCCGGCGGCGATGGGATGCGGCGCCGTGCTGAGCGGGTTCGGGTTCGTGATCGGGGTCTCCGACGGGTGCGGCGAAGGGGTCACGAGGTGGATATCCTCCTTCAGAACATAGGTGCCTGGTGTTGAGGTGCGCGAAGTCAGCAGGTCGACAGTCAGCGGGTCGTCAGTCAGCACAGGACAGAGAAACCCGGCGCGGAGCGCAACGCGATACCGACCTTCGCCGACCGAGAACTGGTACTCGGGGCCAATGGGGTTCTTGATGGTGTTGTTCGTCTCGAGGATGGGGACCGGGGGGCCGCTGAGTCCGCCGTAGGTGGCGCCGTTCGGGTATCTGTTCAGCAGCATCGTCAGGGCCAGATCGCGGAGAGACGAGAACATGTACGAGTGTTTGCGCGCGCACGCGAAGCTTCTCACCTAGTGGGAGGAGGCGGTAGGACGAACTGTACGACCGAAGTTCAGCCGCTTTCATATCTCTCTAGGTACTAGCCATTCGTTCAACGGAAACCCGTGGGATGCGACCCACCATCGTTAGCTAATCGAGAGGGCTTGTGAAATTTCTATGTACGGGAGGCTGGCGACCGTGTGCGATTCGCGGAGCTGCCGGGAGGGGGGTTGGGGCGTTGTGCAGCGAAAAAGCAAAAGCCGCGAGCACCACTTGCTTGCACTTGGGAAAAAGTGAGACACGGAGAGCTGCAGCGGGGGGGGGGGGGGGGGGGGATTTGGGGGGTCCCACGACGGGAGATGGGGCGGGCCAATCGAGGAGAAGGTCTGCGTCGTGGGCAACTCCGATGTCGCGGGAGAATAGATATAGGTAGATATGTAACTGGATGTAGACTATCGCGCTAGGGAAGACTCTGGGGTAGTAATCGCCAGTCACGTGGTTGTACAGCACCGATACATGGGTCCATCGTGTCTGGTGGTAACAAGGAGTGACGAATCAACGAAACGAATGCTATGGTGTTGGAAGACGCAGCCACCGAGCAGCGTGGAGGTCGACCGCATTTCTGATTTTTGATCGCGAACCGCATGGGATGGGAGGTCGACCGTGCGAGTTGTGGATGGCGTATGCGAGTGATACCCCATGAGTGAGTGGCTATTGATGGTAACGGTCTCAGTCGCATTGGCTCCACGCAGTCTGTTCTACCGGGCCCACTGGGGGAGGGCGTTGGGGGCTGTTGGTTGTCAGAGAATGGGAATAGGTACTCGATAGTACGGCTGACGTCTTGTCCAGACTGGCCGAGTGATGTGGCGTGGGGTGGTTAGACGTTAGTTAGTTACCCGGAAGCGGGAGTGTTGTTCGGCGAACTCGCCGTGGCCGATAGATGGAATATGCCAGATATCCATCTACAACGTTAAGCGCCTGTTCCAGCCTACCGATTGGGGCTGCGTGCTTCCGTGTCGCTATACGAGCCGCCCCCTGGCACCGCGGCTCAGCGCAGGAACACGCAAGCATCGACGCACGCACGTATGTAGACTGAAGACCGTTGAGCGGTGGGACATCTGCGCGGCAAACCTGGCTCCGATCCGCTTCTCCGCTCCGCACCCCCATCTGTGCGGAGAATCCCTGCCCCCCCACGCCGGTCGGCAACACGCACACGGGGAAAGGGCAGCGGTGAGGCCGGCATGTACGGTATGTAGATATCTATGTGTGAGCGCCACCATCCTCATCTGCCTGTCGACGGCACTACATATCATATCATCCAGGGGAAACTCGGGGTTGTGTCCAGCAGGTCCCGCCGACGGACTTCGCCGGCGTTTCCCATAAACATTCTGGACCTCGGCCAGACTGCTCTGCCATGTGCACAGCCGGGTGGTTTAACGACGGGAGACGGGTTCGGCGAGTTGTGCGAGGATCCTGTTTGCAGGCGGGTCCGCTCTGCTCGCGGTCTAGCCCGCCGAACCGCTCACGCTCCAGCCCCTCCGAACCGCTCCCATCCAACTTGACCGGCTGAATGCACACCATACATACAGAGTATATAAGAGGTATCTATGTAGTCAGCATGCACCGCCAGGGGTCGGCGAGCAACGCGGCGCGTGCAGGGCGACAGATTACCTGAAACACGCCGATGCGGACCAGCCCATAGTAGACCCACAGCTTCTCCGGGTGCGTGGTTGTTCGGCGTCATGCCGACGCGGAGTATCACACCGTTGCGGTAAGGTACCCGGCCCACGTCGCTGGTATATATGTATGGTGGTTTGCAGATGCTGGTGCGGGCGGCTGCGCCGGGGTAGACCGGCGAACTCCCCACAGGCGGCGGGCACGCCGGTACGCAGACGCAAGACGAGTGCGCCTACCGTTCCGGCGCTTGGCCGGAGGGCGGGGGCCTCGAGCAGTGCTCGGCGCCCTCCAGGGACTCGGCGGTGAGCCAGGCAGCCCGGGTGAGCTGGCTGTGCGCCGGTCCGCTGAGCCAGTCGAGCGATCCCGTTCGGTTGGGGCCTTTGCGGGCGATCGGAGAGCAGACTCCGGCCGTCTTCGCGTCCGTGAAGCCTCCCGGGGGGGGGGCAGCCTCGCTCGATTCGGCCATCTGTGAGCAGCGCTTCCGCGGCCCTCTGCCGTGACGTGGTCAGCCGACGGGGGCTCGACAAACGTGTAATGGATCCTCAACCCGCAGCGCTGCCGGATCGAACCTGGTTCTGAAGCACCGGCTGCAGCAGCGAGTGCCAGCCTCCTCACTCCTCATCGAGGGGAGGAGACAAATCGCATCTGGGGCCGGGTCGGCGGTGCTGATATTGCCATGTCCAGGGGTGGTCACGCTCACGTCCCCACCGACGGAGCTTAATTATGCGGTACGTACCGCTGTGTGCCGTGATTATCACTCGGCCCCCTTGGGGGGTCGCCGGAAAATAGTTTATCCGCGCTCCGAGGGGGGCGGGTGTCGGAGTTGGCGACCAGTCTCCCCCCCCGGAGATTCGAGAGGCTGGAGATGGGGGGAGGTGCTTTGGGTGCTCACGGTGGGAATATCTCCACGCTATATAGCGGCTTTTCGGGCCCGCGCACTGGTGGGACGAACCGGATCTTCCACGCCGGCACGCCGGACGGGGGGGCCGTCTTGTGCGAACGGATATATGTACACGCAAGCGGACAGCGGCTGGAAATGTGGATCACGAGCTGTGGGTGGTGACCGACTCCCTCCCCGCGCCAAAGCAGGCTACGCACTAAGGACGATGCGGTATTCCAGCACCGGAGCCTCCCAGCAGACCACATGCATAGCCATCCAGCGGCCCTAAAACATCCGCTGCGCAGATCACGACGTTGCCGTCCGCCGCCCCCCAGCTCGTCGAGCCCCCGCCCGTGACGATCTCCCTCCTGCAGCTCGCACTCGCCATTGGATTTGGGGCCAACTGCATCCAGCCATCTCGTCCACCGGTCCGCCGCTAACCGCTTCGCTTCAGCGCCAGGAGGTGCCACTCGCACCGGTTCCGGCGAGCTTTCTCTCCCCCCACCTCGCTCGCTCTCCAGACGGACGGACGGACGGAAAAACGACTGCAGCCCCCGCTCGTATATACATACATACTTGGCATGTACGCAGACTGGGAAAACATTGCTCCCACCACCTGTTTGCATCCCAGTCAGCCGCAGCAGCTATCCGACAGTCACGGGCTGGCTGTGGATGCCCCACGAGTATTCCAAGCCTTCCCCACATTCCAGCCCGCACTGCACACTCTACGCCCCGCGCCCCGCGCTCCACACTCCACACTCCCTCCCGCGAAGTGCAAGTGCAAGTGCAAGTGCAAGCAGATGCGAAGCAGCTGAAACGAACCCGGCAAGAGAGAGAGAGAGAGAGAGAGAGAGAGGAAAAAGAAAAAAGAAAAAACAGAAACAAGCCCCCCCTGTTGGGACCAAAAAAAAAAAAAAAAACTCGTATCCGTCCGTCCCCTCCCCCTCTCCCAGCCTCCCTCCCTTTCAAAAAAAAAATATACTACGGGGCTCCCCCTTCCTTCCACCTCCATTCCAAGGGCAAGCCCCACCTTCCTGCCAGTGAGACTCGACCGGTCGAAGCCTGCCCCCACTACCCCTTCCTCTTCCTCTACGGAAAAGTCCCCCACCTATCCGAAACCCCTCCGTGTTCCCCGATTCGTTCGCACCGGCAACCCGTAGGGTACATATCTCGAAGTATGTATGTATATTTGTCACCACGTATACGCACGACGGAAAAACAAAAAATGGCGAACATGGCGAGGATGCGGAGGCAAAGTACCATAGATAGAGTTGGGACAGGATTTCATCCCGTGTAGTAAAATAGTACGTAGTATGTGGCGGGAGAAGAAGAGCTTGTGATATCTAAAAATTAGCAACAAAGACGTATGCTGGTGGAAGAAGGCGAAGGCGATTGTTACAGTACACAAGGCGGGGGAAAAAAAGGAGTTTCGAAACAGGGACGATATAGAGAAAGAAACACTGACAAAAGAAAAAAGACGGTTATACAGATAATAAATCAACTGTCGATTTCCCTTTTCCCCCAAACAAGAGCAAACAGGGGGGGGGGGGGACGCACCATGAGCACAAGTACCTATAACCCCCACACAAAACATCAAAAGAAGGGAGTTCCCTTTTGTCCGGTCAACGCTTCCCAAGCCAGACATACAATCGTAGAAACAACAGAATAACGAGAAGAAATGAGAGAAGCAAAAAAAATAAAAAAAATACGCAGAACATCATCTTCGGAGCATGCGGACAGACACCACGAACCAACGCCACAAAAGCACAACCCCCCCCTAACCCCCCAGGTCCCAACTTCGAACACAACATCTTACAACAGGATACTACCAAGATACCCATACTTCTGCAGCTTCCCCGCGTCCAACCTGTGCTTCCTGTGTGCGTAGCCGCTACTGTATCCCGCTGGACTCTGATCCCCGATTGCGAGCTCGGCCAAGTGCTGCAGACTCCCCGTGCCGCTTGGGGTCCCGGGCCCGAGATTCGTATACCTGCTTTCCACCCGCGTGTGGATGAGGTCCTTGATGGCACGATCCCATCCAACACTGTCCTCCCTCGTTGCCAATCCTCTCCGCTTCTTCAGCGCCTCGTCCAGCTGCTGGATGCCCCTCCATGCCTCGTCACGGGTCTCGTCGATCTCAGCGAGGTCGACCAGGGTGATCAGTGCCAGGGCCGCAAAATGGTGGTTGAGCGGCGTAATCGGCATCGACGAGTGGTCAAGCATTGTCGCCATGCGTAGGGCGGGCTCGAGTAGCTGGCGAGGCTCCGACGACGAGTTGTGGCGCAATGTCAGCAGCTTGACGTGATAGTATGCGACGTGCAGCAGAGACAGCGAGCCCCAAACGACCTCCACGCTCTCCCGGAACCGCTCCAGTTCGCCGCGTAGGAGTCGACAGATGTAGGGATTTAGTGACGCTGCCGAAACAATCTCATCCGCAGTCGTGAATGCTTCCGCCAGGTGACCTAGTATGCACGAGAGGCCTGACCGCAGTCAGCAAGTGCAGTGGCAACACCGCCAAGATACTTACGGACGAGATGGAACGGCGTCGAGCCGATCAGCATTTGATCTTCCGGTAGCAGCACAACGTTCGAGTCGGGTATGAAGAGTGGGCTCGATGTGCTGATAGCATGCCAGCGATCCAATACCACCAGCACCCACCATGCCCTTCGGCCTAGCTTTTCGTCCGAATCTGGGTCGCCATGGGCGAATCTCTCTCCTACCCGGTTTTGATGCAGCTTCAGCGAGTAAGCTAGGCCAACGGCACTGCCGACCCACGCCGCTCGAGGTGGCCCACTGTATTGTCCTCGCATCGTTGCGGGCCCGTGGTTGTCAGCCTCAAGCGCCATCAGGACCATGGTCTGCAAGAACAACAGGCTACTCGATACCGAGGCCCGGGGGTCATGGCTCTCGAACTGCGAAGCCACGCAAAGCTCGCATGCTCGCCTGGGGTTTGCCGACGGTGCGCCGGATTTGGACGGGTACGATGGATTCGAACGGACAGCCGCGTATAATGCCTCCAATAACGCCTCTCTGACAGTGATCGAGGCTGCAGCCAGCCTTTGTCGCAGCCGATGCTTGGAGTGCGGGAGCAGTGGGAACGTTGGATGGATAAGACTGTAGTACCTGTACGACGAGCCACGTTAGATGCTTCCCCTTACCCCACATGGGTAGACTTGTCCTCCTGTCGGAAAACGGAGAGACACGTTACTTACTGGTCTATTGAGTCCTCGTCCCATTCGAATGTCTTTACTTCTGGCGTGAGCGGACTGCTGGCCGAGGGCCTCTGCGAGTCCATGTCATACGGGAAGCTGAGACTAGCCGTACGGTCCTGGAAGGGCCCCTTCCAATAATTCTGCCTGGTGCCATCCGTTGAGATTGATGTGGATGGATATTGCTGCGGCTGAAGCCTGCCAACATCGGAGCCCTGTGATGCTCGGGGGTGCAACGGCTGTGGCAATTGCCGTTGCGACTCGTGCTGCAATAGCTGACTGCGCTGTTGGTGCTGATGCTGCGTCGCTGGGTGAAACGAGTCGATAGAGGGAAGTCTCTCCTGCCTGGAACCGGCCGAAGTAGCCTGCGATAAAGGTTGCAAATGAACTCCCTGCTGGAGCTCGCTTGATGACGACAATGTCCGCTTTCTAGGTCTTGGCTGCAGGACTCCACCTGCCATCGCCGCAGCAGGAGGGGGCGAGGTGGAATCCGAAAGGCCGGGACTGTGCTCGCTTTCTCCTGCCAGCCCATACGAATGGAGGTCGCCGCCAGTGGATATTGAGTTCTCCAGTGTGTTCAGCCTATCTGCCAACTCTTTGATATATCTATACGAAGACGGAGTGTCAGCGGAACCGGTACTGCGTGCAGGTCGATTTTGATATCGAAGCTGGAGCGGAACGGCGATAAGCTTGTTCGATGCGCTCGCGTCCGTCGGCCAGACACAGCCGCAATAAACGAGGTGGAGGGGGGGGATGAGGGCCAGTTTCTCCATAGGCCGGTTGGACGGGGGGACGTCCGACGCAAGGAGGAAAAGAATAAACACGAGAATGTAAATTAATTAAATTAATTACCCTTTGCTGGGGCCTCGTTTCATGGGTACTCTGCTGAAGGAGCATTTCGAGCCAACGCGCTTGCAACTGGAACACTGTTCAATCCCAGTCTCGGAGGATGCATCGCAGCGAATCTGCAGTGACATCGTAACATGTTAGCCCGACAACAACTGGTACACACACAGGGAGAGAGGGAGAGAGCCTGAGAGCTGCTGCGCACTAGCCGGACCGCAGACGATGCTCCTCGGCCGGCAACAGCAATAGCTGCCGCAACAGGAGTGGACAAGCGATGGAATCCAGGCGGAACCGACCTTCTTCCTCCGACATTCGTCGCAAGCCCGAGATACCTTTGACCGCTTTCGAGGCGCCGTCGGGTCCCCGCACAGAGCATCCTGATTGTCGTTCGGTCTCATTGCGCTAGGTCCAGGCGACATGGGTAGCCGCGGATCCATAGCTCCTGTTCCCGCACCGCCGCCGTCGCCGCCGCCATTTCCACTTCCACCTCCTGCTCCTCCTGACGCTCCTGCTGCTGTTCCTCTGCCTCCTCCTCCTGCTGCTGCTGCTGCTGCTGCTGCTCCCGTCCCTGCTCCCCCGCCGGCCGCCGGCGGTGTCCCAGTCATCAGCGGAGGTAGTCCACGTGGGATAGAGCTGCCCTGCGCCGACGACAGCGTTGAGCCGAGACTGGAGGGCGACAGGCGCTGCTGATGGTGCGAAAAGAAGGACGACGGCGAACTTGAAGCGTCGTCGTTTGGCGGCGAGGAGGTGGGCTTGCACTGAGAAGTCGATTGTGACTGGTATTTCTGCGGCGGCGAGCAGCGTGCGATGGAAGAGGAGGTCGGCGAATTGAACCGAAATGTGCTCTTGGGGCCCGAAGAGTGGCCTGCGACACCAACAACACTGGAGACGGCGCTGCCAACATTACCACCGCTGGTCGAAGCCTGTGAAGGACTAGTAGCAACCTCCGCTGCCATAATATTTCCGGCGAAAAAAAGAAAAAAACTGAGGTTATAGGCTCCGCGTGGGCTTTAAATCCATTCCCTTGCAGTTTTTTTTTAGTTTTTTTTTTTATATAATTTTATATCGTCGCTGTCGTTGGCGGAAGGTGTGGAGTGCGTGTGAGTGTGGGTCGATGTCGTTGGGGAGGACGAGGATTAAAGTACGGGGACGGGCGTGGATGGCGCCGCGAAAATAGAGAAAATCCGGGGAGCCGAGATGCGGATCCGGGCCCTCCTTACTGTCGTTGCGGCAAAAGGACACAACGGCGACGACGGGGGGGGGGTTGGGGGGACGTGCGCCTAAGTCAACGAGTTGGGCGAAGCGCTGGGGGGGGGAGCCAGAACACCGGAAGCAGGTCTATGAATATCTACGACGGCCGACGGGAGGCGTGCGTCGGGAAAAGGCTGGAGGTGGCGTGCTCCGGAGCGCGCGGGAGAGCACGCGGCCGGCGTTCGGCTGTGAGCGACGGTAAGGGGCGCGCAGTGGTCGCGAGGCCGGGACGGGGCTGAGAAGACGGGGCAGCGCGAGGCCAGAGCAGACTTCCGCTGGTGCGTGGCCGGCAAGCCGTGGGTCGGATGACGGGGACGGGGACGGGGACGGTTGGGCGGGTGGGCGGATGCTATTCGAGCGTCGGAGAACGGATGCAGGCCGCTTGGTGTGGAGGAACGCGCGACTGGTGGGGAGCGGTGCGAGATTTCCGCGGAGAGCGATGCGGTAGTCCCAGACTGGGCTGGCGACGTCGGACGGACGGGGCGGACGGGACGGACGGGAGGACGGGACGGCCGGTCACTCGCTCGGGTGTTTTTCCGAGGCGGCTGCGGGGCGGCGGTGAGACGGCGCAGCCACGAAGCAGCGGGCAGAGACGGAGGGAGCAGACTCGAGCCGGCAGCGCGGCAGGCCAGATGTCTGCGAGCAGCAGAGGGATGGGACGGGGAGGCCTGGGGGCGATCGCGGGCGCGGGTGGAAGGCAGCGAGTGGCGATCGAGCGGGTCGCGCCGCGGAGGAGCGAGCGAGCGCCATCGTCGGCGGGTCGCACGTTCGCTGCGGCACGTTCGCTGCTCCACGCTCTGCGGCGAGCGGGGCAGGGGCGTCGCTTAGCGGCCAGGAGAGCCGGCAGGGCTCGCGATTCTCGGGGGTGTTTTGCGACCACGATGCGCTGTCGGCACGGGCGTGTGTTGCAGGCAAGTCACAGCCCGGTCGCGCGGGGGAAAAAGAAAAGAGAGACACGGCGGGCGCAGCGACGTGGGCTTCAATGCCTTGCAGCCCGCCGCCGCGTCCCCTTTGCGCGCCGCCCGAAGCGGACCGGAACAAAATGGCCCGCTGGGACGGGGAAACGTCGGAGCGACGCGCGAGCGGGAATTTTGGGTTGGTTCGCCTGGCGTCCAACGGCTGTGTTCCCGCCTTCTCGCGAGGTGACACCGGCGGGGCGAGTCCGCCTTCGAAACGGTCAGCCCGGCGCAGCGGGCGACAGATGGAGGCGGGACCCGTGTTGTTCCGGGACCGCACGGCGCGGAAGGAGAGATTTCCCCAGAGTTTGGGAAACCCACGCCGCGCTGTGTCAGGTATAGTTAGTGGGGAAGTGGGGTGGAGCGGAACGGAAGAAAAAAAAAAGGACCAAGGAAAAAAGGCGAAGAACAACTAACCGCCGGCTGGGGTAGGACACCGTTGGCACACGGACGGATGATAGATACATGCCAGCCCAGCGAAAGACCGTCCCGATAAAGGAGACGTCGCTCGTCGACCGCAATTCCGCGCGATTGCTGTTTCCCGGCGCATCTCCCGGCAGCAGCGCGGACGACAGTAAGCGCAGCGTTGTTGTCGCTGCATCCTTCCGAGGAAAGGACGAGCCGATGGAGAAAAAAGAGACACATCGCTTCGCAAATGTCGCCAAGTATCTAGAAGACTCGGCGGGGCGGCGGGCCGTGCTAACGCGCCTCCGGCCGGGCGTCGTCGTTGCGGATGCTCAGATACGTAGAGTATGTATCTATGGATATTCTATCCGCAGCCCGTCGAGACGGCGCCCCCAACCACGGTCCGCTGGGAACCGACGGCTGCTTCTTCCTCGCAAGCCCAGTTGTCATGGAGAGGCGGAGTGCAGGAGGAAAGGAAAAGAAAGAAAGAAGGAAAAAAAAGAAGCAAAGTTGGCTGGCCCCGGCGTCGACAACAGGAAGGGCGCGTGAAGGCTTGGTACGTATGCGGAGAGGCCAAACTCCAAACTGCGGTGGGGGGGACGAGAAGATCAAGGAGAGTCTATGCGGAGCCGGATTCGTGACTCCCCGGATCAGGGCTATGGACACGCACAGCCACTCGGTTCTAGCCGTGAAACAGGACCGATTTGTCTCCACGTTCATATGTATGTATGTAGTGTACGAGCGCACCAGCCACTCGCCACCACTCATCATATCACCGATTTCGTGTCTGGGGTCACAGCGTGCGACAAAAACAAAAGCCGCCGCTCGCGAGGACCCGTATTCGGAGAAGCCCGGAATGAAACAACCAGCAGATTGCACGTTGAAATCCAACAGATAGATAAGTAGACTACATAGATAGATATTTACCCTGCCACAGGCTCCCCCCCGCCTCCTCCCGCCGGCTGTCTCCTTTTCCACGACGATACGCGTGCGCGATGGAGTGCTCGTTTCCCCGTCATAGCTACCTCGTACTCCACACACCCACTCTCTCTCCCCCCCCCCCCTGCTGTGGTCTGGATCTGAATTGCAAACCATCGCCGGAACCTCTCCCCGCTCCAGTCGGGTCGGGGCGAATAGCAGTCAGCGTGCACTTGCACCGGCCTCCTCCTCCACCCCCTCCGGCTTCCCCGCGTTCTCGGCTGGATTCATTCTCCGCAACCAGGACCGACGCCCAGACTTTTTTCTTTTTTTTCCCGAAGCGGAGTGGTCTCGAACAAACATGGTCGCTCACGCGGACACAGCCAGACGGTTGTGTTTGGCCATACCTAGTTGCATCGTAGACATCTGCGAACGGGGAAGAGGACGGTGTCTCCCACGTTGGGGAATGTCATATAATCGGGCTGACCATTCCATGTACGCGACCTCCCCCGAACAGCCGCAACAGCAGCGGTAAAGAAAGAAAAAGCCCCACATGCTCGAGTTACATGGTGGACCTTCCGCTCGTAAATTTCCGCCCCGCTGAGCTACCTACATATGCGTTAGATAAGGGGGGAAAGGAGGGTGACAGACCACTCCCCGAACGAAAACAAAACAGGTGGGGTCGGAATCAGCCCCCAACTCGGAAAAGCCGATTCCCCGCCCATGACTGCCGGAACACCCGAGGAAGTGGGGCCAGGTTTGGCTGGGCGGGTAGGCGGTCCCTCCAACGACCTACAGACAAGTGCCAGCCAATGCGATCGCTGAGAAGCGCCGAGTCCGGCTCCGACAGGCCCGACGCTCTGTGCCTACTCCGGGCCGAGGGGGGGGAAGTGGGAGTTTCCGTTGCCGGTCGCAGCGGTCTGGATCCGGACGGCGGTAGATATTGCCCAAGGCAGATGCATGCACGTATGTGTTCTGGCTGGCGGCGATAGAATATCTCGATCCTTGGCGCACCTCTTTGAAACCTTTTGTTTTTCGATCTCCCCAGATAAATTGCAACGGGGGGCAGCAGCCTTAGAAGATTCGCATCAATGTAACCTGGTTCGCACTTGTTATTGCGAGTGACGTCGTGCTCGGGTTTGGTGCTGGACAGTTTGCGATCCGGATCGAAGTCAGTGAGATATCATGACGCACGGCGGTCTCTCTCTCTCTCTCTCTCTCTCTCTCCTGTTCGGAAAGCCGAGACTAGGCTGTGGAGGTTTAGACGACGCCCCGGCCCGGCCAGGACCACGGGCTCGTCTTGGGGGCATCGGTACTTGGCCCTCTTCCTGGAGCTGGCTTTTACTCGAGCGCTGGGAGGAGCAGGCATACTGCCAATGCACGTGCGCCTCGGCAACCAATTCGCGGCAGATGGAGGAACGAGACGGCACGTACAGATCCTGATCCCGTACGTGTATCGATCGGGGGAGATGGGCGGAATCTTCCCTCGTGGCACACCCACATGTCATAGATAGCCCCACTCTCGCCCCGCTCTCACACTCTCTCTCGCGCTCTTCCTTCGTCATCGGTGTATCCTATCGCGCCCGGCTCTTCCACATCCCAGTGCATGAATTCTCCGGATAAGTGTGATGACACGCACGCATGTGCATTGCATAGATATGACTGGGAAAGAAACTTTTTTTCTTCCTCCACGCTGGAGCGGGCAGAGCGTCGTCCTCCACCGGTACGGGGTGGAGGGGACGCGCGCAGTCGCATCTCCGTTTCTGCGGCAAACCGCCAGGGGACGGAGGAGGGGGCATTTTACGTCAGAGCCCACGAAAATCTCGTAAAAATAGACGCAATTGGGGGGGGGGGGGGGGGGGGTTGGATAGACCGGACCATTGACGGCTGGGGGGGGCGTTCGAACGACACCTTGCCAAGATGCCCGGCCCGGAGGTGCAGAAAACGAGACGATCGACGATCGGGTAGGACCAGCGCCAGGGCGACGGGCGAAACCTCATATAGGTGCACACGGCCACGGGGAGGGGCGGCAAAACAAAGCGTGTGTTTGAACTTTGGGGCGTGTACTATATTTCCGTACATACCGTTAGCGGCGATGACGGTGATTGTGTCGAGGGGGGCAGAGAGTTTGGAAACCGGCGGCAGGGAAGGGAGGAGGGAGGGAAGTGAGCGTGGCCGCCAGCACTGTGCAGATTGCCGAGTTGTAGCCAGCCACCCATGGGAGGAGTGGAGGGGAGGGCGCCTCGAAAGTGATGGATGCACGCATACGTGCTTACACACCGTGTCGCGCACTCCGCTTCTCTCGCCGGCCGAATTTCGTTCAGTGCGCTTGCAGGCTAGGCTGTCCATGGAACGGGATTATTCTGCTGGCGGTGGGACGTCGCAGAGCTGCCCGTGGTGTCGCGCTGGGCCGGGATGCCCGGCAGAGCAGCCGTCGCCGATAATATGGCTTCCGGGCTCGACGTTGCGGCGGGAAGGGTTTTGTTTCAACGCCCCGTCGCCGCCCTGGGCCCTTCGCTCGAACTGGCCTGCAGGCCGACGATGGGTCGCACTCCACAGTCAGCACGGAGGACAACGAGGGCAATCTACACGTGCGGGGGCATCTCCAGGTGTCGGGAACGGGGTGTTCAGTGCAGGCGGAGTCGGCGTCCAGGATGCCGCCGGCGGAGGAAGGAGCGCGCGAGCACGAACTGGAGCATCCAGCCGCAGACGTCGGACAGTGTGCCCCAGCCCGCACAAAGAGCCAGCCGACTGCCTGTTCGAGGGAAGGCGAACCAGGCGGGGGGGGAGCATGGCCGAACGGAAGGGGGGGCGCGTGATAGTTATGTGGTTCGCCGGGTGTGCGCGCTCGTGGGCGGACACATGCATGCATAGCCCGTCCGCGCTCTCGGTACACGCAGCCACTTCTCTCCCTTCTGCAGCCACGTGTGCGCAGTGTCTACGCACTGTGCCGTGCCGAACCTTCCGGAGCGGTGACAGTGCGCATGAAGCTTTTCCCGCGTGCTGGAGGAGCACGGACGGGGGCGATGTTTATCCGCGTAGCCAGCGCGCGTTCCGGAGTCCCCCTAGCAACAGCCAGTTCGCCCGTGCATGCATGCAGACGTGGGAACGACTCTGATGATTCCGGCCATTGCCACAGCCCCTGGCTGGCTTCAGGCTTCCCTTTCTGCGACTGGCGCAGTGGGACGGCGAAGCTGTCGGTATGGGTACGCAACATACTCCGGATGCTCGGAATGCATGGTCTGTGGAACCCCACTCTATCTCTGCGCTCCCGGGTTCGGCAGCCAGGGGGGTGGGCGACGGAGGGACGGATGTCCAGGAACGGACGGCCCCCTGGGGTTGTCTGATTGGGTTGTCACGGCGGCGGCGGCGGCGCGTCGCATGCGGTCGCCCGGCCCACCGGCCCACCGGCATCCTCCCGTTCGCAGCGGATTTCGCGTTCGTATCGGGTTTCGCGATCATATCGGATTTCGCGTTCGTATCGGATTCCGCATTCGTATCTGGACAGACTCCGAAGCCCTCCGATTGGGTGGCGGCGACGGTGGCGGTGGTGGCGGTGCTGCGCGCACCCATCGCCATCTCGGCCACGCGGTCGCGGCGGAGGGAAAGCGGGGGGTGGCGCAGGAGCGGCGGAGATGATCGCGATGGCTGATGCAATGCAGGATGTCTGGCAGCGTGTCAGAGCGGAATCGCGGTTCCAGAGTGAGTGCTTGCGGAAACCGACACAGATCGGGAGGGAAGGAGGGGGGGGGGAGGGAAGGGGGGGAGGGAAGGAGGGGAGGGAGGCCCTGTTCTCAATTTGCGGCATCGGTCTGGTCTGTCGGCTGGCTGGCTGATGTGCAACGCACCCGCAGCGGGTACTATTTTCCATCCTTGGGTGTGCGCTCTCTCCACTCGACGTGTCAACCCGGAGCGGGAGCGGGAGCAGCGGAGCGTGCACAAGAGCGACGGAGTGCAGCGTGGATGCGTTGATGGATGGATGGATGCATGTCGCTAAGTATAGATAGCCCTCCAGGCCACGCTCTGTTCTCCCGCCCGCTCTTCCGCTCACCTGCCCCTCCGACGTGCACAGGCGGTCACGGAGCATCACTCTAGATGGGCAGGTTTAGCAATCTCCCTGCTCCCCCTTATGTAAGAAATTAATGTGCAGACTGCTAGATATATGCATTCCTGCGTACGCACATACGCACATACATACATACATACATTACATACATACATTACATACATACATACATACATACATACTTACATACATACATACATACATACATACATACATACATACATACATTACATACATACATACATACATTACATACATACATACATACATACATACATACATTACATACATACATACATACATTACATACATACATACATACATACATACATACATTACATACATACATACATACATACATACATACATTACATACACACATACATTACATACACACAAATACATACACACAAATACATATACACAAATACATACATACATATACATATACATACATACATACATACATACACACATAGTACGTACATACATAGATACATACATAGATACACACATAGTACATAAATATATCACACATGGCTGGTGTATCTATCTATCTAGATATATGTTGGCCCCGTTCGGCCAGGGATGGGAGGGGAAAGGGTGAAAAGAAGAGGATTCTCCTTCGTTTCGCGTGGATGCAAATACCCTCTCCATCTACTCTACTAGATGCTCCGTTCTTATGCTATGCATGCACAACGGTATCTATCTATCTACCTATGATCTATCTATCTATCTATGATCTATCTATCTATCTGTCTGTCTGTCTGTCCGTCCGTCCGTCCGTCCGTCCGGAAGGGGAGCTGTGCGCCCGCCCCGCCGGGTGTTTCAGGGACTCTTTATTTTTTCCTTTTCGTTTCCCGCTCCCTCTTCTCTTCCTGTCGTCCACTTCCTCCGGAGCCTTATGTAATCCTGCTCGATTCTGACGCAGAGACGAGACCGATGTTCCGCTGCACTCGGGTTCTCGGAGAGCGGGGGGGGGGGGGGGGTCC
>Ga0307508_10003419_pt1 | contig 16063 bp, 12 predicted proteins | sample 9_EM_MG_FD_203089 | JGI IMG/M metagenome (GOLD analysis project Ga0307508, IMG submission 203089) | Populus trichocarpa ectomycorrhiza microbial communities from riparian zone in the Pacific Northwest, United States - 9_EM | ecosystem: Host-associated > Plants > Roots > Unclassified | place...
CTCATCTTCACAGCCGACAAAACCATCGATGCGGTCCCCCTGCGGTCCCGCTATCGAACTCGCCAGCCCTGATGATTCGCGCTCCGAGCGCAACCGTGCACCCCGCGGCCCACAACGGATGCTTACCAACAAGGCGGGATTGCTGAGCGCAAAGCGATGATCGACCGTGAGCACGATCTGTCCGTCACTAAGCAGGCAAGATTTTGAAGATCAGCCGCGGCAGCGTCTACTATCTGCCGCGGCCGGCTTCTTCAGCCGACATCGAGATCATGCGGCAGCTCGATCGGCTGCACCTGGAGTATCCCTTCGCCGGTTCGCGTATGTTGCGAGGCCTGCTGGCTTTGCCAGGGGTGCAAGATCGGCCGCCGGCATGTCAAGACGCTGATGCAGCGGATGGGGATAGAGGCGCTCTATCGCCGTCCGCGCACCACCAAGCCAGAACCCGGCCACAAGATCTATCCGTATCTGCTGCGCGGCATGGAGGTTACGCAGCCGAACCAGGTCTGGGCCATGGACATCACCTATATCCCGATGGCCCAGGGCTTCGTCTATCTCGCTGTCGTGCTCGATTGGGCGACACGTCGTGTTCTGTCGTGTAGGCTGTCGATCACGATGGAGGCGGCCTTCTGCGTCGAGACATTGGAGGATGCTCTCGCACGGCATGGCAGGCCGGACATCTTCAACACCGACCAAGGCTCGCAGTTCACCGGTGCAGCTTTTACCGGCGTCCTCGCCTACAACGGCATCGCCATCAGCATGGACGGCAAAGGAGCTTGGCGAGACAACGTGTTCGTCGAGAGGCTTTGGAAACGCGTCAAATACGACGAGGTCTATCTGCGAGCCTACGAAACCGTCGGCGAGGCGCGAAGCTCGATTGGTCGGTATCTCGACTTCTACAACCCAGTTTGATAACGCCCACGGGACCGGTTTCCGGGAGCTGTTGTATCGGTGGCATCCATGGTGTGGCCTGCCGGTCTTTGTCCACCAGGCGATCGCCAGGCCGGATGATGTCGTTTTCCGCTGCACGCTGAGCGGCTCCGATGCGGCCCGGTGGCTTGAGATTCTTGCCTGGATGCTCGATCGCGCGGCTTGCGCGGATGATTCGGCTATCACCACCACACCCTATGTCGGTTCATCAGCGCTGTCAGTGCTGGCGGGTCTTCTGTCAGATGTGTTGAAGGTGCACACCACCTCATCGAACGCCGTGCTTTCTGGCGCAATCATGACCTCTCGCGATCCGAATCGAGGAGAGGTCGATGTCAGGCAAGACCACGACAATAGTGCGCCGGCCGCCACCACGGCGGAGCCGGCACAGGCAGAATCGGCGGCGTCCCGCACCACAGCCGGACCTCTTCGCAAACAATCAATCCGGCGGCATCATCGGAGCGCCGGCTTGGCCGGAGCTGCCAGTAGAGGTGCAAGACACGCTGACCAACCTGATGGCGCAGCTGATCTTGGAACACGCCGACAAGAGCAGGACGGCCATAACGAGGGAGGCCGATCATGACCTCTGACAAGATTCGCCCTCATCATCTTGAGCGCAAAGCGCTGCTCTACGTGCGGCAGTCGTCGGCCCATCAGGTGCTGCACAACAGGGAGAGCAGCGCTTTGCAATATGCCATGCGGGATCGGCTGAAGGCGCTTGGCTGGGTCGCGGATCGAGGTGGTCGATGACGATCTCGGCCGCTCCGCGGCAGGCTCCGTTCAGCGGGCAGGTTTCGAGCGGATGGTTGCGGAGGTGTGCCTCGGCGAAGTTGGCGCTGTCTGCGCGCGTGAGGTCTCCCGCTTTGCCCGCAACAGTCGCGACTGGCAGAAACTGATCGAGATGTTCGAGGTATAGCCATTGGCAGGCAGAGGCCAAGACGCTCGAGTTTGAGCTTCGTAGGAGCCACCAGCATAGGCGGACCGTCCCCAGCGGACGCTCTCTTGCAGCTGACTCGGCTGGGCGGACGAATTCTTCCTCCCCGGCCTCACGGATATGGGCGCCGACCGCCACTGCAGCGGCCACGGCAAATGACCACCAGCACGCCGCGGATCTCGGCTCGGCCGGGCCTCCGCACCTGGATCAACCGGCGAGGATGTCCGGCATCAAGGTCAAGCTCCATTCGCAAAGCCGAAAGGCGGGACCGTATCGGAGCTAGAAGAGGCCTCGTCACCCCGGGCGACATCATCCCGGAATGGGGAGCGAGATCATCTCGGAATGGCGGGCGAGATCAAATCGGAACGGTGGGCGAGATCGTTCCGGTATGGTGGGCGATATCGAGCGGAATCGGCACCTTGCTTTCCTTCCTTGGGACTTTTGTTACTCTCGCTGCCAGCTCCTCCTTAATCGCGGCTTGCTTTCGATCGACTCAACCACGAGCTTTCGCGGCCTGAACTCCTCGCGAACACCGGTCAACATGCAAAGGTCAGCTGTTTGGTTCGCGCCACTGCACCGGGCAAGCAACGGTTATCAAGGCGCGTCACAAGTCATTTGGCTTTGCTGCCCGCCCAACCGAGAGATCATATCCGCCGCCCCTAACGCGGATCATCCGCCGCTCAAACAGGGTCAGGCGCAACAGGCCGCGAAAGCCGTACCGAGCAGCAGCGTCAAAATATCGTCGAGCAAATGGGTTGCGCTTGGCAAGGCATGAACGACGACGCCGAGCAATCTTCCTTCATGTGCATCATCGACAACTTGACGAGAGTGCGATTACCGATCCTAAGGCGGCTGGTCGAAATTAACATCGTAGTTCCGCACCGATCAAGCGCCAGACGGAGCTGGCAAATCTCGTTTCTGCAACAACCAAAAACAATATTACTTAATGCTCGGTGTCGTCAAATAGCCTCGGCAGAGCTTCTTGCTCTCGCAATAACATCTTCTGGTGTTGGCGGGTTCGGAGGGTGGAAGGAGAGGCAGATAGGTGTCTTGAGCTTGAAAGGCTTGCCGCTCTTCTCCGTCTTGAAGTAGAACTCGCCCGCCCCTAGCTTTCCGACATCTTCGGCCGCTCCCCCGGTCGCGGCGATCATGGTTTTCACCGACTGCTGATCAGTGGGTGAGTTCTGCTTGCCCAAAAACTGAGTGGTGCAGTTCGAGACCACCTTGTTGTCGATGCCCTTAGGCGCTTGGGTCACCGCAATCATGCCGAGCCCGTATTTGCGCGCCTGCGCGATGAGCTGCACGCCGCTTGTCTTCGACAGGGCGCCGGCTCCCGAAGGGATAAACAATTGCGCCTCGTCGATCACGTAAAGCAGCCCTCGCGGGGAGGGATTTTTCTTGACCCAGCCGAACAGCGTCATTTGCAGCCGGTTGACGAAGTCCTCCTTGGCCTGGTCCGACGCTAAGCCAGAAAGGTTGATGACCGAAACGCGCGTCTTTGATGAGTCTCTCCCGAAGTACAGGAACTTGGGGTCAAGCACCGGCCCGGTCGCCTTGAGCAGCGGGTTGGTGGCGACCGCGGCCCTAAGCTCATCAGCCAACTTGGCAGCAAGCTTGTCAGCGTTTCCGATCTCACTGACGCCCTCAGGTAAGTCGGCGAGCAACGCCGTCATAGCCTTGAGATCGCCGCCGCCCCCGGTTGCGAAAGCCCTGAGCGCGTCGGCGAGCACCCCCTTCTGCAGGTTGGTTTTTGCACCCGCCAGCGGCCCCAGCGTGTCGGCAGCCATGATCACCGCCTGTGCACGCTCGTCGGGATTGTCGCCGACGGCGGCGAAGTCAGGCAGCACGGAAAGGAACAACGGATTGCCGGCTTGGATACCCGGCGTCCACACCACCACCTCGACAGTGGCTGTGTAGCGCGCAGCCTTGGCTTCATCCTCAGCGGTGAAACCGGCCGGCCGCTCTGGCCAAGCGTCGCCGAGCCGCGACAAATCGTTATTGGGGTCGATCACTATGGCCGGAATGCCTGCCAGTGCCGCCTCCTCAACTATTCGCCGAAGGAGCACCGTCTTGCCCGATCCGGCGCCGGCGATGATTGCCGTGTGGCGTGGCAATAAAGTCGTCGCCAACTCCACGGTGTCGCCACCCACCACGCGGCGGCCGACGGGGATTGCGGGCACATTGGATGCGGTCGCGACAGCGACAGGCACTGGCCGGGATAAAGTTGAAGCATCCACTTTTTCTTCGCGGAGAGCAGGTCGGCGCTCGCCTTCCGGCCCGAGCGCTTGCGAGCCCGCGCCTGCAGCCACGTTGTCCTCTCGCTGCGAGAATTCGTGCGCCGCTCCAGCGCGGCGAGCTTCGTTCGTTCGCCCGTCCCAAGGCGGCAGTGGTGGCGGGCACAAGCCCGCAGCTTTGAAGAAAGTTGTCTCGCATAGCGGTTTGCGTTCGATAAGCCAGCGCTCGAAAGCGTCAAAGTCGCTGGCGGCAAGTGCGCCGTCGCGCATCTGGCGCAGGGCCACGAAGCTGCGCAGGTCGTCGTCGCTCGGGTTGATCTCGAGCCCACCGGCGGCACGAAACGCGTCGAAAAGCTCTCGTGTTTTCGGGCCGCTCGGCGGCGGTCCACGCCGAACAATGATCAGCTTGCGTTCGGCGATTTTGGCCGAGACGCCAGAGGCGGTAAGCGCCGCGCGAAAGCGGGAGCAGAGCGCCACGGCATTGCTGTGCTGGAGCGCTCGAAAACAAAAGTGCCGCTCGCGGTCGTTGGCGCAGTGGTCAACGAAGGTAAGCCGGACATGGAGGGGCGGCGTCTTCTGCCCCGGGTCGATCTTGGGAACGACCTCATAATCGTCGTGCGGCGGGATTTGCTTGGTGTAGAGATCGAAGGCGTCACGCAGCAGCATGCCGAGCTTGCTGTCGTCCTTCTCGTCGAGAAGACCATTGAGATCGGCCGTCGTGGCCGCGACCGAAAACTTGCCGTCGAAGCCATTACGGTCCGTCGGCTCCAACGGATTATCGGTGATCGTGGTCTCGACGAGCGTATCGCATGGCACAATCTTGCCCTCGGCGAGGCATCGCTTGCGGTGCTCGTCGCAGCGCATCAGAATCATGCGGGGTGTCATGCCGGCGGAAGCGCTGGAGATAGCTGCATCCGTGAACGGGTGTGTAGGGTTCTTCGGCGCGATGCCGACCTTGACATAGGCAGGGGCGAGCCTGTCGGCGATCAGCTTGCGTACGAAGGTGTCGCGCTGTGCGAGGCGTAAGGGAGCCGGTGCGGTAAACCGTTGCGTAAGCGGAGTCGGTCCTTGGATCCTTATGATCTCCCAGGAGCTCAGCAAACAGGTGACCACAATCATGCCGCGACCAATCACGGCCGCGAGATCGAGTAGGCCGGCCGTCAGCAGCTTAGTGAAGTCCGGCGCCTCTCCGAAATCCGAACCCCCAACGCTGAGCACGCCATCAATCTGGTCGACGGCAATCAGTGTTGGACCAGCGAGACTCATGACCCACATGAGTCCGCGCACGATTTCCACGGGCGACGGCGGGGGCGTCAAGAAACCAAGACTTCTTCGCATCGCCTCATCGGCATCGTAACCCTGCAGCCATGCGTGGGCGATGCCAACCGTCGCGAGATCGTGCGAGCGCAACAGCGCCAGTGCGCGGAATACGTCCTGGTACTTCAACGCGTTGGCGGAGTCGTTTTTGAGGAGGCCCTTGACCAGCAAGTCGACGATCCGCTTCGACTCGATCGTCGGATTAGCGAAAACAATGTTCACCTCCTTCTCGATCTTGAAGCGGCGGGCGACACCGCCAATAACCGCTTCGTGCTGATGCTGCCCGTTTGGCGTTTCTTGAAGCAGCGAAGTGACAAAGCTCAGGGCGGCACTCTTCCAGAAATCGGTAATGCCAACCACATCGAGCATCACGAACCAGCAGCCCTCGGCCAAGGCCCTGCGTCGCAACACGCCAATAAGGTGCGTCTTGCCGATGCCAGCCTGGCCGAGGAACACGCGGCCCGGAGGGTTTGGTGATTTCGTCAGTTTGGCAAGCTCAGTAATTGTGCCGTCAACCAAGTCCTCGTTCGGGCCGGCGTCCGTGGCTTCGTCGCTCCAGACGCTGTCGAGCGACCGCACCCAGCCGAAATCCGCGTCTTGTAAGGCCTGTAGTTCGGGGCTCATGACGTGATCCAGATCACATGGAAAGGCTCGCCCGCCGGGCTAAACGCGGCGTCGTGGTCGGCTTGATCGAGTTGGCGGGGATCGTCGTGGCGCATCAGCGACGCCGTCTTGTCCCCTTTGAGAATACGGCCGAGTGCGGCGTCAACGGTGGCACGATCGAGGTCGGAGAGTTCGGCGCGTAAGCGCGCCAAGCGCACGGTCTCGTTCTTGCGGCCGCGGGTGACCGCGAGATAGGCCGCCTCGATGCGCTTGCGCAGTGCAGCCGCCGAGGGCCGCTTGGGTTTGGCCGAGCTGCCGTCACGTTTGCGGCGCGTTCGCGCAGGCTGCGGAGGTAGGATCTCTTCCGGCTTGCTGCCGATGAAATTGGCCAGCGTCTCGCCACTCCTTGCCAAGTGTTCGCTGAGCCGAGCCAGGAAGTCGGAGAGCGTCTGCTGCGCCGGCGGCAGCGCCGCGGTAAGGTGTGTCGCGGTCCAGGCCCAACCGGCGTCCTCAAGCTTCAGCTTGAACCCGCGGCCCGCTTTGGGGGCGGTGATCATCTTCGCCTTGACGAGGGCTTCTCGGTCCGCCTTCTCCACCTTCGGCGTCAGTTCGGCCTGCGCGCATGCGCCCTGGCGGGCGAGGAGCCGGAAGAGCAGCAGTGCTTGGGTGGGTGTCGGGTCGTAGCTCAAGACAGTTCTCTCCTCAGATTGACCACGCGCCGCACCTTCTCCAGCGAGCGGCTGAGATCCAGTTGCACCTCGGCGTTGGTAAGCCGCAATACCAGGTATCCTGCCACGAGGAGTTCGTAGTCCCGGTGACGGTCGGCGCCATAGTTTGGATCACGCTCGTGCTCGGGTCCGTCGAGTTCCACCACCACCTTGCCGTCACGCCAAAGCAGGTCGACGCGCGGCGTCGGCCCAAGCGCGCCAAGCTGCAGGGTGATCTCGTCCTCGAACAGGCCGGCGAGGTCGGGCGCACCCTGCAGCCCTTCGCGCATTCGCCGCTCGATGGCGCTTCCCCGTGACGTCATATCGGAGGAGGGCAGGATCAGTCGGCGCGCAGCCGGCTCGATGGGCAACCGATCGACGGTGAGCGCGTCATAGAGCAGGAGGTCCCAAGGCGCCTCGGGCGCTGGCTCTTCGCCAAGCAGAGCCACGACGGCTGCGCCGTGGCGACGACACCAATCGAGCGCCGTGATGATTGGTGCTGCGCGCTCGCTGCGCAACGAATCCACCTCGGCAAGAAGTACAAGACCCGGAAGGACAGCCAGCAAATGGGCAAATTCCGTTTCGTGCGCAAGCCTCGGAAACCGAGGACGGCGGCCTGCCGACGCAAAGCGCGTCGCGGCGCTGCGCCACGCTGGCAGCAATCGCGGCAACAGCTTCGGCGACCCGGCGCCTTCCCAATCTGGCCACAGAGCCGCAGCGAGGTCCGCCAGATCGTCAAGAATCCGGTCAATCGCAAGGGCCGATGTGGCGACGCCAACGAGGTCAAGTCGCAACATGCGGAGCTCGAACGACGTACCGGACAAGACCTCAATAAGCTGAGCCTGCCCGAGACCAACAATAGTCACGGCCCCGCCGGGGCGCAGCGCCATCAGCTTTGTCACGAGCTCGCCGTTTGGAGCTGACAGTCGTGAGGAATATCCCTGATATATTTGGGGCATTGCGCTCTCTGGTTGCACAATGCGTAGCATACTCTAAGCGGGGTCCGGAAGTCGTTGGCAGAAGGATTTTCTGCGTGGCGCGCAGGCTGACCGTCAACAGGCGAACTTCGGCCTCAATGCCCCGCCTATGTAGCTGTCGCACCGGTCCGGCGTGAACTTTGAAATCCGGTCGCGTCACGAATGCAAAGTTCTGCGACGTCGGTTGTACTTCCGCGATTGAGTGAAGATCGGAAGTGAAATCGACATGCCCAACTTAGTAAATTGTACGCTGGGCGGCGCATACAATGCCGTCCTATTGTCATCCGCTTCGCCGGCCGAGCGCTCTGTTTGCAACGGGCGTACGTCGGTTCGGCCGTCGTTGATCGATGCTGCGGTGAGCAATCGGCGTGCGCATGAATCGTATGCGCACTGACGTATGATGCACGGTTTCGGTTCCGGGAAATATCGTAGTGCGGGGTAGACGTTAGACGCTCGATCTGGATGGCAAGGGAAAAGCACGGCCTGCCGGCGTGCTGGTTGTGGTTGTGGGAGTTGAGGTTAGAGGGACATCGCGTAGAGGACCCTGCTGTCGCTTCGGTCAACAACATGAATGCTTTCAATGTCCCGAGAGCCGGCTGCTCCGTCGAGTCCCGTGGGCAGTGATCCGCGAGAAGGAGCGCCACCGACCTGATCACTCGGGCTCTGACGCATCCAGCACCGCGGCCGCGGGCGCCCGAAGACCTTCGCCGGCCGATGATGTTGCGCGCGAGGCGGGACCAGCGACACCGCGGCGCGGCTTCGGCTGGACCACGGTCGACGGCCGCACAGCCTCAGGCACGATCGAGGTGGCGTGCTTACCCCTGTCTCAGCGTTTGACCTCTCCGCGCGGGCGATGACGAAGACTCGTCTCACCCGTCTCGGCTCGACCACGCCCTACGTGCGCTGAATCAACCTGCGGGCATGTCCAGAGGATCAGACTTCGTTATCGATAGCGCGAGCAGGAATGACCGACAGAAGGTCGAACCAATCGAACGGCGGTTTCACCGCGTCACCGTCCGTGGCGGCGTCCGCCCCAGGACGCGCGCTTCTCCCCTCGCCCCTTGCGTCGCCGTCGATCCGGTGCTCGCAGGGAGCCGTTTGCTGGGCACCATCAAGGCTCAGGCCGAGCGACTTCGTCGGCCTTGACCGTCCCCGGCAAACGGAACGAAAGCTTGGCATCGGATCGACGCCAAAAACTGATCCTTTCTGCAGTAATCGCGCCCGACGCGCGCAAGTCATTCGTAGAAATTGCATTCTGCCAAATTGCACAGCGAGCTGTCAGCGATTAAACGTCAGGTGTAAACAACGTTCCCCAGGGAAAAATCGTCTCACCCCAATGGGATAGCGACACTCGGCCCGCGAAGCGTCAGCACCACAGGTGCATAGGGTGTGAGAAAATCTTGCTTTCTTTCCTTGGACCTTCAGTTGGCTTCTCGCTGAGAGTCGTATCCAGTGTCGGGGGTTGCTCTCGGATGTTTCAAACCACGTCTCCCCGAAAACCGATGTCTGGACGGCTTCGACCGTTCAACAGGCCATGATCTCCTCAGCGTCTCGGTGGAGCGGTGAGCCTCGTCTTGATCTGAGGCCATCCCGGAAAATGGTCAGCGTGAGCCCACACGCCTCGTATGTGTGCCGGCGGCGAGCAGCAACGCCACCGCCAAGGGATCGAGTACGACGACAAGCGCCAGAGTGAGCAGGCGGACTGGTCGCTTGAGGTCGGTGGCCGGTGTACCGATCAGCTCTGCGAGATATCGCACTGGACCGATGTCGGCCTCGGCGCGCCGGCGCTGGGCGTCAATCTTCGCTTTCTCGATCTGCAGGCCGGCAAGCGCCTGAGCCTCGCGCTGGCGCGCCGCAACGATGTCGGCGCGATCACGGCGCTTCCGGTCGGCGATCGTCATCGCGCCGACGGGGCGGCCAAGCCGTGTCGATTCCTCGACGGCCGCGTCGATTTGGGCGATGCGCCGATCGAGGTCGACGACTGTCTGGCCCTGGATGGCGATGCGCGCCTCGGTGTCGGCGGTTCTATCCGCGAGCGCCAGATCGACGGCCGCAAAATGATCAAGGTGGGCGCGCGTCAGGAATCCGAATACGCCGACCGCGTTCAGGCTCATCAACACGCCGATCATCGCGACGAGGACCAGGCGCAGGAGGGACGGCGCCGAGTGCCAATACTCGGTCAGCCACGCCGCTGCAACGAGCTTCCCGGCTTCCAGCGCAGCGCCCATGGTGATCACCGGCCAGAACGCGCCGGCAAAGATCGCGGTGAGGCCATCTATCGAGAAGGCGGCCGACACGCAAGCGAGCGCCAGCGCCACAATGAATGCAGCGAGCTTGACCGGTGTCATGGAACGCCGCGCGACCGTAGCCGCGGGCATGACTGTGACACCAGCGGCCTCGGTAACAGTCGGTGTAACAGGCGAGGTTACGATGATCGCTTCGGCGTTACGGCGGATGTGACCGGCCTCCTGCCACGCTCTCAAGCGGCGACCGACTCGCATCCGGTTCCAGCCCCATTGGCGGCCGAGCTCCGCCGCGCCGGCGGTCACGCGTCCATCGGGCTGAGAGCGCAGCCAAGCCAGCGCCTCCATGTCATCGAATGGGCGGGCCGGAACGGTTTCGGTCATGATGCGATGCTGCTCCTCGAATATTGGCCGGCGCGACCGCAGGGAGGTCTTCGCCTGACCGGTCCGATGGCGATGAGGCTGACCTCAATCCACCATGAATCCGAACCCTGTTGCGATCGGGACCGCGACAGTTCGTCCGCGCGAGTTGCGAAAGTGCGATCTCGGAGTGAGTGGCCGGGCACAGTGTCGCCAAATGACGGTGCGGTATGATCGCCGTTACGCGAAACTGGAACCGAGACTTCGCAGCTCCAAGCTGTCACCAGCACGCAGGAAAGGTGGCATGTGGTACGCAGGAGCTGAACGGCCAGAATGCACGCCGTAGCACGCTGCACCTCTCCAAGAGACAGCCGACGGTGCGATTTACACCGGTCGACCACCCGACCCGTTTGAAAACATCGTATCGAACGCCATCGCTGTTGGTTCGCATCCGAAACAGAAGCTCCAGACGCGAGCACGCGTGGCCCCGCCGATCCGGCTTGCCGAATCGGCGGCGCGGCACAATCCCGCCAGAAGGAGCCGCGCGACCGGAGTGACCGATTGCGCGCCTCATATTCAGATCGCACGCTCCAGCAGGCGCCTGGCCTTACCTTCCAGCTCAGTCTCGCGTCCTGATGCACCTTGCGCCGTCGTGGCCATGAGCGCGAGAAAGGCCCCGCCTCCGAAGAGGCAGGGCGCGGGTGTCGATGTCGTCGGATCATTCGGCTGTACGGCGGGACCAGACCAGCGTGAAGCTGTCATCGCTCTCGCCCTTCACCAGCGAGGCGTAGATCGGAGCCGGAAAGCAGGGGTCGTCGAGCTTGACCGAGAGATATTCGCGATCGCTCTCCCGCGCGGTCTTCTTCCAGGCGGCGCCGAACTGTATGGCGCCGGCGAAGATGCGATAGTCGGACGTCTTGTCGTTCTCCTTTTCGGTCGCGACGAACTTCGCCTTGACGTTGAGCGTGAGCGTCTTGACCGATCCGGTGTAGCCGTTGTCCGCAGCGGTGAAGGTGCCGATGGTAGCCATGGTGGTCCGCACGGATGGCATTTTCCGCGAGGCTGATTTCGGTGGCGTTGTGCTCGGTGTCGAGCAGGCAGGGGATCGGCGCGTCGGGGCTGATCTCCTTGCGCTTGGCGCGGAGGCATTGCGCGAGGCGGCGGCCCTCGCCTGCATTGACGAGATAGGAACCAGTCGGCTTGTCGCGCGGGCCGAGTTCGGGTTCGACCACGGGGTATTGCAGCATGCCGAGGGCGGCGATGCTGGCAGCAAGGGACGCGATATCGGCCTTCGCGTGCGGACTCTTGCGCACGTTTTTGGGTGATTTTTTCAGCTTGTCGAGCGGAATGCTGACGAGCTTGCGCGCTTCGGTCTCGGTTGATGCGGTCATGTTTTTCTCCTTGGCTTGGGGTTCTGCGCTTTTTTCGCGCATGAACCCCTGCCCGTCGGCGAGACCGGGTACGGGGGTGCAAGAAGAAAATCGGCAGGGGGTACCACCCGGTCTGCAGGGAGCCTGCGACCGAAGATCGGGGGATGCCGATTTTGTTCTTGCAGGGGGTGTAGGGCAGAGCCCTCGACCCCCAAAACGAACGGCAAATTTCAGCCCGCCAATCTGATGCCGAGTGACAACCAGGCATTGCTCGCGTGCCGCTTTGAAAGTAGCTTTTGAATGACTGCCGCCGCAAGGTGGTCTTTGGCGGCTACGTCATCATTCGGCGCTTTGTGAACAGAACGACGGCCTTGAGATGAGCCAAATACCCGACGTTTTTGAGCTGAGTGCGGCGGAGAAAAGCGTCAGCGAGGTCGCGTCAAGAGTTGACAAACATTGGATGGCATTCGTTCTAATCAGCGTCGTGACGCTGGTGTCTGTCGCCAATTTTTCTGATACCGATATTCTCTTGGGCACGGCTCTAAAAATTCCCTTGCTCGATGTTTCTCTGCCTCTGTTCGGTTATGGCCTTCTCACACCGTTCGTCTATGTTGTCTTTCATGGCTATCTTCTCTTCGAGATCTTCGGACTCAACCGAAAACTCTCGCTGTATGAAGAATGCCTGCAGCACGCCGTAAAAGTCCAAGCCGACCGGCGCAGATTGCGAGAGCGCCTGCCGACGTTTGCGTTCATTCACATGTACTCCCCTCAATCGGGGGGACTCGAAACTCTATCCGGGCTTATTATGGTTACGAGTATTGTGCTGCTTCCACTATTGACCTTGCTTACGTTCTTGTTGAGGTTTCTCTGTTACCACAGCGAGCTTCTAAGCTGGGCACATCGACTGGTATTTGTCAGCGACCTCTCGATGCTTTGGCTCTGTTGGTTGAGAGCGGCCAATTTGCAAGCCACCTCAACTCAGGAAGTCAAATGGAACCTGTTCAATCAAGGCGTAAACGCGTATCTGCTGATGACCGTCTTGCCATTTGTGCTTGTGGGCTCAGCTTTCAACGGAGAAGCCTCCGACACGAGCGTGGCAGGAGCCATTAGGTCTGCCTTCCCCATCAAGTACATCCTGCGAGACTCGCCAAGGGCCCAGTTCGCGCTCTTCCGAACCTATATTCAACCCGAGGACACGGCACGCATTTCTTCCAGTCCGGCGCGGGACGCGCTCAAGAACAGGGATTTTTCGGGCGCAGTCCTCGATCGACTGGATCTCAGCGGCTTCGATCTATCTGGTTCCAATCTCGAAAACGCTTCACTACGACGGACAAAATTCACAGGCTCGAATCTCTCAAAGGCGAATCTGCGTGGAGCGTGGCTGCATTCAGGGCAGCTCCAAGGCGCTAATTTGAAAGAAGCCCACCTGGAGGGCGCTCAGCTTGGAAGCACGCAAATGCAGGGCGCGAATCTTTCGGCTGCGCACTTGGAAGGAGCCCAGCTCTATAGAACCCATCTCGAAGGGACGCTGCTGCTCGGTACCTATATGCAAGGGGCGACGATGACCGAAGTAGACCTGCGCGGTGCTATTCTGATTGGCACGCGCGCCATAGGCCTCAGACTCTGGGAGAGCAACTTGCAAGTCGCCTCTTTCAATCGTGCAGATCTCATGGGCGCAAGTTTCCATGTTGCAGATACCGCCAGCTTTCGTGGAGCGGACTTTACGCAGGCTCGCCTTTGGCACTCTTCGATTGCATTTACCGAGTTGGGAAGCCTTGCCCATCCCGACCTGCCGATCAAAGCAAAAGACCTGCACCTCACTTTTGAGCTACCCTTCGAAGCCAGCCTGAAAACATTCGGCCAACAGAGTAGCAGCGATTATGACAAAATAATCGCTTGGTCGACGTCGACGGTATCAAACCAGAAAACCCGGGAAGACATCGTCGGCAACATGTCTCTTCTCAAGCCCGATGCGATGACAAAACTCCCGGGCAACCCCAAAGCAGACGATGTGTTCAGCGATTTCTTGCGTCCCTGGCTTAAGGCTCAGCAGGTTGAACCCTCCGCTGATACCATACGAGACCATGAATTTGAAGTGTTTCGAACGATTGCGTGCCGGAGTAATAAATCTTCCATCAATGACAAAGTCCCCGATGCGCGGTCTGGGACCCCACTCGAAGATTGGGCTGGCTTGGACGTATGGTCGGGGTCGGGAAGGGGATGGATCTCCGGGTATGATGACTCTTATTTTGGTTCTCCACACGTTGCCGAGGCCTTGATTGAGAACGGGCTCGTGGCATCCCTGGGCACGCGCGCGCCAGAGCTCGCAAAGCTTTTGGCGGATCCTAGTGCCTGCCCGGGAGCGGACAAGATAACATCAGCCGCGAAGGCCGATCTAACAGCTCTGATTGCTACCCGTCAGTCTCCTTAAAGAAAGGCTCTGACGCGGTAGGTCGCAGGCCAGAGTCGTTGCCCCTTCAGAGAGACTCTATTGAGCGACCCACAGCGATGCGGGCCCGTGGGACGCGTAGGACTGTATGGAAAGATTTCAAGACGTGCCGACAACAGCGGCCAGCGTCATCCTCTTCCCTGTCAACAACCCACAGAATATTTCCGGAGAACACCTTAGGCCTGCATTTTTTAGAGCTTTACCAGACATTCCGCCTAATGAGACCGCGCCACCGCCTATCCTCCGCGAGAACAGCAGGAGGCATGTCGCGATGGACTGGTTCAAAAGCGAACGGCGGAAATGGGCGACGCCGATTCATGGCGCAGGGTTGGGCGACACGCCGACCCTACTGGGTTTCGATGCGCGTAGCCGCGACCTTTTTGGTACGGCATTGCCGCGCGGCGTGCTGCTGCCGCGTCTTGAGGCCGATCGCGAGCGAGTCAACTACTGGATGTCACCGGAGGCATTGATGAAGCATCGCTTTCGGCTCGGTCAAATTATTCTCGGTAAACTGCAGGCACCTATCTCGGTCATCTCGACGACCGACCGATGGTGACGATCGCGGGCGCGCGCGCCGGCAAGACCTCGACAGTACTGGAGCCGAACCTTTATCTCTATCCCGGCTCGATGCTGGTGCTGGATCCCAAGGGCGAGCTGGCGCGAGCTGCGTCCTTCCGGCGTGCGATGGGACATACCGTCCATGTCCTCGATCCGTTCGGTCAATCCGGTGAGGAGAGCAGTTGCTCTAATCCGCTGGCTGAACTTGATCCGGAGAGTTCGACGCTCGTGGATGATATCCGCTCGATCACAAACGCGTTGGCACCGGACGATGGAGACGCCAAGGCAGCGCACTGGAACAACAGTGCACGCACGTTGCTGAACGGCACTATTCTTTTGACACTCACGCGTGCGCCCGCCGAACGAAATCTGATAACTGTACGTGAACTGCTGTCGCTGACCTATAGACCGCTGGTCAGGGCGGTCGAGCAAGCAGATGTGGAGATGCGCAAGCGCGGCAAGTACGACAAGAGATACTACAACAACAACAGTGTCGCGGTCGCCACATTGCTCGGCGCGATGGTCAAGCTAGGTGGAAGGTTCGGCGGCATTGCGGCGGCGATCGGTAGCCGCTTTCTGCAGACGCCGCCAGGGGAGCTCGGCAGCATCTTCAGCACGGCCGCCGTGCAGACGGATTTTATCGACAGCCTCCCCTTGCGCAAGACGCTGACGCGCTCGGATTTTCCGCTACGGACGTTGCGCGGTGACCGGCCGGTGACGATTTTCCTGTGCTTGCCGGTGGGACGGATGGAAAGCCATTGCCGGTGGCTACGCTTGGTGGTGCAGTTGGCCTGCACGGTGCTTGAGGGATTAGGGCCTTATCCTCGAACCAGCCCGCCGATCCTGTTCACGATGGAAGAATTCGCGACGTTAGGACACATGGAGATCATGGAGCGCGCGGCGGCATATTTCCCAGGCTTCGGGGTGAAGCTGTGGGTGATCCTGCAGGACGTCACGCAGCTGCAGCGCTACTATAAGACCGGCTGGGAGACGTTCTTGGGTAACGCCGGCCTTATCCAGATGTTCGCCAATGGCGACGAGGAAACGCTGCGCTATGCCGCCGGGCGCCTCGAAAAACTGATCGCGCCCTTCGAGTTGCGCACCGCCTTCTCGCGTCAGCGTTTCAGTCAGTTGCTGCTGATGGAAGGCATGCCGCCGGCGGCGGCACTGCGGCTTGAGCATGGCGACGTCGAGATGATCCGCGCGCGTGCCCAGGCGGCTTTGCGCCCATAGCAGACCCTGCGCGCACCCGGTAGCGGAGTGCCCATCCGTTAGCGGCCGCCTTGCCGATTAAGTGAGGGTGTGAGTCATGTGACTATTCACAGGAATAGTCACATGACGAATGGACGGGTCGAAGTCATCACCTCGGTTGAGCGGCGGCGGTGCT
>Ga0307508_10003420_pt1 | contig 16061 bp, 18 predicted proteins | sample 9_EM_MG_FD_203089 | JGI IMG/M metagenome (GOLD analysis project Ga0307508, IMG submission 203089) | Populus trichocarpa ectomycorrhiza microbial communities from riparian zone in the Pacific Northwest, United States - 9_EM | ecosystem: Host-associated > Plants > Roots > Unclassified | place...
CCCCTCCTCCCTCCTCCCTCCTCCCTCCTGCCAGGAGGGAGGAGGGAGGAGGGAGGAGGGAGGAGATAAACTCCTCCCAGGAGGGAGCCGGGGGGGGGGGGTAAAATAAAAAATCCAAAGTCTCCTCCAGCACCTTTGGTGCAGTCGGGAGACTTCGGCTTGCGCAGACAAAAAACGAAATAAAAAAAAACACAAGCTCAAGGGGAATTCGAATCCCCGCCTTTAACGATGAAAACGTTATGTCTTAACCACTTGACTATTGAGCCACTTAAGTATATTATAATTAACCCGGTGTAAGTATTGCACTTACTTATCCCGATTACAAAACGGATACATTTAAAACTGTATAATACAATTTTATAAGAAAAAAAAACAAAAGATCCCGAATTTCATGCAAGACCAGGCCGGGTCTTGCATGAAATAGGGGCCGCTTACCAGCTATAGCCCGGTGTAAGAATTGCACTTACTTCTACTGATTACAAAACGGTTGTATTACTAAATATACTAACCAGGCTTTCTCTCTCCGCTCTCGGTCCAGGGGTAAAAGGTTCAACTTTACCTGTTTGGTCGAGCTTTGTGCTTTCGTTTAATGACTCAGGGTCCCGTACTCCAGCACTCGGTCGAGTTGATTCTTGGTCTCGGCGTAACTTGGCTTTCATTGCCATAAGTTCTACGTTGTTTGTCAGGAGGTTTATATGTTCGTAACGATGTTGAGCTTTTTTGTAAAGTTTCGCAAATTCCCCGCTCCTCTTTACGTAGTTTAAGGAAGTTAAACTATAAATTTAAATAAATATATTTATATATTTATTTAAAATAGTAGTTTAACTCCCCCCCCTGCAACCCCCCCCCCCCATCAAAGATGAGGGGGGCGCAAGGGGGGGGGGAATCGGCGGAGTGATTTTTTACGTACAGTCTAGGATCGTCGGTAAACAATCCTTTTATGTTCGGAAAATTTGTCATCTTCAAGTTATTTGTCTCAGGATTTAGGCCTGTACCTTCTCCCCTCCACAATTGACTGGTGGCTTGGATTGTGACAGTGCCAACTTACACAAGAGACGACTTCGGCTACATTCGAGGGTTGTCTTGAGAGTAGCCTTGATTGAGTCACCCCTCGCCGTCTTTGTATCCATAGTCCTATTGAGAGTTATCAGATTCCTCTGGTCTTATCCGGCATGAGGAGGCGACGTAATGGCCCCCCACTCAGTGGTTTGTCAATGCCCACTCATCATTCTCAGAGTGACGAAACTGCTGAGGTTGTTCATTAGTTCTGATCTCCTTCTCTAAGGAAGGCCTACGTCTCCTTTGTCCTCCTAGAGGATTTGGTGATTCCTAGACAGTTTCGTTCTAAGTGCTCCGCGTCAGAGTCTTCTTTTGGAGGTATGGGTAGATAGGTTTAACTCTGCTTATTACTTTCACTTATGTTGAAGCTTCTTGATCTGTACACTGGGTAGATACCCAGAAGATAGATACATTAAGAGGAAGATTTGTCGGAAGTTTTCACTTGGAATTCCCGTCAGGGAAAACTTATGATTTATTCCGTCAACTGATTTGTATAGATTTTATTTTAGTTTTGTCCCGCCCCAGTAACATAGGGCTAGCCCTAAGTTTTTTGTTTTTAATAAATATATATATATTAGGGCGAGAGGGAAACCTCTCGCCTAAGCCCGCTCCTCTTTACGTAGTTTAAGGAAGTTAAACTATAAATTTAAATAAATATATATATATATTTATTTAAAATAGTAGTTTAATGAAGTTAAACTATAAATAATATTAGTAGTTTAACTCCCCCTGTAACCCCTCACTAGATCAACAATAAAGAGGGAGCCGGGGGGCAGGGGGGGGGGAATCGGGCTGGGTTTCCCGCCACACTTCACCCCACCCACACTTGATCGTGTGTGGGGACCCGCGCCTCCGGGAGCCAACGTGTGGGGAAACCGTCGCCGCCCTGGGGCGGCGCCGTTTGGGGGGCAAAACGTCGTCGCTGCGCGACGCCGTTTATGAAAATCTTGCGAACTCTGCTTTCATTCAATACGGTTATAGGTCTCTAATGAAAGGTGAAGGAGAGAGAAAGAGCGGAGCTGGCAATTGCCGAATAACTATTAAAAATTAAGGCGTACGCACAAATATTATATATTTTTGAGATTTTTAAATTAAGGCGTACGCACAAAACTAATAAATATATATATATATTTATTTAAAAAAAAATAAATTTTGTTTTAGTTTTTATTATATAATATATTATATATTATATATTAAAAACGTAGGCCGTAAGGCGTACGCACAAATATTATATATTTTTTATAATTTAGCTATAGCTAGCCCGAGGAAAATCCGCGCATCTATTTTTTATATATTTTTATATATATAAAATTCAAAATTTTATATATAAATTTTGAGATTTTTTTTATAAAAAAATGCATGCGGCGGCTACGTTTTGTGGGGGGAGGGCTTCGGCCAGCGGGTCCCCACAAAACTCCTCCGGCTTTTCCCCTTCCCCCGTCTCTCTTATCATTCATCATAAGAGAGAAGGCAAGAGGGGGGGGGGGTGAGGGGAAATACGAGCGATGCATAGAGTAGAAAAATATATATATTTTTGGATACAACTGCGCGCGCGCGACGCTAAGGTTTTTAAACTCATGAAGCTTAAATTTGGTTAAACGATAAGTGTATTATCCTGTTTCTAATAAAATTAGTACTTTGTGCCTTAAAATCTTAAAATTCTTACAGCCAAAGCCTATGTAATATTCGACTAACGTCGAACATAATCGTGCTAGTCTAACACGCATTTTTAAGAGTATCTTAAAGTAAGTTTCGAACATTGATGCTTTCAGCTCTTATCTTTTACAAACATAGCTTTCCTGCCGTGCCTATGCTATAAATTTACTAAAGTGATAGTAACATCCCTCTTAAATAAGTGAATTCTTGAACAAAATCCAACATAAATAAATTATCAACTTGATATTAATATTGGGCACATAAACAACAGGTAAACCAGAGGTTTATATACCCTACTCCTTTCGTACGAAGGGGCTATCCTTATTTTACTCTAATTTCCCCTAGAAGATAGAAACCATACTGTTTCACAACGTATTTACACTTAATGCGACTATTTTCATAGCGCGCAGACTATATCTTCAATTATAAATTTGATAATCCTAAATTTGTATACATTTTTTGCTTATACTCTTCGAAGGTTAATTTTTCATCCTTCCTTACATAATATATAAGCTTTATAATTTCACCCATTCTTTCTTTTTCCTCCTTAGCGGATCCTATATCTAATAATCCGTACTCTAAAATTTTATATGTACAACTTATCTTGTTATACTTTATTAATGGCAATCTTACGTCCTCCAAATCGGAGCTATTCAATAATTCATATGTTTCTTTACCCATCATTTTGGGTAAGATAGTATTGTGCAGTACTGATCTTGATCCTGTGTTATAAATACCATATTTATTGCTACTATTTACCCCATATATATGACCTTCGCCGTTGAAATAGTTTTTAATCTCATCTAATAACGAAAGATTATGCTCATCTTGCACTATAGTAAAATTCACTTTTAAGGAGACTCTATTCTTATCTTCGCCAGAGTCAGATACTTTAGAAGATTTGACTAGACTCACCGATAAACTGCCGTCCCCATCGAACAAGCCATGTAAAAAATCTAATGTCAACGCATTCTGCTTAAAATTTTGAATGCTTTCTGTCAACAGACTAGTATCTACCCCTTCGGTAGGATATTTTCTATAACATGTCTTTGCTCATCAGAAGTTAAGTATTTTACCTTGTTACCAAGTTTACCAAGTGGGTTCATATGACTTGCTATGACTATTAGACTTAGTAACTTTGTTCTATTGCCCCAGTGTGCCCGAGAAGACATAATCTCGGCAATGTACTTAAATTTTAAAAAGCTTATCAACTTTCCACTTCTCAATTGGTACTTCATAAAAAAGGGTATAATCACATTTAATAAATCACTTAGGTTAGTCACCTGATATCTTATTGTTTTATCAGTTTTGCCTAAATACCATTGACCTACACCTCCGAATTTTTTTTGTATTTCTAAAATCAGATCTTTATGTTTTTGATCCTGCACAAGTGTAAACACTAAAGAAATATTAAAATATTCCTTATCCCCCCTGGTTTTTCTAGTTAGAACTGCCGAAAATGATCCGTCCGCTTGCACTAAACCTGCTACATAGTCCCCCGTTAAACCTTCTTTATTAAGTTTCCAGTCTTTAGAGTATAGATAATCAGGATCGAACAAGGGGTTTTGCAATATGTTGTTGTTGTTAAATGTTGTTGTGACTTTTAAATTTTGAATTAGTTAGCGAGCAATAATCGCAAGACTTCTGATGCCGCACAGAAGTATGGCCTCGCCGCTTAGGAGGTGTCAGCACCCAAACTACGTTTACCCTTCGAGGGTTAGGACTCCATATTTTCTCCTCCGAACCGCATCAGTTGCCTTTTATTTTTGTTAATAGACCCCCCGCCTTTAGGGTACTGAAATCTCTACCTTTGCCGTATTTTCAACGGGTCAAACCTCTATCGTTTACCTAAGAAAAAATAATAGCAAAGGGCTAAATTAGATAACTTCCTCTCGGAGGCAGCTAAAAAAAAAATAGAAATTGGTCCTTATTAATCTTAATAAAGTCTGATTATTCAAGCATTCTTGAGGGAATACTTGTCTAGACTATATCTTCAATTATAAATTGACTCGTTCAAATGTGCTATATAATTACCGTTTAAAGTAAATATTTTTGTTTCACTTTTTCAACATATTCTTCTAATGTTATATTATCAGATTCCTGGCGAACGTGATAAGATAGCATTATGATCTCATTCATATTTTCTTTATTTAATCCTTCGGATAAAAGCTCCAAAATTTTACAACTATAATATATCTTATCATATTTCTATAGTGGTAAATTTACTCCGGAGGAGGTAAAATCGACGGCTCATTGGGGATCCTTAACCCATTCTATAGATTCTTTATTTACCATTTTAGGTAAAATTACTGAAATTAAAGCAGATTTAGACCCCGCTTTGTACACACTACAGTTTTTATTAATCTCATATATGCCCCCTATATCGTTAAAATACGATTTAATTTCATTTAAGAGTGATATATTATGGCTATCTTGAACAATTGTAAAACTAAAACCTACAGATAACTTAGAAGGCCCCGGCCCTTTTGTGGCTTGTGAACGCACAGAACTCGAAGGCTTAACAAAAAATACTGATAAACCACCATCCCCATCGAACAAACCGTGCATAAAATCTAAGGTTAACTTATTTTGTTTAAAATTTTGAATACTTTCTGTTAATTTACTAATATCTACCCCTTCAGGTTGAAGATTGTTAATTACATGATTTTGTTCATCGGGAGTTAAGTATCTAATTTTATTCCCCAATTTTCCCAAAGGATTCATGTGACTTGCTATCACTATTAAACTTAATAATATTTTCTTATTATTTCAGTGTGCCCTAGTAGACATCACCTCGACTAGTCATTCGCAATTATTTTTACCGTGTACCTCTTCTTTATAAGACCCGGTACTCCCTTTTCTTCTAGGGTTTTAATAGCATTATGGATTGTCTGAGGTGCACATCCAATTTCCTTGGCTGCGACTCTAACAGAACTGTAAACAGTAGTTTCATTATTTTCAGTATCAAAAATTTCAACTTTAAATGAACGCCTTACTTGAAGTTTTCTTAAATGTTCTTTATGTTCGGGACTTGAAGTATAAATTTTTAACTGTTCTAAACGCTTAGCTTGTTGTTCCGGGTTGGAATTAAGAATTTTCAATCTTTCAATTTTTAGTAATGTCTGCTCTGGACTGTTATTTATTTCCACAAGCTTTTTTAAATGTTCTTTATGTGCTTCACTTGCATGAAGCTTTTTTAAATGTTCTGAACGCTTAGCTTTTCGCTCATCGGTTCAAATTTTAGCTATAGTCTCCTCTGAATGTTTTGAATTAAGACGTAAACCTGCAATTTTTAATATATTATATTCGGGTTCACAAATATCAAGATAATATTGCTCCCTCTTTAATGCTTCAGACTTCTCACAATACTCTAGAATTTCTAATGAAAAGTTTGAGTACCCATTTTTTACAAGGGATCTATAAATCTGGCTATTAGCCTTTTGCATTTCAGATTCTAATCAACCAATGCTAAAATAACATCTAAATCTTTTGTTAAGATTTACACTACTTCCAATGTAACTCTTTCCTGGAATAAGAACAAGTATCCTTAGCTAAATGCTCCTCAATTTAGTTATCTTAAATCGATTTTTTTTCATTAAAATTGTAGCAACCCCTTTTTCCTCTTGACGTTTAAATGCCATTCCGATACTACTCTTTCCCACTCCTATTGCTAGGGCTGCTTCGCTGATTGAAGGATAAACAGTGGTTTGATTTGTTAGAGTATCAATCACCTCTATAGAAACACTAGATATTCCGGCTCCTTCTGGTCTTGTACGCCCCCTTTGACTTAAATTAAGACGTTTTAATTGTTCCAAGCGTTTAGCTTTGTATTCGGGATTTTGATGAAGCTTTTTTAACTGTTTTAAACGATTAGCTTGGTATTCCGGATTTGCATGAAGATTTTTTAAATGCTCTGATTGTTTAGAAGATCGTATTTTAAATTTTGCTTTTGTCTCCTCTGAATGTTTGAAATCAAGTAATGAGCCAGCTTTTTTTAAGATATTATACTCTGGCTGAATGAGGTCTAAATAGTGCTGTTCCCTTTCTATGGCTTTTTCGGCAGCACAATATTCCATAATTTCTAAACTAAAATTATTATAGCCCCTTTTAAGGAGGGATCGATAAATCATACTTTTAGACTTTTTTATTTCTAATTCTAAGTAATTTAGGTTAAAATACTCTCTTAATCTTTTTCCTAGATTTGTACTACTTCCAATATAGGTTTTGCCATTTATTAGATTTGTTCAGCGATAGACACCCGCTTTACCTTTATTTTCCGAAATTATCCCTAACTTATCCAAATCAGCATTTGGATATATTTTAACCGGAACAACTACCTTACCTGCTTTGGTATGTAGCTTAGCGTAGCTACTAAAATGTCTCGTCCCTAAAACTGCTTGCGCAGGTCTGGGGTTAAGACTTAGATAATGTTCTTTGAATCTTCAAAGTTCTTTACCTTTTGGTAAATAATTCTCTCGAATATAGTTTTGATCTTCTATGCTTACATTTCTGAAATTATTGGTGTTTGATTCAAATAAACCGTGAACGAAATCTAAAGTTAAAGGATTGGCTTTAAAATTAGCTATGCTATCTGTTAATTTACTAATATCCACCCCTTCAGGTTGAATATTATTTTTAACATAATATATCTGGTCGGGGTTTAAATGTCTTATTTTATTCCCTAATTTATCACTTGGGTTGATTTGACCAGCTATTACTGCTAAACTTAAAATATTTTTATTATTTAAGTACGTCTTTGGAGTAAGAGTCTCAACAATATACTTAAAGTGTAAAAAACTAAATAATTTCCCGCTTCTGACCATAATCCTGCGAAGAATACAAGATTGACCTGGGCAAATTATTAGTATATAAAGGTTATACCAGGAATAACCATTGATCATCTACTCTATCTCTCTTCCTCGATTCATACCTGCTTTTATCTCACGAATCTCTGCTAAACCATCTTCCGTTAAATGAGCTCCATTACTCATTAATTGGACGACTTGGCAAAAATCTTTAAAATCCTGAGATTTCATACCTAAAATTGGATATCTTACGAAAAACGGTATAATCTTGTCCATATTATCAGATAATTTTATAACTTCGAAATTTCCTAAATCCTTATTAGAACTAGCTGGAACATATCTACCTATTCCGAAATAGTTAACTAAACTTCTCATTAGGACCTCATCTCGAGAATGTTGAGAAATAGAAAATCTTAATGACACTTGAGCTTCAAGATTATGCGTATTAGACTTTTTGATTACAACATAAAAACAACCTTCACCAGATGTAAACCCTGCTACTCAATTCGGATCTGGAACAACTTGGTTTATTGTCAAAGGTCTCTTTACTGGAATAATGTTTGGAAAAGCGGCTTTTAACTCATCGGACAGACCCAAATTTAGATTAGCTTTTAGAGCTATAACCTTGTCTAGACCCTCCCGAGTCAAATGTTCTTTTCGTTGTATAATACCTATAACTTCTTTGAATATAAGGTAATCACCAAGTTTTTGTGTGATAAGAGGGTATTTATCAAAGTGAGGTATAATAACATTAGAAATTTGTTTTAAAGATCGTACCATGTAAACAGCACTATCCTTACCACCCCGGGTAATAGTACCGGCTCCTCCCAAATAAATCTGTAAGGAAATTAAGAGCTCTTTATCTCGTCCATGAAGTTTGATTTGAAAAACTGGTTCGACAGTTCAGCCTAAGCGATACTTTGAAGATTTTCTAGTTTTTATCATGAAAGAACCCTCTCCATCAGCAAATCCAGTTAGAAATCAGGGTGTAACCCCTGCTTCTGCTTTCGATACAGGAGGTGTCGCTATAGTCGAATACGATCTTAAATTCTGTCCAAACACTTTTAATTTTTCGTTGTCAAACGTTGATTTATTGTTAAGACTTAGACAATATTCTTTGAATCTTCAAAGCTCCAAACCTTTAGGTAAGAAATTATTTCTAATATAATCTTGATCTTCTTTACTTACATTTCTAAAATTGTTGGTGTTTGATTCAAACAAACCATGTACGAAATCTAAAGTTAAAGAATTTAGTTTAAAATTAGCAATACTATCTTTTAATTTACTTATATCTACACCTTCAGGTATAATATTGTTTATCACATATCTTTGTTCTTCTGGTTTTAGATATCTAATTTTATTACCTAATTTATCTCGGTCATTTAATTGACCGGCTATAACTATCAAACTTAAGAAAATGTTTTTATCCTTTAAGTGTAATTTAGTAGATGAGACTTCCAAAAGATATTTAAAGCGTAAAAAGCTTAAGAGCTTTTCACCTCTAAGTTGATGTTTCATAAAAAACGGTATAATTACATTTAATAAATCACTTTGGTTAGTTACCTGGTACCTTATTGATTTCTCTTTTTTATTTAAATATCAATGACCTATATCACCGAATTTTTTTTGTATTTCTAATATCAAATCTTTATACTTTTGGCTTTGCACAATTGTAAAAACCAACGAGATATTAAAATATTCTTTTTCACCTCTCGTTTTTCTAGTCAATACAGCTGAAAATGAACCATCTGCTTGTACAAACCCTGCTATGTAGTCTCCACTTAATTCTCTTTTGACTAGGCTGCATAAAGGTTGGGATATTGGCCTGTTTAGCGAGCTTTCCCCCCGAATATTCGAGAATAACGCGTTAGTATGTAGACCTCTTTTGTGAATTAATGTAGAAGTAGTTTTATTTTTTTGCGTCGGGTTAATAGCTACTTCAAAAGTTTCTGATCCTTCAAAGCTTCTTCCCCTGTTTATTCCAGCTTTAATTTGACGAATTATTACCCTAATAAATTCTTTATCAGAACTAACTCGATATTGAATAGATTCCTTCCCATGCTTATAGATTGTTCCTATGCCTCCTAACGAGGATTGTATTAATTCTAATAATGCTCGATCCTTTTCATGTAAGCCTATTTGGAATCAAGGTTCAACCCTTCAACCTGTTTTGTATTTATTATTTTTTCTAATTTTTAGACCAAAACAACATTCAGCATCTGAAAAGCCAGTTAAAAAATAAGGATGAAGCGGCGATAAATTAGACGTAACGAATGTACGTAAGTTATGTTGCGCCAATAAAGGCAATTTGTTGAAATTTTTTATAAAAATCATTGTTGTAACAGCTGGTATATATGAATATGTATTGAAGGCGCTGGAAAGTGTCCGCAATTGCAGGTAACTCCAATATTCCCCTACCCTGATCTCTTGTCCAGTAGGGTAAGCATCAATAACTTCCATTGAACTAAGTCCCATAAGCAATCACTTATGTTTCCACGACTTGTTCTAGCTCAGTGTCCTCTTGTAGGCTCATCATAAGGTGGGTTCCAATCTCCCGACTTCCTGAGGGTATGAGAAAGAATACTGGTGCTATCCAGTCTGCTAGACGAATTTGGAGCATATTCACATATCTTGATCAAACATGCGACCCAGGCAGGCTTCTAAACCGGGAGGGCCCGTCGAATCAGGTAGAGGGTTGGTATCTTCATATCTGCAAGGGGGAAAATTCCAGGGACTCCAACCTCAAGCTAGTTGCAAAAATATTATCTCAATGGAGAAAAAGCAAGGAGGTGTCAGCACATTACCTAATCTTGGCTGCGCGACAGCCCGCCATCTGAAATATATCTTGCCCGCCTGAGGCCAGCATCCTGAGTAAAGGTAAACCATTGATCATCAACGGATTAAGAAATTAGCCCATGTATAGGGCTGTGCCCTAGAGTTTTATATAGATTACTAAACATATAAAAAAAGGCCCCCGTTTATCTCTTCGAGAAAATGTTAACACGGCTGCTTCGCAGCCGCATGGATAGATTAATGGGTAGGGCTCAATGAGAAGTACAAGAAAATAGACCTGGACGGAGCCAGGCGAGTTAAAAATATGTCAAAGTGGTAATTTTGTTTTTGCCCCTGGGGGGGGACTAAAGGAAGCAAACACTTGCACTGAAACATTGAAATTATCAATTTATAATGCTGACGGTGTTACCCATAGTTTTATCATACTATAAGTCCAACATATTATTATGTTGAGTCGTTACGGGGAGCGTTAAATAGACAAATATAAATATTTATCTACCCCGCTTTCCCACGGTATTAGCATAGCTATACAATGTATAACCTTAGCCTTCACCGTATTCTGTCAGTTTTCATTAGTATTCATTACATATACTTTTACATATATAGAATACCTCCCTTATATTGTTCTAGTTATAAGGAAACTTCCTCACGGAAGAAGGGGCTAAATACTTACTAATTGTTATCGTAGAGCTCTTTATCTTCAGAGCTAAACCTCTGATTCCATCTTGGCCATATTAATAAGGTCAGTAGCCTGGCTACCTACTTAGAAAGGTTTATTGTAAACCCCGGCCTTCAAGATGAAACTACTTCAATAGCTCACGCTATTGTACAGACTATGTCATAACTAATTATACAAACTTGGAATCATCTGTAATGTTATTGTAATCAAAATTTTTATTACAAGAACTTCATCCTAGTTTATAATACATACTAGGGTGCATGTGTGGCCCTACTAGATCCCTCACTTTATCCAACTGTCCCCTACTAATTGGTTAACATATACTGATCATTACGATCATGAACAGCTTTAGTTACAATACCTAAGTTACTAGTTATTTCAGAAGGTAACTTCTCTACGTCTACCTTCGAAAAACCACTCGCACGAGTGCGAGTTATATTTTCCCTTTTTTTAAATTACCGTCCCCCACTATCCCGCTAGCTAACTCGCTAGTCAGGGGGGGGGTCGACTCGCCCTGGTCACACCGGAAATTATTTGTACTTACCTATATAAAGGTTTTGATTATATACCTGTTTTGATTATATACTTACCTAGGTAAAGTTTTGGATTTTTTATGTAATTCATCACAGTGACATGACTTGTATTAAGTTCTTTGGCTGTTTGACGAATTGATTCATATTTAACTACTTCACCTGATTCGATATTAGTAACCTCAACAACAAAACCTTTTTCTGCATTTATTTTGATTATACGTTCTTTTGACTTAAGCCGTTGCTCTAGACTTGAATTATGCTTTGTTAAAGCTGCTATATGTTTTTTTGACAGTTTACGGGCTCTAAATTTAGCCCGAGTTTCTTCAGTATGTTTCTGACCTAATCTTGAACCTGCTTTAGACAAAATATTGTATTCTGGCTCTAATAAATCAAGATAATGTTGCTCTCTTTCAATTGCAACGGATGGTTCACCAATATTCTAAGATCTCAACTTTAAAGTTAGAATACCCATACTTAAGTAAAGCTTTATTAATTAGCATATTAGCTTTAGAATTAAGAAGATAATAAATACTAAAATAGTTACCGAATCTTTTACCCAAGTCAACACTACTACCTATATAGGTTTTACCATTTTCTGCGTTTACTCAACGGTAAACACCTGATCTACCCTTATTTTGTTTAAGGATTGAAGTCTTTTCGGTGTCTGTGTTAGAATATACCATTACTGGAGTTAACAGTGATAGATAATCACTGGGGTAGTCTGTACATAAAAATGAAGTCAAATCAAATAAATCAGTACAAAAATATAGCAATGTAGTAACAGATATAAACATTACTGCATTTCAGTATGCTTTCACATAACCTTTTGAGAATAATCCAAGTGGTTCAAAACGATTATAAGGAAATATAGGTTGTACTATACGTCTGGCATAAAATGCAGTAAATAAATATATTATAGGAGCTATAATATATATAAACAGATCAAAACTATGTGTTATTGCTGTTGAATGGAATAAACCATTATATATACCTATCCCTGTATCTAAACTAATAAAGCATATGATACTAAAATATAGCAATATATAAATAACTACCCAAAGAAAAAATGTTGAAAATTCGCGCCTTAAAGTGATCGCATTGACTAATTTAAAATCTAAACTTCAAATTATTAGCATACTTATAGAAAATTCCAACTTTTTTGGGGGGGGCAATTAGATGTGCTAAAACAACAGGAGTCATCCAACTATCAACATTTTCAGGCACTCTCTTTACATATCTTTGTGTTACTTCATCGAAAGTGTAAAAAATTGATGATAGTGTACAAATAGAGGTAACATAGCCGTTTTGAATCTTACAGTGATATAGGACTTACCTGTTTTTTTGTCCTTTACTTCTACATGTGAAATACCAGAGTCCGTTAAAGACCCAAGTAATTTAAATAAATGAGTTAAATAAGGTAAGGTATCAATACCTAATATAACACTAAGACGGGCTCCACCTGTCTTGGACGGTCTCTCTACACTACCGTCACTTAAGAGTAAACCTAGAACTACTTGATTTAAGTCTGAAGGCAATACCTTCAATAGGCGGTATTTTTGTAGAGCAGAATCCAATCTCAATGCTCTTTTTATAAATCTCTTAAGACTGTATTCCGACATATCTACTCCATTTAATTCGTTTAATTCGTTTTTGTTCATAATGCATTTTGTAATAAATATAAAAATTTCCATCTTAACCGGCTAATCGTAGCCTCTAGTTATTTGTAACTCCAAACCCATCGGTAATGGAAAATAAAGGCGTCTTAAAAAAAAATAAAGATGCGATGTCGCTTACGCGGCAGGCTTCACCGAAATGGTGATGCCTTTTCTACTGGAAAAAGTAAATAAGAAAAGTAGTATAGTGCAATCAGCAATTAAGTTATAGTGGAAACTAGTCACCTATACCTGCGCGCAGGAGGAAGGGCGCATAAAGCGCCACCCGCCCATGCTAGATATAAGATGAAAAGTATGATACTGAGAAAAGACACAGACACAACGATCTGGGGCTTTACTCGTTTTTTTTTATAATTAGTCCCGGGCGCTCGTGGAAGGATTATTGTTAGTATACTCACCCTCTAGTCGTTGGACGTTCTTTCCCTTTATAGTTATTATTAACTATCTACTAGATAAAGTTTCGCTGCAAATTGACTACAGACCTATTAGACCTGAGTCTTTCTTGCAATTCACCCGGTTTTACATCAACAGAAGTTGATGGGGCTATAAAATAACCCAGCTCGTGTAGCTTATTAAACGACGAACAGCCGTACCCTTCATGATTCCTGCGTTCATGTGGATAAGCTAAGCCGACATCGCTTCGCTTAACTTTTACCGCATATTTGAGGAATTCAAATTTAATCCAGAAATTTAAAGCCATATCTATCACGATACAGCGATTTAGTTTTTGATCTAAGATTTGCTCTTATTGAATCTTTTGGGAAATTCATTAGCCTTTCTGCTGCAGCCACTGAGTCAAAAATAGTCTCTTTACCCGTTTCTGTATCCAGCACAGAAAGCTTTTTACGATTCGGTTGTGCTGCAGAAAGATTAGCTTTATGCTCTTCGGTAAAAATTTTACCTAGCATGGCTGCACTTATTTTTTTTTTGGCTGTCTCAGAAATTACTCTACCAGATAGTTCTATAGTATCTGCCATTGCTTTTCTAGACTCCTCAGTGTGAGTTTTACCATAAAAATGATTAGCTTCACCTGAATACGTTCCTTTTTTTTTCTCACTAATCTTCTCTTTTGTTTTCTCAAGATGCAATTTTCCAAGTGTCGAACCAGCTGTTGCACAAATATTGTAATCTGGCTGCAAGGTATCTATGTAATATTGTTCTCTTTGAGTAAGATTTTCTATACTACAATATTCTAAGATAACTACGCTAAAGGCGGAATATCCTTCTTTCAAAAGAGCCCTGTTTATATACATGCTAGATTCTTTAACAAGATAACTCATATTATAATAGGAAGTTAAACGACGTTTAATGTCTTTTGAACTGCCTACATAGATTTTACCATTATTTAAGTTCTTCCCCATGTAAATACCGGATTTACCCCTATTTTCTGCAAGTATTTCTAGTTTTTGGGAATCTGCATTCTCATATACTTTCAATGGAACAATAGAAGAATTATTAGTCGAAAAGAATCGCTTTACCGAAAAATTCCCAGCCAATAATTGATCAAAAACACCAAACGTAGCTTTACCAGTACAAATAGAACTGCTAATTTTTATTGTCATATTGTTTAAATTTTTCATGTCTTATTTTATATTAAGCTCTTAACTATATTCCGATTGACGTAAAATAGCTATATTCGGAAATCTTAAATCTTTATTGAGATATTAAGCGATAATCCTTGCTAGTTTGTAAGAGTACAATACTAACTTATTAGTTGTGATCACTACATAGTAGAAGGGTTGAACTATGTAGCTTTGAATTTTTATTAAAAATATTGTTACTTTAAATTAAACTTTAACTTGTCTGGGTATAGCCGACAAAGCCCTGGTAATAAATTTAAAGAGAAAATTGCTTTTCTTCCTTAAGTTTCCAAAAGGATCAGATCATATCTCCATCCAGTATCAGAGAGAATGATAGTACTCTGGATGTTGGCGTGTGATCGTTAAGGGGTTATAGTTTTATTTACTAAACTTCCCTGCTGATTGTCCAATCTTTATAATTATAACTTAGAAATTTACTGCTTAATGCACTAATAAATATTCTAGAGTATCTAAAGCTCTAAGGATTTCCAGCATATAGCCAATTTCTAATTTTATATTGCTATAAAAAATCCCCGATGTCATGATTATTCCACGTGTATCAAAATATATATATAAAGGTTAATGTAAACCACCTCATATAGAGGCGGCTCATATCACCTTGTGAAGAGAAATGGAAACTAGCTAATATGCAACTTGTAAAGCAAAGTTTTATGCACATAAGGAACAATAAGGGGTATTAATTTATCAAATGATTTTTTTCCTATATAAATTCTAGGATATATTTTATCTAATTTACCTTTTTTTAAATGTATAGTACAATTTAAAGCAAATTTATCAGTTAAAACTTTAATCATAAGATTTACCTCATCTAAAGTATAATTGTCAGTATAAATATCTTGTCAATTTTGCGAACCCTTGGTGAATACGAATCTAATGTGGAGTTATTATTTCATCATTATCTCTACCAATATTCATTTTAGATTTTCTCTTTTGGATTTCCTCAATTCCCTCCGTAGTTAAATGGGCCTTATTTTGAACTAACACCGCTATTTTACAAAAATCCTTAAAGTCTAAATTTTTAGAGCCTATCAAAGGATATTTATTAAAAAATGGAATCACGATGTTATAAACATCATCAAATTTTAGGGCTATAAATTTAACCACCCCCCCCCCCGGCCCCCCCGCCCCCCCCCGGCCCCCCCCCCGGCCCCCCCTCCCCCCCCCCCCCCCCCCCCCCCGCACCCCCACCGACCCCGCGCGGGGGGGGGGGGGGGGGGGGGGGGGGGGGGGGGGGGGGGGGGGGGGGGGGGGGGGGGGGGGTG
>Ga0307508_10003422_pt1 | contig 16058 bp, 15 predicted proteins | sample 9_EM_MG_FD_203089 | JGI IMG/M metagenome (GOLD analysis project Ga0307508, IMG submission 203089) | Populus trichocarpa ectomycorrhiza microbial communities from riparian zone in the Pacific Northwest, United States - 9_EM | ecosystem: Host-associated > Plants > Roots > Unclassified | place...
CAAAGCGCACCGGGAGTTCGATGCGCGAATGGGGTGATTCTGAACCTCACGCCGATCCTCGTCGGGCTCGCGTGGGGATCCTCGTCCCCACCCCGCGGCGCGGGATGGCAACGGCAACCTCCCTACTTTGCCACATCGGACGGCGAGACCTGAAATCCGCCCTCGTCGAGGGCCGCCCGGTCAGCCTTGTCGAGCAACTCCGGCGGGTACGCGGCGAACAGGTCGGGCCGCCGCCGGGCCGTACGCAAGAGGCTCTGATCGCGTCGCCAGCGGGCGATCCGGCCGTGGTCGCCGGAGCGGAGCACGTCGGGCACCTCGTGGCCACGCCAGGACGCGGGCTTGGTGTAGACGGGCGCCTCCAACAGGCCCGCCGCGTGCGACTCCTCGGTGAGCGAGTCCGCGTTGCCGAGCACACCGGGCAGCAGCCGGGTGACCGCCTCGAGGATCACGATGACCGCCACCTCGCCGCCGAAGAGCACGTAGTCGCCGAGCGACACCTCGCGCACCGGCATCCGGGCGGCCGCGTCGTCGATCACCCGCTGGTCGATGCCCTCGTACCGGCCGCAGGCGAAGATCAGATGGTCCAGCGCGGCGAACTCGTGCGCGTCGGCCTGGGTGAACGGCTTGCCGACCGGCGACGGCACGACCAGAGCGCCCGGGCCGACCGCGTCCAGCGCCTGTGACCAGGGCTCCGGGCGCATCACCATGCCGGGTCCGCCGCCGTACGGGCTGTCGTCGACCGTGCGGTGCACGTCGGAGGTCCAGGTGCGCAGGTCGTGCACGGCCAGGTCGAGCAGGCCGGTGGCCCGCGCCTTGCCGATCAACGACAGGTCGAGCGGGGCGAAGTAGTCCGGGAAGATCGAGATGACGTCGACGCGCACTAGAGATCCAGCAGGCCCTCGGGCAGGTCGACGACGATCCGGCCGGCCGGGATGTCGACAGCCAGCACGAGCTTGCTGACGAACGGGATCAGCGCCGTCCCGCCGGCCACCTTCCGCAGCACGAGCAGGTCGGAGGCCGGGGCGTGGTCGATGCGGTCGACGGTGCCGAGCGCGGAGCCGTCAACGGACTCGACGCGCAGGCCGACCAACTGGTGGTCGTGGAACTCGTCCGGATCGTCGGACGGGGCCAGGCCGGCGCTGTCCACCTGCAACAGGACGCCGCGCAGCGCCTCGGCGACATCGCGGTCGTGGACGCCCTCGAACTGCACGATGCCGCGGCCCTGGTGCCACCGCACCGACTCGACGACGAGCTGACCGGGCACCTGATATGCCACGCCCGGGGCAGGACCGGCCACCGGGCCGGCGCTCACCCGGCGGTCCCGGGGGACCTCCGTGGTGAACACCGAACCGGGGACGAACCGGTCCTCGGGCTCGTCGGTGCGCACGGCGACCGAGACCTCGCCCCGGAGACCGTGCGGCTTACCGATCTGGCCGACGACAAGCAGCATGGATCAGTACGCGTCGACGATGTCGACGCGGATGCCGCGCCCACCGATCGACCCGATGACCTGCCGGAGGGCCTTGGCAGTACGGCCGCCGCGCCCGATGACCGTGCCCAGGTCCTCGGGGTGCACGCGGACCTCGAGCCGCTTGCCTCGGCGCGAGTCGACCAGCCGGACCCGGACGTCGTCGGGATTGTCGACGATGCCCTTGACGAGGTGCTCCAGCGCAGGCCGGAGCGCCCCGTCAGCTCGCGTCGGCGCCGGCACCGGCCGGGTCCTCTGCGGTCTCCACGACGGCCTCGACGGTCGGCTCCACCGGCTCGGCGGCCTTGGCCTCGGGGGCCTTCGCCTCGACGGCCTCGGGCACTGCGGCCTTAGCGGCCTCCGGAGCTGCGGCGGCCTTGGCGACCTCCGGAGCTGCGGCGGCCTTCGACGCCTTCTTGGCCGGCTTGGCGGGGGTCTCGGCGACGCCCGCGGCCGACTTGGCCTCGGCCTCGTAGGCCGCCAGGCGGCTCTGCTTCTCGGCCTTGACCAGCAGCGGCGGCGGGGCCGGCAAGCCCTTGAACAGCTGCCAGTCGCCGGTCTTCTCCAGGATGCGCTGCACGGCCTCGCTCGGCTGCGCGCCGACCGAGAGCCAGTACTGCACGCGCTCGGACTTGACCTGCATGATCGACGGGTCTTCCTTGGGCTGATAAATGCCGACGTACTCGATGGCGCGGCCGTCGCGCTTGGTGCGCGAGTCGGCGACGACGATGCGGTACTGCGGGTTGCGGATCTTGCCCATCCGCAGAAGCCGGATCTTTACGGCCACGGTTCTCTTCGCTCCTGATGACTGCGTGGGTCGAGCCGACGGCGCCCACGTGGGGATGCGGGAACCGATGTCTCGTGGACTGGCGTCGCGGAGGGGTTAGAGGGCGCCTCGCGCGAGCCGGATACCAGGGACCATTCTGCCAGACGAACAGGGGTGACTCCCAATCGGCCTGTAGAAATGCCAATTGAAGATCAAGTTCAAGGGCTTCATGTCGTAGCTTGCCGAGGTGTACAGACCGTCGCTCCCGCCGAGGCCGGGCGGGGGCCCAGCTGACGCTGGCCCGCGCCCTTCATTCTGCGTGCGTGGAAAAACCTCGGCCCGGCCGGCGAGGCGCGACGGGACGGTCCCAGCCCGTAGGCAGCTCGGTCGGGGTCGACCAGGCCGGATCCGGTTGGAAGTCCGTCCACGCGCCGTCGAACGGGAAGTCGCCGGCCTCGATCAGCTTGATGACCCGCCGTCCCTCCGCCCAGACCGCGGCCTCGTCGCGGACCCAATAGTGGTCGGGCAGGGCGAGCCGCTCGGCGAACTCGTCCTCGTCCTTCCACTCCCAGGCCCGGTCGGGCGTGGCGACGATGTCGAGGTCCTGGTCGGTCACGTCGATGCCGGCCACGTCGCCGTCGTCCCAGCGAACCGCGCGCTCCTCCAGATTGACGTAGTAGTTCTTGAAGGCGCCGTCGTCGTCCCGGAAGAACCAGACCGAATGGTCGACCCCGGGCGGGAAGAAGCGCAGCACACCCGGCCCCCGCCAGGTCGTCAGCCGCGGCCGACGCGGCGCGGCGACCCACTCGGCGAACGGCATCTCCCGCGGGCTCCGGCCGTCAACGGTCGCTTCGACCGCGACCGCCGAGCCGCGAGCCACCCAGAGCAGCAGGCCGCGGACGTCGTCCGAGACCACCCGCGCCGGGTGGACGAAGGCGACCTCGTCGTGATGGGTGTCGCGGTGCAGGACCAGCCGGCCCTCGTCAAACCTCACGATCAGTAGGAACGAGCCAGGATCGCGACCAGGTTCGGCTCGTCGTCGGAGTCGGGCATCGTGCCGTCCGGGCGGGTGAGGCAGCGGACGGTGACGGCCTTGCCGTTCGCCTCGGCCTCGCCCTGCTCGCCGATGGCCGACCACGGCGCCCGCGCCCAGCCGGTCTGCGCGGCCTCGATCGCGTCGCCGAGCGTTTTCACGTCGACCGTGTGCTCCTCGCGGAAGCTCAGCGCGTCGTCGTAGAGCCGCTGCTGGTCGGCCTTGAGCGCGGCCACCACGTCGGCGGTGACGTCGCTCAGCGCGACCGGCGCCTTGGTGCCGTCGATGCGGCGGGCCACCACCACGTTGCCGACGGCCAGGTCGCGCGGGCCGACCTCGATCCGGATCGGGATGCCCTGCAGCTCGGCGTCGACCGCCCGACGGCCGAAGGGGATGTCGGCGCGGTCGTCCAACTTCACGCGTACGCCCGCGGCTTTGAGCTCGTCGCGCAGCTTGGCCGCCGCCTCCACCACGCCCTCGCCCGCCTTGACCACCATGACCTGCACCTGGATCGGCGCGAGCCGCGGCGGCAGCCGCAGGCCGTTGTCGTCGCCGTGCACCATGATCAGGCCGCCCATCATCCGGGTGGACGTGCCCCACGAGGTTGTCCAGGCGTGCTCGACCGTGCCGGCCGACGACGAATAGGTGATGTCGAAGGCCTTCGCGAAGTTTTGGCCGAGCTCGTGCGACGTGCCCATCTGCAGGGCCTTGGTGTCGCCCATCATGGCCTCGACGGTCATCGTGTTGGTGGCGCCGGCGAAGCGCTCGCCCTTGGTCTTGCGGCCCGGCACGACGGGGACGGCCAGCAGGTCGGTCATGAACGCCTCGTAGACGTTCTTGTGGATGTCGCGCGCGTGCTCCCGGGCGTCGGCCTCGGTGGCGTGCGCGGTGTGGCCCTCCTGCCAGAGGAACTCGGTGGTCCGCAGGAACAGGCGCGGCCGAAGCTCCCAGCGGACCACGTTGGCCCACTGGTTGAGCAGCAGCGGGAGGTCGCGGTAGGAGTCGACCCACTTGGCCATGAACTCGCCGATCACCGTCTCGCTGGTCGGGCGCACCACCAGCGGCTCGGCGAGCTCCTTGCCGCCGGCGTGGGTGACCACCGCCAGCTCGGGCGAGAAGCCCTCCACGTGGTTGGCCTCGCGGCGCAGGTAGCTCTCCGGGATGAACAGCGGGAAGTAGGCGTTCTGCACACCCGCCTCTTTGATGCGCAGGTCCATGTCGGCCTGCATGCGCTCCCAGATGGCCCAGCCGACCGGCCGGATCACCATCGTGCCGCGCACCGGACCGTTGTCGGCCAGCTGCGCCTTGGCGATCAGATCTTGGTACCAGCGGGGGAAGTCTTCCGCACGGGGAGTGAGCACGCGAGCCATGAGGCTGGATCGTAGTCTCGCCGTTGCGCAACCGGCCGCGCGGGCACGTCGTGTCCATCGGGGAAGGTGCGGTGATCCGGCGCGATCGCCGCGAGCCGCGGCCTAGCGGACGACGCGGCCGCGAAGAACGATCCGGCGGGGCGCGCGGACCACCCGCAGGTCCAAGCGGGGATCGGCCTCGTAGACCACCAGGTCTGCGAGGCCGCCCTCGACGAGGCCGGGGAAGCCGAGCCAGGCGCGGGCGCGCCAGGAGGCGGCGGCGAGGACGTCCTCGGCGGGGAGGCCGGCCTCGTGCAGGTTCAGCATCTCCTCGGCGATCAGGCCGTGCCGGATTCCGCCGCCCGCGTCGGTGCCGACATAGATCGGCACGCCGGCCTCGTAGGCGGCGCGGACCACGGACGGGAAGCGGTCGCGCAGCGCGACCATGTGGTCGGCGTACCCAGCGAACTTCGACCGGGCCTGGTCGGCGATCGTCCCGAAGGTCCGAATGTTGATCATCGTGGGGACCAGCGCGGTGCCCCGCCGGCCCATCAGCTCGATCAGGTCCGGGGAGAGGCCGGTGCCGTGCTCGACCGAGTCGACCCCGGCCCGAACCATGATCTCCACGCCCTCCTCGGAGAACGTGTGCACCGCGGCGCGCGCGCCGGCAGCGTGCGCGGCGTCCACCGCCGCGGCCATCGTGGCCGCGTCCCACGAGGGCGCCAGGTCGCCGACCGAGCGGTCGATCCAGTCGCCGACCAGCTTGACCCAGCCCGTGCCGGCCTTGGCCTGCTCGGTCACGGTCGCCGCGACGTCCTCGGCCGCGACCTCGATGCCGATGTCGCGCAGATAGCGGCGCACCGGCGCCACGTGGCGCCCCGCGCGGACGAGGCGCGGTATGCCGGCCTCGTCGTCGAGCTCGGGATACGGGTACGGCGAGCCCGCGTCCCGCAGCGCGAGAACGCCCGCATCGCGGTCGGTGTGTGCCAGCCCGCGCGCCTCGTCAAGACTCTCGATCGGCCGCGCCCCCTGGGCGATCCCCAGGTGACAGTGCGCGTCGACCAGCCCTGGCACCACGAACCCGCTGTCACTGATCGTCTCGGCCCTGGCCACCGGCTCAAACGTGACCCGATCCCCCACCAGCCACAGATCCCGAACTTCCCCACCCGGCAGAACCGTCCCACGCACATGCAACGCCATGCGTCAGTCTTACCCGATCACCTGTTCACCGGTTACGGCGGTCGTTCTTCCGGATCCGGTCTCGCCTGCGCGTCCACGCCGGCAGATCCAACGTGATCTCCCACGGCTGGCCAATCGTGACCAATGCATCCGTCTGAAGCTGTTGAACATAGGTGCCGTCGCGGCCAAGCGAAAGCTGGGTAAGAGTGATGACCGCGGCCAGCGGGTCGAGGATCCAATAGGCCGGGATTCCGGCGTCGCTGTACCGCTTCGACTTGTCCAACCTGTCACTGATCCTTGAAGAGGGCGAGATGACCTCGACGACCAGCAGGACGTCGGCCGCCTGAACCGGCGACGGGCCGGCGCCCTCCTCACGAATAAGCACCACGTCCGGACGCAACTCGGTACCTGGGCCGATCAAGACGGCCTGCTCGATGTTGAGCACGAATTCCTCGGGACAATTCTCCTCGATGGCGTCGCCGACCTTCTTGCTGATGAACTGATGGGTGGGATTGCCGTGGGGGGTCAAGACAAGCCTTCCGTCGATCAACTCATAACGAAGATCCTCGGGAAGATCAACCAGGTCGTCGACGGTCAGATCGTGCCGGCGGAGCAGGTGGGGGTCGGCAAACTGCAATGCAGCTGTCATCGATTCCTCCTCGATGGGATCGCCACTCACCATACTAGGCACCAGTCTAGTTGCTCTATGCCAATATCGGCCAGCACACGGCTTGGTTCAGTGCTTGTCGTCGTCGCGTTTTGGGTTGTTGAGCTTGTTGAAGTCGAGTTTGGGGAGCTTGAAGCCCGGGGGCAGGCCCGGGGCGCCGCCCAGCGCGTTGGGGTCGAGGCCCGGGGGCAGCTGGGGCATGGCGCCCGGGAAGCCGGCGGGCAGACCGCCCCCGCCGACGCGCGGGCGGTTGTTGCCGCCCTTGGTGCCTTTGCGCTTGTTCTTCGGGCTCTTCGTCGCCTTGCGCCGGCCGCCGGGCAAGCCCATCATGCCGGTCATCTGCTTCATCATCTTCTGCGCGTCGGCGAAGCGGTTGAGCAGCTGGTTGACATCCATCACCGTCACGCCGGAGCCGTTGGCGATGCGGACCCGGCGGGAGCCGTTGATGATTTTCGGGTTGGTGCGTTCCTGCGGGGTCATCGAACGGATGATCGCGGTCACCCGGTCGAAGTGGCTGTCGTCGAGCTCGGCCAGCTGATCCTTCATCTGGCCCATGCCGGGCATCATGCCGAGGATGTTGGCGATCGGGCCCATCCGGCGGACGGCGATGAGCTGGTCGAGGAAGTCCTCCAGCGTGAACTGCTCACCGGTGAGCAGTTTGCCGGTCATCTTCTCTTTCTGATCCTCGTCGAAGGCCTGCTCGGCCTGCTCGATGAGGGTCAGCATGTCGCCCATGCCGAGGATGCGGCTGGCCATCCGGTCGGGGTGGAAGAGGTCGAAGTCCTCGAGTTTCTCACCGGTCGAGGCGAAGAGGATCGGCTCGCCGGTGACCTGGCGGACGCTGAGCGCGGCGCCGCCGCGGGCGTCGCCGTCGAGCTTGGAGAGGACCACGCCGGTGATGCCGACGCCGTCGCGGAAGGCCTCGGCGGTCTGCACCGCGTCCTGGCCGACCATCGCGTCGACGACGAAGAGCGTCTCGTCAGGATCGGTCGCGTCCCGGATGTCGCGGGCCTGCTGCATCATCTCCTGGTCGATGCCGAGCCGGCCGGCGGTGTCGACGATGACGACGTCCTTGGCGGTGCGCTTGGCGTGCTCGATCGAGTCGCGCGCGACCTTGACCGGGTCGCCGACGCCGCTGCCGGGCTCGGGCGCGTAGATGTCGACGCCCGCCCGGCCGGCGATCACCTGCAGCTGGTTGACCGCGTTGGGACGCTGGAGGTCGGCCGCGACCAGCAGCGGCTGGTGACCCTGGGCCTTGAGCCAGCGGGCGAGCTTGCCGGCGAGCGTCGTCTTGCCGGCGCCCTGCAGGCCGGCCAGCATGATCACGGTCGGCGGCTGCTTGGCGAACTGGAGGCGCCGACCCTCGCCGCCGAGGATGTTGATCAGTTCCTCGTGGACGATCTTGATGATCTGCTGTGCGGGGTTGAGCGCCTGGGAGACCTCGGCGCCGCGCGCCCGCTCCTTCAGGCTGTTGATGAAGGCTCTGACCACGGGCAGCGCGACGTCGGCCTCCAGCAGCGCGAGACGGATCTCGCGCGCGGTGGCGTCGATGTCGGCATCGGTGAGCTTGCCCTTGCCCCGGAGCTTGGTGAAAATGCCGGAGAGGCGGTCACTCAGGGTGTCAAACACGGTGCGCTGGTCCTTTAGGTCGGCTCGGCCCGTTGGTCAGAGAAAATGACGCTGACCGCAATGCTAGCCGCCCGTGCCCCGGGCCATCAGGCACAGCCTCACCGGTTGCGCATGCGGTACGTCTTCGTCGCGGCCTCGATGCGCCGCTGGGTGCGGGTGCCCGGGGCGAGCGACTTCTTCGCCCGGGCGTAGAGGTAGGCGCCGCCGGCGACCACCATCGCGCCCACGATCAGGTAGAACAGCGCCGGGCCGAGCAGCGAGCTGACCACCCAGCCCACCACGATCACGCCGGCCAGCAGCGCGACCAAGAACGCCAGAGCCTTACCCATCGGGTGCCTCCCCCTGCTCGAAACTTCGTTCTCCACGATGCCTCAGCGAGGCAACCCATGCCCATCGGCCGTATCCCTGAGCCCACCCGTAAGGGTTGGCACCCGGTCGTTCCGCCACACCATGGACGCTAAATCGCATATACCGGCGATATCAGGCGTGACAAAAAGTGCATCCGTGACGGTACGGGACAGGTTCCCGTACCGGCATCGACCGCAACCTCGAGTCCGCGGGCGCCGTTGAGGGTCAGTGACCGCGGCGGTCGCGAGGCGTGCCGCCGGTCGTGCCCACGGACCCCGGCGGAAGGACGACGGCGTGCCCCTGCGGCGGATCCTGCGGTTCGCGCCCTGGCCGGTCCGGCGGCGGCTGCTCTCGGGCGTGCGGCGCACGCTGCTGCCGCGCCTGGCGCCGGAGCGCCGGCTGCGCGCCGCCCGGCTGCTGGTCCCGCTCTGCGCCCGGCCCCGCCTCGTCCCGGTCGCCGCGAACGCGGCGATCATGCCGGTCCACACGGCGCAGGGCAGGCTGGTCGCCCGGCGCGCGGCCCGGGCAACCCCTTCGCAGGTACGCCGCGAGAACCTCGACCGGGTGGTGGCCGCCCTCGACAACGCGCGTGTCGACTGGTTCCGCGTACCCGCCGAGTCGTTGACCCACACGGCCGTGGCCGTGCCGGAGGGTGACCGGAGCCGCGTTGTCGCCCTGCTCGAGGCGCTGAGCGGGAGCGACGCCGGGTTGCTCGAGGTCGTGCGGCCGGCGGGCCGCGGCGGAAGGCGCCGGCGCGGCGCCGCCGACGTGTTGCGGGTGAGTTGGCCGGTCACCGATCCGGACGGCAGCCTGGTCCTCGGCCCGGACTTCGGCTGCGAGGTCGAGTTCTGGCGGGCGGAGAACGGCAACCTGGTCGGGCCTCGCAGCAACCCGGTGGCCGACGTGGTGCCCGCCGACGAGCCGGCGGTGTACGCGCCCGAGCCGGTCTTCGGCGGTTTCAGCTCGCCGGCCGACGCTGCCCGGTACCGGACCCGGGAGGTGTTCACGATGGTCAGCCCGGACCGGGTGAGCTTCCCGATCGACGTGGTCTACACTTGGGTGGACGGCGGCGATCCAGCCTGGCGCGAGCGCAAGGCCCGGGCGCTGCGCGAGAACGGCTGGGTGGCCGGGGTGAGCGGTCAGGCGGCGAACGACTCCCGCTTCGCCTCCCGGGACGAGCTGCGTTACTCGCTGCGCGCGCTGCACGCCTTCGCGCCCTGGGTCAGGCACGTCTTCCTGGTCACCGACGACCAGGTGCCGGCCTGGCTGGACACCGCGTATCCGGGCGTGACCGTCGTGTCGCACCGGGAGATCTTCGGTGAAGCCGGTCGCCTGCCGACCTTCAACTCGCAGGCGATCGAGTCCCGGCTGCACCGGATCCCGAGGCTGGCCGAGCACTTCCTCTACCTCAACGACGACGTCTTCCTGGGCCGGCCGGTGCCGCCCGAGATGTTCTTCACGCCGGGCGGGCTGACCCGGTTCTTCCCGTCCTCGGCGCTGGTCGACTCGGCGCCGCGCCGCCCGAGCGACCCGCCGGCGAACTCGGCCGGCAAGAACAACCGGCGGCTGATCCAGGAGGCGTTCGGGCGGGTGCTGACCCACAAGATGAAGCACACGCCGCACCCGTCGCGGCGCAGCGTGCTCGCCGAGATCGAGCTGCGCTTCGCCGAGCAGGTCGAGGCCACCGCGCGACACCAGTTCCGGCACCCGGACGACATCGCGCTGCTGTCGTCGCTGCAGCAGTACTACGCCTACTTGACCGGGCGGGCAGCGCCGGGCGAGATCGGATACCTGTACACCGACCTGGCCGATCCGGTGACGGCGTTCCGGCTGAGCCGGCTGCTGCACGACCGGCACCTCGACGCGTTCTGCCTCAACGACACGGACTCCGACGCGGCGGCCGCCGCCGAGCAGGCCGCGCTGCTGGCCGACTTCCTGCCCGCGTACCTGCCGTTCCCGTCGCCGTTCGAGCTGGACACGCCGCGGTCCGGGACGGCCTCGACGGCGCCCTTGACGCGTACGCCCGTGCTCGCCTGGCAGGCCTCGCGCGCGCCCTGCGACCTGATCCACCCGGACATCGCGCTGCCGGCGCAGCCGGCCTCCTCCGAATCCTCCGTCGCCTGACTCGGTTGCTTCCAAATAGGGGAAATTTCATGACTTATGATGTTGTCATCCTCGGCCTCGGATATGTCGGCCTACCGCTCGCCCAGCAGGCGACCCGGGCCGGCATGCGGGTCCTCGGCTTCGACGTCAACGCCGGCGTCGTCGCCTCGCTCGGCGCGGGGCGGTCGCACGTCGACGACCTCAGCGACGCCGACGTGGCCGAGATGCTCGCCGGCGGCTTCCGCACGACCACCGACGAGAGCCTGATCGCCACCGCCGGCGCCGCGGTGATCTGCGTGCCCACCCCGCTCGCCGAGGGCGACGGCCCGGACCTGCGCGCGGTCGTCGGCGCCACCGAGGCGATCGGGCGGCGGCTGCGGCCCGGCATGCTCGTCGTGCTCGAGTCCACGACCTACCCCGGCACCACCGACGAGGTGGTCCGGCCGCTGCTCGAGAAGCTCGCCGGGCTCACCGCGGGCATCGACTTCCACCTCGCCTTCTCCCCCGAGCGGATCGACCCGGGCAACGAATCGTTCGGCGCGCGCAACACGCCGAAGGTGGTCGGCGGGTACACGGCCGGGTGCGCGGACCGGGCGGCGGCGTTCTACGGGCGGTTCGTGGACACCGTGGTGCGGACCCGGGGCACCCGCGAGGCGGAGACCGCGAAGCTGCTGGAGAACACCTACCGGCACGTGAACATCGCACTGGTCAACGAGATGGCCCGGTTCTGCCACGAGCTGGGCATCGACCTGTGGGACGTGATCCGCGCGGCGTCGACCAAGCCGTTCGGGTTCCAGGCCTTCTATCCGGGGCCGGGCGTCGGCGGGCACTGCATCCCGATCGACCCCAACTACCTGAGCCACAACGTACGCAGCAAGCTCGGGTATCCGTTCCGTTTCGTCGAGCTGGCGCAGGAGATCAACGCGACCATGCCGGACTACGTGGCCCGGCGCGCGCAGAACCTGCTGAACGCGGACGGGCAGGCCGTGCACGGGGCCACGATCCTGCTGCTCGGCGTCACCTACAAGGCGAACATCGCCGACCAGCGGGAGTCGCCGGCCACCCCGCTGGCCCGCGTGTTGACCGCGCTCGGCGCGACCGTGCAGTACCACGACCCGCACGTCGCGTCGTGGACGGTCGGCGACGTCGAGGTGGCCCGCACGGACGACCTGCAGGGCGCCGCGGCGGCCGCCGACCTGGTGATCCTGGTGCAGCACCACCGCGAGTACGACGCCGATCACCTGGCCTGCGTGGCGAAGCGGTTCTTCGACACCCGCGGCGTCACGACCGCCCGCGAGGCGCACCGGCTCTGAAAAAGTTCAGGTCGGGCGGAAGGTCCAGCGGGAGTTCAGGGCGTAGTTGACGATCGGGATGGCGATCAGCGCCGAGGCCTGCACGATCGGGTAAGGGTCGTGCAGGACCTCGGTGCCCAGCCAGAGAACCGCGGTGTTCAGGGCGAAGGCCACGGCGGTCACGGTCAGGAAGCGGGCGCCGGCCACGGCGTGGGTCGCGGCCGAGCGGAAGACCCAGGCGTGCTGCAGGGTGTACGAGACGGCGACGCTCGCGACGAAGCCGACCGTGGACGCCGCCACGGGCCTGACGTGCAGGAGCTCGGCCACCAACAGGCACACGCCGAAGTGGGTGGACGCGCTCGCCCCGCCGCTGGCCGCGTACCTGAGCAGCCGGCCGGTCCGCGGGCTCACCGGCGCAGGCAGAACGGCCGGCCGTACATCTGCTCGGTGGCCAGATCGACAGTGACATCCAGGCGGTCCATCACGCTGTACGTGCCCGGCAGCTCTCCCCTGGCGAAGCGCGAGTAGCCGGCGTTCACCATCAGCGCCGCGAACCGTGCCCGCAGCGCGCACCGCCGGGCGTCGCCGGCCTCGGACGGGTCGAACTGGGCCACCTCGGCGGCGATCGAGTTGTCCACGATGGATATCGGAGATCGGTTCGTGTACCCGGTGTAGGCCTGGTTGACCGCCGAGGAGCCCGCGGCCGCGACCGCCAGGACGACGGCCGCGACGCGCGCGACCGCGAGGCGCGCGGCCAGATCGACGAGACCGGCCATGGCCAGGATGCCGCCGGCCGAGGTGAGACCGCTGTCCCGCCAGCCGAAACCCCACCAGCCGGCCGCCGCGGCGTCCTGGCTGCGCGCGCTCAGCGACCCGAGGGTGGCGCCGAGCACGAGCAGCGTGAGGCCGCCCAGGGCCAGAGCCGCCGCCTGACGCCGATCCTGCCGGGGCAGCCGGGGCAGGTACGCGACGGCCCGCCAGGCCAGCAGGCCGCACGCCGCCAGGGCGACCAGCAGCGGCAGACGATCCGGGTAGGTGCTGTGGCGTACCGCCTCGAGCCATTGCAGAGGCGGGAGCCACGCGGTCAGCCGGTTCGGCATGGCGGCGACCGTGCCCGGGCCGAGGACCACATCGGAGGCGCGGTAGCAGTCGCCGCGCGCGCAGATGTGGTAAATGATCACCCGGATCGGCACGAACACCGGCAGGAAACCCAGCCACAGCAGGGCGGCGGGCCGCGCTCGGCGCAGCGTCTCCCGGCCGCCGAGGCCCAGCACGATCCGGCAGCGGAGCAGGACGGCGATGGTGGCCAGCGGCAGGGCTAGCGCGGCGACCTCGTTGAACACGGCCAGCGCCGCGCCCGCGACGACCAGCAGCGGCGCCGACCTCGGCCCCCGCGAGATCCACGCGGCGACGGCCAGGACGAGGGCTGCGGACAGGAAATAGAGGCCGCCGAAGAGCACCGTCGTGCTCATCGGGCCGGCCGCGACCAGGCAGGCGGCGAAACCCAGCGGCAGCAGCACGAAGGCCCGGGCCGGCGGCGCGCCGAAGAGCCGTCCGCGGCCGGTCAGCGCCTCGGCGAAGAGCACCATCGCGGCGGCGAGGACCATCGCCGCGGCGGCCGACACCACCCGCATGGCCGTATCGACCGGCAGATGCAGGAGCTTCACCAACAGGTACGCGGCGAGGTCCGCCGACCACTCCAGCATCCGCCCGAGCGGCCGGAAGTTGCCGAAGTCCAGGTAGGTGCCGATGCTGCGCAGGTTGCCGGCGACCAGTTCCGGCGGGTGGGCCAGCACGGTCGCGCCGTGCAGGTAGATGTTGTAGCGGTGGTCGGCGATGAGCGCGAGCGTGCTGAGCGGGGCGAGCACCACGGCGGGCGCGAGGATCGCCAGAACCATCAGCCGGCGCCACGAGCCCTTCGCCCGCGGCTCGGCGTCCGGCGGCGCCACCGGCCGCACAGCGACAGCCGTCATGACTGTGCCTCCTTCGTCATGCCCTTCTGGCCCTCGCCTTCAGCGCCGTCCGCAGGCGCGGCTGGGTGCCGCTCGGTGCAGGCGGTCACGACCGTGCCTCCTGTTGACCGACGACCAGTTGTTCCGGTACGGACGGTGTGGCTGCCCGTGCGGAGGTGTCCTGGACGAGGTAGCGCGGGCGGCCGCGGACCTCCTCGTGGATGCGGGCCAGGTACTCGCCGATCACGCCGAGGCCGAGCCGCCGCGCACCCAGCGGATCAGCGTCTGCGCGCCCAGCGCGACGGCGAACGCGGCGAAGGCCAGGCCGACCACGGTGACCAGGTGCAGCGGCGCCGAGGTGAACGACGTCAGCCCGTTGACGGCGAGCCGGAACAGCGACCGGAAGGTCCACCGGGACGCCCCGCCCTCACGGTGGTCGATGTCAACCTCGATGGTGCTCCGGCGGAAGCCGATCCAACTGCTCGTGCCACGGAAGAACGACGAGTGCTCGGGCATCCTCAGCAAGGCGTCCAGCGCCGGGCGGCTGAGCAGCCGGAAGTCGGTGGCGTCGACCAGGTCCACTTTGGTCAGCCCGGTGAACGCCCGGTTGAACAGCCGGCTGCCGAACCGCCCGATCAGCCCCTGTCCGGCGCGGTTGCGCTTGACCGCCTCGACCACGTGCGCGCCATCCCGCCAGCGCTGGACCATGGCCGGTATCGCGGCCGGTGGGTGCTGCAGGTCGGAGTCGATCACCACGACGGCGTCGCCCGCGGCATGTTCGAGGCCGGCGAGCAGGGCCGGCTCCTTGCCGAAGTTGCGGGACAGCCGGATGCCGCGGACGCGATCGTCGCCCAGGGCCTGCCGCACGATGCGGTCCCAGGAGTCGTCGGTCGAGCCGTCGTCGACCAGGACCAGTTCGTAGCGCAGGCCGGCGCCGCCGAGCACCTCGGCGATCCGCCGGGCGAAGCGCTCCACGCCGGGTCCCTCGTTGAAGATCGGGGCGACCACCGAGACGAGCGGGCTCATCGCGCCGCCCGGCTGCAGAAACGGCGGCCGTGCAGCCGCTCGGTGGCTCGGTTCAGGCTCACGTCGAAGCGCTCCAGTTCCGGCGCATCGACGCCGTGGTGGTTGGCGATGGAGGTCTTGGTGAACTGCTCACGCAGCGCGCACCGCCGGGCGTCACCGGCCGGCGTCAGGTCGAAGTCGGCGACCTCCTGCGCGATCCGGTCGTGCAGGTAGGGAAAGCCGCCCGCCGAGGTGCCGTCGTGGAAGCCCTGGTTGGCCGCGGCCGAGACCGCGCCCGCCGCGACCAGCGGCACCAGCGCCACGGCCGCCCACCGACGGCGGACCGCGAGCGGGCACAGCAGCAGCATGCCGCCGGCCGCGGTCGTCAGCCCGCTGTCCCGCCAGCCCTGCCCCCAGCGGCCGAGCCGCGCGAAGTCCTGCACGTCGGCGTTGAGCGCCGCCATTGCGCCGCCGAGCAGCACCGCGACGGACGCGGCGACGGCGAGGCCGAGCGCCTGCCGCCGGTCCAGGGTGGCCAGCCGGGGCGACTGCAAGGCGGCCCGCCAGGCCAGGACCGCGAGGACCAGGAGCGCGAGCAGCGGCAGCGCGGAGGCGAGCCGCGGCGGGGCAGAGTCGGCGGCGCGCTGCCACATCAGCGGCGGCAGCCAGGAGACCAGCCGGTTGGGCAGGGCCGCGGCGGCGCCGGGCAGGGCGACGGCCGAGCCGCTGTAGCAGCCGCCGCGCGCGCACCGGTCGTAGATGATCAACCGGACCGGCACGAACACCGGCAGGAAGCCGACCCAGAGCAGGCCGGCGAAGCGGGCGGCCGAACTGCGCAGGGTCGCCCGCCAGCGCAGCCCGAGCACCACCCGGCAGCGCAGCAGCACGGCCGCGGAGGCGAGCGGGACGGCCAGGCACGCCATCTCATTGAAGGCGGCCAGCCCGGCGCCGGCGAGCACGGCCAGCACGCCGGCGACCCGGCCCAGCCGGGTGACCCGGCAGGCCGCGGCGGCCACCGCCAGCACGAGCGCGGCGGACAGGAAGTAAAGCCCGCCGAACAGGACGGTCGTGCTGGTCCGGCCGGCCGCCACCAAACCCGCGCCGACAGCGAACGGGAGTGTCGCCGCCAGCACGGACGGCGGGCCGGCGAAAAGCCGCCCGCGGCGCGTGACGCTCTCCGCGAAGACGACCGCGGCCAGCGTCAGGACCGTGGCGGCGGCGAACGAGACGAGGCGCAGCGAGATGTTCGCGGGGGCGCCGAGCAGGG
>Ga0307508_10003423_pt1 | contig 16055 bp, 8 predicted proteins | sample 9_EM_MG_FD_203089 | JGI IMG/M metagenome (GOLD analysis project Ga0307508, IMG submission 203089) | Populus trichocarpa ectomycorrhiza microbial communities from riparian zone in the Pacific Northwest, United States - 9_EM | ecosystem: Host-associated > Plants > Roots > Unclassified | place...
GTAGCCGTCATGGCCGTCATCGGAAAATCCCAACCCCAGGTATCCTTCCAGTCCCAGGTATTCCATACCAGGTTAAAAGTATGTTTCATGGTAGCCGTATCGAGCAGGGGCGTAACGGGCAACATACCAAGCGTCCCCAATACCGACGGATGATCGGTTTTAAACGCCGGGTTGGTATATGAATCGGTAGCGCTTTCGGTAGCGAGGTACACCGTGTCCTGCACGGGCAGCGGCGAAAGCCGCTTCAATACATCGTCCCATTTTTTATCGGCAGGCAGCTTCAGCCGCCTGCGCCATTGCTGCGCAGTAGTGAGCGCCCAGTTCCAGTAAGCCAGCTCATACGTGGGATTAAATGTTTCTTCGGGTTTGAAGCGCTCCTGCGCAGGTATCAGCCCCTTGCCCAGCATATACCGGCCTTTGGCGGAATCATAGTGCGCATAGGAAGCCATAAAATCGGCCGTACCAAAAACAAGGTCCTTATACCGTTGCAGGGTAGCCGCATCGGGGTGTGCGCGATAGCACAGTTCCGCGAAATAAATAAAATGCGGTTGCTGCCAGATAAGAAAGGCGCCCACCGAAGAGGGGCTTTCCCTGCCGGCAGGATCGGTCATTTTTTGCCAGCGCAGTCCCTTGTATCCCTGGCGACGGGCGATTTCCTTTGCCGTATCCTGCACACGGGCATACCATTGCAGGCTTTTTTCAAGTAAATCGGTTCTTCCCCAGAGGGCGAAATGAACGGCATGCCACCAATGCATTTCAAGATGGGGCTTGCCATACCAGCTGTTATAGGTAAGACCGGTTTCCTGCGGCGGGTAATTGCCCGCGCATTGTATTTTGGTAAGGTATTCCGACAGAATGATGCGGCGCTCCAGCTCGAACGCTCTTTTGTCGGTACTGCCGGAGAAATCGATGGCGCCGCCCCTTTGCCAGAAGTATTGCCATTGCTGCCGGCTGTTGTCTCTTGTTTGCGCAAAAGAAAGTACCGGCACGGGCAGCTGCCTGGAAGAAAAACGAAAGCCCGCCTGGAATAGCTCCTGCGCAGGCGGCGTTATAATAAAATAATGCGCCGACTTCTTTGTCATCTGCGCCCTGCCGGTCCATTGACAAGCTATATAATATTGGGTCGTATCCAATTGGTGATAAAGGGTCGCGCCATTGTCCATGCTTTTTACGATACCCGAGCGGTGACTGCCGTCCTTTCCCCAATTATCACCCGCATCATCAAAAGCACCGGTGGGATAAGGAAAGCGCACGCGTATAAACAACCGCTGTTCTTTAAGCAACGGTGATTTGACCTGTACGGCCACAAGATCCTGCAGCTGGTGGGCATAGGTAATCACATCCACCGGCTCGCCTTCGAGGGTAAAATGGCTTTTTATCTCGCCGGTCCACATGTTCAGCTCCTGGCGCAGGTCATGCAAATCCCCGATGGTCGCCGCAGACCCGTCCTTTTTAACCAGCTCAAAACCGATATTGCCCAGCTGCAGGCGATGTACGTTCTGCCGGAAATAATTGACGGCATTCTTTGTGCGCTCCGGTGTATTTATCTGAACGGAATACGGCCGTTTACGACCGTTGAGGTTATAATAGCGAAGGCTTTCTTCAAAGCGGAAACCGCTGTCATTGGGGAAGCTATGCCAGCCCCATTCGGATTGCGTACCCAGCGGAATACCTCTTTTATAAGCTCCGGGAAAAGATTGCAGGCCGGTGATATCTACCGTAAAGGCAAAACCGCCGTTGCCTACCGACAGGGATGCAAGGGTATCGGCAGTGGTATTAACAACCGTATGTCTCTGCACCAACGCCTGCCGGTCGATCTTGCCCTGCGACCTGGCCGTATGGACCGTTACAAGCAACACGGCGGAGATAATAACGTAATACAGGGTGGATATAAAACGATGGTTGCGCATTCTTTTTATGGTTTAATGTTGTATGGCCGGGCTCAAAGCGACCCACCGCCTGCCAGGTATTTATTCAAACCACATCCTTTCAACTGTTTTAACCCTTCTATCACCGATGCGGCATTGAGCTTTGCACCGGCCTCATTGGTATGGGTATGATCGCCGGGAAAGAATTCCTTTGCCTTATCCGCGCCCATGGCATCGTATTTATCGGCAATAATGGCATTGAGATCGATAAAAAAAGCGCCGGTGGTCGCAGCGGTCTCTTTTGCCCAGCCGCCGTAGCCTTTTTCCGAACGTTCTGCTTTGCCGTCTTTAAATATCCAGCGGGGAACGGGCGAGCAAATGATGGCCGTGGCCCCTTTGGCTTTGGCATCGCTTACATACTTACGCATGTACCAGCCATAGGTATACACCGTTTCCTGTTTTTTCATAATGGGGTTGTAGATGTCTTTTGTTTCCTCTCCCAGCCCTTTAATGCTGCCGCGCGCGCGGGCGGTATCGTCGAGCGGGCCACCATCGTTATGGCCAAACTGCATGATCACATAATCGCCGGGTTGCAAATCGGCCAGCACTTTATCCCAGCGTCCTTCGGTAATAAAGGTCCGGCTGCTGCGGCCGCCGATAGCATGGTTGCGCACGCTGATGTTGGTGGTGTCGAAATAAGGGGCTATCACGCTGCCCCAGCCTACCAGGTTATTGCGGCCGGAGCCATCGCCGTTCTTAACGGTAGAGTCGCCAATGATATATAACACAGGTTTGCGCTGCGGCAGCAGCACAAAAGAGCTGGCCGCGGCCAGCAACAGCGGCAGGGCCGCTTTCCATATATTTATTTTTGTAAGACGCATACGGGTATATTTTAAAGATTATTTCCTGATTTTTTTTATCATCATTATGCCAGGTATGGGCGGGAGCTGCATATCCTCACCTATATAGAAGCTGGTATGCGGAGGCTGGTTATACGCCACGTTCTGCCATGCGATGCTCAGCCGGTATTGCGGGTCCTGCATCAGGGTATACAGCCGGTGTTCCGTAGGAATGGCAGTGGAAAAAATGCGCAGTTCCCGGTTGTCGGCGGTGCGGTAGATCAGCTCTTCGCGCCAGTCGCCGAAGATATCCGCCGAAAGGCAGGGGTTCGATTTGGTACCGTTGTTGGATACGCAATTGAAGTCGCGGGCATTGAACAGCGAAATGCCTGCGCTGTTGTTGTAATCCCATTTGCTTACCACGGTGCCATTGAGCACTTCGCTGAGCAAATCGCCGTCCCAGAAAATGCCCATATTGCAGGGGGGCGTGCGGTCGGCGATCTTATTTCCCTTGCAGTCAAACAGACCGGTGATGCCCGCGCCCGCTACCCAACACTCGTAACCGGGATAACGGGGGTCGATGTTGAGCGCCAGCGCGCGGCCGGGGCCTTCGCCATCGGAGCCGGCGGCCACAGAAGCTTTTTTCCATAGCACGGCGCCGGTAGCCGCATCGCGGAAGTTGGCGCCGGCATCGCCAAAACGTTCCTGCGTGGAAAAGACTTCCAGCCCGGGATGGCCGGGGTCGAGATCGGATACATGCAGGGCATCCGCATGGCCGATACCGGTAGTATACAATCCTTTTCCGTTATCGTCCACGGTCATTTGCCCATATACGATTTCATCTTTGCCGTCGCCATCCACATCGGCCACGGTAAGATTATGATTGCCCTGTCCTGCAAAATCGGGATATCCTTTTTCGGTATCGAATACCCAGCGCTGCACCAGCTTGCCGTCTTTCCAGTCCCAGGCCGCCAGCACCGATCTTCCATAATAACCCCGGCACATCACCAGGCTGGGGTGTACGCCATCGAGATAAGCCACACAGGCCAGGAAACGATCCACGCGGTTGCCATAGCTATCGGTACGGCCGTTACCTCCCGTACCTCCCCATCCGTCTATCCGCCCGCGCTGCGGTACATAATCCGTTGTATAGAGCGCCGCTCCCGTCATACCGTCAAATACGGTAAGAAATTCAGGGCCATCCAGTATGCGGCCATCTTTATTGATATAGTCTTTGGTGGAATCGCCTATCACTTTTCCTTTCCCGTCTATCGTACCATCGGCTGTTTTCATGGCTATCTCTGCGCGGCCATCGCCATCTAGATCATATACCATAAACTGTGTGTAGTGTGCACCTTCGCGTATGTTCTTACCAAGGTTAATAGTCCATAGCAGGGTGCCGTCCAGCTTGTACGCCTGGAATACCGGCGGGTCGGTCATTCCATTGTGCGAGTTGTCATGGCCGCGGCCGGCCTGGTGAAGAATGATCTCATATTCGCCGTCACCGTCGAGGTCGCCCACCGATGCATCGTTGGGCGCATAGCCGGCCGGCGTTTGCAGGGGAATGGATAAATAAGACGGTGCATTGGCCGCCAGGGTAAACCGATTATCATCGTCCTGTTCTTTCCCTTTTATAACAGCGCGCACGAAATACGTATTCGCGATACCCGTATTGGCTGTTTCGTCGGTAAAGTTAGTTCCGCCGGTAAGCGGTTCCTTATTCAGCCGGATAGTTTTATCGCCATTGCCGCGGTACAGGTTAAAAGCGATATCATTGGGCTCTGTGCCCAGGAATCGCCAGCTTACAAATACTTTCCCGTTGCCCGCATTGACGGCATACACACCGCGGTTTAAGTATTCCATCTGCCGTTGCCCCTGCATGGATAAGCAGGCAGACAGCAGCGTGCCGGTGAGAAAGATTTTCGTAAATAGGTTCATACCAGTTGTTTTATTTTACCGTCACCGTAGCACTGCCGTCCTGCAATCCGTCGGCACGGGCGGCGATCCTTATCGTGCCGGTAGCGGCATTGGCTTTTACAATCGCAATACAGGTTCCTTTATATGCCCGGCGTTCCTTTACATTGAAAGGTTCGACGCTGGATAAATCGCCGTTGTCCACTGCGGCAATCACGCCCGGACCTGCTGTACTGAAGGTAACTTTATTATCGGCTGTCAAAACAGGGTTGCCTTTTTCGTCGGTTACCGTGGCATAAACATATACCACGTCGTCCCAGTTGTTTTGAATGAAAGGCTTATCGGTATGAAGCACCAGCTTTGCCGCTTTACCGGCGGTGCTCAGATCCTGCTCCGCCACCGTTTTTCCCTTGTTCCTGCCCACTGCTTTGAGCGTGCCTTTTTCGAAGGCGGTGCTCCAGCTGCGGGGCGAGGCATTGTCGTCGGGCTGCGGCTTTGCACCAAGCGATTTACCGTTTAAGAACAATTCCACTTCGTCGCAATTGCTGAATACCTGTATGCGGGCCTCGTCATAGGTATCGATATCGGTGGGCGACCAGTCGCTTATCCAATCACCCGCGCCGGCATTCTGTTCTTTGCGCATCACATATACCATCGGTTGATCGCTCCACCAGCTTTGACGCTGGTAAGCGATATTTCTTGCGATGCCGGTACGATCATATAATCCCGAGCCATCGACTACGCGCGGCCAGTCCGATTCACCGAGATAATCGAAACCCGTCCACAGGAACTGCCCCGCGATAAAAGCATTGTCGCGCATCAAAACCCAGGCGCCTTGCTCATGACGGGTTTCGGTGCCTATCGTTTTTCGTTGTGGTTTGGCATTGTGGGCCGCGATGAGCTCGTTTTCGCGATAGTTCTGTCCCACAATATCCATCTTGTCGGCCAGCCCGTTTTCGTATACATGCGATGAGGCAGGACGAAACAAAGCCATGGTAACGGGACGGGTGCTATCGAGCGAATGAATAAGGTCCTGCTGCATGGTATACCTATGAAAGCCTTCTTCATTGTTGAGGTTATCGCGTATTTCGTTGCCAACGCTGTAAATGATAATGGAAGGGTGATTGCGATCCTTTAGTATGACATCACGGGTATCCCGCTCCCACCATTCGCTGAAGTAAAGATTGTAACCGTTTTCTGCGTTGCTTTTCCCGGCAGTCCAGGCATCGAATGTTTCGTCCATGACCAGGAAGCCTTTTCTGTCGCAAAGATCAAGAAACCCGGGCGCTACGGCGTTGTGCGCCGTGCGGATGGCATTTACCCCCACGGCTTTGAGCAAATCAAGGCGTCGTTCCCATACCGCCAGGGGTACTGCGGCGCCTACGGCGCCGCCATCATGGTGCAGGCATACGCCTTTTATTTTAAGGTTGATGCCATTGAGCCAAAAACCGGTGGCGGCATCAAAACGCGCATCGCGGATACCAAAGGCATTGCTTACCTCGTCGCGCTTGTCTTTACCCACCAGCACGGTGGTAACAGCCTTGTATAATTGCGGGTTGACCAATCCCCACAAAACGGGAGAAGACACCGTTGTTTTTTGCAGGATGACCGCGGAAGCGCCGGCAGCTATTTTCTGCGGCAAAGAAACGGCCGTTGCCGCTATGGCGCCATCCGGCGCCATCAGCATGGTTTGCAGGGTAATGGTTTGAGCGGAAGCGGATTGATTATCTACCGTGGTTTGTATGTGTATATCGGCTTTAGCGGTACTGATACCGGAAGCAGTAATATAACTGCCCAGGTGCGCTACATGTACGGGGCTGGTCATGACCAGCCGCACATGGCGGTAAATGCCAGCACCGGCATACCAGCGCGAAGCGGGTTGTAAGCTGTTGTCGGCGCGCACCGCCAGTATATTGGGCCGGCCGGCATCCAGGTAACCGGTGAGCTCGTATTGAAAGGAGGCATACCCATTCGGGCGTTTGCCCAGGTGATGGCCATTGATCCAAACATCGCTATTGGCCATGACAGCATCGAATTCGATAAACACACGGCTGTCTTTGGCCACCTCATTCAATGTAAACGATTTCCGGTACCAGCCGATGCCGCCCGGCAAATAACCGCCGCCGCGACCGGTGGTATTATTGCGATCGTAAGGACCTTCGATGCTCCAGTCGTGCGGCAGGTCTACGCTGCGCCAGGAAGCATCATTGAATGCAGGCGCTTCCGCGCCACGACTATCGTCCCTGCTGAAATGCCAGTCTTTGTCGAAGGATTGGATAACTCTCGGCGACTGGGCATGAGTGGTAGTGGTTACTGCCAGGACAGTAAGCATCAAACCGGAAAAAAGTATGGAACGAAGTGTCATTGAACAGTTGTTTGCAGTTTCATATTGACCGAGTTCTGAACGGCCAACGGGGCATTGTCTTTGCTTTGAAGGGTTACTTTATCAAATGTCCATCCGTCTGCATACGATACCGCGCCCTGGCTTTCTCCATAGAGAGACAGGTGGGCGAAATTAAAATGCAGCAGCGACGAAGACGGCAGACCTTCTGCGGTAAATAGCTTACGGGCATGGCTTACCGTAACATTTGACACATACACCTCTTTGAAATGCGGGGTGCCTTTTTCCGCAGGCGCTACCTTGTGCAGCAGCGCCTTCCAGTGCACGGGTATGGAATCGTAATTATAACCGGGAGGAAGCGTAGAATAGCTGTAGCTGGGGTTCCAGTTCATCGTAAAATGGAACACATTGCCTACGCTGTCAAGCGTTACGTTCTGAAAACGGATATCTTCTACCGTACCACCGCGGGTGGTGGCCGATTTAATATGGAATCCGTTGCCGGTACCCTTGCCTTTTAAATCGGTGGCCAGCACATGGCGGATACCGCCGGAGGTTTCGCTCCCCAGGGTGAGCAGGCCACCGCCCTTGCGGGCAATGCAATGACGGATAACGACGTATTCGGTGGGGCGGTTTACACGAAGCCCATCCCAGTCACGACCGGCCTTGAGGCAGAAATCGTCATCGTTGCAATCGATATCACAATTTTGTATCAATACCCATGAAGAGGAATCCACATCGATGCCGTCAGTACTGGGTCCCTTGCCATCTTCATTATTGCGCACCACAACACCATCGGCGGTAACATATTTTGAATAAAGTATCTGTACGGTCCAGAAACCGGCGTTTTTAAACGTAAGGCCTTTGAGCGTTACATCAGACGACGATTGTACCAGCACCGTGCGCACCCGTTTGGCGTCGTAGTCCACTATCCAGCGCAGGCCCTTTTTCTCGTATTCTTTGCGCATGCTCCAATACTTATCCCAGCAAAATTTACCACGGGCATTGACAATGCCTTCACCGCTTACCTGCACATTTTCCTGCCCGATGATATTGATGAGCGCGGAGGGCCATTTCATTTCAATGCCTGCGATGCGGGTATCTATTTCGGGATAATCCTTAAAGTCCTGGCTGCCCAGCAGCAATACTTCTTTATCGATGCGCAGGTGAACGTTTTTCTTTACAAAGAGAGCGCCGGTCACATAAGCGCCTTTATTAAAGGTGACGATACCGCCGCCTTTGGCGGCGCAATTATCTATCGCCTTCTGGATAGCCGCTGTATTGAGGGTCATGCTATCGCCTACGGCGCCATAGGTATTTACGTTAAATATCTTTTTGCCGGCGGGCCCTTTCCGTGCGCCTACTTTGCTGCTCCATTTATCAGTGAATGTTGGCACATGCGGCTGCTGTGCCTGAACGGTGGAAACAACATGGCATATACACAGGGTAAAGATCAATGCGATAACCGGTCTTTTGTTCATCATATTTAGTTTTTTCCTTCCGTAGGCGTACGATAGCTGTCTGTTCTGAACGGCGAAGCCGGCAGGCCCGCCTTATTGTACAAATTAGGATGCGGTACATTTTTCCAGGCAAAGCGAACCGCCTGCGGTTTTTTGATAGCATCGCTCCATACCACCACGGTATTGCCCTGTATGGTGGCCTGCGCCGGGACAAAGCTGCTATCGCTGCCGGCGATGGTGAATTCGGCCAGGGCACCGTCTTTGGCTTCAAGGCCGCCGGCGGTATAATCGAAACTGATGATTATTTTATTCCCTTTTACCTGGTATGATTTGTATAATGGTCCGCTGTAAACGATGTTCTTACGATCGTAATCAAAATACAGGGGCCAGCGCGCCAGCCGCTCACCCACCAGTTTTTTATTACGCGGATGGATATCGAGCGAATCGCCGTTATCGATGGTAACGGCCATGCCTGCATGCGGCACATGGCGGTATGTATACAACTGTGCATCCCTTATCTCCGGGTTCTGGCTGCGGTGCGGAGATATCTGTACAAAATAAAACGGCAGCTTGCTATTATTCCAGTCGGCACGCCAGCTTTCTATCATCGCCGGAAAGAGGCGGCGGTATTGCCAGGCATGGTCAGCATTGCTTTCGCCCTGGTACCATATCACGCCTTTGAGCGTATAAGGGATAATGGGCGCAATCATACCGTTGTATAATACATAGGGTGACTTATTATTGGTGGGATTGCCCGGTGCTTTGGGCTTTGCCTTGCCTACGCTATCGGCCGTCCATTGCTGCAGGGCGGTTTTATATTCCTGTTGCTTAGCGGGAAACGAATCGAGGTTCTGCCGGTAGCGTTCCAGTATTTTATTAAACCCGGAATCGTTTTGCAGCACCTGCTTTTTTGTCCATGACTCCGCCGGGGTGCCACCCCAGGTGGCGTTGACGATACCGATGGGATACCCGGTGGCCTGGTGTACGTCACGGGCGAAGTAGTATGCTACCGCGGAAAAGGTATCGGCAGTTTGCGGGGAACAAATCTTCCATTTGCCGGTAAAGTTATCCTGTGGCGTATCGGCCATCTTATTAGGTACATCGATCATGCGAATGGAAGGAAAATCGGCAGCGGCAATTTCTGCCTGGTAATCGATGACACCTGTATAGGAAGCATTGCGTGTTTTTGCCATGAAGAACTCCATATTCGACTGGCCGGAGGCCAGCCATACCTCGCCCAGCAATACATTTTTGATGGTAATGGTGTCGGAGGCTATAAAGCTGATGGTATAAGGACCGCCGGCCTTGCCTGTTTTTATCCATGCCATCCATTTGCCATCGGCGCCGGCAGTAACAACAGCGCCGGCATTGGCAGGCCAGCCGGCTTTGATGGTCACGGTTTCGCCGGCATTGGCCCAGCCCCATAAGGCAATAGTACTGTTTTGCTGCAGCACCATATTATCACTAATGATAGCGGGCAAACGAAGGTTGGCCGAAGCAGCGGCCGTAAAGAGAACGAACATTGCGAGCGTAAAACATCTCCGGGTGGGTCTATACATGGCAAAGCAATCTTTTGTAGCGGCGAAAGTTAAGGCTTAACCGGGCGCCATCCGTCCTGCTGTATCCTGATGGAAGAAGCTGCGAGCTACCCACACATAACTTTAATCCCATATTAATGCCCCAGTCCTCTTTTCATCTGCTCAAACTCCACTTTGGAAACGGCAAAAACAGTGCCGTGGCGGGTGCCTTTGGGGAAGTGTATCTTATCGGAAACATCCGTCCAGTTTTTCAGGTCCGTTGAGCTCACGGCGCCATAGGTATGCTGCGTGTATTTGTCGAAATACACGATCCAGGCACCGTGGATATTAATGGCGGTAGGGCCTTCGGCCCAGTATTTACCCGTGATGGGCGCAGAGGGCTCGCTATAGCCACCGGTCAATGTATTACTAAAAGCCACGCGGATATTTTTCTGCGGCGGTGTTTTAGTTTCATCTTTCAGGAACATAACATACTGCTCACCGAACGGCTGTATAGTGGCGTCTATCACATTAAAACCTTTATCATATAAAAGTTTTGCCGGGCTGAAGGAAGTAAAATCTTTGGTAGTTACATAATACAGCCGGTGGTTGTATTTATCATCGCCGGCGGTATCGCCCTGCAGGAAGCGGCCGGGAATGGTGGTGGCCCAATAAATCATGTATTCTTTGCTCTTTGCATCGTAGGTGATTTCCGGCGCCCAGCAGTTGCGTGCCCCGGGTTCGGCAGCCATCACGGGAATGAATTGTTGTTCGCTCCAGTGCACGAGGTCGGAAGAACTGGCATAGCCAATCCCCCGGTCGTTCCAGCTCACGGTCCATACCATATGGAACCTGCCATCCGCGCCGCGGATAATGCAGGGGTCGCGCATCAGCTTGTCTTTTGCCACCGTGGGTTTGAGCAGGGAGCTGTCGTTGTTAAGGGGCGTCCAGCTATAGCCATCATGGCTGTATGCCAGGTGCAGGCCGTCCTTTCCGTTGTTGTTGAAATAACTGAAAAGATATACGGAATCGGGCGATTGCGCCATGACAACCGCGGATACTAAGAAAACCACAATAAACAGGCAGCTTTGTTTCATCCGGCAATGATTATTTCGATAAATATAGAAAGAATAATTGTTATGAAGACGCGGGCCATACAAAACGGGAAACCCGGGATATACCAGAACAGGTTGATTTGAATCATTTGTATGACGTAAATAGACAACCGTATTATATTATCATATATCCATTAACGTATTCTTATTTTGATCATCGGATAGAACCATTGAAAGAAGAATAAAATACCTATTTTACTGTCTAACCAAAAAACCTATCTACATGAAGAAGCTACACTTTCTACTGGTTCTTTTTATTCCTTTGCTGCTCCATGCACGGGAATGTCCGGGCATTGTCGCCGCCGCACCTGATTCTATCCCCTCACCCCAAACATTGATACTACGTGGCAATTTTACGGACGGCAAATTCCAGCAGGTGAATTATAAAAATGACCCCTGGCCCAATGATTCCTCGGGCGCTGAAATAGATGCCTATTGCACTGAATCATGGGTGCTTTACCAGATATTTTCAAGAGCGATTTTGCGGTATGATATAAGCGAAATACCTCCCGGCAGCACCATCAACAGCGCTACACTTTACCTGTATGGCAAAACGGATAACAATATCAGCCCCGGCTACCCGATGCTTGGCCAGAATCCCAGCTACCTGCAAAGAATTGTCGCCCCATGGTCTTCCGCCGAACTGGATCGCAATGCTAACCCCGCAGCGGTAACTTTCGCCGGACGGCAGGTACTGGACGAAACCAACGAAGCGCATCCCTCACCCGATTATGTGGTGGATGTAACGCATATGGTACAGCACTGGATGTATTGGCCGCAATCAAATTATGGCATGGAGCTCCAGCTTGAAGGAGAGCAATGGTCGTTTACCAATATGATCTTTCATTCGGCACAGGCGCCGGACTCCTTGCAACCCAGGCTGGAAATTAATTATACCCCTGCTGTCAATCGTACCTGTACGGCAAGTATTACCGATTCCATGACGGCTGATGCATCCGGCATACATTACTTCACACCTGTAACATCGAATGATAACGGGCAGCCGCCGGTGAGTATCTGCTGGTCAAGTAACGATGGGCTGGGTACCTGTATCAATTACGATTCCTCCCATCCCTACACCGGGGAGGCGCTGGCGCATAGAGTTCTCTATAGATACTGGAGCTGGTATGTGTGCATGAACGTACAATATGCAGATGGTTGTACAACCGGTACCTGCATAGATACAAAGGCTCCGCCGCCGCCGCCGGAGAACCCTGACTACGAGGGAAGGAAGATCACCCCGGGCGTCACCACAGCGCCCGTATTGGCAACGCTGTATCCCAACCCGGTCAAAGACGCGCTTACACTTCACATTCAAAGCAACAAAGCAGAAACAGGCGCTGTTTACCTGTATGATATGCAGGGCCGGCTGCTGCAGGTATTGAAGCGGCGCGTGCAATACGCCGTGGGTGATAATACCATTCATATGTCCATCGACCGGAGCCGTATCCATGCCGGTATTCACCTGGTAAGGGTGAAGATGGGCAATAAAGTTCGTACCTATAAGGTGATGATACAGTAGCCGATGGTTTATCTTACAGGCCTGTACAAGGCCGGCCCGGTTTTTATCCCGGGCCGGCCTTTTTTGTTTCTTCCCACTTTACTCCCGCACAAGGGTAAAGCTCATGAGGCCTATTACCACATCATTGCTCAGCGTTTTAAGCGTAAACGACTTCAGCTCCCGCTTCGGATCAAGCGCCATATCGAGCACCGTAGCCGCCCCGCCATCGATGGCGCGGTTGGAATATCCTTTAATCGTACTATACCTTTCATCCTCGCCTATTACCGTGCCTTTTTTAAGGGATACCCGGATGGGCCTGGGCTCCCCGGTGGTAAATGCATAGCCGTCGATATAGTAATCCTGTTCGATGGGCCACCAGTTTTCAGGATTTCGCAAAAATAATCCGGTGGTGCTTTCATCTGTGTACGTAACCGTTAGTATGCCATTGTCCAGCTGCGACTGCATGGGATTGGTGCTGCCGGCCATGAGCAGGTACGCATGTGATGCATGACCGCTGAGCGGCAATATAACAGAGTCGGGATAGTTATCCCAAAGGGAGGTAAACAGGATGTTCTTTGCTTCCGCGTTGCCAGGCGTGGCAAACGGTATGCCCTGCGGCAAGCGCCATTCATTGGCCACCCCTGCCGCGCTACGAAGACCGGCATCATCAATACTGGCTTCGGTGAGCGGATAACACCAGTTGCCGATACCCTGTGTGGGCAATTGCAGCGTGGGTGTGGCCGGGCGCGGGGAAAGATAGGATTGTTTGAATATCTGCGTTACCTTATCATTGAAATAAGGGGTCATGTTCAGCTTCTCATATGTTGGATGGGCCGGCAAAGGGCTTTCCTGCCGTGGAGGATAAAGATCGGGCATGCGCATGGATACATACGATACCGGTTGCCACCACGTGAACGCACCCTGCTTCAGCTGCACAAAAAACGTTTGGTTAAACGAATGTTCGGGTATAATACCGCTTACACTGTTATGCGTATACGATATATTTTCCAAAGCGCCCTGCGGATCATATACGGTTAGCATGCGGGCCTTTTTGCCACTTATCCGGAACTTTTCTCCCATTCCATCCACATAAGACAGGGGAAATGCCTCCGGTTTCTCCCGCTGCCAGGTAATGATAATATCGTATTTCTTTGCGGGCGGCAGTACCAGGATAATGCCCGGCGCCCCTACCGCGGCAGCATCGTTTTGCCATACTACGTTTTCACCATTTACGGTGAGGACGGCGATACTATCGCGCCGCGCCCGCAGCTGCAGCTTTAATTGCAGCGGTTTTGAAAACCGTGGACTAATGGTATAATGATCGGTATTGCCTGTTTGTTTATAATCGACGTCGATATCCGGTATGTGCAGCGAAGCAAACGTCCAGGCCTGTGGCAAACCCGGACGGATGGAAAGCGTATCGTGCAGCGCATCGGGGTTAATGCCAAATAAGCCTTCGACCAGGCTGCGGGCCGCGGTGCCGATAGGATCGCCAAAGTCGCGGTACAGCTCACCGCGGATGGCATCATAAAAAGAGAGCTGCTGGAAATTGCCGGGGCTGGCGCCGAGGTACATGCTTTCCACCAGCGAGCTTTTCCATATCGTGAATGCCTCTTCAGGATCGCCTGCCTGCCAGTAAGCAAGCGCGGTATGCTGCAATTCCGCCAGCACCACATTATTGAGGGACCAGTCATATGGTTGCCAGTTGGTGGTAGACATCACATACAGGCCTTTTTGATTAAGGCCCTTTGCTTTTATCGGAATATGCGGGATGTTATGATCAATGTATCGCAGGCATTGCCATGCCTGGAAGGGATCGGGCACTTTGCTGTCGATAACATGATAGATGGTCCACAGGCCGGCGGAGGAATGCACCCGCTGCAATCCCAGCTTATCCTTATATTCCCCATACCAGCTCATGGGGAGCCGCCAGAGCTGGCTGTTCATGGCATGCAATATCTTTTCCGCTTCCATACGGTAAGGCGTGGGGTCTTCCCCGATATGAGCGGCCAGCTCCGCCGCCATTTTATTGGCCCGGTAATTATAGGCGGAAGAATGGGCTACGCCGCCGCCACTGTACTGCAGGGCATCGCTGGCCCAGATGGCGGCATAGGCATCATAAAGACCATCGCCGTCGGCATCGAAATTTCTTTTCTCCCAGGCAAGGTGGCGCTGCAGGAGCGGCCACATTTTTTTTACATAGTCCCAGTTGCCCGTCCAGTTGAAATGCTCCAGCAATTGATCAATGAACACGAGGTTCATATCATAGTGATGCGCACGGAGATCGCCGCCGGGATTGCGCGATATATAACCGCTGCTGAACACGGAGGTGCCGAGCTTTTCCTGTTGCCTCGCCAGGTGCAGGGCTGTATCGGCTACTACGGGGCCGGTAACGGGTGTTGTCACCTGCGAGAGGGCATAGCTGCTGAAATGACTTTCGGCGCGGTCATGCCAGCCCAGCGGGTCGGCGGCATACGGCCCTCGCCAGGCATTAAGACGCATGCGCCAGGCCACAGCGCCGTGCAGGTAGCTGGGATCTTCCCAGATGGCATCGGCAGCAATGCCAAGAGCGCCGCCTAACGTATTCAGGTAAGCGTCGGGCGTCTTTAATTGAATGCGGCCTGCCAGCTCTGATCTTGCTTTTTCGGCAAGGGCAAAGCAGGCAGCGGGGTCTTCGGTAGCAGGCGCCGATTGTCCATGTACCATAAAATACGCCGTACCGCTTGCTATTTTCATCATTCCTGCTACCGCCGGCGTGGCGGAGGAATCAGATTGATACATATCCAGCGGGTTGCTTTGCCGTCCGGCGTCTACCAGCTTTACAGAAGAAGCGGCAGGTATAATACCTGCCAGCTGTTTTGAGCCGAAATATAATTTGAACGTATTGTCATGTATGCTGAATGTATTGCCTTTGCAATATTCTTCTTTAAGGTAAAAGGAGGATTCGGGATCAGCGCCGATATCGCCGTCGCGGGAAAACTTTTTACCGGTGGCGCCACCATAAGCCCAGAACAGGTTTGTTTTTATAGCCGGTCCCTTGTACACCGTTTGAATGACCATCCCCTCCCCTTGCGCCAACGCCAGCACGGTGATATGCAGTGTACCGCTGCCCAGCAGCGAATCGCTGATATCATACAGCACGGCGCCGGGGCGGTAAGTAGCTTTTATGTTTTCGGCATGGATAAGCCATTTGCTGCCGCCGCCGCCGATAAGTCCCAGCCTGAAGCTGCCACCCATACCAGGCAGGTACAGGGCAAACTCCGGCAGGTCGCCCGCCTCTACGCGAAAAGCGGTATGGGTGCCGTAAAGCGCGCGGTTGAAACGCAGCTTACCATTGGTACAAACAAAATCTTCTCCTTCGGGGCGATAATGGATACTGCGCGGCTGCCCGTGCCACCAGTTTTTATACGCTGTGGGCTGCGCATGGGCTTGTGACTGCATGAGCAACAGAACCGCGAAGATGGAAAATATTTTATTCATATAACTTACTTATCACCCTTTAT
>Ga0307508_10003425_pt1 | contig 16042 bp, 10 predicted proteins | sample 9_EM_MG_FD_203089 | JGI IMG/M metagenome (GOLD analysis project Ga0307508, IMG submission 203089) | Populus trichocarpa ectomycorrhiza microbial communities from riparian zone in the Pacific Northwest, United States - 9_EM | ecosystem: Host-associated > Plants > Roots > Unclassified | place...
TTGCCTTGACACTCTGCGTCCGGAAGAAATTTGCCTTGACAGTCTCCGTCTGTAAGAAACGCGCTGCGTCCGGATGGCAGATGCCCTGACACTTCGCGTCCGGATGTCAGATGCCCTGTCACTTCGCATTCGGAAGGCAGATAGCGTGGCGTGTGTCGTTCGGAGCGACCTGTGCGCTGACATGCGTCGTCCGGGCACCGAATACCTTGCCAGTTTGCGTCCTGAGCGTCCTGAGCGTCTGCTGCGCCCGGACGCTGCCTCTGCGTCCGGATGCAGAATTTTTTTCCTGATGCGGAACCTGCTAAACTCGGACGCAGTTTGCCATGGCACCGCGCATCCGGACGCAGCTTGCCACGGCACCTGCTTACCGGATGGAGCGTATCAGGGCATTTTCCTTCTGGACGCAGCCATGTCAGGGCATTTTCCTTCTGGATGCAGCCGTGTCAGGGCATTTTCCTTCTGGACGCAGCCGTGTCAGGGCATTTTCCTTCTGGACGCAGCCATATCAGGGCAAATGGCGTCTGGACGATGCGTGTCATGGCACCGCAGTCACGCTGGCTGTCAAGGCACAGAACATCGCAGCAAATACTCGGGTCGCATTCGCAAACACGCAGCGGGTTCCAGGCATAGTGACTCAGTCCAGTTCTATTCATTATATCTAATGTACATCTATATATGCTACTACCACACTTCGCGCGGAAACAAAGGAAAGTTGGCAAATACGACACGACGCGTTGAGCACGACGCTATGAGCACGACGAGATGAACACAACACGATGAGCACGACGCGATGAGCGCGACGCGATGAGCACGACACGATGAGCACGACGCGATGAGCACGACGCGATGAGCACGACGCGATGAGCACGACGCGATGAGCACGACGCGATGATCACGACAACTATGAAGAGGATGGCGATGTCCACGCCGCCGGCAGAGAGGACGATAGCAAGTAGGATGCGGCGAGTATGATTGCGAGCTTTGTGACACGGTTAGTGCAGCTCTGAGAGTGACAGACAGCGGGAAGTTGTACAATACAATGTGACGAGTACGATGTCAATGAGGGTGCCGGCGGCGAGAACGATAGCGGGTAGAACGCGGCGAGTGTGGCAGCGAGTAGGATGTGGCGGGTATGTGAGCGAGTAAGATGCGACAATTATGTGGTGAGCTTTGTGACATGGTTAGTGCAGCTCTCAGAGTGACAGAGACACCAGGAAGTTGTACAATACACAGTGAGGAGTACGATGTCAATGAGGGTGCCAGCGGCGAGAACAATGGCGAGTAGGCCGCGGCGAGTATGAGCACGCGTAAGACGTAGCGAGTTTGATGTCAATGAGGGTGCCGGCGGCGAGGATGATAGCAAGTAGGACGCGGCGAGTATGATTGCAAATAAGATGCGGCGAGTATGATGGCGAGCTTTGTGACATGGTTAGCACAGCTCTTGGAGTGACAGACAGTGGGAAGTTGTACAATACAACGTGATGAGTACGATGTCAATGAGGGTGCCGGCGGTGAGAACAATTGGGGGTAGCACACGGCGAGCATGGGCGAGTAGGACGCAGCAAGTATGAGAGCGAGTAAGAAGCGGCGAGTATGATGGCGAGAAAGGTGCAACGAGTAAGATGTCGATTAGGAAAATGTCGACGAGTAGGACGAGGTGAAAGGAGAACAAAAAAGGGGTCTATCGATGATTGATAAGCGTGCCGAACCTTGCGAAAGCGCAAGCGTTAGTAGTGGCTTGGCGCTTTCTATTGCCATCGTACTCGTCGCGTCTTTCACGCCATCATACTCACCGCGACTTACTCGCCGCGTCCTACTCACTATCATCCTCACCACTGGCACCCTCATTGAAATCATACTCCTCACTGTGTATTGTACAACTTTCCGGTGTCTCTGTCACTCTGATAGCTGCGCTAACCTTGTCGCAAAGCTCGCCATCATACTCACCGTATCTTACTTGCAATCATACTCGCCGCGTTCTACTTGCTGTCATCCTTGCCACCGGCACCCTCATTGACATCATACTCGCCGCATCTTACGCGCACTCATACTCGCCGCGGCCTACTCACTATCATTCTTGCCGCTGGCACCCTCATTGACATCGTACTCCTCACTGTGTATTGTACAACTTCCCGGTGTCTCTGTCACTGTGAGAGCTGCGCTAACCATGTCACAAAGCTCGCCACATAATCGTCGCGTCTTACTCACTCCCATACCCGCCGTGTCCAACTCGCTGCCACACTCGCCATGTCCTACCCGCTATTGTTCTCGCTGCCAGCACCCTCATTGACATCATACTCGCCACATCCTACCTGCTATCGTTCTCGCCACCGGCACCCTCATTGATGTCGTACTCGTCATGTTGCATTGTACAACTTCCCGGTGTCTGTCACTCTGAGAGCTGCGCTAACCATGTCACAAAGTTCGCAATCATACTCGCTGCGTCCTACTTGCTATCGTCCTCACCGCCGGTGACATGCTCATCGCCATCCTCCTCATAGTTGTCATGCTAATCGCGTCGTGCTCATCGCGTCGTGCTCATCGTGTCATGTTGTATTTGCCACCAACTTTCCTTTGTTTCCACGCGAAGTGTAGTAGTAGCATATATAGATGTACATTAGATAGAATGAAGAGAACTGGACTGAGTCACTATGCCTGGAACCCGCTGCGTGTTTGCGAATGCGATAAGAGTATTTGCTACGATGTTCCATGCCTTGACAGACAGTGTGACTGTGGTGCCATGACACACGTCGTCTGGACGCCATTTGCCCTGACACGGCTGCACCCTGAAGGAAAATGCCCTGACATGGCTGCGTCCAGAAGGAAAATGCCCTGACACGGCTGCGTCCAGAAGGAAAATGCCCTGACATGGCTGCGTCCAGAAGGAAAATGCCCTGACACGCTCTGCCCGGTAAGCAGATGCCATAGCGAGCTGCATCCAGACGCACGGCATCCTGGCATACAGCGTCCGAATGCACAGGGCCATGGCGTGCTGCGTCCGAATTCACACTGCCTGTGCGTTTTGCGTTGGGAGCGGTATGTGCCCTGCCAGGGTGCGTCCAGAGCGTACCAAGCGCCTGGTGCGTCCGGACGCAGCCTGTGCATCCAGATGCAGATTTTTTTTCCTGATGCAGCGTAGGCCTTATCTATGAAGTTTTCGGATGCCCCACTGTCCACCCGAGCTGTGGTAGCACATTTCTTGCCATTGCTCCCTTGGATCCTTACTTTAATCGTTATTTTTTCTTCTCAGCTGTATCGGGTTGTACGGATCCTGTAGGCTGGTTCTTCCTCTTTCGTAACTGGCTTCTCCCTCAGGTGACTGTTACTTAGGTGGCGGAAACTTTTTCACTTTATTTAAATAAAAAACTTATTCCATGTAATCATTTAGAGCATTTAACACTAATAGACAAAAATATCAAATTGACTCTAAGACTTATTATATTACAGTCACCAACCATTTTCATAAGTAATATTTCCAGCAAAAGAAACATAAAATTCTCCTTGTGAGGATGGGGGGTGAGTGGGTGGTGAATGGCATTGACTTATTTTCGTTTTTTTTTCTGCTGTTTTTATATCATGTGTTCTTTCTATACTAAAACCCCCTGTAAGTGTGTTTTACTTCTTTTCTATAGGGACTTCTATGCGATGGAAGGGGTGGGGTGATCTGTTTTGGGGAGGGGACTACTGGATACCTATGGACGAGGGCAACACTGGCTGGTTGGGGGGGTGGTGGAGGATGTTTGTGCTTTTTCTTTCCGGACAAGCTTGGAGAGATGTGAAGGGGAGTGTGTGTATAGGATTCTACTAGTTATATGGCTGTATAATGGCTACGTATGGCTACTATATCCACGTACTTGCTACTACCTATGGTTCCAAGAGCTACAGATGATAGATAGTGAGTCCGGTGATTCGGAATAAGTGATAGATACATGTTGAGGATTCAGTGTAGAGCGAACGTCCCGGCGCGAGACACTCCATTATATTAGTCTCCGTGGCTATTCCACTGGAGGCCCGTATGCCGACGCTATCGGTCTCGGTGGCTAGTCTACCGGATAATGCGCTGGCGCTATCAGTCTCAACTGTGAGAATGTGCTCAGACCCTGTCCGAGCCACGCACTCTCTCTCTCTCTTTCGATAGTACCTGCAGGGCTGCAGGATGGGGATGGTCTGCTTCTGGACGTGGGAGGGGTTGGTTTTTGGTCCACCGTGTTTTTCTTTTACCTTTTTTTCCCCCTTTGGATGTGGTCGGGATTGAGCATTCTATTCCTCGGGATCTTCATTTCCTGACAGTTCTTCCTCTGGGTTTTCTTCTTTGGAAGTGATTTCTGCAGCTCTGAATGGTCTTTTCCATAAACTCATACCTTCTTTGGCTGGGAATATTCCCTTGCGAAATGTCCTTTCTTTCCACAGTTGTAACACTCATCCATGTTTATTCATCAGGTGAATCGGTTCTGGGGTCACTGCGCGAACTTGAGTTATCGAGTGGTATCGACGTCCATCAGGTCTCCTGGGGGTATTAGTGTGGGGTTCATCGTGGGGCCTTGGAATCGTGCTTCGGGGTTGGTTATGGGTCGTCGGTTGATTACCCCAAGGTTGCATAGGTGACAGTCTATTTTGTTGGCTGTAGTGGTATAATCGACTAGAACTATGGCCGGTGTTTCGCTCATGACCAGATGTCGTTTTACCCCAGGGTTTAGTCCATCTCGGAATCATGCAAGGTACGTATTGTCCACGTATGGGAGGTCTGCTTTGATTCGCTGGAATTCAGCCCCGTATGTTGCTGCAGTTCGATTCCCTTGCTGGATTTTTTGGAATTTCTCAAATGCTATCTCCTCAGCATCTATCTGGCCGAAAGTATACTTCATGTTCGTTTTCAGTTCTTTCCATGTGAAGTCGAATCCCCCTTCCTGGTTTAGGAAGGTTTCCACCCAGTTCCATGCTACTCCTTGGAATAGGGATGACACATATCCCGTCTTTTTCTCATTGTCCTCGAATAGGTTTCCCTGTCTGGAATTTTAGCTCGCACTGGGTCAAGAATGTTTTGAACATTGTTTTTTCTCCCTTGAAGGGCTCTGGGTCTCGAAGTTTCAGATAACTGTTTTGTGGTGGTCTGTCGTGTGCTGCTAACAGAGTTTGCAGCATTTCCGTTGTCACAAGGTGCAGTCCGCTTCCCCCTATGCCTCATCCCTCTGCCATTCTTCTGGGTTGTTCTGGTGACTAGGGTGTCTGCGGTCTCGATTGTGGTTCCGGTATCATGGGACTCAGGGCTTGCTGATCGTCAGGGACTTCCCTGAATTTTCGGAGGTTGAGGGGATCCTCGGTGTCTTCGTCCTGGGACCCCACTATGTTTGTTGACTCACTACGTTAGGTGTCGATTTGCGGACGCAATCTTCTGTTAAGATCCTGTCTCACTAGTCCATGCTGCTCGACTGACAACATACACTTGTGGTGGTATTCGGCTTCATTCTTCCTTTGCATGTTCAGCGTGGTATTGTTGCAGTATTCAGCTTTACTGTGGCGGTATTCGGCTTCGCCCTTATCTCCTCACATCTGGCATGGTATCATTGCAGTATTCAGCTTCACAGTAGTGGTATTCAGCTTTGTCCTTATTTCCTCAAATCTGAGGTGGTACTATCATTGTAGTATTTGGCTTTGTTGTGGTGGCATTTGGCTTTGCCCTTATCTCCTCACGCCTGACATGGTATTGTTGTGGTATTCAGCTTTACTGTGATGGTATTTGGCTTTGCCCTTATCTCCTCACACCTGGTATGGTATCATTGCGGTATTCGGCTTTGCTGTGGTGGTATCTGGCTTCACTGTTGCAGTATTTGACTTCGCCCTCATCACTTCTAAATGGTTCTTACAGGTAGTGGTCATAGCACTGGGTCACAGAGGTAGAGAGATAGGTCTGTGGAGAGAGATAGTAGATTGTGTGGAGAAGAATCCCCAGACTAGCTACTGTGCCCTCCCTTTATACCTTTTCCTTCACTGTGGATATCACAGTCTTGCCTGCAAAACCAACCCAGAGTTCTTCCCCTTCATGGCTGACTCCATGCGTCCAAGGAAACATCCGATCGTACTTGACTCTCCTTCTTCACCCCAAAACAGAATAACATAAGGCAGACACACATGTAGAATGGAAGCGACAAGGAAAGCAGACTACCGGAAACACAACAAGGAGAAGGGAAGGCACAAGTAAAGTAAGGCAGATATGCAAATGATAAGGAGGCGACAAGGAAAGCAGACTACCGGAAAGATGACTAGGAGAAGGGGAGGTGCAAGTAAAGTAAGGCAGACACACAGATGATAAGGAAGCAACAAGAAAAGCAGACAGTCGGAAACACAGCAAGGGCAAAGAGAGGGGCAAGTAATAAACATAACAGAAGTATGTAAGGCAGACACCTATACAAAAGAAATGGATCCTGGGTAGCTGGCAGTCAGGTCAGTGTTCTGTGGTACCGAGCGGCCGGGGCGCTGTAGAGGGGACCAGGATGGTGCGTCTAGGCACAGAGGAGAAGGATGGCAGCAGTAGACACAAGGAACAGCAACAGGGTGACAAGCATGATGGTGGCGTACGTGACAATGCTGAGCTTGTCACGTCAGATTCACGACAAAGAGGACCTAACATTTCTGGGCTATTTTGGGACTAATAGAGGTTGAGGAAGTCTCCGGTGTAGATGGTTTCGTTGTCTTCAAAGGTGTAATCGCAAATTTCTCGAAATTCATATCTGACTTGGTCTGCACACTCGTGGTTGGTTGCGCAGTTAAGCCAGTACTGGGTATAGCAGTTGTTGGGGGTGTGATCGATTGTTTCGGTCGATATTGGACCTTTGATGTGTTGGTCCCACGTTTTGTAATTGGATATTTGTTCATAAATCGAGTGGAAGGAATAATCGACTGTGTTGGACTGTTGAAGTTCGAATATGTTCCCAAGTTTGAGCAGGTAGAATTGGTCATCTTTGAATGAGGGCATTCGGGGTACGAATTTGCTCGATAGGTAACTTACTAATCCAAGATTATAGTGTGACACCGGGGTTATGTCGTAATGGCAGTGTGTAGGGTTTTGCAGTCAGACATTCATGTACAAGTCTTTATCTTGTTTACAACAGAATAATCTTAGATTTGTGTTTCGGGGTTTTTTCCTTTTGGAGTATTCTTTGGTGTTTTTCGTGATGATGTCTGTTCACGGATTGGTCATCTAACTTATATCCTTTTTCTGCGGCCAGTCACGTGGTCTCTCTTGGAGAAGGTTCATTCTCCAGTGTGTTTGTCTGCATAGTCACGCCAGCTCCAAGCGTTTCTCACAATGTCTATCTCCCTCCCAGATTCCGTCTGAGGTTGTGAGTGAATTGGCCCTGATTGGTGCTTACGATAAGGTGGAGTGGTTTCAGTGCCACCACGTATCTCTTTCGGAGTACGCATCCCCAGCAAGGATTCATCAGCAATATGAGAATCCATCTTGTTTCCTTCTCCCTTACTGGTGCTTCTTTCTGGCTTGGCTAGCAGGGCTTCTCCTCTTCTTTCTAAGAGTTTCCACGCTCCACTCCTTATCTCCCGTCTAGACTCACTTCACCCTGATATTTACCATGAGCTCTACTTATGGCGTGCGACTTGCATGCATCCTTATCTTCCCCTCTTCTGCAGTGGCTACCAACTTTGGTTCCCATGAGTTATCGAAGCCATTCGGATGACAGGCTCTGTGGTATTAAGGATTTAGGGATTGTTGGCGTACTCAGCTTGCATCAGACTGGTCTCACCCCCTAATACCCAGGGACCTGTCGGCTTCTTTCCACTCACATGGTTACCTTGGTTGGCCGAACTGCATTGGAGGCAAAGGGTTTAGATGTGACTAAGGATTCTTTCTCTACTCATGTGACTGATTCTGACATGCTATTCTCCAGGGTGTAACACACTATCATCCTGGAATCAGGGTGCTTTGGAATTGAATTTCAGTTCGTATTGTACCAGAAAGGTCTGGAGCCTGGCTGGTACACCATAGTATAATCCAGGATCCACAATCTTTAGTTGGCTGTTTCTATCGTTCCTTCCTGTATGCTCTGAGTTTCTGTAGAAGTGCCTGAATGATGGCCTGTCCCCTACTGCCAGAAGCTTCAGTCATTCTTCTTGGTTGTTCCGAGGTTTCGGGGGTCTTGGGTTGGGTCTGTGGGTCTGGTGTTCCTGGGCTTTGGGAGTGGGCGTCGTCTGGCGCTGCTTGGATTTTGCCAAGATCGAAAGAATTTGGGTCGAGGTCGTCTACCTCAAACTCATGTTCCATGTCTGGTTGATCCACAGTGAATTTTGGTTTCCTTCTTGAGGATTTTCTGCTATGTCAGGTGTCGATTGGAGACACAATCTAGTGTCAAGATTCTGACTTCTTACACTGTCTTAGCTCAACAGGCAGCATAGCTCCTTAGTGTGCCTTCTTGGTAGATCTTCCATTCATTCGGATCTCAGGCTGTGTTCTTTCAGCTCACTGGCACAGACAAGTACTTCATACAGCAGGAAAAAAAATCTGCGTCCAGACGCACCACGTGCTCGGGACGCTCTGGACGCACCCTGTCAGCGCACATACCACTCCCAACACAAAACGCACAGGCAATGTGAATTCTGATACAGCTCGCAACAGCACCGTGCATCCGGACATAGATCGCCACGGCATCTGCTTACCGGACGGAGCATGGCAAGGCATTTTCCTTCTGGACGCACTGTGTCAGGGCATTTTCCTTCTGGACGCAGCCATGTCAGGGCATTTTTCTTCTGGACGCAGCTGTGTCAGGGCATTTTCCTTCTGGACGCAGCCGTGTCAGGGCATCTTCCTACTGGACGCGTCTGGACAACACGTGTAATGGCAGCACGGTTACGCTGGCTGTCAAGGCGCAGAATGTGACACTGGGGTCGTATCGTGACTGGAGTGTGGAGGGAATGAAAAGGTAATCAGGCTACTTTCGATAATTCACAACGGAATAATCTTAGATCTTGTGTGTGGTTTTCATCGGGTCGGTGGTGTTCAGTCTGTCTCCTTTCTCATCACGGCGAGAAAGGTCGACATATATAGGCATGGGGCGGGGTCAGATTTGGTGACGCGGGCTAACAATTCCTCCGAGGTCGACGGACCCCCACCTGAGCGTGGGCCCGCCTGAGACTCCTATTGGCCCTGGTCGGTACTGGTGATAAGGTCAGAGGCCAGGTCCGATTGGCACCACGGAATTCCCTCAGTTCTAGACTGAGTTCTTTTCCTGCGGCCTGGTAGCCATCTGGAGTTGGGTGGCTAAGACAAACGAGCTCTCGGAAGAGTCTCGACCGAGCCCTCTGGGGAGTCTCGTCCAAGCACCTTCCCTCTCACGTCTCCGGTTTGCTGCGGCCCCGTCTCCGGAATTAATCCTTACGACCGATTGGTGGCCGTAACCTTTAACCCCGTTCTTATCTCCCGCCTAGACTCTCGAAGGTCCACCTAGGAATTAGCTAGCTACTGGTATGTATCTTCCCCTGGTACGTACCTCTCTGAGGATACGTCCCTCCCTTTGGTACGTACCGGAGTACGTACCATCCTGTGACATTCCAGTGTAATACTACCTCCCCGTCTTCTTAGCTTCGTCCCGAAGCTGCGTAATTTCCAAGTAGCCTTTCTCCTCCTGAATAGGGGTTTTTTGCCGGACATACTGCTTGCCCGCTGAATGCAGTCCTCCACCCCTGCATCCCTCCCAATCGTTGGCCAGCCAGTCGGCGCCCGGGAGCCTTGGACGATTGGGCCCTCAGAGTAGGCCGGTGCGTACTCCTACTGTCGTGTCATGTTGAGTCGCACTCGCCGCCCCGCTGCGTCAAGGCATGGCCGGCTTGGTCGGGTTCCGGGGTCGTGGTCGGTACAGGGAATCAGGAGAGGGATGGTGTCCTTTGTGCTAGTAACCTGTATACCCGGCAGTGACTGCGCCCACGTCCTTCCGGGGCGAGACTAGTGTGCTGGAGCAGTGACAGCGCTGTCAGGGACTCACTTCACCGCTTATATGCCACCCATGCCAGTTCTGCCAGTCCAAGTCGGTTGCCAAAAGGTCGATACGTATGTTCTGAACCGTTTTCCTGACTCTCAACGTTTCTCGTTCGCGTGCACTCTTCGCCGGGCGCTGGGTCGGCGGCTTTTTTGCAGCTGCCCAAGAAGCGGGTCTTCCTTCGGGTTGCTCCTTGTTTCGGACTTCAGTTCCGGGGTTGATCCGAACCGAGCTCTTTTCGTGCGGGGAGAGCCTATGGTTCCCTTCGTGCTAGTGACCGGGATCCGGGTAGTGGCCTCCTGTGGGCGTGCCGAGGAGTGCCTGCGCTGTCGGGGGCAGGGTGCACCCGCGGCCCTGGATCCAAACCACCGGTTCCTTATTCCGAAAGTTGGTCAACCGGGTCTGGCTTCGTGTATGCGAGATGAAGTCCCCCCTTTCCTCATCCTTACTACTGCTTCGTGCTTTTTCGGTTTAGGCGTCAGCGAGTCGGTAGTCCCTCGGCGCATCTGGATTCCGTTGGTGGAACTCCCGGAGTTTCTCCAGACCGCCTACTGAAAAGTTGTCGAATGGCTCTTCCGTCCAGTCCTTGTGCTCTGGATAGTCGAGCCATTTGACGAGATAGAGGATTCATTTGTTATTTCCCCAGCCGCGCTCCACTGACGACATAACTTTGTCCACATCGTATTCCTCCGATTGTTCAATGTCATCTGCCTCTCGGAGTGTTCTTTCTGGGTCTGGAGGGGCCCAGTGTTCGCTTGTTCAATAGGGTTCGAGTAGTGACACATGGAAGACGTTATGGATTTTCCATTTTCAAGGCAGCGTGAGGCGGACGGCGAGTGGTCAGACGATTTTTTTCGATCTGGAAGGGACCATGATTTTTGTGGTCCAGCTTCTTCGAGGGGTGGCGCGTCTTGATGTTGCGTCCGCTAAGCATGACCAAGTCTCCTACCTGGTATGCCGGGTGTTTTTTCCGTTCTGGATCTGTGTATCGTTGCATCCATTCTTGCGCTGCCTCCAGCCTTTGACGGGATTCCTCGTGTACTGTCCGCATCCATTGGGCGTATACTGTACTGGTTGGGTTCAGTGGTTCCGAAGTTGGGGGGTCGAGTGCATTTGGGTGTACGCCGTAATTCGCAAAGAACGGTGTTAACCCGCTGCCCATCGTGACTGAGTTGTTATAGGCGAACTCAGCCATAGGTAACAGTGCTGCCCAGTTGCTCTGTTCCTTGCTGATGAACGCTCTGAGGTAGGCTTCGATTGTCTGGTTGAGCTGCTCCGTCTGTCCGTCAGTTTGGGGATGGAACGTGGTGAACATACGAGGGCGGGTCCCAAGTTCTCTTAGAAATTCTTTCCAGGTTCCTGATGTGAACTGGGAATCTCGGTCCGACACTATATCCATGGGGGTCCCGTGGTATTTCCAGATCTCTCTTGCAAAGATTTTCGCTAGGTTGGCTGCCATTTTTTCTGCTTGTCGTAGGGGGATGAAGTGCACCATTTTTGTAAAGCGGTCGATGACTACCCACAGCTGATCGCTTTCTTCCGACAGTGGTAGGTCAGTGATGAAGTCCATGGCTATCGATTGCCAGGGGGCGTATGGTAATTCCAGTGGAGAGCTTAGTCCGTACAGATGGTGTCGGGCCGTCTTGTTCTGCCGACAGTTGATGCAACTCTGGACGAAATCGATTATTCGTTCGTTCATTTTCGGCCACCAGAAGTTTCGCCGAAAGAGCTCGATTGTCTTCTCCTGGCCCATATGTCCGGCTATTTTGGTGTCGTGCTTGGACTCGAGAATTTCCTGTACTAGTTTCCTTGGTACCCAGAGCATGTTCTTTCTGTAGAGTAGTCCGTCCCGTATCTCCATTATGCTCCTGGCTTTTTGGTTTGCCCACTGCTCCACCGGAAGAGTCGTTTCCACTTCTTTCCACGCCTGTTGGTAGACGGGATCCTCTCCTGCGTTCTTTTTTACAGCTAGCACGAATTCTTACGACCATTGTCGCTCGGGGAGTGAGGTGAGCCGAGCCGAGGAGCACATCAATGAGCGAGTCTGTCTTTCTGCAAACTGATTTTCCCGTAAAAGCGTCGTGATCGGCTGGTTTTCTACCCCCCTCTTTTCCGGGCAGTACTCCGAATGCCTTGATAGCGCGTCCGGCTTTCAGTTTTGTGCCCCTGGTCGGTAGTAGATCCGGAAATCGATTCCCACCAGTTCTTGAGCCCACCTAGCCTGTCTTCGGTTCAGTACTTTACTCGTCGTAAAGTATTCCAAGTTCTGGTGACCCGAGAGGACTTGGAATTGGTGGGTAGCCCCCTCGCAGTAGCGTCTCCAGTGTTTAAAAGCGTCCACTATTGCTAGCAGTTCTTTATCGTGAATTTCGTATTTGATTTCCGCTGGTTGAAACTTCCATGAGTGGAAAGCCACCGGGTGCAGTCGTCCTTCCTTATCTTGTTGCGATAGGACAGCGCCGATGGCAAAGTCCGAGGCGTCTGTTTCAATGATGACTGGTTGTTGGGCGTCGAAATGTACCAGTATTGGGGTCGAGGTGAACCTTCTTTTTAGTTCTCTAAACGCTTTTTCTGCTTCTTCAGTCCATTCCCATTTTTTCTCCGTTTTCTTCGTTAATTCTGTAATTGGCTTTGCTACTTGTGAGTAGTCTTTGATGAATCGTCAGTAGAAGTTAGCGAACCCGAGGAAGGATTGTACTTCTGTTACCGAACAGGGGGTTTCCCATGCCAAAACTGCTTCTATCTTCCCTGTGGACATTTCCACGCCTTTTTTCCCGATAATGTATCCCAAGAATTCCACCTCCTGAGCGCTCCACATGCATTTCTCTGGCGACACCGCGAGCCCGTTTTTCCGCAGCCTTTTGAGGACTTCCTTGACCAGGGCGTCGTGCTCTTCTCGGGTTTTTCCGTAAACCAGGATATTGTCCATGTAGGCCAGTACCCCGACATCGAGTATGTCCGAGAGGACATGATTCATCACGTCTTGGAAGGTTGAGGGCACATTAGTGAGACCAAATGGTATTACCTTGAACTCGTACAGGCCGTAGCGAGTGCGAAATGCGGTTTTCCACTCGTCTCCTTCACGGATCCTAATCAGGTTAAACCCGTTCTTGAGATCCATTTTGGTGAACCATTGAGCACCTTGAACCCGGTCCTGCAATTCCTGCATCAGCGGGAGGGGGTATCGGTTGGGGATCGTTATTTTGTTCAGCCCTCGGTAGTCCACACATAGTCGCAATCCTTTTCCGTTGGGTTTTGGGACGAACAAAATGGGTGATCCGGCCGATGAGGTGGAACGTTGGATTTTCCCGGTTCGTTCCATTTCCCTGAGCCTTTCTCGTAGGGCGTGTAGCTCTGTTTCTGATAATGGGTATATCGGTCCCCAGGGTGTCGTGCTGCCTTCTTTCAACTCAATTTTGCAATCGTAAGGCCGGTGTTCCGGTAGCGCGTCCACTAGCTTGCTTCCCATGACCTCCAGATACTGCCGGAATTCTGCGGGGACTGCTTCGAGGGGGTCTTCCGTCTTGACCGCAGCCACGTAGCCAATAATACCAGCTTTGGGGTCCAGGCATACGCTATCATCCCATGTCAGGGAGAAGTCATTGGTCCCGAGCTTGGTGCAGTTCTGCTGGCAGGCCGGGCTGTCGAAGCGGACTTCTTCTGTATTCCAGGGTCCTTGGGGGGCGTGATTAGCGATCCACCAAAACGGGAGAAATATGTCTACCGTTTTTTCCATAGAGGTGACCGCGAATGCTTCTTTTGAAAAGTGCCTTCGGTGCTGGAGTTTCATTGGCGGGGTATAGTACTCGCCGGCTCCTTTGATGGCCTCACCTGTGTAGCTTTCCATAGTTCTTTTTTGTTGATGCCTCTCGAGGGGAATCTGCAGCCGGGTTGCCGTTTGTTGGTTGATCAGGGGTACTGTGCACCCGGTATCCAGTAGAACTTGGACTGGATGTTTTTCCTCGCCTAGGTGTAATATCATCTTTATCACTGGGCGAGCGCCGCTAATGGGTTCCCCTTTTCGTTTCTTGAGCGAGGTTCCAGCGCTTGGTTCCTTGTTCTTCCGTTTCCGGGAGATTCCGCAGGTTATTGCAAAGGTCTTTGCTGGCGACGTCAGCGGACCTCTCAAAAATCTGACTCTTCGCTGTTGTCGGCCCAGATTGGCAAGGTACGGGGGTTTTCTATTTCCATGGTGTCGATGGCGGCCACCTTTTGTTGTTTAGGTGCTGGGACTCCCTCGGGTTCCTCCGAACATTTCCGCTTCTCTGTGGTGGAGACCCCGGCTGTCTTCCTGGGGGCTCTTGGGAGAACGGTGCCCTGCCTGGTGGTGTGGGCAAAGCATTCGTAGGTGCGGTGCCCCTTCTGTCCACATCGCCAGCAACTTTCTGGGGTTTTGAACTACTCCTCGTGTTCTCGCGAGGGTACTCCTTTCAGGGTGTCTTCCTTCGTAGCCCAACGGCCAGGTTTTCCCTACGGACTTGGTTGGTCGGTCCTGTCGTTATTCTTTTTGCGTTCCTCCGAACGTGCCAACCTATTAGGTTCCCATTTCCTCCCCTCCTTCCTTTTTTCGTCAGCTCGTGTCGAGTTGCCCGTTGAACCTGCCGACCCCTTCATCTGCTCCTTGGCTTGTTTCAGTGCTTTTTTCTTTTCCACTTGTATACCCGCTTGGTACGTCGCTTGTAGGAAGCCTTCATCATCCGTGAATTCCCTCAGGTAATGGGCGAAGCTCATGTCCAATATGGAGTCTGGCATTGCTAGGTCGATTTTTTCCTGCAAGCCCTCCCCTGTTGCCCGGGCGTAGTTGTTCAGGGCCCAGAACTCCGTCAAATATGCCCGGATGTCGCCGGTGTATTTGAGCTGACTGAGCTTTAGCTGGGCGTTGGCTGCTTCTCTTGTGTCGAGGTACTCTGTCCTAATAGCCACCGAGTATTGGCTCCATGAGTCCTTCTCTCCCATGGTGTCGTATCGATGCAGGTCCCATGCCTTCACGGTTCCCGTCAAGAGTGTTCCGACCCAGGCGATTTTCTGTTGGTCCCCGGTTTCGGGGTAGAAACTCAGGTATTTCGTGACCGACTTCCACCAGTTGTTGAACGGGGTGGTCGGCTTTCCGTCGAAGGTTTCGGGATTCGTCATTTTCAGGCGGGCCGTATTGCTTCGTTCCCATGTTTCCACTCGGGCTCGTTCGACTCCTTCTGCTACAAGCCGGACCAGGTCCATAGTGGTGATTGTTGATACTGGGTTCCTCGGCGGCGAGGGTTCTTGGAATCGTCGGAAGGGTGGACGAGGAGGGTCGGCTGGGGGTTGCGCTGGGGACGAGTTTGGAGACGAGCTCGGGGACGAAGGTGGCGGGCTTCCTCCCGCTCCTGTGACCGGTGGGGCCAGGGTAGCTGCTCCCCCGCCAGCCGCGGTTGTTTGGCCTTACGCTGATGGTGGTCGTCGGAGTCGGTCTAGCCGCCTCCTCATTTCCGGTATTGTAGGTATCGCCGGGGGTCGGTTGCGTCGAGTGGTTGGAACCAGGGTTGGATGCAACAGGCTTCCTAATTGTTACACCCTAGTATACTAGGCTAACAGCTCGGCAAGAATGAAATAGACATTAGGACACAGGAGGCTGCCAGTCCCTCGAGTAACACTTCCAAAGACGTCGACGGTTGCGCGAATGCCATACTGCAGCGGTGACAACGCCGACAGCGCCGGACGTTGACAGCGTCAATGGCGCTGGCAGCGTCAGACAAGTGACAGCCTTACACCTACTCTAAGGAATTGGGAAAACACAAGGAGGGCGAGAGTCTAGACAGGAGGCAAGAGTGGAAGTAGGACCTTGGTGGCCAAAGTGGTGTGCCGGGGACTACTCCGCAGCGGCAAAGCGGAACCCGTGTGACCCATAGAAGCTATGGGAACGACGAGGTTTGCAGTAGCTGCCGTATCTTGCCATTGTGACAAAGCGAGACGGGGGGAGGTTCAAGATAGAGGGAGGACGCAAGAACAAGGGCAAGGCGAGGGCAAGACGAGGTGTAGACGGGGCGAGGACGAGGTGACAAACAAGCTCTGGATTCTAGAAC
>Ga0307508_10003426_pt1 | contig 16041 bp, 11 predicted proteins | sample 9_EM_MG_FD_203089 | JGI IMG/M metagenome (GOLD analysis project Ga0307508, IMG submission 203089) | Populus trichocarpa ectomycorrhiza microbial communities from riparian zone in the Pacific Northwest, United States - 9_EM | ecosystem: Host-associated > Plants > Roots > Unclassified | place...
GTCTTTGTAGACGAAGAACAGGTTCATGCCGCCCATCTCTTCGATCCACTTGCGCTCGACGGCGTCGAGCCAAATCACCTGCGCGCAGCCTTCGTCGATGGCCTTTTGCTGCGCGACGAGGCTCGCCGCGTAGTTGCCGGCGCACTTGGCCGCACCCGTGCCGCCGGGCGCCGCGCGCACGTAGTCGGTGCACAGCCACAGGCTGAGCGGCTTCACGCCCTGCGGGAAGTAATCACCCGACGGCGAGCCGAACAACAGGAACGTGTACTCTTTGGCCGGCTTCACGCCGAGCGCCGCTTCGGTGGCGATCATCAACGGGCGCAAGTACAAGCTCTCACCGACGCCGCTCGGCACCCAAGCCGCCTCGTGCCTGAGCAGCACGTCTGACGCATCGACGAACAGCTCGACCGGCAGAGGTGGCATGGCCAAGCGCCGCGCCGACGCCTGAAAGCGCTTGCCGTTCGCGGCCGGCCGAAACGTCGCGATGCTGCCGTCAGGCTGGCGGTAGGCTTTGAAGCCTTCGAAGATGGCCTGACCGTAGTGCAACACCGACGCGGCCGGATCGAGCGTGATCGGACCGTAAGGTATGAGCTCGCCGCGCTGCCAGGCACCGTCCACATAGCGGATCGTCATCATGTGCTCGGTGAAAACGCGACCGAAGCCCAAGCTTCCTTTCAGGATCGCCTCGCGTTCGCTCGGGCTCTTGGGCGCCTTGCTCGGTTTCAAGTCGAAGCCGCTAGCCGACATGCCGATTTCGATACCATATCCGGCGGGGTGCCCCCAGCCGGCCCGGACCAGCACAGAGTCCGCGTGGCCCCGCAGGGCGCGCGCGAAAGCCGCGGAAACGCTGTAGAGTGGCCGCGGACGCATGGAGCACAGAGTCCGCATCGCCCAGACCGGCACACCCGAGGTCATGGCCTACGAGTCGTTCGACTTGCCCGAGCCCGGCCCTGGCGAAGCCCGCGTCCGCCACCGGGCGATCGGCGTGAACATGATCGATACCTACCACCGCTCGGGCCTGTATCAGGTGCCGCTGCCGGCGACGCTCGGTGTCGAAGCCGCAGGTGTGATTGAGCGGCTTGGGCCCCAAACCGGCGGGCTTGGCTTGAGCGAAGGGCAGCGCGTCGCCTACGTGCGGCCCGGGCCGGGCGCCTACGCCAGCGCGGCGCTCGCCCCAGCCGAGCGGCTCGTGCCCTTGCCCGACGACATTTCCGACGAGGTCGCCGCAGCAACGATGCTGAAGGGCCTCACCGTCGAATGCTTGGTCAGACGCGTTCACGCGGTGCGCTTCGCTGAGCCGGTGCTGCTCCACGCCGCGGCCGGAGGCGTCGGGCTCCTGGCGCTACAATGGCTGAGTGACCTCGGTGCGAAAGTCATCGCGACCGTCGGCAGCGACGCCAAGGCGGAGCTCGCAAAACAGCACGGCGCCGCTCACGTCATCGTCTACACGCGCGAAGATTTCAAGACCAAGGTGCGCGAGCTGTATCCGGAGGGCGTCCCGGTCGTTTACGATTCGGTCGGCAAAGCTACCTTCGAGGGCTCGCTCGATTGCTTGGCCGTGCGCGGCTTGCTCGTTAGCTACGGCAACGCCTCCGGCAAGCCGCCGCCGCTCGAGCTGGGCACGCTGGCCGCCAAGGGCTCGCTGTTCGTCACCCGCCCCACGTTGTATTCCTACACGCGCACGCGCAAAGAGCTGCTGGAAGCCGCCGCCGCACTCTTCGGCATGCTGCAGCAAAAGCGGCTCACGCCTCACATTTCCGAGCGCTTGCCGCTCAGCGAAGCCGCCGCCGCACACCGCGCGCTCGAAGCGCGCAGCACCAGCGGTCAGCTGCTGCTCATTCCCTAACCCGATTCGATGCGCACTCGACCCTATCGTTTGGCAGTGATCGTGTTCGACGAGATGGATTTGCTCGACGTGGCGGGGCCGCTGGAGGTGTTCTCGACCGCAGGACGCAAGTGGAACTGGCGCGCGATTAAAGCCGAGCTAGTTTCGACCGAGGCAAGCGTGCTCGCGACGCGGGCTCAGCTCGAAATCGGGCCGGCCGCGCCGCTCGATTCCTGTAAAGATCCGGAGCTGGTCTTGATACCCGGGGGTTATGGCGCCCGGGTGGCCTTGGCGAATCGGCCGCTGGTCGACTACCTGAAGAGCATCCGTGAAGGGCTCACGCTGACGCTGGCGGTCGGCCTCGGCGCTCTTTTGGCCGCGCGCGCCGGCTTGCTCAAGGACAGCGAGGTAGCCACGTCGCAAGCGCTCGCCGATGAGCTTCGCGGGCTCGACCCGAGCATCACGCCGAACACGTCGGCGCGCACGCTGGCGGCTCCGCGCTGCATCACGGCAGCTCAAAACGGCGCAGCCGTCGACCTGGGCCTCGAAGTCGTGGCGCGCCTGCTCGGCAAGAGCCAAGCCAGCGGCACGGCTCGGGAGCTCGGCTATCCGTGGGGGACGGAGACGCTCACGGTCGAGATCAAGCTGTAACGAGGCAAGCCGAGTGGAGGCGCCGCGAATGCGATCTCGCGCCGAGCATGGGAGCCCTTCCGGCGCGACCTGCCGGCGCTCTCCGCTTCGCGGGCGCCTGGCGTCCCGCTCTCGGCTGCCAAAGGCGAGATGTCTGTCACCTGGCCTACATCCCACGCTCGGCGCGAGATCGCGCTCGCGGCGCTGCTTCAAGTCTTCTTTCGCGAGGCCGACCCAGGACGGGCACTTCGACCGAGGGTCGCGGTCCAAGTCACGCTCCACATGCAGCTGCCTTTGCGATCCTAGGGGCCGTCGTTGCATTCTGCGCGACGAGTCTCAATAGAGTGCGCGGTGCGTTCCGCCTCCGCACAAGCGCGCCGCACCCGTTGTAGCCGCTGTGCGACTCATCCAACTCTGGTTGTAAGCATCGGACGTCTTCTATTTCAGGCCACAGCTCTTCGATCACGGCACGCAGAACAGGAACATCCGTGTGACCCTCGCAAACGAGTCCCGCGACGCGAGGCTCAGACATCGGGCATGCCTCCAAGACGGCCTTCAATCCAAAGTCGACTCACAGCGTGCTCACCATGTTTACGTTTCAAGCCAGAGAAGTCTCGCACGGGGACGCGTTTTACGTTTGTGTGCCCTCGTCGATCCCTGTTCACCGTGAAGAGACGTATTCGTTCGTCGCCTAGATCGAGGCCGTCGAGTACCAGTGGATTGTGCGTCGTGAGGAGCACCTGGCGATCCACCGCCATGGCGTTCCGAATGAATGCGCGGGTGAGTTCCCGCCCCGTTCGGGGATTCAAAGCTTGATCGAAGTTGTCGACGGCGAACACGCGGGGCGATTGCGAGTGCGCAGCCAGGACGAGCATGAACAAAAGGTAGAGCGCGCCCTCGCTTGCGTCATACCCAGACAGAGTATTCCGACCCTTGGACATGAAACGGTCCTGAAATTCCACGACGATGCGACTCGTCGGGACACTCGGAGAAATGAAGCTTCGCTTGGGCTCGCCTGCGGTGACCTTCTTCGCCCAGTCGATCATCGAGAGCGCTTCCGCGACTGCGCGGGCACCTGAGGTCTGCGTCGAAAGCAGTGCAACTGCCTCTGCAAGTTGCCCGCCATAGAGGCCAACCGGACTGCGAGGTGCCGTGTCAGGCGCAATCCCGCGGAGCACGGGCGTCACCGGTGCAAAGATCGCGAAGTCATCAAGAGCAGCGAGAAAGGATCGGACATGGACGCTGGTACGCTGGCTGGCGCGGACGAGCGTCGTCACGCTGCGATTGTTCTCGAGCGGAACCGACAGCCCGAGTGCAGTGGCCTTCCCGTGCGGACTTCTAGAAGCGATTGTCCGGTTGTTCTCGTCTAGCGATTCATTGCCAAAAACCCAATAGGGGCCCGGACGATGTTTGGGATTCGTGAGGCGGTCAAGCAAAGTACGCGTACGACCTTTTGAAGGGCTGCGAGTGATTTCTCGCCGAGGATAGGACGTAAGCCAGGTCACGGACCTTCGCACCGATCCGTTCGTCTTTAGCGTTGGAGACCGGGACGCCAGGCGCCCGCGAAGTGGAGAACGCCGGTAGGTCGTGCCGGAGTGGCTCCTATGCTCGGCGAGAAATCGCTCGCGGCGCGCACCGCACCGAGGCGACTGAGGACCCCGAGCACGCGCGTAACGGATCTACCCGACGAACAGCAGCTTTTCCGCGGTCGTTTTCGCCAGCGCGGCGCCGCTCAGTCGCGCGACGACTTTCAGCGCAAACGCCATCGACGTCCCCGGACCAGCGCTGGTGATCACGTTGCCGTCTTCCACCACCCGCTCTTCGACGACCTGTGCGCTCGGCAGTTGGTTGCCCGGGTAGACGGTGGCGCGCTTACCGACGAGCACGCCCGCGACCTCGAGTGCTGTCGGGCCTGCGCAGACCGCGGCCAGCAGCTTGTCGGCTGCTGCCGCGCGCTTGATGACCTTTTGCGCCCGAGGGTCTTCACGCAAGGTCTTGGCGGCCGGACCACCGGGCAACAGCAGCGCGTCGAAATCGTCGACTGACACGCCTTCCAACAGCACGTCGGCCTCGAGCACGATGTCGTGCGAGCCGCGCACGTGCTTGCCGCCGAGCGACGCCGTCGTCACGACCACCGCGCCGCGCCGCAAAACGTCGATAATCGTCACCGCTTCGATCTCTTCGAAGCCGTCAGCCAAGAGCACGAGTGCCGTCGCCATGCCGCGACTTTATCACTTCTTTTCGGCTGCCGCGTCGCTCGGCCAGCCGCAATCGACCGCTTCCAGGGCTACACCGTGGCCGCGTGCACGCTGTAGCAAGAAGTGACCGCCGCCCACCGCAATGACTTCAGCGTGACCGAGCAGCGGATCTGTCTGCAACGTAGTGTGCGCGCCTTGCACCAGCCCCAAGCGCGTGGCGTCGCTCGACCCGCTCATCGATAGCCAAGGACCAGGCAGTTTCGGATCTGCGTCGCTGAGCAGCGCCGGTGCCCCCGCACCGATGTCGTCGTCGTCGAGGCGCTCCTCATGGACGCTGCCATCGGCCCCCAGCTCGCTGAGCAAAAGCGCCCCACCCTCGACTCCCGGCGTCGCGCTATCCGTGCGCAGCGCGACCAAAAGGTTACCCGATGCCAGTGACGCCACGTCATACAGCAGCACTTGGTGCCGAGGCTCGCCGATCCGACGCGGCGCGCCCAGCATTCTTCCCTGCTCGTCGAGCTTGGCGACCTCGACCACACGCAGCGCCTCTTGGAGCAGCTCGCGCTCTTCCGGATCTTCGGGCGGGCCGGCGTCGACCGTGTCTTTCGTCGGCAATTTCGCGGATTTTTTCGGCTCAGGCAGGCTGTGCACCCAGCTCAGCCAGTAGCCGCCCGCGCGCGCCACGAGCCGCGGCTGCTCCGCGTCCTTGGCCTCGAGCGGCTTCACCTCGAACGGCTCCTTCAGGCTCTCGGTCGAAAACGCGCCCAGCATCAGCCGCGCCGCGCCGCCCTTCTCTTCACCTTGATAGACGAGCAGCCCGCTCGCGCCCGACGTCGCCAATTGCACGCCGGTCACGGTCTTGCCCAGCTTCGATAGCTCGTAGCCCCAAGCCACCGAGGCGCTCTCGGCATCGGCGAGCTGGCCTAGCTTGAGCGTGAAGCCTGCCGCGTCGGTACTGCGCAGCGCCACGAGCACGCTGGACCCCGCCACCGCCAGCGCCGGCGTCTCCGCGTCACCATGCAGCTCGCCCAAGTCGACGCGCTGCGAGCCGTGCTGACCCAGAAGCGCTACGAACGCAAGGCCCGTGCCGCGTAGCCCCGAGACGGCAAAGCCGAACGAGGTCGGCAGCGCCGCCCCGATGTCGACGCCGAACGGCAAGAGCGCGTCGTCGTCTTCGTCGTCCCCGGGTTGGGCGGCCTTGGGGGGCGCCGCGTCCGCCTCCAGCGTCATTGCGAAGTCCACAAGCCGTCGGCATCGTGTCATTTCTTCCGGCTCTGCCAGCGCGGACGAAACCGCCGAAACCGCCGCGCTCGGGCCTGGAGCAGCAGCCGGAGCCGGGCTGCGGCGCTTGCAGCCCCCTTGGAGGAGGCCGAAGGCCAGGGCGACCACGCAAATTCGGGGCGGCCTGCGCGGGATCGGCGAAACCATCGACATCGAAGCAACCCTCGGTAGCCGGAGATCCCGGCCGGATCAACATTCGCGGCGTAAGGCGCGAGCTTGAGTATGATCTGCCGGCCCCAGCGCCCCGTCTGGTGCCGCTCATGCCACTCATGCCGTCCGATCGCGAGCTCACCCAAACCTACGCACCGAATCCGGTGCTCCGCGCCATCTACCAGCGCTTCTTCGACCAGATCCAGGTGGACGAAGCGTGGGTGCGCGAGGTGCGAGCGCTGTCGGAGCGCGGCTCCATCGTTTACGTGCTGCGCAGTCTCAACTTCATCGACTTCTTCGCGCTCGACTACCTGACCAAGCGCTACCACCTGCCGCAGGTGCGCTTCGTCAACGACCTGGGGCTCTGGATTCTGAATCCGATGGGCAAGGGTTGGCTCAACGCCATCTTGCCGCGCCCTAACGTGTCGCCGTCCGATGAGCTCGAAGACGCGCTCACGCGCGGCGGCTCGGCGGCGTTGTTCCTAAAGCGGCCACCCGGAGTGCTCGACGTCGCGACCGGAGCCTCCGGTGGCCGGGGCCTGAAAGAGGGCGACGATCTCGTCCGCTCGCTGTTCCAACTGCAGCGCCGGCAAGCCACGCCGATCTTCATCGTGCCGCAGGTGTTCGTGTGGACGAAGTTTCCGAACACCCGGGGCACGGAGCCGTTCGATTTTCTCTTGGGGCCACGCGAATGGCCGAGCCCGGCCCGCACTGCCGCACAGCTCTTGCACAACTCCAAGCACGTGGAGCTCAAGCTCGGCGAGCCGATCGATCTTTCCGTGTTTTTGCAGGAGCCGGGCGCCAGCGACTCCGTGCGCCTGCGGCGCCTGACGTACATGGTGCTCGGCAGGCTCGAGCGCGAACGCCGCGCGGTGATTGGCCCGGCCGAAAAAGCGCCCGAACGAGTGCGTAACGAGCTGCTGCGCAATCCGCGCCTGCGCGGCGTGATCGACGACCTAGTCGACGAGACTAGCACTCGCCTCACGCTGGTACGTCGCGCGCACGAGATGCTGAAAGAGCTACAGGCGACGCCGGATCGCACGACCATCAAGCTGCTGGAAGTGGTGTTCCACCGCGTTTTCACGCGCATCTACGCCGGCATCGAATATGAAAAAGGCGACATCGAACGGCTACGGGCGGCGGCCCGGCTGGGCACGCTGATCTTACTTCCCAGCCACAAGAGCCACGTCGACTACCTGATCCTCAGCTACATCTTCAACGAGCAGAATCTACCACTGCCCCTGATCGCGGCCGGCGACAACTTGAACTTCTTTCCGGTCGGCGCCGTGTTTCGGCGCGGCGGCGCGTTCTTCATTCGCCGTTCGTTCCGCGGCGATCGCCTGTACGGCGCGGTCGTCGACGCTTACGTGCGGCGGCTAATCCGCGACGGTTACCCGATCGAGCTGTTCATGGAAGGCGGGCGCAGTCGCACGGGCAAGCTGGTCGCGCCCAAGTTCGGTCTGCTCAACATGCTGGTCGACGCAGCGCTGGCCGTGCCGGAGCGGCCGTGTTTCTTCGTACCGGTGAGCATCGGCTACGAACGCGTGATCGAAGCCTCCGCCTACGAGCGCGAGCTGCAAGGCGCAGAAAAACCCAAAGAAGACGCCGCCGGCCTGCTGAAGGGCAGCGAGGTGCTGCGCCATCGCTACGGCCGCATCAACATGCAGGTCGGTCAAGTATTGCCGCTCGAAGACCTGAAGCGTGAGCTCGGCCTCGAGAACGGTCAAGCCTTGAGCCCCGCCAAGCGGCGCAGCCTGGTCACGCGCCTCGGCAACCGCGTGATGGACGAGATCAACCGCGTGACGAGTGTGACGCCGGGTTCGCTGACCGCGATGGTGCTGCTCTCGCACAACCAGCGCGGCTTGCCTCATCGCGAGCTGCTCTTGCGAGCCGAGCGGCTGCTGTCAGTCGCCACGCGACAAGGCGCCCGCTCGTCGCCTGCCCTGGCGACCTCGGGCGGGCGCCTGCGCCGCGAAGCGCTGCGCGAAGCCGTCCAAATGTTCGTCGACGCGGATCTGGTCGAGGTCCACTACCCCGACGAACCCAGCTCGAAGGCGCAAGATCCGGGCGAAAATGCCAGTTACGTCGTGGTGCCGGCGCGACGACTCTTGCTCGACGTGTCCAAGAACATCATCGTCCACTTCTTCGTCGAGCGCGCGCTGGTCGCCAGCGCGCTGCTCTCAGCGCCGCAAAAAGCCGAAACTACGCTGTGGGTCCGAGACCGCGTGCAGGCCTTGAGCCGGCTGTTCAAGTTCGAGTTCCGGTTCCGCGCAGATCGCCCGTTCGAGAAGATCTTCGACGAGACCTTGGCGCAGATGCTGACCGACGGCGAGCTACTCCAAGAGAACGGCCAGCTCAGTATCGGTCCGGGCCGCGACGACTGGAGCGGGCTCGATTGGCTGGTGCTGTACTCGGCGCTGCTGCGCAACTTCTTGGAGGGTTATTGGATTGCGGCACGCGCGCTGTCCGAGTTGGTCAAGGCGCCGCTCAGCGACAAGGAGCTGCTCAAGCGCGGCATCGCGCTCGGCAATCGCGCGTTCCTGGCGGGCGACGTGGAGCGCAGCGAAGCCGTGAGCAAGTCGATCTTGGCCAACGCCTTTTTGGCCTTCGTCGATCACGGCTTCCTCTCGCAGCGCGACAGCAAGCTCGACTTGACCGATCAGTTCGCCTCCGATGCCGGTGCGCGCGACATCGCCGAGCGCCTGCGCTTGTTCATTCCGGAGCTAGGATAAGTGCGTATTACTACAGTAGTTTTGCCAGTTTTGGCTTGGCTGGTCAGCGGCTGCTTCAGCGCCCCCACGCCGCTGGCGCCGGGCCTGACCGGTTCGGTCGGCATGCCGAATCTCGGCGTCCAAACCGGCGCCGTCGAGCTGCCCGAGCAAGGCAAGGGCTTCGAGCGCTACCGACCAAAGGGTAGAAATCACTGGGGCAGGCCGCGTTTGGTGAGCGCGCTCGAGCGCATCGCAGGCGAAGTGGACAGCGAGCTGCCCGGAGGCGTTCTGGTGATCGGCGACCTGGGCGCCAAGGGCGGCGGCCACATCCCCGGGCACGCCTCGCACCGCACCGGGCGAGACGTCGACTTGCTCTTTTACGCTCTCACTCCGGCCGGCGCTCCCATCGCGAGCCCCGGCTTCGTGAAGTACGAGGCGGACGGCCTGGCGGTCGTGCCGGACAGCGAAGACTACGTACGGCTCGACGTCGCACGCGAGTGGCTGCTCGTAAAAAAGCTGGTGACGGACCGCGAGATCGGCGTCCAGTTTCTGTTCATCAGTCGCCCGCTCGAAGCGCTGCTCATGGACTACGCGCGCGCGCGCGGCGAGCCGCTCGAGCTACAATACCGCGCCCAAACGGTCATGCTGCAGCCCGGCGACAGCCTGCCGCACGATGATCACCTGCATTTGCGCATCGCCTGCTCACCGGGCGAGATTCAAAACGGCTGCAGCGGCGGCGGGCCGTATTGGGAGTGGCTCCCGCCCCTGCCCGCGGAGCCGCAAACGGTCGACCAGTCGCTGCTCGAGCAGATCGCAGCAGACGAGCCGCTCGAGCCGCTCGAGCCGCTCGAGCCAGCACCGTTGGCCAGCGGTGGGCAGTGACGGCGGCGAGCGGCGTTCACCACGGTGACTGCCTGGAGCTGGTGCCGGAGCTGGCGCGGCGCGGAAAATTCGACTTGGCGTATGCCGACCCGCCGTTCAACGCGGGCGGCAAGCGCGCGGCTCGCGTCGGCAAGGGCGAGCGCCTGCGCGGTGAGCACGCCTACGACGACGCTTGGAGCACCATCGAGGATTTTCTGGCCATGCTCGAGCCGCGGCTCGCGGTCGTGCGCGACGCCTTGAGCGCGCGCGGCACGTTGTGGCTACACCTCGATCATCGCACCGTGCACGACGCCAAAGTCACCGCCGATCGCGTCTTCGGGCGTAGCGCATTTTTGGGCGAGGTCGTTTGGGTGCCCGGCAACGGCGGCAAGAAGCGTCACGGGCCGAGCGTCACTCACCAGACCATTTTGATCTACGCGCGCGGCAAGCAGCCGATTTGGAACGGCGATGACCCCGCGCTGCGCGAAAGCTTTGCCAGCGTGAGCCTGCGCATGCATTTCAAGAACGTCGACAAAGACGGCAGAAATTACCGAGAGCGACAGATCTCGGGCAAAACGTACCGCTACTATGCCGACCGCGGTCGCCGCCTGGGCAGCGTCTGGAGCGACTGCCCGGCCATGCGCGCCAATACGCCGCTGCTCGCGGAAGCCACCGGCTACCCGACACAGAAGCCGCTCACGCTCCTCGAGCGCATCGTGCGCGCTAGCAGCCTGCCCGAAAGCCGCGTGCTCGACCCCATGTGCGGCTCCGGAACCACGCTGGTCGCCGCCAAAAACCTGGGCCGCAACTACGCCGGCGTCGACCAAAGCCCCCTCGCGGTCAAAATCGCGAGACAGCGATTGGCGCGACCCTGACGTAGCCGTCGCTCAGCGCGCGTCCAAGCGACGCCATGTGCGACGCGAAATCCGGCACAGCGCTGCGCCCCAAATTCTCGGCTTCTGCCCTTCTCGGAAGAAACTGGTGGAGGTTGGGCCCTTCGCGCGTCTCGAAAGTCACTTCGCATACGCTAAGGATTCGTCACATCTGGGACCACGTCCCGCGATCTTGGGTTTTGGCGAGGTTTTCGCTGCGCTCCGATGCTCACGTACTCAAGTACGCTCCGTGGGCGGTGGGCCAGCCCACTTGGTGCTCGCGAAAACCTCGCCAAAACCCAAGATCGCGAGGCGGCCGGCTGAAATGTGATGAATGATGAGCGCATACGAAGTGACTTTCGAAAGCTCTAACTCCACCTTGGGTTGGGCCCGTGCGCCCGTTTCGTTGCGTCAGGGCGGCGGTCCCCCGCCATCTCCGACTTCCTGCGAAAAATCTGGAAGCTTCCGACTTTAGAATCGAGGCTGGGCTGAGCGGCGCTGCCGGCTGCGCATATTTCTGACGCCACCGCGCCGCGCCCCGGCGGCCGGAACTAGCCTTCAGGGCTGCTTTTCGGCTCGGATCAGCCGGATCAGATCGTCCCAGGCTTGGGGGTTTGCCAGGGTATCGCGGCTCGCCACCTGCTCCGGATCGGCGCCGAGCAGCACGCGCTTGACCGGCACCTCGAGTTTTTTGCCGTTCAAGGTGCGCGGCACCGCCGAGATGGCGCGGATTTCGTCTGGTACGTGGCGCGGCGACAGCTCGGCCTTGAGCAAGTCTTTGATGCGCCGACGCAGGGGCAGATCCAATACGCCTGCGTCGCGCAGCACCACGAACAGCCACATCTTGCCGACGGCGTCTTCGAGTGAGCCGGTGTCGACCACCAAGCTATCGGCAATCTCCGGCATGCTCTCGACGACGCTGTAAAACTCGCTCGTGCCCATGCGCACGCCGCCACGGTTCAGCGTCGAGTCGGAGCGACCGTAGATCACGCACGCGCCGTCGGCATCCAGCTTGAGCCAGTCGCCATGGCGCCAGACACCCGGGTACATGCCGAAATAGCTGGCGTTGAAGCGCTCGCGGTCGGGGTCGTTCCAAAATCCGAGCGGCATGGAGGGCAGCGGTTCGGTCAGTACCAGCTCCCCCACTTGCCCGACAAGCGGCCTACCCGCGTCGTCCCAGGCCTCGATTTTTGCGCCGAGGCCCCGGCACTGGATCTGGCCGGCCCGCACGGGCAAGAGCGGACACGACAGCACGAACGCCGTGCACACGTCGGTGCCGCCGCTCACCGAGCCGAGCAAGAGGTCGGCCGAGACGCTGTCGTACACCCACTTGAAGCCATCGCTCGGGAGCGGCGCGCCGGTGGTGCCGATGCTGCGTAGCGCGCTCAAGTTGGCGATGTCTTTGGGCACGAGGCCGGTCTTCTTGCAGGCGAGCAAGAACGGCGCGCTGGTACCGAAATAGCTGACTTGCTCGCGCTCTGCCAGCTTCCACAGCGCGGATAGGCCGGGCAGCGCCGGACTGCCGTCGAACAGCAGCAGCGTGCTGCCGAGCGCGAGCGCGCTCACCTGCATGTTCCACATCATCCAACCCGTGGTCGAGAACCAGAAGAAGCGGTCGCTTTCGCCGAGGTCCATGTGCAAGGCGAGCGCCTTCAAGTGCTCGAGCAAAATGCCGCCGTGCCCCTGCACGATCGGCTTCGGCAGGCCGGTCGTGCCCGATGAGTACAAGATCCACAGCGGGTGCTCGAACGGAACGGCCTCGAATTCGAGTGGCGCTGACTCGGCCAGCAGCGTGCTCCACGGCTCGGCCGTGACGGCACCGCACTCGCCCAGCTTGGCAGCGTCGCCGTGGACGAACAGCGCGCGCAGAGACGGCAGCGCGGCCGCAATCTCGCGTACCTCCGCGCTGCGGTCGAAGTGCTTGCCGCCGTAGAGGTAGCTGTCACACGATAGCAGCACGCGCGGCTCGATCTGCCGAAAGCGATCGAGCACGCTCTTCACGCCGAATTCGGGAGCAGCGCTGGACCAAATTGCGCCCAAGCTCGCCGTCGCCAACAGGCCCACCAGCGCCTCGACTGCGTTCGGCAAGAACGCCGCCACGCGATCGCCGCGCTGGATGCCCGCGCGCTTCAAACCCGCGCGCGCACGCGCCACCTGCTCGGCGAGCTCGGCATAGCTGAGCGTGCGGCGCGAACCGTCTTCGGCGCAGGCAACGACGGCCAAGTGCGCGTCACGACGCCTGAGCAGCTGCTCGGCGTAATTGAGCGTCGCGTGGGGGAAAAAGTGGGCTTCCGGCAGCCGCCCGGCGAGCACCGGCTCGGTCAGGCCGCCGAGCTTGACGTCGAAGTAGCGCGCGAGCAGCAGCCAAAACGGCCCCACTTGCTCGACCGACCAGCGCCATAGGTCCGGATAGCTGGCAAAGGTTTGACCCGTCTCGCGCTCGAGCCAGCGCATGAAATGCGCCATGCGCGACGCCGCGCGGCGTTCCTCGCTCGGTTGCCAGAGAAGCTCGCCCTCGAAAGCCGCCGCTTGTGTCATGACCGGCCGCTCAGTCTACTCCCGGATCGCTCGCGGTGCGCTATAACCAGCGAGGCTCCATGGAAAATCCACTCCTCGCCGTCTCGCTCGACGTGCCCTTCGATCGCATTTCAGCAGAGCACGTCGTGCCGGCGATCACGGAGCTGCTGGCACGCTCCGAAGCCGCGCTCGACGCCATAGAAAAAGCCCCGCGCAGCTATGCCACCACGCTTGGCGCGCTCGAGGCCGCGACCGAACAGCTCGAGCTTTCGATGGGCGTCGTCGAGCACCTCGAGAGCGTCGCCACCACGCCCGCGCTGCGCGACGCCTACAACACCGTCTTGCCGAACGTCAGCGCTTTCTGGTCGAGCATCGCCTTGCGCGACGGCTTGTATCGCGCGCTGGCTGAGCTGGCTGAAACTGCGGAGGCGGCCACGCTCGACCCAACGCGTCGGCGCTTGCTCGACAAAACGCTGGCCGATTTCCGGCGCCAAGGCGCGCAACTTTCCGCTGCCGACAAAGAAAAACTCAAAGAAATCGATCGCGAGCTCAGCGTCGTCACCACCCGCTTTTCCCAAAACGTGCTCGACGCCACCAACGCCTTCGAGCTCGTGATCGAGGACGAAGCGCGGCTGGCGGGCTTGCCCGAGTCGGCCCGCTCCATGGCGCGAGAGGCCGCCGCGGCCAAGGGCAAATCGGGCTACCGCTTCACGCTGCAGGCGCCGAGCGTCACCGCCGTGCAGACCTACGCCGATGACGCGGCCCTGCGCGAAGCCATTTGGACGGGCTTCAACGCCCGTGGAGCCTTCGGCGAGCACGACAATCGCGCCCTGATCGGCAAGCTGCTCGAGCTCAGGACGGCGCGCGCCAAGCTGCTCGGCTTCCAGCACTTCGCCGATCTGGTCACCGATGATCGCATGGCCAAAGACGGCGAAAGCGCCAAGCGCTTCATCGCCGACCTGACCGAGAAGTCTCTCGCCGCCGCCGAGCGCGAAAAAACCGAGCTGGCCGAGTTCGCAAAGTCGCTCGGCGCTGCGCTTCCGCTGGTGCCTTGGGACGTCAGCTACTACGTCGAGAAGCTGCGCAACGCCCGCTTCGAGCTCGACGAAGAAGAGCTGCGCGCCTACTTCCCGGCCGAACGCGCCCTGCAAGGCGCTTTCGAGGTGGCAGAGCGGCTGTACGGCGTGAAGATCTCGCAGCTGTCGGGAGTGCCGGTCTGGGATCCGAGCGTCACGACCTACGAGATCAAGGACGAAGCAGGCGCTCGGCTCGGGCTATTCCACGTTGACCTGTATCCGCGCGAAAACAAGCGAGGCGGCGCCTGGATGCACGGCCTCATGGCGTCGGTGCCGCCGACGCCAAACCTGGCGGTGTTTTGCTGCAACGCCAGCCCGCCGACGGGCGGCAAACCGTCGCTCTTGCTCCACCGCGACGTCGAAACGCTGTTTCACGAGTTCGGGCATTTGCTGCACCACTGCTTGAGCCGGGTCAGCGTGCGCAGCCTGGCCGGCACGCGCGTCGCCCAAGACTTCGTCGAGCTGCCCTCGCAGATCATGGAGAATTGGTGTTCCGAGCGCGACGCCCTCAACCTATTCGCCGCCCACTACGAAACGGGTGCGCCACTTCCTGAAGCGCTTCTACAACGGCTGCACGCTACCCGCACTTTTCGCGCCGCCAGCATGCAGATGCGCCAGCTCGGCTTCGCTGCGGTCGATCTGGCCCTGCACATCGACTACGCTCCGGAGCGAGACGGCGACGTCATGGACTACGGCAACCGCATTTTGCAGCGCTACGCCGCGAGCGAGTTGCCGAAAGACTACGGCATGCTGGCCGGCTTCCTGCACCTGTTCTCGCACCCGGTGGGCTACGCCGCCGGCTACTACTCTTACAAGTGGGCCGAGGTGCTGGACGCAGACGCGTTCGGTCGCTTCAAGCGCGAGGGCATCTTCAATCCCACGGTCGGGCGCGCCTTCCGCGATGCCATTTTGGCTCAGGGCGACGCGCGCGATCCGATGGACCTATTCGTGGCCTTCATGGGTCGAAAGCCGGATCCGCAAGCGCTCTTGGTCCGGCAAGGTCTCGCCGCTTGAGCGGAGTGCGCTGGACCACCGGCATCGGCATCGCCATTGGCGGGGTCGGCGGCGCCATCGCAGCGCTGCTCGGCGCGCCCAAGGCGCCGACGCCGGCGGCTCACGTGGTCGAACCCATTGCCAGCGCGAGTGCAGCCCCCGCGGTGCGCTCGGCGGCAGCTGCAGCGCTGTCAGCGCCCGCGCCGGCCGAAGCTGGGCCCACTCCGGCCATGACGGCGTCCGCCCCGACGGCAGTCGCAGTCGTGGCGCCGAGCGCAATCGCGCCTGCGCCAAGCGCGGCCCCCGCGCCAGCTGCCGTGGGCACGGCGCCGCTGCTCGAGCCGGCAACCACGCGCGACGCTTTGCTCAAGTCCGAAATGCTCTGCGATCAAAAGCAGGACTTCGACGAGTGCGAGCGCGCCGCCGAATCACTGGAAAAGGGTACGATCGGTCCCGCCGACGCCGAACAAGCCAAGCGCTTCCGTAGAATCGCGCTCACCCATCTGGTCAAGCAATGTGAAGGCGGCTCGCCGCACGCTTGCTTCGTCATGGCCGGCAAATACCGCGCTGGCAGCGAGCTTACGACGAATCCCACCAGCGCCGAGGCGCTCGAAAAGCGCGGACTCGAGCTGTGCCGCAACCGCGCCGCAGCCGAGTGCCCAAGCCCGTGAAACAAGGGTCCCGTTTGGCATGAGCTACGAGCAAGACTACATCAAGCGGCTGCTGAAAAAGGTGGGCGACGTGTTGGCGCGGGCGCTCGGTCTCGGCAAAGCGGGCAGCTACGACGAAAGCTTGCAGGTGCTGGAGCAAGGCATCGGCGCAGAGCTGGGCGTGCCGTTCGCGCTTTTGCTGCGACTCGATCCCAAGTCGGCCATCTCGCTCTTGGGCAAAGAGAAGGCAGCGGCGTTCGCGCAAGCGCTGCATACC
>Ga0307508_10003427_pt1 | contig 16040 bp, 18 predicted proteins | sample 9_EM_MG_FD_203089 | JGI IMG/M metagenome (GOLD analysis project Ga0307508, IMG submission 203089) | Populus trichocarpa ectomycorrhiza microbial communities from riparian zone in the Pacific Northwest, United States - 9_EM | ecosystem: Host-associated > Plants > Roots > Unclassified | place...
TCTTGAACGGTTCGGCGTTGGCCGCGATGTAGGCCTTGTACTTCTCCGGATCAGTGACGTCGACCCGCGCAATCCAGTAGCCTTTTGTCATTCGAATCTCCGGTGTTCACGGACGGATGGTAGCCGCGTCTGAAACGTCGAGCGGCTCCGGAGTTGCTCAGCACTGGTATTCGATGTTCATCCGCTTGAGCAGGTCGATGAATCGCTTCCAGTTCTCTCGACGGCGGCATATCTTCTCGATTCGAACCCAATCGTTGGACACAAGGTTCTCGAGACGGTAGCGGTAGACCTCGCGAAAGGTGTCGTCGTCGATGAGCCCTTGAACGAGCATGATCTCGCAATGCTCGAACAGGCCCATATAGGCCTCCACCTGAGCGTACTCCTCGGGTTCCGTCGGACCGGCGCTGTTGTCCCACTCGCCCCCCGGCCTCAGCTTCCGATGCACCTCGTCGTGCCTTGAGAAGGCCGCACGAAGCTCGAGCCAGAATTTCGCCCGATTCGTCTTCACCGCCAGCATCAGGCTCAGCGCGCCAGAAACAAGCGAACCCGCGCCCACCAACACCCCCAACACTGTCGCAATGTCTTTGATCTCGTCAAGGGCCATGATCAAACTCCCAGTCAGACTTCGACATCTAACGTTTGACATGAGCGGGGCAGCCTGAGGCCGCTCGACCCCGATCGGACCTCACGTGCCGTAGTAGCGGGCCGAGGCTTTGGAGTGCCACTTCAAGAACACCTCCTTGAGACTGCTTCGTTCGGCATCGTCGATGCTGCCAACCGGCGTGGGGTGGATGAAGACGTCGGTCACGCCATTGTCAAAGACACCACCGGAGATTCCATCCTCCCTGAAGATGAGGAGGGGCACGCCAAGGCCGAAGAGAATCCCGGCCTCGAGCTGGTTCCAAGGCGAGGGGAAGCATGCCGTCTCCGACTTGCGCAGCTTGCGCTCGCCTTTCGCGACGCCACGCTTCCAGGTGCCGGCACTGGCGCGAAACTGCTCATACCCGAGGATGATCCCGCCCGCGCAATGCCTCGCGATGACGAGCACTTCCCGGAGCGGCAGCTCGGAGGGGTAGTCCGACCGCCCCAGCGCCCGGGGCTCGAGATTCAACTCCTCCAGAAACTTCATCACCACGGCACGTGATGCCGCCTGCTCCGGGTTCAACGACGTTGGTGACGATACAAAGACGGGGATCTTCATGGCTGCATTGGAGAACACTTTGCACGATTCGTCCACTGCGTGCAGCGTCGGTCGGTCTCCGGCCCGACCGGCAAGGCCACGCGAAGCACACTTGGGAATCACAGTACCTATATTTCTAGAATAATGGTACAGTTTAGATCATGACGGAAGATCAAGCCATTCGTGCCCTGGCCGCGCTGGCCCACCCGGTTCGCCTGCAGGTGTTCCGGGCCCTCGTCGTCTCCGGCCCAGAAGGCATGACGCCGGGCGTCATGCAGGAAGGGCTGGGGATTCCCGGAACCACGCTGTCGTTCCATCTCAAGGAGCTGGCCACCGCGGGGCTGGTGAGCACGGAGCGCGCCAGCCGCAACCTGTTCTATCGAGCTGCCTACGACCAGATGAACGGCCTGCTCGGCTACCTCACCGAGAACTGCTGCCAAGGCGCGGCATGCACCGTCGAAACCCCGTCAGCCGCCTGCAAGTGCTGATGCCATCCACCACCCTCAGGAGCCAGCCATGAAACGTTTCCATGTCCACGCCCACGTCGAAGACCTGCAAGCCAGCATCGCGTTCTATTCCAAGATGTTCGCGGCCGAACCCACCCGCACCGAGAATGACTACGCCAAGTGGATGCTCGAAGACCCGCGCATCAACTTCGCCATCTCGACCCGTGGCAGCAAGCTCGGCGTCGATCACCTCGGCATCCAGACCGACACCGAGGACGAGCTCGTTGAACTGAAGGCGCGCGCCGAAGCCGCCGACATGACGCTGCTGGACGTGGGCGAGACCAGTTGCTGCTACGCGCGCAGCGACAAGTACTGGCTCACCGACCCGCAGGGCATCGCCTGGGAGCAGTTCCACACGCTGGGCAACATCCCGGTGTTCAGCGAGAAGGCGCCGGCCGAGCCGGAGGGCAAGCAGGCCGCGGCCTGCTGCGCCGGCGCCGCCCCGCGTGGCAAGGCCGTCGGCATCGCGGTCACGGCCGCGGCACCCAAGACCTCGTGCTGCTAGGGTTCGATGACGACGACCGTGCAGAAGGCGGCGGCCGAAGCGCTGGGCACGGCGCTGCTGCTGGCCGTCGTGATCGGGTCGGGCGTGATGGGCGAACGCCTGTCGGGCGGGAACACCGGCCTCGCGTTGCTGGCCAATGCCCTCGCCACCGCGGGCGGGCTGTACGTTCTGATCGAGGTCTTCGGGCCGCTCAGCGGCGCCCACTTCAATCCCGCCGTGTCGCTGGTGATGGCAGCTCGCGGTGCATTGCCGGCACCGCTGCTGCTGCCCTACATCGCGGCCCAGCTGGCCGGCGCGGTGCTGGGCGCGTGGCTTGCGCACGCGATGTTCGACCTGAGCATTCTGCAGTTCTCCGCGAAGTCCCGCAGCGGCGCCGGCCAGTGGATTGCCGAAGCCACGGCCACCTTCGGACTGCTGTTGGTCATCCTGCGCGCCGCCCCGACACGCGTCTCGGCGATGGTCGCGGCCTACATCGGGGCGGCCTACTGGTTCACGTCCTCGACCTCGTTCGCCAACCCCGCAGCCGCCTTCGGCCGCATGTTCAGCGACAGCTTCGCCGGCATCGCGCCCGCCAGCGTCCCGGCCTTCGTGGCCGCACAGCTGCTCGGTGCCGGGCTGGCGGTCGTGGTCCACCACGCCTTCATCAGCCACCAGGCTTCGCACGCCGCCGACGGCGCGGCGGTCGAGGCCACATCCACCACACCCCATGGTTGACGTCACGATCTATCACAACCCCGCCTGCGGCACGTCGCGCAACACGCTGGCGCTGATCCGCCACGCCGGCATCGAGCCGACCGTCATCGAGTACCTCAAGACACCGCCGTCCAAGGCGACGCTGCGCAAGCTGGTCGCGGCACTGGGCATGCCGGTGCGGGGGCTGTTGCGCGAAAAGGGCACGCCGTATGCGGAACTCGGTCTGGCCGACCCGACCTGGTCGGATGAGCAGTTGCTCGACTTCATCGTCCAGCATCCCATCCTGATGAACCGGCCGGTGGTCGTGACCCCGCTGGGCGCGCAGTTGTGCCGGCCGTCGGAGGCCGTGCTGGCGTTGCTGCCCCTCGGCCAGCTTCCGCGGTTCATCAAGGAAGACGGCGAGGCCGTGGACGACACGGGCGTGCGGCGCGGATGACGGTTCAAGACCTCATGCGGATGAAGACCCTCGCATTTGTGTTCGCGCCGCTGATCGCCTCGCTGGTGGTCGGCGCTTGCGCGATGGCGCCGGCACCCGCGCCCAGCCTGTACCAGCGCCTCGGCGGCCTTGACGCGATCACCGCGGTGGTCGACGATGCGATCGTCAACATCGCTGCCGACGCCCGCATCAACCAGCGCTTCGGCAGCGCCGCCATCCCGTCGCTGAAGGCCAAGCTCGTCGAGCTGCTCTGCGCGCGCACCGGAGGCCCCTGCACCTACACCGGCCTCGACATGTCGAGCGCGCACGAGGACATGAACATTCGCGACGACGAGTTCGACGCGCTCGTCGACGACCTGGTCAAGTCGCTGAACAAATTCAAGGTGCCGGCACGCGAGCAGCGCGAACTGCTCGCCATGCTCGGCCAGATGAGGAACGCGATCGTCGGACACTGACCGGCTCGGCGGTTCAACCGACGGGCGCGAGCGTGACATCCTCGACGCCGCGCGCGCGCCAGCGATGCCGCGTCGACACCGGGCGGGTTCAGACTGCCTACACTCGAGCGCATCGCCGCAGCGCACTCCGCACCCTGCCTATGTCGCCGATCTCCGTCACCGCCTTGTCGGGCATGAACGCCGCGCAAACCGGTCTGCAGGCCGCTGCGCACAACATCGCGAACCTGGGCACGACGGGCTTTCGGCGCGAGCAGGCGCGCCTGTCGACCGACCCGTCCGGCGGCGTGAGCAGCTCGCTGGTGCAGTCGCCCGAGGTCGGCGACGCGCTGGAGACCGATGCCGTCGGCCTGCTTCAGGCGAAGAATGCCTTCCTGGCCAACCTCGCGGTGTTCAAAACGAGCGAGCGCATGACGGGCGCGCTGCTCGACGTGACCGGCTGAGGCGCGAACGCTCGGTCGAGCGGCGTGCCTGCTGAACGCCGCCGCCCCGCCCCCCGCTCAGGCCGCGAGGGAAGCCGAGTCGGCCAAAGCCCGATGCACGACGTCGCCGAGCTGCTCGAGCGTGTACTCCTTCTGCAGCACGTGCCGCACGCCGGCACGCCCGATCTCCGCGCGCAGGACCTCGGTCACGTAGCCGGAGCTGATCACCACCGGCAAGCCCGGCCGGAGCCGGCCGAGTTCGACCGCCAGGTCCAGCCCCGACATCGAGGGCATGTTGAAGTCGGTCACGAGCGCGTCGAAGGCGTCGGGCTGCTCGCGCCACAGCTCCAGCGCCTCGAGCGGGCCGCCCACGCAGGTGACGCGGTAGCCGATGCGTTGCAGCAGAGCCTCCACGGTCAGCAGCATGACCGGGTCGTCGTCGACGTACAGCACGTGCTGCCCGGCGCCCTGGGGGGCCGATGGCTCGGCGCCCGGTGCTGCAGGCAGCCCCGCGGGCAGCGCGAGCGGGAAGTACAGGTCGAAGGTGCTGCCCTGCCCCGGAACGCTGTTCACCGTGATCGCGCCGCGGTGCGCGGTCACGATGCCGTGCACGACCGACAGGCCCAGCCCGGTGCCCAGGCCGACGACCTTGGTCGTGAAGAAAGGTTCGAACACGCGCAGGCGCGTCGCCTCGTCCATGCCGCACCCGTCGTCGCTGACCCAGACATGCACGTGCGACCCGGCGTGCAACCCGCCAAGACGGCCCGCGGCCTGCGCGTCGAGCTCGGTCCGGCTCATCCCGACGACGATGTGCCCGGTGCTGCCGTGCAAGGCATGCCAGGCGTTCGTGCACAGGTTCATCAACACCTGCTGCAGCTGCGTCGCGTCGCCGCCGACATGCAAGGCCTCGGGGCTCAGGCGCAGCTCGAGCTGCACCCGCGCCGGCAAGGTCGAACGCAGCAGCTCCACGGTCTCTTCGAGCAGCGGACGCAGCGGCAGCGTCACCAGTTCCTGCGGCTGATGGCGGCTGAACGCGACGATTTGCTGCACCAGGTTGCGTGCGCGCACGCCGGCCTTGGCGATCTGCTGGAGTCGGCCCCGCGACGGATGCGCCATGCCCAGGTCGTGCTCGACCATCGACACATTGCCCAGGATCGCCGCGAGGATGTTGTTGAAGTCGTGCGCGATGCCACCGGCCAACGTGCCGATCGCCTCCATCTTCTGCGACTGGCGCAGCTGCGCCTCGAGCGCGGCGCGGTTGGCCTCGGCCGCGTTGCGCTCGCTGACATCCGTGACCATCGCCAACACCCCGGCGCGGCGTCCGGCCGAATCCACGATCGCGCTGGTGGACAGCGTGGCCCACAGGTCGGAACCGTCCTTGCGCCGGAAGCGAACGTCGCGCTGCTCGGCCGGGCCCGACGCCAGCTTCAACGCGGGTGCGGCGGCCGCCGCCGTCTCGCGGTCGGCCATGAAGTCGATCCAGTGGCGTCCCAGCATCTCGTCCGCGGCATAGCCGAGCAGCTGCTGCATCTTCGGGTTGACGAAGGAGGTCCGCTCGTCGGCGTCGACCGTCCAGATGCCTTCGTTCGCGGTCTCGACAATGCGTCGGTAGCGTTCCGCGCCATCGCGCAGCTGCTGCGTCATCTGGCGCGCGGTGACAGCCGCGCGCTCGCGCGCGGTCACGAGCTGCCAGGTCAGCAGGGCCAGCAACAGGCTCAGGCCGATGCCCGCGATGGCGATGATGCGCGCCGCGTCGTTGCGATGGTGGCGTTCGAACTCCGGGGTGCTGCGCACCGCCACGGTCCAGGCATGCCCGGCGAAGCCGATGAACTCCTGCGCGTCGAATCGGGCCGGGCCGGCCGGCGCGGCGGCGCCATCGGCCGGATACATCAGCGTCGCCGGACCGATGTCCACGCCGTCGTAGATGCGCACGTCCAGGCCCGGGGTTCCCTCGCCGTACAAGCTGGACATCATGTCGCCGACGCGGAAGGCCGCGAACACCCAGCCGATCAGGTGGGCACGCCGCTGATCGACCGTGTCGACGAGCTGGCCCTTGGCGTACAGCGGCATGAACATCACGAAGCCCGAGACCGGATCCTGTCCGGGCGCGTCGAGCAGGCGCGTCCACGCGGTGATGGCGGCGCCGCCGGAATCCCCCGCGCGCAGCATCGCGGTGCGGCGATTCGGGTCGGACAGCGGGTTGTAGCCGAGCGCGCTCAGGCTGCTGGCCATCACCGGCGCGGCGTACGTGATCGGGGCGACACGCTCGCGCCGCCGGAGCGGCCGGATCGCGAAGTCGGCGGCACCGGCGGCGCGCTGCGCGTCGACGTGCGCCGCAACCGCGTCCGCGCCGAGCAAGGGCGCGTAGGCGATCATGCGCAGCCCGGCGAAGTCGGCTCCGGCGAACTGGGCGTCGACGTAGGAGCTGAAATCGTCGCGGCTGACGCCATCGGAGGCATCGAACAGCCCGCGCACGCCGCGCAGGGTCTGTTCGTAGCTCGCCATGCGCTGCTCGACGCGCGTGACCGTCTGGCGCAGGCCGAACTCGAAGTTGTCCTTGAGGTGTCGTTCCTGGGTCTGCCGCTCGTGATGCCACAGCCAGGCCGTGAGCGTCAGCGACAGCACGCCCACCAGCAGCGGCCACAGCAAGGAATGGAACCGTTTCAATTGCGGCCCCGTGTCAGAACCGGGTCATCAAAAGGGCCAGCTCGGGCTTGAAGTACTTCTCGAAGATCCGCTGCACCGTGCCGTCGGCGCGCATCTCGTCGACGAGTCCCCGCCAGGCCTCTTGCTGCTGCGGCGTCAGCGCCTTCCTGGACATGATCAGCCCATGCGGCACCGGCGGGTCGTCGAATTCGACGATCCGGGTCTGGTCGCGGATCTTCGCGCTCTCGAGGACCGGGTAGTCGAAGGGCTCGATGATCATCGCCTGGATGCGGCCGTCGAGCAGGATCTGGTAGAGCGGCTCCAGGCGCGTCGCGTAGCTGACCCGGCCCTGCGTGTCGAGCTGGTCGACGAAGCGGTTGGCGGTCGGGCTGTAGCGAAAGCTGCGGATCACGCCCAGCCGCAGCCCGGCGGTGCGCTCGAAATCGACCGGCTTCTGAGCCTCGACATCCTTGCGCACCAGCAGGTAGTACTTGTTCGAGAAATACCAGGCGAAGCTGGCGAACCGATCGCGCGACTCGTTCGTGATTCCCGACAGGCTGAAGTCGAGCGCCCCCGACTCGATCAACTGCCAGATGCGCGCGCGCGGCATCAGCGTGACGCCGACCTTGCAACCGCTGCGCCGGATCAGCTCATCCGCGAAGTCCTTGTCGATGCCTTCGCCGGTCTGGCTCGAGTACAGCAGGCCGTGGTCGTGCAGCGCCAGCGTGAACGAGCGCGAACACTCGGGACGATCTGCAGCAGCGCCGAGCACGGGCCACAGCAGGGCCGCGCACCACAGCAGGCGGCGACACAGGGGCAGGACGGTTCTCATGTGGCGGGAGCGGTGACGGGGGATGTAACCCGAATTTACAGGTCAATCGATGGCCGCGCGGTGGAGCGCGGCCCGGCGGGGTCCCATTCGAGAAAAGCGCCCCGAACTTAGGAGTTCTTTACCCGAGCGCCAGGGCTTTTGCCCTTGAAAGGGCCTGGATTCGTGCAACTTTCGCCCCTGGCATGACTCTGGCAAACGAGCGCAGGAATATACTTGCCACCGAGGTTCTTTTGAGTCAATTTCACGCAGCTGCAACGCAGGACAAGGGGTTCACGATGGGTGCCAAACTCAAGGTCGCAGGGTGGCTCGCCGTCGGCGCCGTCGCCGGCGCGCTCACGACGATGCAGCTGCAGGCCACCGCGCGCAATGGCGTGTCGCAGCTGCCGCTGGAAGAGCTGCAGCAAATGGCCGCCGTCTTCGGCATGATCAAGTCCGATTACGTCGAGCCGGTCGACGAGAAGAAGCTGATCGGCGACGCCATCGGCGGCATGGTTTCCGGGCTCGATCCGCACTCGCAGTACTTCGACAAGAAGACCTTCAAGGAATTCCGCGAAGCCACCACCGGCCGGTTCATCGGCATCGGCATCGAGATGGCGATGGAAGACGGCCTGGTGAAGGTCGTCAGCCCGATCGAGGGTTCGCCCGCGTTCCGCGCCGGCATGAAGAGCGGCGACCTGATCACCAAGATCGACGACACCATCGTCAAGGGCCTGACGGTCGACCAGGCCGTCAAGCGCATGCGCGGCGAGCCCAACACGAAGGTCGTGCTGATGGTGTTCCGCAAGAGCGAGAGCCGCAGCTTCCCGGTCACGATCGTGCGCGAAGAAATCCGCACCCAGAGCGTGCGCTCCAAGGTGCTCGAGCCCGGCTATGCGTGGCTGCGCGTGAGCCAGTTCCAGGACCGCACGGTCGACGACTTCGCGAAGAAGCTCGAAGAGATCTACAAGCAGGAGCCCAATTTGAAGGGCCTGGTGCTCGACCTGCGCAACGACCCGGGCGGCCTGCTCGAAGGTGCCGTCGCGATCTCGGCGGCGTTCCTGCCCAGCGACGTGGTCGTGGTCTCGACCAACGGCCAGATCGCCGACTCCAAGCAGACCTTCAAGGCCGCCGCATCCGACTACCTGCGCCGCGGCGGCAGCGACCCGCTGCGTCGCCTGCCCGAGGCCGTGAAGCGCGTGCCGCTGATCGTCCTCGTCAACGAGGCCTCGGCATCGGCCAGCGAGATCGTCGCCGGTGCGCTGCAAGACCACAAGCGCGCCGTGATCATGGGCGCGCAGACCTTCGGCAAGGGCTCGGTGCAGACCGTGCGCCAGCTCTCGCCCGAGACCGCGCTGAAGATCACCACCGCGCGCTACTACACACCCAGCGGCGCGTCGATCCAGGCCAAGGGCATCGTGCCCGACGTGATGCTCGACGAAACCGCGGAGGGCAACCTGTTCGCCGCGCTGCGCACACGCGAGGCCGATCTCGACAAGCACATCACCAGCGGCCAGGGCACCGAGCTGAAGGATGAAGCGCGCGAGAAGGCCCGCGAGGAAGCGCGCAAGAAGCTCGACGAGGAAGTCGCGAAGCGCGCCTCCGCCCCCGTCAAGCCGCCGCCTGAGTTCGGCAGCGGCGAGGATTTCCAGCTCGCGCAGGCGCTGAACCGCCTGAAGGGCAAGCCGGTGCTGGTCAGCAAGACCGCGGTCGAGCGCAAGGCCGAGACCGAGACGACCAACTGACCCGGGCCGCTCCATCACCCCGAACGCCCGTGCAGCCCACGGGCGTTTTTGTATCCTCCGCAGATGAATGATGACCAACTGCTGCGTTATTCGCGGCACATCCTGCTCGACGAGATCGGGATCGAGGGGCAACAGCGCCTGCTCGCCGCACACGCGCTGGTGATCGGCGCCGGCGGCCTCGGATCGCCGGTGGCGCTGTACCTGGCGACCGCCGGCGTCGGCACGATCACCATCGTCGACGGCGACACGGTCGACCTGACCAACCTGCAGCGCCAGATCGCACACAACCTGTCGCGTGTCGGCGAGCCCAAGGCCCGCTCGGCGGCGCAGACGATGCACGCGATCAACCCGGATCTGGTCGTGCACGCGCTGCACGAACGCGCCGATGCCGCGCGGCTGAACGCCCTCGTCGCCGCGGCCGATGTCGTGATCGACTGCAGCGACAACTTCGCGACGCGCCACGCCGTCAACGCCGCGTGCGTCGCGCACGCGAAAGCGCTGGTGTCGGGCGCAGCGATCGGCTTCGACGGCCAGCTCTCGGTCTACGACCTGCGCGACCCGAGCAATGCATCGCACCCCTGCTACGCCTGTCTGTTCCCGCCCGACGCGGTGTTCGAGGAAGTGCGCTGCGCCACGATGGGCGTGTTCGCCCCGCTGGTGGGCATCATCGGCAGCATGCAGGCCGCGGAGGCGCTGAAGCTGCTCGCCGGCGTCGGCTCGTCGCTCGCCGGCCGCCTTCAGATGCTCGACGCGCGCACGATGGAGTGGACCGAGATCACGATGGCGCGCACGCCCGATTGCCCGGTGTGCGCGGGGAGAAGAGTCACTCCGTCGTGACGTGATGGTTGGCTTCCACGTTCACGTGTCAAACAAGTCATTCATATGACTTAGTTCACTCAATTCATCCGGTTGATACAAATGTATACTCCGGCCTCATGTCATCCTTGCCGTCCGCGCGCATGTTCGAGGCCATCGCGCCCGAGGCGGCCGGCATGCCGCTGTACCGGGTCGTCAAGCGCTCGCTGCTGAGCGCGATCGAGTCGGGCAGCTGCGCCCCGGGCGAGACGCTGCCGAGCGAGACCGAGATCGCGAGCGCAATGGGCGTGTCGATCGGCACCTTGCGGCGCGCCGTCGACGAGCTCGCGGCCGAGCACATCCTGGTGCGGCGCCAGGGCCGCGGCACCTTCGTCGCGACGCATCACACCGACCGCTTTCTGTTCCAGTTCTTCCACGTCGAGCGCGAGGACGGGCTGCGCGAGGCGCCGCTCGTCGACCTGGTGTCGTTCGAGCGCCTTCGCGCCGACGACGAGCCAGCCGCCGCGTTGCTGCTGCGCCCCGGCGAGCCGGTGATCCAGATCGAGAACCGGCTGCGCCTTCAAGGCAGCGCGGTGATCTACGACCGGCTGACGCTGCCCTCAACCTTGTTCAAGGGCCTGACCGAGAAGCGCTTTCGCGAGCGGCCCGGCACGATCTACCAGCTCTACCAGTCGGACTTCGGCATCTCGGTGCTGCGCGCCAAGGAGCGGGCCCGCGCCGGCGCCGCCGATCGCCACGCAGTGCGCGTGCTGGGCCTGACGCCCGGCCAGCCGGTGATGCAGGTGCGGCGCACCGCGCTGACCTTCGGCGACCGGCCGGTCGAACACCGCGTCTCGATCATCAACACGACACACCACGACTACGTGAACCTGCTGTCGCGCCCGGCCGGAGACCTGACATGAGCCCGCAGGGCCGCCCCAAGGGCGAATACCGGAAGGCGCAGCCTGAAGGTACTCCGATGAGCCGCCGGGCCGCTCCCAAGGCGAATTCCGGAGTGCGCAGCACGGAGGATTTATGAGCACCGACCTCTCGAAGGCGTCCCGCGCGGCCGAGCAGGCGGCCTACGCCGCCGGCACGCACCTGCGGGCGTCGCGCTCGCGGCTCGCGGAGGTCGTGATCACGCACCAGGCGCCGGGCGATGTCGTGAGCGCGATCGACCGCGAGGCGTTGACGCTGATCCGAGAGATCGTGATGCGCGCCTTTCCGGAGCACGGCTTCATCGGCGAAAACAGCGGCGCCGAGGCGGGCGTGCTGCTGACCGACCCGCGTCCGCACTGGGTCGTCGATCCGCTCGACGGCACCGCGAACTACCTGCGCGGCTACCCGCAGTTCGCGGTGTCGATCGCGCTCGTGGAAGCCGGCGAACCGCTGATCGGCGTGATCTACGACCCGATCCGCAACGAGTTCTTCGGCGCGATCCGCGGCCGCGGCGCGGTGCTCAACGGACAGTCGATCCGCTGCGCGCCGCCGCACACGGCGATCGAGGCGCTGGCCGCGACCGTGTTCCCGAAGCCGACGAGCCCGCGCATGCCGCGCTACATGACCGAGTTCGGCCGCGTGCTGCGGGGCTTCGGGGGCGTGCGGCGCTCCGGCTCGATGGCGCTGGAGCTGGCGTACCTCGCGGCCGGCCGCATCGACGCGTTCTGGTCGCACGACATGGGGCCTTGGGACACTGCCGCCGGCGTCGTGCTGCTGCGCGAGAGCGGCGCGCTGGTACAGGCGCGCGACGGCCGGCCGCTGCTCGCGAGCGGCTCGCTGCTGGGCTGCACGCCGCCGCTGTACGAGGCCTTCCTGAGTCTGCTTGTCGAAGCCTGACCGATGAGTTTTCCGCACGGCGTTGGCTTAAGCTCTCGCGCATGAACAAACCCACCCTCACCGGCCGCAATTTCCCGACCGCCCAGCAGGACGCCGCCACCAACGCCGCCGCCGCGCCGGTGGGGCGCTACGAGGGCCCCGAGAGTTCGTACCGGCTCGCGTTCGCCGACCCGCATTTCCTGCTGCGCGAAGAGATGCGCCCGGTGCGCATGCAGCTCGAGCTGCTCAAGCCCGAGATGGTCCAGAACGAACAGGGCATCCAGTCGACGATCGTGATCTTCGGCAGCGCACGCATCGTGCCGCCCGACGTCGCGCAGCGCATGCTGGCCGACGCGACGAGCGCCAACGACGAGACGGCGACCACGATCGCGCAGCGCCATCTGGCGATGTCGCGCTACTACGAGGAGGCGCGCCGCTTCGCCCGGCTCGTCACCGAAAAATCGCGCATGCTCGAGACGCCGATCTACGTCGTCACCGGGGGCGGCCCCGGCATCATGGAAGCGGGCAACCGCGGTGCGTTCGATGTCGGCGGCAAGAGCATCGGCCTGAACATCGTGCTGCAGCACGAACAGGCGCCGAACGCGTACATCACGCCCGAACTCTGCTTCCAGTTCCACTACTTCGGGCTGCGCAAGATGCACTTCCTGATGCGCTCGGTGGCGCTGGTGTGCTTTCCCGGCGGCTTCGGCACGCTCGACGAGATGTTCGAGGCGCTCACGCTGATCCAGACCGGCAAGTCGCGCCGCCGCCCGGTGCTGCTGTTCGGCCGCGAGTTCTGGACCAAGCTGATCAACTTCGAGCTGCTGGTCGAGACCGGCATGATCAGCGCACTCGATCTCAAGCTGTTCCGCTTCGTCGAGACCGCCGAAGAAGCCTGGGCGGCGCTCGAGGCCGAGTACGGTTTCGCGCTGCGCGACAACGACAAGTCCGCTCCGCCGGTCGATCTGTGAAGGCCCCGCCCGCATGAACAACAAGCTCGTTTCCCTGATCGGCGCCCCCACCGACATCGGCGCCGGCACGCGCGGCGCCAGCATGGGGCCGGAAGCGCTGCGTGTGGCCGACATCGGCGCGGTGCTGGCAGGCCACGGTCTCGAGGTGATCGACCGCGGCAACCTCAGCGGCCCCGCGAACCCCTGGTTGCCGCCGACCGACGGTTATCGGCACCTGCACGAGGTCGTGGCCTGGAACCAGGCCGTGCATGAGGCCGTGTACGCCGAACTGCAGGGCGGGCGCATGCCGATCCTGTTGGGCGGCGACCACTGCCTGGGCCTGGGTTCGATCAGTGCGGTCGCACGCCACTGCCGCGAGGCCGGCAAGAAGCTGCGCGTGCTCTGGCTCGACGCGCACGCCGACTTCAACACCAATGCGCTGACGCCGAGCGGCAACATCCACGGCATGCCGGTCGCGTGCCTGTGCGGCTACGGGCCGAAAGAACTGATCGAGATCGGCGGGACCGTGCCGGCGATCAGCCCGAAGATGATCCGCCAGATCGGCATCCGCAGCGTCGACCAGGGCGAGAAGCGCCTCGTGCACCAGGCCGGGCTCGAGGTCTTCGACATGCGCTTCATCGACGAGATGGGCATGCGCCACACGATGGAACTCGCACTCGCGACGCTGGACGCCAACACGCACCTGCACGTGAGCTTTGACGTCGATTTTCTCGATGCCGACATCGCGCCCGGCGTCGGCACCACCGTGAAGGGCGGGCCGACCTACCGCGAGGCCCAGCTCTGCATGGAAATGATCGCCGACACCGGCCGCCTCGCGTCGCTCGACGTGATGGAGCTGAACCCGGCGCTCGATGTGCGCAACGGCACCGCGATCGTCGCGGTCGACCTGATCGAGAGCCTGTTCGGCAAGAGCACGCTGATGCGCAAGTAGGCGTTCAGGTCGCCGGCGGCGAGCGCGGCGCGAGCGCCAGGCCGACGCGTGCGATGCGCCCCTCGTGCAGGCTGATGACCCGGAAGTGCGCGCCGTGCCAGTCGATGCCGTCGCCTTCGGCATGGTCGCGTGCGAGCGCGTCGGTCAGCCAGTCGCGCAAGGTCGCGGCACCGCCTTCAGGCAGCGGCAGCTGGAAGAAGCCGAACACGTCGGCCAGCGGCAGGTCGGCATCCAGCGTCAAGCGTCCCTGGACCGCGCGTTGCTCGGGTGGTGGCGTCGCGGGCGGCTCGACGACGCGCAGGCGTTTCGCCACCCAGCCCAGGGTTGTTCCCTGCAACAGCAGCGACGCCAGAACGACCGCGAACGCGACGTTGAAGAAGCGGTAGCTGTCCGGCAGCTTCTCGATCATCGGGAACAGCGCGAGCACGATCGGCACCGCGCCGCGCAGCCCGACCCAGCCGACGAACAGGCGCTGGCGCGCGCCGAAACCCAGCGGCCACAGGCACAGCCACACCGCGATCGGTCGCGCAACGAACATCAGCACCAGCGCGATGCCCAGCGTCGGCAGCAGGCTCGGCAGCATGTCGTGCGGCGAGACGAGCAGGCCGAGCAGCAGGAACATCGTCGCCTGCGCCGCCCACGCAAACCCGTCGAGTGCCGACGAGGCCGCATGCGCGGCCTGTTCGGCCTGCGCGCGCAGCCGCATGCCGAACAGGTAGATCGCCAGAAAGCCCGATCCTTCGACCAGCCCAGCCGCGGCGAACACCGCCATGCCGCCCGACACGATGATCAGCGACAGCACCCCGCCGTGCTCGACGGTCAGCGGCAGCCGGCCCAGCACCCAGGCCAGCCCGCTGCCGGCGAGCAGGCCGATCGCCGCGCCGAAACCGGCCTGGCGCGCGAACAGCCACAGCATGTCGAGCGGGCCGGCGTCGCTCTTCAGCGTCGCGATCAGCGCAAGCACCAGGAACACCGCCATCGGGTCGTTCAGCCCGGACTCGAGCTCCAGCGTCGCCGACACCCGCTCGCTCAGCCGCACGCCGGTCTGGCGCAGCAGCGAGAACACGGCCGCGGCATCGGTCGAGCCGACGATCGCGCCGAGCAGCAGGCCGTGGCGCCAGTCGATGTGCATCGCCGCCATCGCGACCGCGCCGACCATCGCCGCGGTCAGCGCGACGCCGATCGTCGCCAGCACCAGCGCCGGGCGAAAGCCGGCGCGAAAGGTCTCGATCCGGGTGCTGATGCCGCCTTCGAGCAGGATCATCGCGAGCGCCGCGTTGCCGACCCAGGCCGAGAGCTGCACGTCGTCGAAGCGCACGCCGATCGGGCCGTCGACGCCGACGAGCATCCCGGCCACCAGGAACACCAGCAGGAACGGCAGGCCGAGACGGGTCGACAGCACGCCGGCCAGCAGGCTGATGAAGACCAGCAGCCCACCGGCGAGCAACACCAGATTGAGCGCATGCATGGCGAACGACCTTAGCAGAGCCGCACCGCGGCGCATGTCGGACGAGGCGCTGTGTCCGCGCCGGGGTCGGTCAGGCGCTGACGATCCAGCCTTCGAGCGGATCGATGCCAGCCGGCAGGCCGAAGTTCGGCTGCCCGCCCGCCCAGGCGGCCTGCATCAGGCACAGCACCGCGTCGAGCCGGTCGCCGGAGGCATCCTGGATCAGCGCCTCGCGCTGCGCGTGCGTCAGCTTCAGGCGCAGCGCCAGGCGCGTCGCGCCGCGGTCGAGCGCGTCGACCAGGTCGATGCGCGCGATCAGGCGCTCGGGCGTTTGCCGCGCGCGGTCGTCGCTCTTGTACGAGCGCGCGCCCAGCAGCTCGCGCGCGAGCAGCCCCGGGTAGCCTTCGAGCGCGATGCGCGACACGTCGCCCGCGTGCAGGCCGGGCAGGTGCAGGCCGGCGGCTATCAACAAGGGCACACCGGCATGCAGCATGTACGCGACCGGCGGGTTCACCCACTTCATCGACGGCGACGAGCCGGCGGGCCCATCGGTCGCGCGGTGCGCGAACTTCGCGCCGGCCGGACGCGCCGCGCAGAACGCCGCGAACGTGCTGCGGATCTCCGCGCGCGACAACGCGGCGTAGTGGCGCATCAGCAGCAGCCACTCGGTCGGCCAGCCGAGCGCCAG
>Ga0307508_10003428_pt1 | contig 16037 bp, 14 predicted proteins | sample 9_EM_MG_FD_203089 | JGI IMG/M metagenome (GOLD analysis project Ga0307508, IMG submission 203089) | Populus trichocarpa ectomycorrhiza microbial communities from riparian zone in the Pacific Northwest, United States - 9_EM | ecosystem: Host-associated > Plants > Roots > Unclassified | place...
CGCAGCCAAGATTTGTGCCTCCCGCAAGTGCGGGATTACCTCCCAAACCGAGTTTCTGAAAGCGGCCATCAGGTGAACCTTCATGTCCTATGTCAGCCATTGCCTTCTTACTGAAGTGAATTGAACGGCGGGAAAGGTGCGTTACGAGTGGGGTGTTGTTACCGCATTGATTGTGTCTCTGCTTGGGGGCAATCGGTTCCTGCGGTCTTTGGACTTTGTGCTTCAGCAATTAGCGCCTCAAAGGCAAACCATGTCCGCTCAGCGTAGCACTGTACTGCTAAATGGTGTCAGTACAAGCGAATGGCTCACAGTTTCACGTTGACTTGCTCAGCGGGCTTTCATCGTGGCACCAATTTCCCGCTCAGGCCTTGAGAGCACCACCCTGATTCTCGTAACGCTCTGCTGCACGAAAAATATAGCCCGCCATAATGGGGCGCATGGCTGGCCAGTGATCAACGGGTGGACTTCACATTTATGACAAGTGCTTGTCAAACATTCTCGGTCTCATAGTTCATTCACGACTCTCCACCGTGCGCCTAGGAGTTGGCAGACGATGTTATTCTTTGAGTGACGGAAGTTCGGCCTTCTGAAAAAGTTTGGCCAATCATGCTGCCATATTCGTCATGCCCACCGTATCACATCTTCTCGCGCATTGTTAGTCGGGCTTGCTGGCAATAGAAGCGATACAGAGGTGGCGATTTGTTAGGGAAGATTCAGATTCTCCTCATTTAGAGTCATAGAGATACCCACTGAGAATACTGGAACGCGAAAAATGGCACTGTATAAGTGACTTAGTGACTGGGTGCCAGTGTGTCCGAAATATGGTGTGGTTCGACTCCCAGCTCCTAGCAGGTAGGTCCACACACATAAGCGTTGCATAGCGCTAGCATGTGATCCTTACGATTGACATGTACAGAAGCCGGGGTTTGCCCGAGCGTAAGGGCACTGTACATGTATTTGGTTGATTTCCGGCCATAGGCAACTCCCCAAAACAAAATTATTCGCCGAATCTACTAGAACTGGCATTTTCGCCCCGGATAGCACTCAGAATGGGTAGTGTGGATGTTTATTTGAATCGACGGTTCGAATGATGCTCAGCTCGGCGCTCTTCCAACACATGTTCCTGACTCTATGCTGTACACGCACCTCTGAGCTGTCAGTGAATCAGCCCCGCTCAATATTTTGCTAGCGCTGTCCTTCATCATATCTCATTCACTCGCACGAGCTACGCGTTCGCGTTCGCCCTCTCAAGATAACTCAATATAGCTCCCGCTCCCCGCATTGAGGCGACTAGCTCACCAGAATGAGCGATGATTTTTGGGGGTTCACTAGCTGTGTTTGCGGGCTTGGGTTCGTATGGACCATCGTTGCATTCTTCGTTCGTTTGCAAGGTCTTCATATTACGAGGCAAATTGATTTGCTTACCTGCGCTGCGATAGTTGTGGGACATCATCCCGATAACGAGTCACAACACATGGAATTCGTGGCCCATCTGGGCTGGCCCACTCATCATGATCAGCTCGCCACTCATAGTCTTGGCGATGTATATCCCCTTCCTGCCTTGTATATTACTTCAGGGGCCAGCCAGGAGACGCCAGCAACGAGTCGCCCATGCAGTACTTCAAATGGAAGAAGGTCGTCGGACAAATCAGAGATACATCGATGCTGCAAACGCCGAGGCTGCGCGTCTTGCGGCAGAGCGCCCTGCGGCAGAGCCGCCAGAAGCGCCACATGAGAGGGATGGGACTAGTGTTGCCGCGGTTCGGTTTTGGTTCGGTTCAGCGACGACATGGCTGAACCGTAACCGCACGGTTTGGCTTGGCACTACAATAGGTCGAACCTGAACTGAACCACACGGTTCAGTTCGGTTCGGTTCAAAACCGGTTCTAAACCAAACCATTGGAGTGAAATTGCGGATTTTAGTATGGTACGACATTATTAGCTCATGTCGATGTAATTGATGAGATTGTGCACGCAAATAACTAGAATTTAAAGACATTATATCTAGATGAATCTCTCTCTATATATACCAGCCGCTGTGCGATGCTCTTCATGCAGGCCTGCCTCGATTTCAAGCCATTTCTGATGGACAGACTCATCATGCAGCAGCTTGGTGAACCTGTGCCGTGCTATTTGGAAATGATTTTTGATTACTTGAATTCCAGCAAAGTGGTTTGTTGTCAAATGGTTCTGACATGATGTATTTGTCAGGCCAGCAGAAGAAAACCGACATTCAGAAGCAATGGCTGAACCTTGGATGGCAAAGTAGTCACGGGCAACCATTGCCAGGGTTGGATAGTTTCGGTGATTATCCTAGGCAATACGGCAAATGGCAAATGGGTTGGTGATCATGACTGGTAGTCTGGTACGAGCAAACTGAACTAGCATACTTATATACATGTACCTGAGAGATGATGGGTGGTTGGGCCACTGAGCGCCGGGACACGAAGGCAAGTGGTTGGAAAGAACAAGGAGCTGGCATTCAAATGCCACAGATTACACATTGGAATTGTATGTACAGAATTGTATTGGAACCGGTCCAGTTCGAGTTCAAACCGGTTCAGACCTGGTTCGTGAATTTGGCACAATGTGTGAACCTAAACCAAACCAACTGTTATGACGGCTGAACCGAACTGAACTTGAACTGAACCAGTGGTTCGGTTCGAGTTCAAAACCGGTTCACACGGGTTCAGAACTGGACCGCGGCAACACTACATGGGACAGGTGGGAATGCAAAGGGTTCGCCTCCGGTGTATGACGCGAAGGGGAATGATACGTCGACCGCGAATGACGACGCTTCGAAGGCCACGCCTCCGTCTGGCGGCGCTGCAGAACCTGAAATGATTGAAAAGCCAGCCGTCATTCCTGGAAACGATATTGCCAGTACGGTGGCGCCTCCCGCGCCTGCCCACATCGTCCGTTGATCTCGAAATTCGGGTCGCCTCTACCTAAATAGGCGCTTGCTTTTGGGGTATGGTAATGAACGTGGATGCAGGGCGGCTGGGTACAACGATGTTATCTCAATTTGGTCACGTACACACTGAACGCATCTGATGACAAGCACCTTGATATATATGATGGCCTTGCAAATCATCCAGCAGTCACTGTCCTCTACCACTGTTGCCGCAATAACAGAATCGCGCCATGCTTGGGGGTATTTTAAGATGCCGCGCGAGCAATGGGTCTTGGAGGGATGGTGAAGTTTCATATTTGGCGTGAGCGTCGTCCGGCTTGGCGTTGATGTGATAGTGCGTGTCGTCGATATTTTCTTTCTGCCTCAATCGCATTGTTTACTGACAGGGATCCAGTTCATTATCGGCCGGCGGCATCACATCCTTGGCGGCCATTTCGTGTTGATTTAGGCTTAATCTTCTTATCGACAATCTTGGGCACTCCTTTCGCGTCTATCTGATCCGGAGAATGGATCTTCAATCTTCAGCACGATCACGTTGCTCTCGAAGCAGACAACAACCAAACATACATACGCGCGATGGACGCTTCTCTTGACGCGACCGCGAGCATCGGACTCGAACGACGCAACCAGCGACGTTATCACAATATCGTCGCCTGCCTATGTGGCCAACTGAACAGAAACACCCTTCCTGCAAAACATTATTGGAACGACTTATTCGTCGGTAAAATGTAAACGCCTGGTTGTGAAGTTTGACTTTCGGCGCCCAGTATGTAGGATGATATACGTCGTATATGACAAGACATTGTGTGACGTTATCATACGAGGTATTCGGATCGACGAAATCGTAGAATTGTTAAGAGTCGGTGTGGTATAAAAATTTATGAAGGCCGCGTTGTTGTTTGTGGATTTTGTTCGTCGATTTGATTTGAATGAGGCTGTTTTCGACTCGCACGATTCTGAGTAATGTTACATTACATGTAATATTTGGAAGACTTAACCGTGGAAGTGACGATGTAGGTGTTTGTTGTGGACAATCGCAACTGCTCCTGGCTTGGCGCAAAATGACTTTGCACACGGCCCCCTTTCGACGCAATCTCTACACTCCGCATCCTGATACTACTCTTTAACACAATCAGCTCGCTATGATGATCAAGGGATATTTGGAAGTGGCTGGACTGCTTGCGATCATCATTTCTTGTATCCGTGTCAAGTAGACTATCTTGTATTGTGACAGATGATAGGGGTGCTGCTGTCTCAACACATGAAAACTATGGCCTGTCTGGGCAGGTATACTCATCACGCTCGGCTCACCACTCGTTAGCCCTTCCTCCTTTTTGCTTTTCCTATTTTGCATGTTGCTTCGGGATGTGAACGAGAGGCGTCAGCAGCGAGCAGCCCAACGAGCAGCCGCTCAAATGGAAGAAGGTGGCAGACTGCGATCGAATCAGATGTACATTGATGCTGCAAATGCCGCACTCGTGCGCCCTGCGGCACTGCAGCGGCAGAGCGCATTGCACCGCCAGAAGAGCCTTCACCTGCCATTGCGGAGCCTGAAGACGCCGGAACTCCAACCCCCAACCCGAAATCAATGTCATCAATGCGATTTCGCCTCCTGCCCATGTTGAGCGTTGACTAGGCGACGTGCATTGCAACTGTTCGATAGACAAGCCGAACCTGAAACGAACCTCCAGCCCCCAAACCCGAATTCAATACCATCCATGCGATTTCACCTCCGGCGGCCGCGCATGTTGAGGCGTTTTGAAATGTAAATTGAGCGGGACAGATTTTGAAAGTCGACCCAACTTGCGGGTCGTGCTGACTCATCATTCGGGTGGTTCTTTGTATAACTAGATTTGCCCCTGGGGGCCGCTTGAGACGGGCATCAGCTCTGAATAGAAGTTGTAGCTGAAGTCGATAAAGGATAGGGCAGAATTGTAACTGTGTAAGTAAATAGGCATAATATTACTGACAGACAAAACTGCCGGCGATGAATATGTGATACGAGCAAGTCGGTTCCTGTTGGATCAAGGTGAAGCCCGAGTCTACGGGCTTGAGGCTGGCGTACTCATTGGCATCGCTGGTGTCTCACGTTGTGTTTGTCGCGGTGCGGCTTCCGGGTTGGGCGGGTGTTTAGTTCACATGACAGTCTTGACGATGTAAGCATTTGACTCGGCGGCGGGAACATTGGGGCGACATGGTAGCGTGGGTGAAAATGAAAACTGATTCGAGCGCTTGTTATTGTTGGGTCAACACGTCGGCGTGGTCGGGGGTTTCGTGCAGGACGAGTCGGCGGAATGGGTGCCTGTACGTGACGGTTATTTAGTTCGCGGCGTGCGCGGTCTTGATGGTGCAGGGTATTTAACTTGTCGGGGGAGACGTCGACAGCCTGTCGACGTGGCGGCAAATTTAGAAGAGGATTCGAGCGCTTAGAATTGTTGCACACTCTTTGGCTTAGGACCCTTAAAGAATACAACTTGAAGCAATTCAGTCGTGCATGGAAAACTTACAGCTTTATGTCTTTTCAACATTCCAGAAATTAATAACGATCTCTCCGTCGCCGACGCTTTTGGGTTATGCCATGAAGCGAAGGACCTTATGAAGGCCTCACTCCTGCACCCTCAACTCCTGGAGCACCGTCGTTCCATTGTGTGTTGCTTCGTCGCATGCCCCCACCCATCTAGGTAGCAGTAGTTAATCCTGTTCCTTACCATCTTTCTGTATGCAATCAATCTACTACCTGTGTACACTAAGATGATATGGCAAACTTGTGGCGGGCTCTGCCGCGCACTGGCAGCCGGCGCTACCGTCGTCCACTTGGCGCCAGGTTCTCATGCCGCCACAGCCTTTATGCTAAAAGGTTATCCCAAAGACGCTGAGCTGTGCAGGGGCGCGCCACTGGTTGTTTCTGGCGGTCTTGACAGTTCACATTCCACGACGAAAAGCTGCATTACACAAGCGTGCTCTTCCATGCAACACGATTTCACTTGGGTGCTGCGGCACGAGTTTGATCGCGATATTGCATCTTTCTCGTTTGAATGCACTGCGTGTAAAGGAAGGCCACACGAGAGGGGCGGTTGGTTCATGGCGCAAAAGGCTGCTTCATCCGCGACCGCACAGAAGACACCGCGCCCTGCGCGTTGTAACGGTATGCAATATTCACAACCCTTGCCAGGTCGTTTCTCGGGTAATCATCCGGCATCGCCAGTTGATCAGAACCAGCGTGACGAGATACTTGTAAAATACATCAGTCTCACGAGCGGAACAGTTGGTCGGCAGATTCGAGTGGATTTTAAGACAAGACAACCGTGACGTGATTGATTGATTTCGCGTCTCCAGATTTCAAGCACCGCTACTCGACCCACAGCTTTTTTGCCACACAGCGGCCACGAGGCAATGGGCAGCTGTGCTGAAGGATCTGATTGACGCCCGCTTGTCCCCGTTATAATTCGCCCAATCGACCTGCAAGCTCTTTCGGCCCCTTTCCATCGCCTATTTGCTAAAATGTCCCAACTATCCAAGCAACATCTGGAATACATCGTTAATCACGTTTTTCTGCCACCCAAGCTTCCTGATGGTGCTGCAAGCAAAGATTTGGCTCTAGAGAATGATCAATTCCTCTGCCAGCTCGTTCTAGACGCAGCCATGGAGTTTTCGGGGGAGGACAGCGAACTGTTTTCTACTCCTTTTTCACAGAACCCTCTTCACTGGAGAGTCATCACAAGACTGCTTCGGAAGCTTGTCGAGCTTCAGCTCACGCCTTCTGACGCTGCAATCCGAGATAACCTCCTTACCATGGACAGTGAAGGTGCGCCTAACAGTTAAACAAATCAAGTCACTTTCGTACCCTGACTCCTGCGATTGGAAGATTCTTTCGTATTGCATGCACGCGCACAAAATGCTGCCATTATCATTAGATCTGTTGGCGAGGTTATGAGATTCGAGATGTTCGAAGTGTCTGCGCCTAACAATGTAAGCGGTCAATTTGCGGCACTTTGTCCTCGCGTTAAGTGATTTGCTTTAGAAAGTCAAGAATGGCGGGAAACTGGCATGCCTGTTCCCTGGTCCAGCGATCGGTCCGTACAAGTTTCACCGACCGCATCGCCTAATTTACGACATCACCTTTTTCGGCTCTATTGTAGATATTCCACTTTCAATGAAAGAAGACAGTGGTTTCATCTCTGAACTTGCTCGGTTTTTGAGCGAGATGGGCTCAGAAGCAATAGAGGATGCGCGGCCTAATTCTCGGGAACCTACGAATCCTCGTTATATCACGCAACTACTCGTCGGCATTCTCCGTGGAATCGGTCATCCCGCCGATATACAACGTGTAGGCAAACGCATTGCAGATGAGGTGCACGGGGAGAACACATACCCATGGCGACGCTCGCCTTTCTGGCTAGTGCTCCGAGTTGCTCTACAAACAACACTGCGTGGCTCCAGTCAGAGTGACCAGGAGTACAAATCGTTCATGACATACCTGCTGGCAAAAATACTGCAGCTTGCCGTAGACGCCAAGTTTCCAAGCGACTTGATACATGTCATGCATGCGAAGTTGAGCCGCCGTATGACCAAGCTTTACACCTCAACTGGCCCGATCAACCGCCGACTTCTCAAATTCCTTAACACAACCGGAGATTCAGCACACAACTTTCGCACTCATCAGTGGGAGAAAATCCAGAGATGCCAGGCGGTGCCAGGTGTATCGATTCCTGAAACACTTGATTTCGAATGCGACACTATCCTATCACTCACCCACAGCCGTCTACACATAGATCGCATCTTAGCTGGCGAATCCGGGGAAATAGCACCTCCGCAGTTCGATCCCAATGAAACTCCGCGATACTGTGGCGGCGGCATAACAGCCTTTAAAGAGGCAATCGAAGCCGACAAAGCACTTGCCCTGGCTGATTTCGAGGAGTTTGTCCAAACCTATCTAGAAAGTTGGGTGACCCGGCAAGATCAAGGCAGCAATGCATGTGCATCTCTTGCTGAGCACTTCTCGGTGTATTCCGCGGCTGCTCTGGACCTGTACAAGCACAACGTTGAGGACCGGTCGATTATGCTGCTGACATTGTTCGAGCTGTGGATGGCGATTGACCGGATTGCTACCAGTCAGCTCCCACTTCTCAAGGATTACCACCCCGAGGTGTCTCCCGCGTTGGTTGAAGCCCTTCTCCTCCGCACATTCAAATCGAGTCAACGAGGCACTTGTATTATGAAGTACTGTCGCATGCGAGCCGAAGGCGCAGCGCATGGTTCCATATTCTCCGACACGGTTTCAGAAAACTCTTTTGGTGTTCGTTATTTTCAAGCGTCACCACCTCTCCAACGTCTCGAATCGCAGATCGTAGAAGAAGCTCAATTGGAGCGCGAGGTTGCTGTGCAGCACTTTCTGTCAAAAAAGAAAGAATATGAGGAATTGGTTCTGAAGGCCGGTGAGCTGCCATTTTGACTGTCATTGCAACGACTAACATGCAAAATACCTGTTCAAGAGAGAGCCGAGCATGAATATAATTGGAGAGGCAATCACGATAAAAGCTGCGAGAAATGCTCCTGGAATTCTGAAGCAAGCTCCCTCAGAGTCCCCATTTACGAATGGCCACTCCCCAGTGAGCATCTGAAAGCTCATAACGTCATTTTCGAGCTGCAAGCCCCATCCGCTTTCTGCGCTTGGCGAGACATCACATATCGACTGCTGCATGACGTCTGTACTCCGTCAGATACATGGCCTGACGCAGTCAGCGCATGCGAACGACTTGACACGTACGACAGACTGTCTTCGCACAATGACTGGAAGCTCAGAAAGCGTCGCATTGGATTAGCTTCCGATTCACACGCCTGTCATGGTCGCAGTGTCCACCCGAAAATGAGTGACATCTGTCAGCCGAGCAACCTGGAGTTCCGCCTCTACGATCCATTGCACTGCCATTGGGCTGCGGATCTACAGCCCTCCTCCTGCGACGTTTCTCAGCACACGACCTTTCACCTCCCGAAGAATAGTCCTTATTGCTCTCTTCAATTTAGCGTCAATCGCACGATACACACTTCAAACGCCGTGCTCGCAAATCAATCCAAATGTGCGCAGGAGCTTGGGATCAACGAGTTCATCGCATTTGGCACCCTTCGCGCGGGTGGTCGTCTCCAGTGGCTGAATATCGCACGCGAGATAGCTGCAAAGAGCCTCAGTATGGAGCGATGGGAAGTGCAGGTTTTAATCATGCAATCAGCTTGGCAAATTGGACCTGTAAACACGAATTCCCGTCACGCGACACCGATGATTGATTGGCACGAGGAATTGGAGAACGATCGTTTTTGCCAATGCATGCTTGACGTTCTCGATGGTTTGCATCGAAGTGTACGAGCAAACTGGATGCAAATGAAGGCCGCCCATACGGCTACGCTGATCGCCTGTCGACTCTTAGCATTTGCTAAAGAATCAGAAATCTGCAAAGAGATTTTTGCGCTCTTGTACCGCCTCAGGAAAACCGCATATGACTGGATGCATGACCTGGGAGACAAGCTACGGCAATGCATCGATGAAGAATCCACCAGCGATCTTCAAGCTCGTCTTTGCGAAGCAGCAGCGAGCTGCCGAGCCACATACGATGTAGAGGACGCCCACATCGATGACGCGTTTCGCACATCAGAAGATGTCTCTATTTTCATTGAATGCGCTATCACACTTTGTGACAATGCGCCTTCGATGGAGTCGCTCAGTGCTCGCCCCGATATGAAACATCTTCTTGACCGTGATCGACGTCTTTCTCGTTCGCTTGAAACATATCTCGTTGACCGCATATCCGGAGACCCTTCCGTATTACAATCATCTCTTCGAACGGTCTGGACGAGCTGTCCCGCTGACGTCCGGTTCGAGCAAATGGAAACCCCCAACGATCGTTGGTTCGCGTCGCTCCCAAAACAATCTAATGAACTGCTCGTGCACCTCAATATCCTGGCAGGACAACTACTTGTGGATAGCAGGCCACTAAAGCGTCTGCCCAAAGAGATCACGTCGCACCCAATGTTTCTTCGTATCTTTGGACCTGTTGGTCTCTCCTCTATAGCTGATGTGTGTAAAACTGACGTTGCGTGTTAGGTGGTACTTGATGTAACTCCGGCAAGGAACCAGAGCATGCCGTATGCCACCAGAGATTGTTTCCACGGATATCGAGTAACGTTGAATTTTTATAAGCCGAGCTCTATACGGCGAGCTTAATGTGAATATAGGTCACTCTGGGTCTGGTCGAAAATGGTAAAGCTATCGCGGTCGAGGCCGAAGACGCCTCCAATGGCCGAGTTTTCAATTTGATACCACACAATGTTCTTCAAGATGACCTTCCCACCATGCTCGTCGATAGTTACGCCCATTGGGTGGAGCGTTCGACCGGCGACGTGGAACTACGGCCCCTCAAGTCTCCCTGGGATGCAACAGAGGTGCATTGGCACATGCGCCGAGGTCTGGATGGAAGCTACAGAATGGACAACCCGTCATGCGCGCTCTTAGACATCAATAGTCCAACAGTCAATATGATATTTTCGCATCTAGCTCCCATCGAAGCCTTGAAACATCTTATTGTAACCCTTTCACCTGACCGCAGGGTGTCTGTGGAGTTACCACGGTATCGTCTTCGATTCACTTTGCAAAGGAACACTCTTCTCTCCGAAAATCACCCGGGTTTTATCGTGGATAGCGTCGGCACAATAGGGACATTTTTTGGCCTTCAAAGCCGACTGGTTCTCGCGCCTTCCCATAACAAGCTGTATGCCCGACGTCGAGTTATCGTGCCTTGTGGTGAAATCCACATTATCCCTAGCGAGGATCACGTCGAAATCACTATCAATACAGATGATATCAAGACTGTTTCTTATCACGAATACGAGGTCGATGAAATCCTGGGCCATCTTGTTGACAACGGCGATCTGCTCGGCCGCTTCACCAAAATTTACATCCACGCGATCACAAGCTTCTGCCTTCCAGACCCATTATCTGGATTGACAGGGACTGAGATGGCGATAGAGGAGCTGCGCTCCTCTTCATGTCTATCATTTCAAAAGCTGCGGAACCCGGAATTCCGCATGTTATGCAAAATCCGCGCAGTAGCTCCTCGGCGCAAATGGTATGTACAGCATGCGCAGACAACAAAATGGCACCCACACCTTTCGTTCCTCTCTCAACACGACGACTTTGTGCATTATTCGTCCATCATCAGGCGAGACGCCGAACGCCTGCACTCTGGCATTCAGCCCCAACAACAATTCGATGACACTCCTGATGTCAGTTTGCAGGATCGTGCGGTATTCCGGCGTCGGTGGTGCTACGCTGCTAGTCTTCAGCGGTCTCCTTTGCTCGAGGACATTCCATATGGGTACGAACGCAACTACGACACGACTCGGATAGGCGATGTTGCCAGCTTGTCAAAAGTAATTCTCGACCCAGGGAACTACGTGAGTCCTGTAGGGAACCTGTGGGATATCCTCAAACAATGGTCGGTGCTGGGCGACGCGTACGAAGTAAACATGAAGTATTCCCACAAATGGTGCAACCCCAAGTGGGGTGATATATGGCTCCCACTCTGCCGCAAACTGCGGGGTGTGAAAACCTCTTCATTACTCTTTACATTCTCGACTGCGGCCTACACGTCCCCGCAACATCGTCAACTTGTACATACGCTTTTGGCGCTTGCTACGGATGAAAGCACCTGGGGGCACAACCTGCCTATGCGAGCTGATGCATCGAAGGTATCAGTGTACGATCTCTCGAAGGGCACGAAACCAGATCATGCAGTTCTGCAGGCGATATTGAAGGAAGCCGCTGATTTTGAAGAATCTCCATTCAATGACGTAACCCCAGTTGCAGGCGAGTCAGGACTCCGCAACAATCCGCGGAGACAGGCCGCAATCGCCGCCTTCACGGCGAAGCTGGAATCGCAGACTAAGGATGCTGCCCGTCAACTCGTCGACCAGTGGCCTTGCGAAGATCCACGCAACCCCAGAGTTTCCGATGACTCGAGCTGGCTATTCGATTTGGACGAAGCCATGCACTCGGTTCGGGAACATTTTTTGTCATGGTACCGGAACCACACTTTGTACCAGCATATCGTGGACGTTCAGCATGCATTACACACCATAAGCCGGCGGTCCGTCCGATTACCTACACTCGCATACCGTGACCCCCCGTCAAAACCGCAGGCTCTGCATCGAGGAGACCGCGATTGCTCCGCCGTGTCTCTCCTTTCACTTGTTGAACAAAGCATGCCTCCAAACCTTCCACCTGCACCCAGTCAGATTTCAAGCCAATTCGTGACATCCCCGATCATTCCCCACACTCGCGAAGACTCCGAGCTAAAGCGCCTCTTTGCTCCATTCCAGAATAGTAGTGATAGCATGCTTCGCCAAAAATATGGTGAACAGCTTGAGGCTAGTCGTCAAGCAATGGCTAGGCAGCTTGATTCTGTCCTTCTCGAAGTGCCAGCGGAGTCTGCATGCGCAGGTCACGTTACTGCCTGTGAAAACCATTTCAACGAGACTCTTTCTATCGTTTTAAATGCTCTTCAGCCAAACCAGCGTCACAAGCAGACCTTTGCTGCCGGATTATGGCCCCGTCTGACTTCGAGAACGATTCTGGCCCTTCTCTCGCACACAACGATAAGCCGTCTCTGCGAATCATGGCGGGATATTATCATGCAGCTTGCACACTCTCTGCTCGTTTTCCAACGTGCGCGACGAGTACATGTCCTTCAAGTTGCTGGCGATGAGCTTTCGCTGGGCCAAGAGTTGCAAAATCTCGTCCCAGAGAATGAGTGTAACCCTGATTGGCAACTAATTCAGGTATGGCCAGTTTCATGCCTGATGCATATCTTTCAGACACATTATCGCTCTCTCACAGATAGAGGGGGACTTTCTTATGCGCCCTGCGCAGAGGTCGGTAGCGGAAGCAATGATCAAACCGCAATCTGGTAGGAGCACGCTCCAACAACTCCAGATGGGAGAGGGAAAATCTTCCGTCATTGTACCGCTAGTCGCGGCGTATTTGTCGAATGGAGAAGCTCTTGTAAGGCTCATCGTGCCCAAAGCCCTGGTTTCTCAGATGTTTCGGATTCTGGCGCGTCGACTTTCAGGACTCGCACAACGGCGGATTTATTACATGCCCATTTCCCGAAGCATGAAAATCGACGGCGATCAACTACGTAACCTTCAAACGTTATGGCAGGAGTGTGTACAATGCCGTGGTGTCCTGATCGCTCAACCCGACCATATACTGTCTTTCAAGCTCATGGTTGCGGATCATAACATTCAACTTGCGAACGCTAGGCCCATTCCCCCAACATCCATCGCGCGCCCACTTTTGGATTTAGAAAGGTGGCTATGGCGTTATTCCAGAGACATTCTAGATGAAAGCGACGAGATACTGCGAGTCAGATACCAGGTTATATACACGGCGGGGTTTCAGGAGCCGATGTACGACCATCCGTATCGATGGCTAACCACCCAATGCGTGCTCTTCAGAGTGCGCATACATATTCCGATGATAACTGAACAGTTTCTGGACGACATCACAGTTGAAAAAGGCAATGACGGCCTTTTCCCACGCCTGCGGTCTATTGGGGCATCAGCTACGGGCGCTCTAGTCGATGCACTCGCGGAGGATGCTCTCAACGGCGAGCTTACCACTTGTCCTCGGCTCTCTCATCTCTCCCCGCGGCTTCGTAATGTGGCCAAATATTACATGACGACGCTTGATATCTCGCCACCGCTGTTGGACGATGTCCCTTCACTTTGCAGCTATTGTGGAGAAGATAGTTTTATGTGGAAAACAATCCTTCTTTTACGTGGGCTACTTGCTCACGGGGTATTGTCCTACGCACTCGGGGCACGCTGCTACCGCATTGATTATGGCCTGGCTCCGGAGCGATCGATATTGGCTGTCCCGTACCTGGCCAAGGACGTCCCTTCGCTTCGGGCAGAATTCGGGCATCCCGACGTTTGCATAATCCTCACGTGCTTAAGCTATCATTGTGGCGGGTTAACAGTGGAGCAAGTTACTCAGTGTTTTGAGATCCTGCTCAAACTAGACGATCGGAAGCAAGAATACCATGCATGGGTTAGGGGAAATCTCAACATTCCCGAAACTCTCCACGATCTGGATGGTGTAAATTTGAAAGATCCCGAGCAACGTACATCAATTATTGGCTGCTTATTTCGTTATAACCGCGCCGTCATCGATTTCTTTCTGTCGCACGTGGTGTTTCCAAAGTAAGCAGGATGCCTCGTCGTGTATGCATCAATCATTCACACATCGAACCCGGATGTTAGGGGGGCTAAGGAGTTCCCTCAGAAGATTGCTACATCTAGCTGGGACCTGGCTGAATTAAAGAATCACATTACGACGGGGTTCAGTGGTAAGCCAGAGACCGTGTATGAATACGGATTACTGATTCATCATCTTCCCTAAGGTACGAACGATAATCGTTTCCTCCTCCCAGCATCTATTGAACAGCAAGACCAGCCAAACCAGCTGGGTACAAATGCGCAAGTCATCAGCTTCCTTCTTCAACCTGAAAACAATAATTATATTGTATTACCGACGAAATCAGACATGTGGTTGCCTCTGATTGCGTGTGATCCTGATATCACAATTCTACTAGACGTAGGGGCACTCATGCTTAACCACTCAAATAGGGAGCTTGCCCAGCAGTGGTTGAACTGCCGACCAGAGGCCAAAGCAGTCGTTTTCTTTTTGGACGATGATATCAATGTCATGTCTCGTGATGGAACCGTGGAGCCGTTCGCATCATCATCTTACAGCGAGCGCCTCGACGAGTGTCTTGTCTATCTGGACGACGCACACACACGAGGCACGGATTTGAAGTTACCTCGTGATGCATGCGCAGCCGTCACGTTAGGCTCAAAGGTCACCAAGGATCGTCTTGTGCAAGGTTGGTAATGTTTTGCATTTGCCAGGCCGCGTCTGAACTCGGATTACTACAGGGTGCATGAGGATGAGGCGACTTGGAAAGGGGCAATCTGTGAAATTTTTCGCTCCGGTGGACATTGACAGGAAAATCAAGGCCGCGTGCAACCAGCTCGGCGGCGTTAGCCCCCTTCTCGGGGCAATCGATGTGCTACGTTGGGTCATTCTAGAAACATGTACCGATCTCGCACACAGTGTTCCGCACTGGATCGCACAGGGCCTCGATCATCAGAACCGCAAATGTGTTTGGGAAAGGTTTACCCGCTCCGAAGGCAACTTCTTGGAAGAATTGAAAAGATACTGGCTGCAGCCCGAAGCCCGATCGCTGGAGGAGATGTACGGTTCATCGACACGAGAGGCACCAAACCGCCCCGTCCGTTCACAACATCCCGACGCCGATTTTTCAATGATCGAGAGGTGTAATGATCTCGGTTTCACGCCGGAGTCTGTGCTGCATGCCCACCTTGACGAGGAGCAAGAGCGTGAAGTCGACATAGAATTGGAGCAGGAGCGGCAAGTAGAGCGACCTCCTACGGTGAAAGATGCTCAGCCCACTCTTCGGAAGGGTGTTCAGGATTTAGTTGAACATGGACGGATCCCGCCTGACTCAACTGCCTTTGTTTGCTTGTTCGACACTCTGAAGAGTGTGAACGAGGTGACTGCGACCTCTGCTGCAGTAGAGTCCTGGACGAGAAAATTGATTGCCACGAAGGACTTTGTCGACACTGTCTCCAATGATCTCTCCGCCCCAGTCTCGAATTATATCCGTCCAATCAACTGGATCCTCTCTTTCAATGAACATGCTCCGGACGGTGCTAGCGGTGCCCTCATCCTGCTCAGTCCCTTCGAGGCGAACAAGCTGCTCCCGAGTATCCGAGAGAGCAAGTTCGTTCACCTGCACATATACTCGCCTCGGGTGATGCAGAACTGTATCTCATTCGAGAACCTCGACTTCTACACCATACCCAGCCCATCATCTCGGATGGCCCCAGACCCATATATTACGATGCAGCTCAATCTCATGGCGGGCCAGCTTTACGTGCTCGACTTCACGATATATGCCAAGCTCCTCGACTTTCTTGGCCTCGTGAGCCGTACGTCTACGCCTGCCGAAGACATGCCAGCAGATATCACCGAGGACGGCTTTGTCCT
>Ga0307508_10003429_pt1 | contig 16034 bp, 20 predicted proteins | sample 9_EM_MG_FD_203089 | JGI IMG/M metagenome (GOLD analysis project Ga0307508, IMG submission 203089) | Populus trichocarpa ectomycorrhiza microbial communities from riparian zone in the Pacific Northwest, United States - 9_EM | ecosystem: Host-associated > Plants > Roots > Unclassified | place...
GCCCCCCCCCCCCCCCCCCCCCCCCCCCCCCCCCCCCCCCGCCCCCCCCCCGCCCCGGGCCCCGCCGCAGGCGAGTAGCCGGTCTATGATGTGGGTGAAGGAAGAGAAGCGGCAGAGAAGAGCGGAGCGCCCGCCGTTCGTTCTATTTGCGCGGGATAGGAGGCTGGGCGACGATGTTCGAAGGAGTTTCAGCCGCGGAGGTGTTGTATGTTGTCGTTGCGTATTTTTCAGTTTGCGGTTGATGTATGTGGTGTCAATAAGGATTGCACTCTACACTGTGTGGTGGAGAGGTGAACCACCACCTTGTTGCTGAGGGGTCCTGGCGTTTGGAGAGATGCCGCTTGAACAGGGGGCGGCGTCAAGTGGGAGCTGTTCTGGCAGCACTACACTCGCTCACGAGCAGGTAGTTATATTTCTAGAGAGTTGATGATGGTGCGTCGAGACGTCGTCTCGGAGTCTCGGAGTCACAGATGGGCGGTGTTCTTTTTTGGGGGGATTGTTGGAGCTGAGGAAACACGACCGAGAGCCCCCATGTGGCTTGTTGCTCAGCCCGGCCTCATATTTGTCAGCAGCATCAGGCTGAGCCATCCCTGTCACGTGGCGGTTGGGCGAGAGTCCGATCTTAGGCTTCGCAGTGGGAGAAGAAGACGGAGAGACAAAGAGGCGGACGCACGTGGTAGAGGAGGCTCTTCGCAAGCTAGCATCGGATTTTCTCCTCAAGATCCAGGCAGTCGACAGAACCTACCGTCGACTAGATGGATACACACTTTCCGCAGCCGAACCTTCCTCTATCTAGGCTCCGTGTCTATTTTCAGCATCTCTGCACACGATTCGCAGAGCGTCAGCCGTGGGTCGCGTTGCTAGCATCTTGCAGCTCGCCAGCCGACCGAAACTCCCACGCAACGGCGTAGCTGAGGAGAGAATCGCAAAGAAAGGCCGTCGTGATGAGGAACTGCCAATAGCTTCAAGAACCACACCCCTCGGCTAGCAAGTAGAACCCGGAGGATCGAGCAAGTCATACGTAACTAACGCCTGTGCTTTTGCCGTTTCGCCCCCGGCCGGAAAACGGACCGGCTGCGTGCCGTACAGAGCACTGCCTCCCTTGAGACCGGACCAGCTGCGGATGTGCACGGTACCGGCGCAACGGACAAATGGCAGCGTGCTCTCGAAGGCAAGGGTCTTGAGTAGGAAGGCCCAAATGAGCGTCACGAATACGACGGCTTCAGGGAGGCAGATGATAGGCTCGATCACCGGCCGAAGGCTCGCGCACCGAGGCCGAGGAAACGCTCGAGGCCCGAAGACGTCTTTGAGCGCCAAGAGTTGTTCTTGCCGCCGGCGCCAAGAGACGGTCATGGGCCGTCACTCATGCATCTGCGAAGCTCGGTGTGGTGTGTGCAAGATCGGCCCGCGGACTACATACTTACTCTGCTGGACGGTGGCCCCAGCCTTAACTACCGTCCTACACTCGAACTCGCCAGGGAAACAGTTAAATATACGGACCATAATATAGCAGCCACATCCAGCCATGGCAGCATCAACCATCAGCACTGAAACCGGATGGCAGTTCACCGCAGACCACTTGGGAGACTCCACAGTCTATCGCCTTGTAGTGTCTACCGTGGCCGCTATGAGAGAGAGTACTGGCCGGGCTTTCGCTAGGGCTTGCTCGCAACCTGTTCGCATTGCGCTGTCGCCCCTCAGTACTCCATTGCACATCTCATAATCTTCAACCCATCATCTCACAACCCAGGAGGGGGCCGCCGCAGTAACGACTACCCCCGAGCAAAAAGGTACAAGGGGACCTGCCCCGCGATTATTGCGGCTATTCGTGGACTGCGTGCTAATTCTGGGGTCTCGCCTTGCATGGCTGACGTTACTCTTCCATCGTCAATCGCACCACCGCCAAAGGGCCGCTGACTGCTATCACCACAACATACATACCGAGTTGATGGGGAGAGGTGAGGTGGGCTTCATGTGTCGTCACGGGCACTGTGAAATCAGTGCTCCCAAGCCAGTCATAGTGTTAGGCTCTTGGAGGGAGCAGAGGCGGCAGAGGGCCAGCGGGACGAACGCATGCCTGTCTGTCTATCCGTCCGTGAGGACTAAGGTGATCCAACCCGGTGAACCTTTAGATAGAGTAGCTCACCGAAGAGCAGCCAAGAAGGCTCAGAACGAGGCGTATCACGCATTGCTAAGAGCTTATGTCTTCACAACAGTCGAACTGCGGCCGTCTTCTAGAGACTTAGTAAAGAGCGACATGGAAATTCTTGTCTAACGGAAACTGCTTTTTGAGTGAAGTGGTGCGCATGGTGTCTGTGTATATATGATGTTCGAGTTTACCGTACAAGCCCCGATCTTTGATCCAGCTGCTTCTCGGTTCCATTGGCGCCGTGCGGCCGTTTCACTCGAGCGCGCCAGGCTTCGGCTACCCGGTTCCGATGTAGTTAGTTGCTAGAGGAATATCCGGTGAGGCAATGACTCCCTCGGTTTCCGCAAACCGTCGCGGATGAGGTACTACGAAAGTGAAGAGCCCATACACTCGTGCGGCATGCCAGAGTTGGCTCGATTGGCCGTCGTTTCAAGTGCTCCGCACATTTAGTCCAATGTATCTGCTCCTCAGCCTACCTCCGTTGACCGTATGTACATAGATATGAACTCGCGACACATATTGCTCCTTGGGGAAGGCGGCCACCCCGCCAAGCGATTGATTACACGGAGCCCTCTCCAACTAACGACGTCACACCACACCTCGCCGCCCGCCATCTGTAACACTGCACTCCGCAGGTTGAGCGTCTAACATCTGCCATCCACGACAACCACGACCTGCCCGGTGCACGCCGACAATGCCGCCCCGCGTCTGCCTCCCGACCATCCGCGTTTCGCCGCTGCGCCGGCACAACGCGACGACGACAGCGTCGATCCCGCGCAACCCGCCGGTGCACCCCCGCACCGGCGGCAATCCCCTGATCGACCGAGTCGCCAACCGTCCACTTCCCGGTCCGTCGCCCCTTGCCCTTTTGCGCACCCCCCCCCGCTAACGCTCCCTCTCTAGACGTCGCGCGCTCCCACCTCCTCCGTCTCAGCACGATCCCGCTCTTCCTCGCGGCCGTGGGCGGCGCCGCTTGGACCATCTTCAACTACCAGAAGCTCTCGTCGCCGGTCGTCGCGAGCACCCTGTACAGTCTGCGTGTCCACCCCACGGCCCGCAAGGAGCTCGGGGACGAAATCGCCTTCGCTGGTACGTTCCCCGTCATCTGGGGCGCGATTGACCAGATGCATGGCAAGATAGATATTCAGTATGCTGTTATGGGTACCAAGGGGGAGGGATCGGTGCGGTTCAGGGCTGCAAGGAAGGATAGAGTGGTAAGTGGTCTCGGGAAACCTGAATGTGCTGTGGGGGAAGATGCGACTAATGGTCGAATGCAGTTTCAAACGGCGGAGTGGTCTCTCACTATGAAGGATGGACGACAGGTTATCCTGCTTGACGATGCACCGGTAGTTCCCCGGTCTGGATAAGCGATGAGCCAGTCAAACGGTACGGTACGGGGGACGGTGTATAATAGACATAGATGGGAATGGGGGAATTGGAATTGGGGTCTTGTAAATTAATCTACAGCAAGAAACCAAAAAAAAAAAAAAAAAAGCGTTCTTTTCGTGCAAACCAAAAGTGAAGTAGAGTGTAGTGACAACTAGCAAAGAGAAACAACCAAGTACATATCACCTATCAATCGTCTCCTCAAACTTCAGCACGCCATCCTTTTTGAGTACTCCGTCAACACCCTTACTGAGCAGCGGCATGCTCCCGCCCTCGGACTCCTGCGCTACTAGGACAAGGCCGGATGCTTTGATGCTCTGTGCCAGCGCCGGCACCATGTCCTAGCACATTGTTAATCTAGTGTCGTACAATTAGGAGAGGTAGGGGAAGTACCAGTAGACGAGAAGGGCATATCAACCCCATGAGGTTATTCCCGATCGAGAATCGGACAGCATCCTTGACCGAGCAGCTACTACTTACGCCGTCGACAGAGGCTCCAAAGATATCTAGCGCACTCTTCACCGTATCGTTCGAAAACAGCACCGGATCTGTTCCACCACAAATGAGCCTCACGCCTTTCCTTCCTTCTCGGGGTGTACTTACAGTTTGGTTGTTTCCAATTCAGCGCAGTGCAGACATTCATATCGCTGCTGGAGAAGACAATGCTCCTCGTAAGATCGGGCGAGGTCTGTTTCAGCTTCCGTGCGTGATCAAAGACAGTGTTGAGTATGGTATCCACAAAGTGGTTCACATTCTGGCTCTGGCTCCCCGATGCTGGATGGATGACATTCAAGTCGATGTGAACACTGGGCGGCAGTCGGTCGAGTACTGCGGAGAGCGATAGGAATGACTTCGCCAGGAGGCTGTAGGCCTGTGCCAGCGTGTTGGCCGATGACAGCGCTGTCCAGATGGCCTCTGGGTCTCTGTGGGAGTCTGATTGCGCCTGGAACTGGGCGTACGAGATGTGCCGGATGGGAACGTCCAACCCGTTGACGGTCATAGATGTATGCGGGTACAGAACTGGAACTGAGTCCCCTGTCAACTGGACATGTAGTCGGATGTACTCTCCCGCTAGCGAGGAACCAGTGATCAGCGCGCTCGAGTGCTGGTCGGATTGACTGGTTGCTTTCCAGTACGTGGCAAAATGCGTGATCTCCAACGGCGCGCCTTGGAATGGTTTGATGATGCGGTATTCGAACGAGATGCGGCCGATGGCACGGAGCCTTGTGTCGAACAGTGGGAGAACACATTGGCCGGAGTTTTTGTTACGGAAGGTATCGGCCAGAGCGATAGTGCGTGCGAGGATTTTGGAACCGAAGGTGGGGTAGATGTCGAAATCGATCGCGAACGCATCCAACGTGTCGATCTGGAATGAGATGAACTGCGAGTCCTCGTTGAGCGGAAGCAAGAGATTGCGAGGGATTAGATCCGATGATTTGGACGATATTGTGAGTCGCGCCGCTGGGTACTTGCTATCCTGTTCGAAGTGCACCGCTTCCGCACCCATCTCCTCGAAGGAAAGCTGCACCAGCGTCTTGTTCTCCAGGAAGTTGTGACCATACCGACGCAGCGGCAGGATCGGTGGCGGTAATGACAAGTCTGGGATTCCATCCGGATCGAGGGCCATCAATCCCGATGGCGTGGAAGCTACGGAGAGCGGCGACGGTCCGGACAGTGTCGCCGGACCAACTACACCCACTACGCCCAAGCCACGTCCTGCACTTGAGAGCACCTGCATGCAATCCAGATGTCCTTCCCACGCGGCGTAATACATGGCGGATAGCCCTTTCTCATCCAACACATCCGGATGCGCGCCACAGTCCAGCAACGTTTTCAGACAATCTAGGTGGCCTTCACTGGCGGCGTGGAAGATGGGAGTCCATTGGAATAGTTTGTCGTGCTCGTTGAGGTTCCCACCGTACTTCTGCAGCATCAAGAGAAGCTGTACCGAACGGCCAGAGCGGGCGATCAGATGTTGGGGGAACAGTCCCTCCGCATCAGGCAAGAGTGATGCGCCGTTCTCAAGGAGGATACTCGTTATCCCTTCGAACCCGTACTGGCAGGCGAGATTCAACGGAATAAAGTCCTGTTCATGCCGAGGGTCTATCCGCGCGTTCGATAAGATCAGCTGGCGGACGCATTCCTCCTGGTTGTGCGAGATGGCATTTATGAGTGAGGTGAAGTTGTCGTGATCCATCACATCGATCGTTGACAGCTTGACCGAGAGCAGGAGCTGGATCATTTCGACTCTTCCGTGCATCGCCGCATAATGGAGCGGAATCCTGCCGTAGACATCCGGCCGTCCCACATCCACGCCATTGTCCACGCCGACCTTGAGCACACACATCTTCCCCGCGATGGCGCCCTCGTGGAGGCAATTCCTCTCGTTGATCTCGTCCTCAGCATGAAAATTGATGAACCCGGATTCGATCAGCACATTCAGACTCGTCTCCGAGGCGTCCCCGATCGACGCCAGGAAGATAGCCGTGACCTTCTCGCACGCCTTATCTGACGGCTCCGTCTGCTGCAACCTGCTGAGCCACTCCTTAAGCACCGCCAGGTTCTCCGAGAGAATCGCACCTCGGATCTCATCATCGGCAGCACTCTCCTCCTCCTGCGGCTCGCGGCGATTGCTCTCCGTGATCTTCTGCGTAAACTCAACGTTGGTGCCCTCCGCCCACGCCTCAAGCTCCAAAAGACTAGTCGTTGCTTGATCCGACAGCTCCGAGATCACCTCGCGGTTGAAACACGGCTGGACCTCCACTGCACGGGAGATGTATAGCTCCTTCGTTCTCGACTACACCCCCGTCGTGAGCGCGCGTTCCCCCATCCCCAGCCAGCCAGTCCACCCATATATGCATGCGTACCTTCGAAGATTTATCCCACTACTCTTCCCGTCAGTCAGGTAACTATAACCACCACCACCACCACTACCAGCACACCACACCTTTTTCAGAATCTTTGAGAATGCCGTAGCATTGATCTCAACGAACTGCTGGAGCTTGCTCAGGTCATGTTCGAACTGCTGGAAACCCTCCCGCAGCGTGATATACGTCGTCGAGACCTTGGAACTAGTTGTGATCTTCGAGTTGTTCCCATCGCGGGCCTGGATCAGCTTCTTCTTGTCGACGAGAGTTTTGAGTCGGAGTTTTAACTGCCTTCCATTAGCCAGTCTACACCCATCCACATGACCGCCACCAGCCCGCCATGCACGACGTACCTCCGCCTCCTTCTGCAGGTAGAAGGCATTGACTTTCTCCAGCTCTCTCTCCTAAGTATCCGGATATCACATCAGCCTTCCCTTCCGCTACCCGGTAGCGAAGGAGGGGACCCAACCAATCTGAAGAAGAAAGTAGCCTTGTTCGTCGCCCCCCCGGCCGCACCGTTCGTCCCAAGGGACTTGATCAGCTTCTTGAGGCCCTTGTAGTTGACGAAGCTGGCGGCATAGTCGGGTACATCCAATTGGCGCTTTGCGATTGTTTTTCCGAACTTCCTGCGATTAACCCCGTCCGTGTGAGTCTGGGAGGCGGAGGAGGAGGAGGAGGAGGAAGAAGAGGAGGACGTTGAAGAGGAGCGTTTTTTTTTGAATGTGGGTCTGCTATGCGTGCGGAGGGACAGCGAAACGTACATCTGTGGTGGTGAGGATCACTGGGGAAGACCGTTGCCGCGTTGATGAGAAGGAGGAAAGCCCCGGCGGACGGGTCGGAGATGTGGCTTTTGTGCGGAGGGATTGTGGTGCGATGGCAAGGGAATAAATGACGGCGGCCGAGAACTTCTCGATATCTCGGGGTGCGGACGGTCTCGTTTGCTCCTTGTTTTCCTTGTGCGCTCGCTCGCTCTCCCTCTCTGTCCGTTGGTGGTGGTATACGTAGGCAATGGGTGGGGCAGCTGCGGGGTCCGATGGATACAATTGTTCATCCACCCTACTAGTTTCCGCTGGTGCTCGGTCAATCAATCTAGAGATATCCAGGGCGGCGGGAATGATGAGGTGGTGGCGGTAGATACTCTACTGTACACCGTTCATGCAATAACCAATCATGGCCGCACGTGTGAGGTAGGTAGGGAATGGGAGGTAGGGGTCGTGCCGAGTGGGTGGTGGAAGCAAGACGCACGCACGCAACCAGCTCAGAAGGTTTTTTGTGAGCGCCAAACGATCTGCTTGTGCTCGGCAGATAAGCGACAAGGCTATGGGCGGGTTTGGACCATGGAGTGTCACTCGAGGTTTCGATTCGTCACACTTGGATTGAGGCCATCATGAAATGGGTACTGCCGAGGACTTCATTCGTCTCTGCTCTGCTCTGCTCTGCTCTGCTCTTCCTTTTTTTCTTCTTTTTTTTTCTCTTTTTCGGGGGTTCCATATGCCATTACGCGGGTAAATACAACTCCAACCCACACCTCCATCTCCCCCTCTCTCCATAGCCATAGCCATAGCGCACCCCACAGGATATTCAATCCACAAACCACCGCCCCAGACGTGACAACAAATAAATCCCAAGATGTCAACTCGACAATTATCGAGACTTGGAGCTAGGGAAGGAAACTGAAACCCACCACCACACGCGCGCGATTGCCGAGCCAGACAGTGACAAAAGAAAAGAAAAGCCATGGAAGGAGGTTTCAAAACAAAACACACAAAAGGGAATTTTTGACTACGACTGGGTAATGAAGGTACCGTGTTGAGAACTCGACGGAGGAAAAAAAAAACAACCGAAAAATGAAACAAATGATGGGAAAGAACAACTGATAACAAAACCCGAAAAGAAAAAAAAGAAGAAAAAGAAGAAAAGAAAAAGAAGAAAAGAAAAAGAAGAAAAGAAGAAAAGAAGAAAACGAAGAACACCTGATATCATACCCACCCCAATCCGCCTACGCCCGTCTCCCAAGCCTACCCCTTGTCCGTCCCGTCCGTCCGTAGAGTCTTCCATATGCACCTCATGCAATTCCTCTCGCTCCCGCTCCTGCTGACTTCGCTTTTAAGGACCGAACTAGAAATTCTGGGCGATGCCGCTGTTTCCCTGCTGCGGGAAGTGTGTGTTGGTGGGAGTCTCTATCTGCGTGTTCCGTCTAGCCTGTACTTCCCTGATGACTGGGGGATATTGCACGTAGTCCTGGCCGTTATCAAACCGCGCGGAATAATTGTGCGCATCCTCGTACCCTCCATCGGCACCGTAGTAGTGCGGGTCGTACGGCGCTTGTGGCATTCCGACGTCGGATTGGTCGGAAGTGGATTGCACCGAGTAATTGGAAGAGGCGTTTGAGATTCCACGGCGGATACCTGGGTTGTTCGACGTCTGCGGCCCGGTCATCGCTGCGACCACGCTCGAGTCCGCTGTTTCGGGGCGATAACCGGGCGGTGTGGTGATCAGGGGTGCGTTCGACATTCCGCCGTCGCTAGGCGCCGTGCCTCCGGGATATGTTGAAGTAGTGGGCGATGTTGCGAATCCGTAGTTGTCCTGGTGGTGCACATTCTCGGGGAACACGGGCGACAGCGGCTGACCGGTTCCAACGCTCGACGGCATCGAACCCATATTCAAAGCTTTCCTGGTCGATCCCCACCCACGGTATCCGACCGTGTTCTCCGCCATCTCGTAGGGCAATTCGTCGCCATTGCTGCTGGTACCACCCACTGCCGCAACCGGAGCAGAGTTAGGATTGTATCCGTAATCCTCGACTTCCTTCCTCCGCATCTCCGAGTTCTCCTTATCCCTCCGGCGCTTCTTCCACAGGAACAGCAGGACGATTGCGATCAGCGCGACACCGATGATCGGCACCACGACAGCAACCACGATTTTAGTCGTCCCAGTCAACCCACCACTGCTGGTATTGGGCGCGCTGGACGCATCGGCACCCAGCAAACTGTTCGAGGCCGACGCGGACGCCGTAACTCCCGATGGCGTGCCCGTGTTGGCTGTTGGGGTCGCAATCGAAGTCGATGTCAGAATGATTGTCGACCCATCGTTCGAGGTGGTAACCACGACCGTTTCCAGACGCGGCGGAGCCGTCGTGGGCCTGGAGGTAACAGTGGCTGGTGGTGCGGTAGTGGGAGTCGCTGCGGGCGGAGTTGTAGCAGGGGTTTCCACGGGCGGGCTCGTAGGGGGGGTTTCCGCGGGCGGGGTGGTAGCGGGCGGGGGCGTAGTAGGGGTCGGAGATGGGGCTGTAGTAGGTTCCGCCGGGGGCGCACTGGTTGCCGGAACCGCAGTCGTTGGGACAACGGGAGATGAAGCAGAAGTGACCGGATTGGTGGGAACTGGCAAACGGATTTCATTCAGTACGGCTCATTTCTATGGGCGGGTTTGCAGGCGGCCGATCAAACTGGGGGCGGTGGGAGGAAGTCATTTGCGTAGAGTACGTAAGTTACTTACTGGAGAGATCAGGTACGGAGGACATTGTTGCTGCGTAACATGCGCTCGGATCGAGCGATCGAGCGAGCGGTCAAGAAGATAGAAACGGGGCGGGAATGGGGGGGGAAGGAAGCAGTTCTGAAAGAGCGTGAGGAGCAAGAAACTGCTCTGGTGAACGGGGGACCCGGCGCGAAGCTGCGCGCGTCTTCTGGGATGTGTTGAATTTGCCTGGTATAGGGGCCCAAGGAGATTGATTATCTGGGTGTTGGGGGGTGTAGGGGCATTTAACGAGCGAGCGGCGGATGGGTTGTTGGATGAGGGTACGGGGTTGTGCACTGCTGGGGTGGGAGGGGGGGTGTCTGGCGGGAGCTGCGTAGGGGGGCGGCGGAGGCAAAGTGGTGGCCGCGGTCAGCGTGAGAAAGGACGATGTTCGGTATATATGCAGAACGTGAGGAGTGCAGTGGATTTGGGTCGAGGCAGAGAAGGAGGATCGAACGAGGCAGTTCAGGCCCAGGCGATGAAACTCCAGGCTGCAGCAGGTGGACACAGGGCGCCCTGGAGCATTCTATCTATGTATGTATCTGTGTGCTCCACACTCGAAGATCATGACGGCCTGCCGTTGCTCCGCTTTGCTTGTTTCCGGAGACTGGCCGCCAGCACGTCGCGTGGTGCTGCTCGAACTGTCGTTTATGTGCCCCCTCCGGTGTGCTGTGTCTTGTTCGTGTCGAAGTGGGCGGCAGACGCCTCCGGGCGGGAGTGCGGCTTCACCCGGCCCACGCACTCTGGTCCTCGCCTGCTGCCATTTGCCCAGCCTGCCTGCCTACAGCCCGCTCGCACTGCCGATCGGAGGCGAGAAACCAAAGTCCGCTCGGAAAAAGAACGAATGGGCAGGATATGGGAAGCAGCACCATGCCCGCCGAGCGCAGCTCTATCTATACGTGCTGCCTTGGGGGCAGCACAGGCCGGGCCACGGGACATGTATCTCCCGGGCGAAAGCAGCGAGGGCGAGAGCGAGAGCGAGAGGAGAAGGAAGCAGAGCAGCAGCTGCCCCTTCTGAGATTCCCATGCAGTTTGCCATCCCACAGCCGTCGCTCGCCGCCCACCCCGCTCCACCCTCCTCACCCAACCGATCTCCACCCTGCCACCAATTCGACTCCGCTCCCGATGTCGCTCGCGAGCCACGACGACTGCGAGCATCCCGACGCTGTCTCTCAGCGCCCAGCCCAAAGCAACCCCGTTCCATCCGGTGGGGACGGGACGCAGCGCACGCCGCACTTGTTGCGTTCGGCCGGCCACGGCCCCCACGCCCGCTCACGAGAGATTACGCACGCTGGCAGCCGTCGTCACGTGCCGTCACTCGACATTCTATTTGTGGCAGGCAGGGACTCTGCTCTGTTTCCGGCGTTTCACAGGCGTCACGACGACTGCCCAGAGTGGTAGAGCACAACCCTGGGACCCAATCCGGTTTGGCTCGGCCAAGGGCTGGCGAAGAAGAAACTTTGCTCGTTCGGGCCCCTTGGCATTGGCGGCGACTTCCCCAGTCCCGTTCTCTCGCCCACATTTTCCTGCGTGCTTTTCCCCCCCCCCTTCTGACTGCCCCCCCAGTGTAGATGGAGTACAGTTGTATCTAGGCTCCGGGAACCACTCGAAGCGACCGTCAGAGTGCAAGAGTCGCTTCGATAGTGCATAAACGGACCGTTCGGACGAAGCGGCTGTGCGACCGGCTGGCGCCCGAGGACGAGCAAGTCCTTTTCTGCAGATGATGTCGTCGATGTACCATCTGGCAGTTCGAAGCCTTCGGGTCGTGCAGAACTGGACGTGACAAGGCGACTTTGGGCTACCTTATGCGACGGCTATTACGTCTAGGCAACTGACCCCCAATGCGAGATTTACCGACTCGAATCGTCGCGGTCGTCGACTGACATGGCGGTCCTGCCGGATTGCGGAGTTCCTACATATCGACAGCACGCTGGGAGACCGGATCCATTCGATTCTTCAGCCTCACAGCTAGATACCTGCATTGCAACCATGTTTCTCCCCCCCCCCGGACGGCCAATTAGATGCACGCCCACGACAGGATCAACAGGCACGCCACAAAAGCAAACAAATAGGAGTAAAAATGAACCTACAACCGCAGATCGACCGACGAGCTCAACCCAACTGACAGAGAAGAAACAATACATACATACAAGCCGCAAGGAAGAGAAAAAGCAAAAGGAAGGGGGTCAGACACGCACCGCGCCGGAGCAAGTACCCAGCAGCAAAAAAATGCCGCTATATATATGCCATTGCTCCCAGAGGGAATCCGAGAACAACATGTACCTACCGATTGACTCGATGTTTCCGAACACTGCAGTCGTTTGGTATCGACCGTATGTAGACACTTTCTTGCCATGATTATCTATGTTCGAAAACCCCTCGAGCACCATGACGGCGGGTGTCGGTCTAGGGTCCACGGAAACGGTCGTCCCCGATCCCGAGAAAACAATCGGCCCAAACCGAACCGTCGAGCTGTGCGTCCACCGCAGCGCTCCATCACCGAAGTCTGTGCCAATGCCCAGTGGGGCTCATTCTCCGATGCCGGATTGCCAGTCCAAGGGTGGATCGAAAAGCCCGCCTCCGATGCGGACATCGATAATGGCGGGCAGTCGCCGTGTAGGAGCGGCTGGATCCATCACCGCCCCCACCTCCTACTGCTGCTAGCCATCGCTATAGGTTGATTGCATACTATACATATGTACATAGAGTACAATAGTGCTCTCCTTACTAGATAACGTAGTAGCGCAGGAAGTGAATCAGTCCTCGAGGTGTGATTAATTGCTAGGCGTTTTTCGCGCCCCCCCCCCCCCCCCCCCCCCTATGTTGAAGCCATACTCAGTACACGTTCCAGCGCCCTCTCCTCAACAACTGCAACACAAACACTCCGAGCCCGTTTCCTATATCTAGCTTCCAATTGTTTGTCTATTGTCCAATATGCCTGTTGCCAGCAAAATTGCGCCGGCTGGCAGCAATGGCCACTGTGTGTTAGTACCAGACAACAGTAGCCTCCAACGGCCATCACTTTTTACTACAACAATCGTGATGCTCCTGTTCCCCGATTCTACCCGTGCAAGAAATGCAAGGGAAAGAAAGTTATGACCTATGGCTACTCTATTCGGCGCGTAGCGAAGATGCATGACATTGCTTTCTCACTACTGCAAAGAGCGATTGCTGCAAGTGGAGAAATCAAGACTCGATCCGAAGCTCACGAAAACGATATGACCCTGACAATCGCCGAAGAGGAAGCTCTAGAGGAATGGTATCTACATATGCATCATTGGGGCTATCCGACACGGCTTGACCTGCTACGAAGTATCGTTGAAGACCGAGAACGGCGGAATGTTGAATGCGCCAGCGATTTCTTTTACCGGATGCTTGATCCACTGACGGCGGTTATAAGACGGAAATCTGCTCGGTCCGAATCTCGATCTCATTGGAAAGAACTGGTACAAACGGTTTTTATCACGACATCCAGTGCTACCGGCAATGTACAGTCGGTCCCTTGACAATAGCCGCACATTGAACAACGATCCCAAAGTTATCCGCGAGTACTTCCGAGTATTGAAGCAAGCGATTCAGGAGTTCAAGATTAAGCCGCATAACATCTATAATATGGATGAGAAAGGATTCCTTCTTGGTTTGATTCAGCGTTCTGTTAGAGTTCTTGTCAAAGCAACAGAGAAGACAGCATTCCTTCGGCAACCAGGACAGCGAGAAACGATTACCGTCATGGTATCACTGGAGCTTTTTATGCAACTCTTCCAAGAAGCACGTAAGGAGGTGTTCACAAATCGATTGTGCCGAAGTGCTTTCCGTTCAACTGGCATTCACCCGCTTAACCCCGACGCTGTTCTTAAAAATATCCCCGAGCTCAAGACCACTGAGAACCGCATCGGCACACCTCCCGCACCCGACGGATCGACTCCCATGACGCCATCAAAGCGAACGACTCCGGAAGTACTCCTTCCTTCAACTCCTCATAATGCAATTGGAGTGAAAGAGCATGCTGCAGTTGTCTTGCAAGAATTCGACTCCTTGGCTTGTCAGGGAGTGGATATTGAGTCTGGTGTTCGAGAACGAGTACAACAGCTAGCAAAGTCTGCGCATATGTCGATGGCACGAGAAGCAATACAAATCGAAACCAACCGGCAATTGCGACGGCTGAATCGGACAAAGGGAAAACCCGATAACTCAAGTACACGACATGCAGGTAGCCGTACACAGTTGACCGATAAAAGATGTCGAGTCCTTACAATCGAGGAAGCCAGACTGCGGAAGAGACGGGTGGAGGAAAAAAATAGAGGTGGAGGTCTTGAAGCAACAGCGTTTGGAAGGGAAGCGGCAAGAAAAAGCCTTCGAGCAAGCGATGATTGAGTCTCCTATCCCTTTGTCCGGCAAAATGGCGGAAAGTGTGTATGGTGCATTAGCGCCTCGCTTAGTGACTAATACAGTCGAGTGATATCAAAATTATGCAGATCCCTCCGCGCCCCCACTATGCCACTTATCCCAACATTCTCCTCCCTCAGGCGCACAAAGCGCTGCGGCAGGTTGGCATCCAGTACACTCATATTTCGCCAGCTTTGGAGCTTGCCGGCCACACTTAGTCTTTTTAAACTCAAATCTACATACGATGCATCTACGCTTCTTCACCATTGCAACCAGTGGATGTCTCCTATCAGCGTTGCTCCTAGCTGCATCTAACGATATCGGTTTGCTTGGCATACGAACGGTGTGAGCGCTACGTCCCTTAAAGCGTACCATCATCTCATCCGTCGCCACGTGTGTGCTAGGTAGGTATAGCTCTCGAGAGCGCCGACGGAGGTGGGATGAGAGCGGCTCAAGCTTATCCGTCCACTTCGGTTTCCCTGCGTTCGGGGGTGGTGGCATGGAGATATGGAGGTATCGCTTGATCTGTTCGTATCTTCTGAGTGGCAGTGAACACTTTGGCATATTGACGAACGCTCGGGACCAATAGTCAGCACGTTGCGGTGCTTTGGTAACACCCATAAAGATGGTTGCACCAAGGAAACGCTTCAGCTCAGAAACAGTCAATGGCCTCCATTCTCGTTGAAGGTCTCGAAGCTCAGGAGGTATCCCATTTTGTTTCGACTTCGCATAGAGATTGGTAGCTGTGACAATCTCCTCGAGAATCTCGTCGCCCCAGTAGAGCGAGAAGATAGGTAATGGTGATAGCGTTGTCCCTTCAGGAATTCGTGGTTCACCAGTATGCTCTGGTTTCCGGTGCGAAATCGGCGTAAACGTCTCAGCAGGAGCTGTTGCACCTGATTCCTTGGGCTTCTTACGACGGTTTGCAGAGGCTTCGGCGAGTGGCTTCCGGGCGCGTTTAGCAGACATAATGGTTATCTTGCAAGTCGACAAACCAGACAACGACTTATGTAAGAGTTGAGGTTGTATTGCCGAGAAACGCTATACTACTTCGGGTCTGGTGCGAGGCGCTAATGCACCATACACACTTTCCGCCATTTTGCCGGACAAAGGGATAGGTGGGATCTTTGAAGCACAACCAGCCGCAGAGCCCGGAGAATCCATTATTTTCAAAACAATGAACTCGCTCTCTGGCGCATCTGTGGTGGAAGTTCTCAAGCCTGAATTTTTTGTTGTTGCACCTGGTACGAGAACGGAGGATTATCAACATCCACCACCCCGGCTGAAGAAGGACAAGGTGAAGAGGGGCTATGCACACAATGGAAAGGCAGAGAATTTGGGTATTTGGACAACTGTCATGAGTAAAACCAAGGACGAATGGGCATTTATTCATATTTCATGTTCCACCGGAGGAGGATTCAGATACTCTTTCGTCTACACTTGCTCGTTGATGGGTTGTAGCTATGGTGGTTGTTGTGATGCCGACGGCAATGGCATGGAGCTGCCTGAAGTAGCTAGCCTTGAATCACACCTCGAGGACTGATTCACTTCCAGGTTTGATTCACTTCCTGCGCTACTACGTTATGCGCATGCAACTCCCGCACCGTCGTTTGACAGCGCAAGGGCTCACGTGGACCTCCCCTTGGCTTCCGCTAATAATGGGACCTTGTCTTCCAAATCGGAGACCCGGCTCAGGGGGGGGGGGGGGGGGCCCATGAAGGTGTTTGTAATGT
>Ga0307508_10003430_pt1 | contig 16033 bp, 14 predicted proteins | sample 9_EM_MG_FD_203089 | JGI IMG/M metagenome (GOLD analysis project Ga0307508, IMG submission 203089) | Populus trichocarpa ectomycorrhiza microbial communities from riparian zone in the Pacific Northwest, United States - 9_EM | ecosystem: Host-associated > Plants > Roots > Unclassified | place...
CGGCAGGAAGAACGCGGTCTGGTACACCCGGCTGAAGCGGATGTTCTTGTCCAGCTGGACGGCGAGGAACAGGCCCAGCGGGGTCGGGATGCAGATGAGCACCACGAACCAGATGACGTTGTGCTCGACCGCGGGCCAGAACTGCGGGTTGTTGGTGAACAGTTCCTTGAAGTTCTCGAGTCCGACCCACTGGATGGTGTCGAAGCCGATGCCGTTCCAGGTGGTGAAGGCGAGGAGGATCGACGCGAGCGCCGTGACCCAGACCAGGGCCACGTGCAGGATCGTCGGCAGGCCGGCCATAAAGCCGAGCGTGAGCCGGTCGCGGCGGGTGAGCAGGCGCTTGTGCCCGCGCGGGACCCGCTTGGCGACCGGGGCAGCGCCCGAAGGCGGCTCGGGGGCCGCCTCCGGGGACTTCGTGGGGGTGTCGGTAGTCATCTGGATCAGTTGGACGCGAAGATCGTCTTCTTCTGGCGTTCGACGGACGAGAGAATGCTGTCGACGCTCTTGGGGTCACGGACGAACTTCTGCAACGCGGGCTGCATGACCGTCGACGTGAAGTCGGGGCGGCTGTCGCGGTCCATGAACTGGGTGAGGCTCTTGGCGCCGGAGATCATCTCGTACGCCTTCTTCTGGATGGCGGTGTACGAGGCGGTGGAGGCCTTGGTGGAGGCGGCGACCACGCTCGGGTCCGACTTGAGGTAGATCTCCTCGGCGGCCGGGGTGCCCAGGTACTCCAGGAGCTTGACCGCGCCGGCCTTGTTCTTCGGGCTCTTGGAGAGCATGAAGCCGTCGGTGGGCGCCTCGACGGTGTCCTGGCCGTAGGCCGGGTCGATCTCCGGGAAGGCGAAGAAGTCGAGGTCCGCGAGGGCGGCCTTGTCGGTGAACTGCTGGGCCACGAAGGTGCCCAGCAGGTACATGCCGGCCTTCTTCGAGGCGAGGGTCTGCGCGGCGTCCTGCCAGGTGCGGCCGACGGCGCCGTCCTGGTGGTAGGGGAGGATCTCGGACCACAGGTCGAAGACCTTGCGGACCTTGGCGTCGGTCCAGGAGGCCTTGCCGGCCATCAGCTCGACGTGGAAGTCGTAGCCGTTCTGGCGGAAGTTGATCTGGTCGAAGGTGCCGAGCGCGGGCCAGGCGTCCTTGTCGCCGAAGGCGATCGGGACCAGCTTGTCCTTCTCCATCTGCTTACAGAGGGCCACGAGCTCGTCCCAGGTGGTGGGGACCTCGTAGCCGTACTGCTTGAAGACGCTCTTGCGGTAGAAGAGCGCCCAGGGGTACGTGTACAGCGGCACGAAGTAGTACTTGCCGTCCGCGCCCTTGCTGAGCTTCTTCATCGCGTCGGGGAAGTTGCCCCCGATGGTCTGCCACACGTCGTCGATCGGGGTGGCGAGGCCCTTGGCCGCGAAGAACTGCATGCGGTAGCCCGCGAACCAGGTGAACACGTCGTCCGGCGTGCCCTGGAGGTAGGCGTTGATCTGCTCCTGGAAGGTGTTGGAGTCCTTGGTGTTCACGTCGACCGTGATCCCGGAGTCCTTCTTGAAGGCCGTGTAGATGTCGGCGAAGGCCTTCTTCGGGACCGGGTCGGACGCCTTGGAGCCCAGGGTGACCGTCTTCGGGTCGGCGGACGTGCCGCTGCCGCCGCAGGCGCTCAGCAGGGGGACGCCGGCACCGAGCAGGGCGGCGCCGCCCACGCCCTTGAGCACGCCACGGCGGCTGGGAGCGGGGAGAGAGGAGAAGGGGTCACGCATGAACGGCTCCTGAGGGGCAGGGTTCGGTCTGGAGGGTTCGAAAGCCGGTCGTAATCAACCAGAAATCAACTTGACCGAACACGCGGTGGCGTAATGACAGCCTTATGTCACGTCATGCGTCAAGGGCTACCGGGCCCATTTGTCGAAACGTGACCGACATCCCTGCCCCCACGTCACACAGGAGGTTCTCTGGGAACGTTCTCAGTTATATGTGCCGAACGCCTTCGAGAAGGCCGCGTCGTCCTGGACGATCGAGCTGCACGTGGCGTCCGCGGAATTCTTCGCACCACCCGGGCACTGCTTGTCCCGGGTCGCCGACCACATCGACAGCCGGCCGAGCCCCTTGGCCTTGGCGAATGCCACCAGCTGGGTCGCGTCCTCGACCTTGAAGATCTCCGAGGCCACGTCGTTGACGCCGATCATCGGGGTGACGGCGACCGCCTTCCAGGCCGCGCTGTCGGACAGCCCCAGCACGCTCTTGACCTGCGCCTGGGTGGCGGTGGCGGCCTGCTCGGCGTAGCTGCCCATGTCTCCGCTGTACGAGGCCCCGTAGTCCATCGCCATGATGTTGACGGTGTCGATCGCCACGCCGTTCTGCTGCGCGTCGGTCAGCAGGTTCACGCCGTCCTGGGTCAGGCCCTCGGGCATCACCGGGAGGGTGTAGGAGACGTCCAGGTCCGGGTGCTGGGCCCGGAGCTTCGCGATCGCCTGCGCCCGCCGGGTGTTCGCGGCCGTGTTCGGCAGCGCACCGCCCTCCACGTCGAAGTCGACCTTGGTGAGGCCGTACGCGTCCACGACCTTGCCGTACGCCGCCGCCAGCGCGTCCGCCGAGGAGCAGGTGGTCGCCAGCTCCGAGCCCGAGGCCCCGCCGAAGGAGACCCGGACGTCGCCGCCCTTCGCCCGCAGCGCGCCGATCTGCCCGGCCACGGCGTCGCTGCCCAGGTCGGTCACCCCGCCCCACTTGGGCGTGCAGCCGCCGCCGTCGGTGACGAAGGCGAGGTTGTAGTCCTTCACGCCGGTGGACGCGGCGCTCGCGAGGAGGTCGAAGGCGGGGTAGAGGGAGGTGTCGACGTAGGGGGCGAAGCCGGTGCTCTCCGAGGGGGAAGCGGTGGAGGTGGGCGTGGGTGTGGGGGTCGGGGTAGGTGTGTCGTTGCCGTCGGTGGCACAGTCGGCGGCGTCCATGAGACAGCCCGTGGGATCGCCCGTGCCGTTGACCACGAACCCGACCGTGACCGACTCACCGGCGGCCAGACCGTCGGTGTCCCACCGGGGCGGCCTCACGGTGACGTGCCGCCCGCTCACCCCGGACTCCCCGTTCCACAGGGAACCGAGCGTGGATCCGCTCGGCAGGTCGAACTCCAGCTTCCAGTCCTTGTCCGCCGCGCCGCTGTTGTTGGTGACGACGTACTGCGCGGTGTAACCCGTCGACCAGTCACTGGTCTTCGTGTACGCGACGCCGGCCCCGGCCGCCTGGGCGGTACCGGTGACGAGGGCCGCGCCACCCCCGACCACGGCGGCGGCCACCGCCCCGCCGATCAGCTTGTTCCTGCCACTCACCTTGCGCCGATGCATGCTCATGCCGCGGCACGCTAGCGAGCCGGAATCGGGCAAAAACCCTGATCAGGGCGGGGGTTGAGGACCTTAGGGCGCCCTTAAGGATGAGATCGGGATCGGTTAAAGGTCGAGACCAATCTGCCCGTTCGGCGCCTGCGCACCCGGTGTCCCCGGCGCTCCGGTTCCCGCCCGTCCAGCTGGATCCAGATCCGCACCTCGGTCCCGCCGAGCACCGACGACCCGATCCGTACGTCCCCGCCCGTCGACTCGGCGAGCCTCCGCACGATGTCGAGCCCGAGCCCGGTCGACCCGGCGCTGCCCGACCCCCGTCCCCGTGCCATCGCGGCCTCGGGGTCCCGGATGCCGGGCCCCGCGTCGGAGACCAGCATGATCACCGCGTCCTCGCCGTTGTGCACGTCGACCGCGAAGGCGGTGCCCTCCGAGGTGTGCCGGAAGACGTTGCCGAGCAGCGCGTCGAGGGCGGCCGCGAGGTCCGCCCGGGCCACGGGTATCCGCACCGGCCGCTCGGTGCCGGCCACCCGCCACTTGCGGCCCTCGTCCTCCGCGAGCGCCGACCAGAACCCCATCCGCTCCCGCACCACCTCGGCCGCGTCGCACCCGGCACCGGGCCCGGGCGCCGCGGTCCGGGGCTTGGCCTCCCGGGCGGTACGGATGATGGTGTCGACCTCGCGCTCCAGCTGCGCGACCGCGGCCCGCGTCTGCTCGGCGGCGGGACCGTCCCCGAGCGAGGCCGCGTTCAGCCGCAGCACGGTCAGCGGGGTGCGCAGCCGGTGGGACAGATCGGCGGCCAACTCCCTTTCGTTCGCCAGCAGTTGTACGACCTGGTCGGCCATGGAGTTGAACGCCACGGCGGCCAGCCGGAGTTCGTTGGGCCCCTCCTCGGGCACCCTCGACCCCAGCTTCCCCTCCCCCAGTTCATGGGCGCCCTCGACCAGGCGCTGCGCGGGCTGCACCATCCGTACGCCGAGCCGGTCGGCGACCGCGACCGAGCCGACGACGAGCGCGATGCCGACGCCCGCGAGCACCGCCCAGGCGGTCGCGACGCCGTTGCTCACCTCGGACTCGGGGACGTACACCTCGACGACGGCTATCTCGCCGGAGCTCAGCGCGACCGGCTGGAGCAGGGTGGAGCCGCCGGGCACCTCGGTGGTGGAGGCGCGGCCCAGCTTCCGTACGGTCGCGATGTCGTCGGCGGCGGCCCGCTGCCGTCCGATGGAGACGGCCTTCTGACCGCTTTTCTGATCGCCGCCGGCCGGTATGTGGACGGCCATCCCGGAGTCCGAGCCCGCCGAGGCGACGACCCGCTCCAGCTGGTCGCGGTCGGTGGTGATGGACAGGGCCGGGGCGACGGCGGCGGCCTCCCGCTCGGCGTTGGAGAACGCGCGGTCCCGGGCCATCTCCTTGATGACGAGGCCGAGCGGGATCGCGAAGGCGACCACGACCATGGTGGTGACCGCGAGGCAGACCTTGACCAGGGCCCACCTCACAGCGGTGGCTCCAGCTTCACTCCCACTCCCCGCAGGGTGTGCAGATAGCGCGGGGCCGCGGCCGTCTCCCCCAACTTCCGCCGCAGCCACGACAGATGGACGTCGATCGTCTGGTCGTCGCCGTAGGACTGCTGCCAGACCTCGGCGAGCAGTTCCTTGCGGGGGACGACCACGCCGGGCCGGGCTGCCAGGAAGGCGAGCAGGTCGAACTCGCGGCGGGTGAGGTCGAGTCGGGCGCCGTCCAGCTCGGCCTGGCGGCGCAGCGGGTCGACGCTCAGGCCGCCGACGCGCAGCACGGTCTCCGGCGGGGCGTCGCCGCCGGCGGCTCGGGACCGTCGTAGGACCGCGGACATCCGGGCCGAGAGGTGCTCGACCGAGAAGGGCTTGGTGAGGTAGTCGTCCGCCCCCGCGTTCAGCAGCCGGACGATCTCCGTCTCGTCGTCCCGGGCGGTGGCGATGATGACCGGGACGTCGGTGATCCCGCGCAGCATCTTCAGCGCCTCGGACCCGTCCAGATCGGGCAGACCGAGGTCCAGGATCACCACGTCGAAACGGAAATGGGCGACCTCGCGCAGCGCCTCCAGCGCCGTCCCGACACTGCGCACGGTGTGTGCCGCGTCGGTCAGGTGCCGGATGAGCGCCGAACGAACGAACTGGTCGTCCTCGACCACGAGCACACTTGCCATGCGCCGCACCGTACGCCATGCGGGGGGCACCCATCCGGTGCCTGTGGATAACTCAGTCCATGTGCGGCCTGTGAGGCGCGTGAGGCAGTATGACCGGCGATGCGCAGAGGACTCGGACACGTACTGGCCTGGCTGCTCGCCACGGGCGCGGCGGTCACGCTGTCCTGGTGGGGTGTCCACACGGTCATGACGGGCACGGCCTACGACCCGCCCCGCGCCCTGCCCATCACGGCGGCCGACGCGACCACGCAGGAGTCGAAACCGCTCGCGTCGGCGACCCCGCGTCCGTCGCCGTCGCGCACCCCGACGCCCACGCCGACGCCCTCGCGGACCCCGACGAGGACCGCCACCCCCTCTCCCACTCCGTCTCCCACCGCCTCCGGCCAGGTCAAGAGCTACGACACCGACGGCGGGCGCGCGGTCTTCGACCTCGGCAAGGCGTCGGCGACCCTGGTGTCCGCGACGCCGGGCACCGGCTGGTCGATGCAGGTGTGGAAGACGGAGTCGTGGATCCGGGTGGAGTTCTCCTCGGGCGCGGACCGGGTGTCGGTGTTCTGCACGTGGCACGACGGCCCGCCGCGGGTGGAGATCGGTACGTACTGAGTCACCGGGTCTCCGGGTGCCGGGTCACCGGGTCATCGGGTCATCTGAAGACGGAGGCGGGCGGTGCCGGGGAGGCCACCGCTCGGGCGTCCGTCACGGGTGCGGCCCCTCCGGTGAAGTCGAGGAGCCCCTTGCCGTGTTCGACGCGGCCCGGGTGCGGGTCGGAGGCCGCTCGGCGGGTCAGTTCCGCGACCGGCAGCGGGGTGTCGGAGGCGACGAGGACGGCGTTGCCGAAGCGTTTGCCGCGCAGGACCGTCGGGTCGGCGACCAGGGCGAGTTCGGGGAAGCGGGCGGCGGCGGTGGCGATCTGGCCGCGCAGATGGGCCAGCGGCGGTCCGTCGGCGAGGTTGGCGGCGTAGCAACCGCCCGGCCTGAGCGCCCGGCGGACCTCGTCGAGGAACTCGGTGGAGGTGAGGTGCGCGGGGGTGCGGGCGCCGCTGAACACATCGGCGATCACGAGGTCGGCCCACCCGTCGGCCACCTTGGCGAGCCCTTCGCGCGCGTCTACGGACCGCACGCGTATCCGGGCGCTGGGCTCCAACGGCAGCTTCTGCCGGACGAGTTGGACGAGGGCCGCGTCCCGCTCGACGACCTGTTGGGTGGAGCGGGGGCGGGTGGCGGCGAGGTATCGGGCGAGGGTGAACGCGCCTCCGCCGAGGTGCACGGCGTGCACGGGCTTGCCGGGTGGGGCGACGAGGTCGATGACGTGACCGAGTCTGCGCTGGTACTCGAAGGAGAGGTGGGTGGGGTCGTCGAGGTCCACGTGGGATTGTGGTGCGCCGTCGATGAGGAGCGTCCACGCGTGCGTGCGTTCCCTGTCTGGGATGAGCTCGGCGAGGCCGCCGTCTACTGGTTCTACGACGGCTTCGGCGGCGGGGTTGCCGCGGCGGGAGCTCTTGGACTTACCCATGACGCCAGTATCTGCGACGACGGGTGGTCTCGCGTCTGCGGGCCGGTGGGGGCTGGTCGCGCCCACGCGGCGGAGCCGCATATCAGACACAGCCCCGCGCCCTTAGGTGGGTGCAGTCACTGGCAATTGTCTGCGGCCTCGATCAGTCTTGCCGCCTCGCCCAGGGCTGCCCGTAGCACCGCCGGATCCGTCGCGAGGTCCGTGTCCCCCGGCGGCAGGAGCCAGTCCGCGCCCTCGACCGGGGGCTCCGGCTCGGGGGTCAGCCTCAGACCTCGCCCGTCGGTCTCCGTGCACGTGCTCCCCGGCACGTCCCACGCCGCTGCCGTGCCCGGTGGCACCAGGAAACCCAGGGTCTGGCACCCGTCGTCGTGCAGTACGGGCCCCACCGCCTCGCCCACCCCCCGCCGCAGGATGTCGACGGCCTCCAGGCCGTGCCGCGTCGGTACCGTGACCACGTCACAGGACACCGGCGTACAAGGATCGACGCGCTGGCTGATCTCCATTGCGGCCTCCGCTCAGGGAACCCTCGTCCGACTCCGAGGAGTTCAACGCGCGCCCGTGTCAACGGCTACGGCGGAAGTCCGCCGCAAAGGATGGCAGTTCATGGCAGATCCCGGATGAGATATCCGGTTTGTAGCCAAACACCGCATCGTGGCCCTGACACAGCAGGTACGTTCTTGCCCGCCGGAAACAGGGCGCCACACTGACAAACCAGTCAACTCGCCCCACCCCCGGCATGGTTCGACGGTTCGCACGAGAGGACCCGGCCATGGCGTCGTCAATGGTGACCCCGTCCCCGTCCGCCCTGCCACCGCAGCCGAATCTCGCGTTCCGGTGCCTGCGCGGCCAGCGCTCACCGGCCGAGTTCGCCGCGGCGGTACGCCGGGCCGCGCGCGAGATCGGCGAGCGGGTCAGCTGCGACGCGCGCTATGTGGGCCGCGTCGAGGCGGGCGAGATCCGCTGCCCCAACTACGCGTACGAACGGGTGTTCCTGCACATGTTCCCCGGCCGCACGCTCACCGACCTGGGCTTCGCGTCCCGCGCATCCGTACGCGGGCGCCGGGCACGCACCACGGGCTCCGGCTGTCCGGCGGATGAGACGCCGGGGACGCGCGAACCGTATGACACGCAGAACACGCAGGACCCTGACGAGACGTACGACAACTACGAGGAGAGCGACGTGCTGCGTCGCGCATTCATGACCGGCGGTGGCGCCACGGTGGCCGCCGCCTCGCTGGGCCCCTTCGGGCTCGCCTCCGACGGCGTGGCCGCCGGACGGCCGGTCCACCGTGCCGGGGCGAGCCAGGCGGGCGCGCTGGAAGAGGCCGTGCGCAGGATCCGGCTGCTCGACGACCGGCACGGCGCGGACGGCCTGTACCGGCGCGCGGCGGCTCCACTGCGCGCCGCCTACGCGCTGCTGGACGCCGGCGCGACCCGGCAGACGACCGCCGACCGCCTGCACGCGGGCGCCGGTGAACTCGCCATCTCGGTGGGCTGGCTGGCGCACGACTCGGGGCGGTACGACGACGCCCGCTCGCACTACGCGGAGGCGCTCGCGACGGCCCGGGTGACCGGTGACGACGCCCTGGAGGCACACGCCTTCTGCAACACGGCCTTCCTCGCGCGCGACGCGGGACGGCCGCGTGAGGCGGTACGGGCCGCGCAGGCCGCACAGCGGGTCGCGCGACCCCTGGGCTCCGCCCGCCTGATGTCGCTGCTCGCGCTGCGGGAGGCGGGCGGCTGGGCGGGGCTCGCCGAGCGCACCGGCTGCGAGCAGGCCCTCGCCCGCGCGCAGGTCCTCTTCGAGCGAGGGGTCTCGGACGCGGACCCCGAGTGGATGAGCTTCTACGGCGAGGCCGAGTTGGAGGGCCTGGAGGCGCAGTGCTGGTCCGCCCTGGGCGACTGGCCCCGCGCCGCCCGCCACGCGCGCCGTGCCGCCGATCTCCAGGACCCGCACTTCACGAGGAACATCGCGCTGTACACCGCCGAACTCGCCGACGACCTGGCCCGCGGGGGTCGTCCCGACGAGGGGGCGGCGGCGGGACTTCACGTCCTGTCCCTGCTGGGCCAGGTCCAGTCGTCCCGCATCCAGACGATGCTGGCGAGCACGGCGCGGGTACTGATGCCGCATCGGCGGGCGTCGGGGGTGTCGGAGTTCCTGGAACGCCATGCGTCGATGCCGCGGATGGCGTGAGGGGTGGTTCGTCGGCTGCGGCCCAGTGGGGGCTCCGCGCCCCTAGGTGGGCACAGCCAGGCATGCGCGACCGGCCACGACGCACCCGCACCCGACTACGCCCCCAGATGCCCCAAGTCGTTCCAGCTCTCGATCGCAGGCTCCCCATAGGCCCAGCCCAGCACAGAAAGGGACGTCGGATTCAGCCGCACCCGCGCAGCGAAATCGATCGGCAACCCCAGCCACCGCGCCCCGATGGACCGCAGGATGTGCCCGTGGGCGAACACCAGCACGTCCCGGTCGGCCGACCGCGCCCACGCGACGATCTCGTCCGCGCGCGCGGTGACCTCGGCGAGCGACTCCCCGTCCGGAACCCCGTCCCGCCAGATCAGCCACCCGGGCCGCACGGTCTGGATCTCGTCGGGCGTCATGCCCTCGTACGCCCCGTAGTCCCACTCCATGAGCGTGTCCCACGCGGCCGCCCGCTCCCCGAACCCGGCGAGTTCGCACGTCTCACGCGCGCGTGCCAGCGGGCTCGTGCGGATCTCCACGTCGGAGAGACCGTCGTACGGCGCCCGGTGCAACCGCTCGCCGAGCAGCTTGGCCCCTCGCCGCCCCTCCTCCAGGAGCGGGACGTCGGTCCTGCCGGTGTGCCTGCCGGACAGCGACCATTCGGTCTGTCCGTGCCGTGCCAGCAGGATGCGCGGTGCCATGAAAAGACCTTCCCGGGGGAAATCGGAGGCGGAGCACCTCCATCATCGCGCACCCTGTCAGGGGGCAACCCGGCGGGCGATCTCTGCGTCTTTGAGGGCCGGGGACGCTCCGTGGGCCCGATCCACGAGGGCCCGCACATACGCCGTAAAGTGGCACGACCGGACAAGGACCGTCGGACGCCGCACCATACGAAGGGGGACAGGATCGGATGCCGCAGACCGAGACACCAGGCACCGAGGCAGCCCCGCGGACGCGGCTGCGCTGGTGGACCGAGCTGCCCCTGATCGTGTTGGTGTACGCCTGCTACAGCGCGGGCCGGCTGCTCGCCCGGGGCGATGTCACCGGCGCCGTCGACCACGGTCTGACGATCCTGCGCGTCGAGAAGTTCCTGCACCTCAACGCCGAGCACCCGCTCAACCGGCTGTTCACCAGCGAGACCTGGATCGGCGTACCGGCCGACTTCTGGTACGCCTCGCTGCACTACCTCGTCACGCCGGCCGTCCTGATCTGGCTCTTCCGTTCGCGCGCCCTGCACTACCGCGCGGCCCGCACCTGGCTGATGACGTCCACCTTCATCGGCCTGATCGGCTTCACGCTGCTGCCGACCTGCCCGCCCCGTCTGCTGTCGGCGAGCCACGGTTTCGTCGACACCATGGCCCAGTACAGCTCGTACGGCTGGTGGGGCGGCGAGGCGAGCGCCCCGCGCGGCATGGGCGGCATGACGAACCAGTACGCGGCCATGCCGAGCCTGCACGTCGGCTGGGCGCTGTGGTGCGGTGTGATGCTGTGGCGGTACGGCAGGACGCGTACGACGAGGGTCGCGGCCGTCGCCTACCCGCTGATCACCACGATCGTGGTCATGGGCACCGCGAACCACTACTTCCTCGACGCGGTCGCGGGCGCGGCCGTCATGGGGCTCGGCTTCCTGCTCGCCCCGTACGTCACGCGGGCCGCGGAGCGGGCCACCGCGAGTGTCCGGGCCCGGATAGCGCCGGTCGTCGCCGCCTCTCGTGCCACAGAACCCTCAATTGTCAGTGGCGGATGCCAGACTTCCGCGAGTGAGCACATTCCACGGCAGCGCGAGTCACAGTTCGCAGGCGGAGCCGAGCCGAGTGCCTCTCCCACGGACGCGGGGGACGGCGCTCCGGCAGCGGCTCGCTGAGCTGCGCGGGCCCGAGGTACCGGCCAAGGCCCTGGACGCGCGCGCCCTCGCGGCCCTCGCCGCCAACCCCGGGTGCAAGCGGCGCGCGATCCTCGACGGCGCCGGGGTGAACAAGACGGCACTGGCGAGCGCGCTGGGTGCACCGTCCGCCTTCGGTCAGTCGCAGTTCGCCCTGACCCGGGGCAACGCGTTCGAGGCGAAGGTCAAGGCGGACGGCGGCGCGGAGCTGCTGCGGCTGGTGCACGAGCGGCTGGACCGCTCCGCCGAACCGCCCGCGCGGGCCCGGGTTCCCGACCTCACGGCGATCGGCCCCGAGGGCCGCACGGCCCGCACCGCGCTGGCGTTGCGCGAGGCCGGCGAGGCGCCGGGCGAGTGGACGCTGCTCGACCACCCCATGCTCGCGCTCGACGTCGCCGGCTCCGCCGCCTTCCTGGAGCCGGACGCCGTGGTCGTGCACCCGGACGGCGCCTGGACGGTCGTGGAGATCAAGTCCTTCCCGATGCTGGACGGTTCGGCGGACCCGTCGAAGGTGGGCGCGGCCGCCCGCCAGGCCGCGGTGTACGTCCTGGCGCTGGAGGAGGTCGCGGCCCGCCTTGAACCGGCTCCGAAGGTCCACCACCGGGTCCTCCTCGTCTGCCCCAAGGACTTCTCCAACCTGCCCACCGCCTCGGCCGTCGACATCCGCAAGCAGCGCGCGGTCACCGCCCGCCAGCTGACCCGTCTCACCCGCATCCAGGACATCGCCGACACGCTCCCCGAGGGCACCTGCTTCGCCCCCGACCTGCCCGCCGCCGAGCTGACCGAGGCCGTCGAGTCGGTCCCGGCGACGTACGCCCCCGAGTGCCTGTCCGCGTGCGAACTGGCCTTCCACTGCCGGGACCGCTCCCGCGCGGCCGGCGCGGTGACCTCCCTTGGCCGCTCGGTGCGCGCGGAACTGGGCGGCCTGACCACGGTCGACGACGTCCTGGCGGCGGCCCGGGGCGAGGCGGGCGATCCGGAGGACCCGGCGGTGGCGGCGCTGCGGAGAGCGGCCCAACTGCGTGCGGAGGCCCTGGGGGTGGCCGCGTGTCGCTGATCGCCACCCTCGCCCGTCTCGAAGCCGTCAGTACCGGCCGCGCCCAGCCCGCCGCGACCGTCCGCCACCGGCACCTCACCGACCGCCCTCTCGTCCTCGTGCCGCTCACCACCGCGGGCGAGGCCGGCGCCCCGCTCGGCGCGCTCGTGGGGACCGACCGGGACGCCCCGCACCTCCTGGTCGTACCGCAGCCGCGCGACCGGGACCTCAGGTTCGCGTTCCTGGCCGAGCTGGCGGATGTCGTCCTGCCGTACGTCGACACGTATGCCGAGGCGGTCGAGGCCGCCGAGCGCAATGAGACCGATCCGGAGACCGGCAAGCGGGTCAAGGTCGAGGTCGAGCTGTGCGCGGACGCCCCGCAGCTGATCCTGCCGAGCCGCGCGGGCGTCGATTTCGTACGGCTGCTCGGCCGCTCCATGCGTTTTCGGCGTACGGCGGAGCAGGACCCGGAGACGCCGTATCCGGCCCCGCCCCGGGTGCCGTTGCTGGGTCGGTGGCTGACCCACTTCGGGGAGCGGGCCCGGGTGCCGGGTTCCTCGCTGCTGCTGGCGACGACGGACGTGCTGGCCCGGCACTGGTCCACCGGCCAGTCCACTCTGGAGGACCAGCACCTGGGCGCGCTGCTCGCGTGGATCGACCCGCCGGAGGGTCGTTCCGGCGCCGAGGCCGCGCTGGAGGCCGAACTCCAACGGGACCGCGAGGGCCAGCTGTTGCACCCGCCGGCAGGTCCCGCCACCGACCCGGCGTTCGACAACAAGCTGCTCGCCCCCGCCCTGGAGCGCTACGACCGCGCGCGTACCGCCCTCGCCGCCGCCGAGGACGGTCTGGAGGCCGACGACCGGCTCGGTGTGCTCACCGCCGCCGAGCAGGAGATCCGCGCCCTGGTCGCGAGCCGCACCCGCCCCACCTGGGACGCGGTGTGGCGGGGCCTCGACCTGCTGCGGGAGCTGCCCGAGGGGGCGCACGCGGAGGAGCGGTGGACGCGCGACCGCTGGTCGTTCACCGCCCACCGCGACCGGATCGTGGCCGGTGAGCCCCCGCAGCCGCGCCGCGACGACGCGGTCACCGCGGCCAACAAACTCGCCTCGCGCGAGCGCGAACAGGCCCGCCTGGAAGCGCAGGAGGCCCTGGACGACCCGCTGGTGATGGCCGGGCGGCGGCTGGCCGGGGAGGCGTTCGCCGGGGAGGTCACGGACGTCGTCATGACGTACAGCGAGGGCAAGCGGCCGAGCCCCCGGCCGCTGGTCACCGTACGGACCGACGACCGGCCGCAGCTGGGCGAGCGGACCAAGGTGTTCCGCTCGCTGGGCGGGAAGCCGCAGTCGGCCGAGTTCATGGGTTACGAGGACTCGCCGGAAGGCGCCGCCCTGATCGTCCTCAAGGTCCTCGACAAGATGGGCCGCGGCAAGGAGCCGGAGACCGGGTCCGTCCCCGAGAAGGGCGACCGGGTCTGCTTCACGCTCTTCGAGCACGAACAGCGCGGCGGCGCGAAGCTGCCCGAGCCGGAGGACACGCCGTGGACGCACGGCGGGCCGCCCGGTGAGGCAGCCGCCGTGCCCGAAAACTCCGACTCCATGACCCCGGAGGACGTCCTTTGAACCCTCCCCTTCGCGAACGAGAGGGATTCCTGGCTCACGCCGCTCGACCGCTCAGCGAGCGCCCAAGTCTTCCGCGATCAACACCAGCCGGGTTGGAACCAGCCCGGTTTCCCCAAGGAATGGAGGTTGCTGTGCTGGCTTGGTTCTCGCTCAGCACGCGACGACATTACCATCTGTCACCCGAATGGCACAAAAAGTGACGCCTCAAGGAGTGCCGCTTGCTCCCGGCACGGCCGCGGCCCGCGCCACCGACGCGATCCTCGACGACACCCTGCACGGCACCCACCGCGGTGTCGTCGTCGACTCCCCGCCGGGCGCCGGCAAGTCCACCCTCGTCGTCCGCGCGGCGCTCGAACTGGCCGACGCGGGGCGGTCGTTGATGGTCGTCGCGCAGACCAACGCCCAGGTCGACGACCTGGTGCTGAGGCTCGCCGAGAAGAACCCCGACCTGCCCGTCGGCCGGCTGCACAGCAGTGACGCCGACCCGTACGACAAGGCGCTGGACGCGCTGGCGAACGTACGGAAGTCGGCGAAGGCGGGTGACCTGACCGGACTGCCCGTCGTGATCTCCACGGCCGCCAAGTGGGGGCATGTGAAGGTCGACGAGCCGTGGGCGCACGCGATCGTCGACGAGGCGTACCAGATGCGCTCGGACGCGCTCCTTGCGGTGGCCGGGCTGTTCGAGCGGGCACTGTTCGTGGGCGACCCCGGGCAGCTGGATCCGTTCGCGATCGTGGGCAGCGAGCAGTGGGCGGGGCTGTCGTACGACCCCTCGGGCTCGGCGGTGACGACCCTGCTGGCCCACAACCCGGAGCTGCCGCAGCACCGTCTGCCGGTGTCCTGGCGGCTCCCTGCCTCGGCCGCGCCCCTGGTCTCCGACGCCTTCTACCCGTACACGCCCTTCCGCAGCGGCACGGACCACGACGACCGCCGGCTCGCCTTCGCGGTCGCCTCGGACGGCTCGGGACCCGACCGGGTGATCGACGCGGCGGCGGAGTCGGGCTGGGGCCTGCTGGAGCTGCCCGCGCGGCACACTCCGCGGACGGATCCCGAGGCGGTACGGGCGGTGGCGGCCGTCGTACGGCGGCTGCTGGACCGGGGCGGCGCGGCCACGTCGGAGCGCTCGCCGGATCCGACGCCGCTCACCGCCGACCGGATCGCCGTCGGCACGGCCCATCGGGACCAGGCGGCGGCGGTGCGGGCGGCGCTCGCGGAGCTCGGCGTGGGTGACGTCACCGTCGACACGGCGAACCGTCTCCAGGGCCGCGAGTACGACGTCACGGTCGTCCTCCACCCGCTCTCCGGCCGCCCCGACGCCACCGCCTTCCACCTGGAGACGGGCCGCCTGTGCGTCCTGGCCTCCCGCCACCGCCACGCGTGCATCGTGGTCTGCCGCGCGGGCGTGACCGACCTCCTCGACGACTACCCGTCGACGGAACCGGTCCAGCTGGGCACGCTGGTGAAGTTCCCGGACGGCTGGGAGGCGAACCACGCGGTGCTGGCGCGGCTGGCGGAGCACCGGGTGGCGTGGAGACCATGACCGGCGCCTCGCGGGCGGAACATCACATCGCCCGGCGACCGTGAGCGGGAACATCGCGTGGCCCGTAGAGCTTGGTATCGCCGGAGGCGCCCGGCCCTCTTGCACGGGCGCGGGAGAATGGACGGTGGCCCATACACAGACGGGCCGTCGGCAGGTACGACGTACGAGGAGGATGAAGACATGGCGGAGCCCACGCCGCGTCGGAACGAACCGCGGCTACGCCCCGCGCCCCTGCTGTTCGAGCCCACGCAGGTGGCCGACGACCCGGAGCACTTCTTCGACCTGGAGTCGATCGACGACCCCCGCGCGCTGCTGGCCCGCGCCACCGAGCTGACGCACGCCTTCCGCGCGGCGACCGACCGCGCCGTGGAGTTCCAGGCGATGGCGGCGGCCCAGCTGGCCGACCCCCGGCGCTTCGACCGGCTCACCCCGGCGGACATCGCCGAGCGCGCCGAGTGGACCGAGGACTACGCGAAGAAGATGGTCGAGTTCGGCCGGGACCTGCTGCGCGGCGCGGAGGGCGGCCGGGGGCACGTCGATCCCGTGTGAGCTGCCGCCGCCGTAACCGCCGTCAAAAATCCGTGGCATATGCCAGGTGGGCAAGATACTCCCTCGCACCCTTCCCTGTCCCGGATTCCAGCAACCCTCGGCGACGGACTGCTCACGCCCGGTAGATGTAGGTGGCATGAGCACCCGCGAGGAACCCTTCTCCGACCGCTTCGACGTCTCGGGCGTCACCGCGGACGGAGCCGCCTGGCTCGCCTC
>Ga0307508_10003432_pt1 | contig 16027 bp, 24 predicted proteins | sample 9_EM_MG_FD_203089 | JGI IMG/M metagenome (GOLD analysis project Ga0307508, IMG submission 203089) | Populus trichocarpa ectomycorrhiza microbial communities from riparian zone in the Pacific Northwest, United States - 9_EM | ecosystem: Host-associated > Plants > Roots > Unclassified | place...
ATCAAACGCAGGATTATGGGCGAATCCCAAGTGCAAATTTGATATCGTTGCATTTCTTAAAATTAGCTGGTTTCGCTCGGTCCGATTTTCCGAGTGTCAATAGCTTCGTATGGAGTTGCTGGTAAGGAATGATCTCCTTGTCGAGCCATGACACGTAAAAATGTGTGGCACGCTCTGACTCATGGGATACCCGAAGGCACTGACAAATTTGGATGCATCTGAGATGACGGCTGCGAGTCCCGGTGCCCGTTGCATGACTTTTACACCTGCATCGGCTGCCATTAGCGTCCCTCGTTTCGTTGGCGGTGAGAAGGAGATAGTCAACGTCACGTTTGCGCCAGCATCGAGCATCATTTTCTGGCTTCATCAAGGTTACTGGCGGGGGGGCAAGGGCCTTCCCAAGATTCCCGTGAAGTAACACCGAGTTTGTACTAGGAAGCTGTGTTCACTGACACAGAACGAAGAAATGCACCAGATACCGGGGTTTGGCAGGCGTAAGACGAGGACTGCAAACCGGCCGAGTTATAGGGAGCGTGCATTATCAATAAGATTGCGGCAAATGGGCATAAGAGAGGCACGTGTCCGGACCCCCCATGAGCTTGCGAGAAAGTAAGCAAATTGTCCAGGCTATATGCTTGGGGGAAGTTTCCCACACCAGCCCCCGAAACGGGGAGCAACATGGCAATCTATTTCGTTGACGGGAACAGCCTTCGCATCGAAAGGGTGTGCAAAGGAGGCTTCCACCTGGTAACCCATGGCCCTGGACATGAGACGGGATTCGCGAATATCCAGGGAGAGTGAGGAGGTAAAGGTTGAGACGGAAGCTTATATTAAGGGAAAGAAGACAATGTGTAGTGCCTCATAGTCGGCGAGTGGGGGAATTACTGGAGGGATTTGAGGCTGCCGGTGCATTGCCATCACCCGCACTGGACCTCGTTGTGCTCGGTTTGGATAGCTCGAGAACATGTAGGCCAGTTAGTCACACCGAGATTGCAGTTGTAAAAGGCCGCCTAGTGCCAGTACTTGAAATACACACCAGGGGAACTGTGGTTGTTCATGCAGCGCCGGGTGATGATGATGGACTCTTGTTTATTAGTCGTTTCAGGCTGCGGCCCTTGTGGGTACGCGCCAAGAACGACCCGGTGCATCTATGTATCTACCTAGTTGACCGGGAGTAATTGTTAAGCGTGCAAGATGGCTAAGGGATTTGAGCGTGCAAAGTCTACGATAGTTGATGGCATGATGTGTGACGTATGTTTTTAAGCATGAGTGATTTAAGCGTGGGGTCATGGAGTTGATGCCGACGGTGAGATAGGGGGCAGTTTGTGGATGAATGCGAGTGAAGTCTAAAGAAAAGAAAAAGGCGAGGAGGGGGAAGGGGGAGAGAAAAGGAAAGGAAAAGAAAAGAAGTAGACGTCAGTTTGGGAACAATCACCATCTATGCCCATGTTCGTCAAAATCCGCCTTCTACTCCTGCATGTCGGGTGTCTGCAATTCCAGTTGGGGGGCTGCACATTTCTTGCCAGTAAGCGAGGGTTGCGCGAGGCCGGTGCTGGGTGCAGGCTCGGCATTGCGGGCGGGACTTGTGTGGTGTTCAGGATTGGCATGGGGAGTGTGCTTGCTTGAGGGTTGGCGTGTAGGCGGGTGTTCAGAGTAAATAGATGCGCGACAGCATTCCCCAAAGACTAAAAAGTCTCTGTACTGTAAGAAGTCGATTGCATCTTGTTGTGATTTGAAGGGTATTACGATGGACGAGTGTGTCTTCTGGTCAAGCTTGTTGGCAGGGCTGATCCAAGTAGGGGGTTGAGCGAGGAGGGCTTGCTTTGCAGGTCGCCATGTCTTTGTGATTTGGTCGAGTATGTTAGCGGGTGAGAGGGGTTCCTTGCCGGGGCCCTTGGTGGGGACACCGTTCAGTTTCACTCGAAACTGTTGGTTGTCAACCCACGCTGCGGCAGGCTCCCAATTTCCAGTAATTGTCTTGAGTATCGTTGTGCGGTGCGGGATTAGAGCCTCCACAGTAGTGCTTTCGGCAGCTACAGCGACAGGACGACCATTCTTCGAATAAAGCACACAGACGACACGAGTATTCAAGTCCTGAGTTGCCTTCTCAAGTGCACCGTTTATAGCGTCCACCAACATCTGCCCTGAGCGTTGGTTGCTGCGGGGGATCGGGTGGTCGATGATGAGGCGTCGAGGGGAGTTGCGGTGGAGTGGGTTAACGGGACTGGTGCGTGTCTTCAATGCCCGGGGCAATTGGTGGGCTTTGACATGGGGTGCGGGTTTGTGTTGTATCAGGGGTATGGGTGTCGTTGTTGACGTGGTTGACGCGCTCTGAGCCTCATGCGACGCGCTCTTCGGCATGCCCAAAGTAGGTCGTCGTTCAGTAAACTTATTGACTAGCGATCGTAGCACTGTTAACTCCTCAGATTGTTGGGCTAGTTTCTCTGCCAGCTTGGAAATCTCGGCTCGGAGGTGTGCTAGTTCGGTAACGGTAGCTTGGTTGGCGGGTGGGGCGGTGTGGCGTATTGGAGCGATTCTCTGCGCGTTTGTTGGCGATGCTGGCGCTGGGTGGCTGTCCCCAGGTGTCTGTGAGTGTAACTGCGCGATATGTCGCGCCCATGTCAAAGGAGGGATACCCTCCTCATTAGACATGGTGATGCAGCGCCGGGTCACGGGCCAAATGGACGTTTCCGCTCGTATGGCTCCTGGTACTGGTACTAGTACTAACGCCGTACTCCCAAAGGCGGCCGTCAGGCATAACTGCAAACATCAGGCAACAGCGTCGGTTGCTCATGAAGTGATGCTGCGTGAGATTCCCCCACACCTTCAGAGTCACCCAAACTGCCCTACGGGATCACCCCGGCCCCAGGATGTAAGCGTCATCGAAAACCGCAAAACATACGCAGTGGGTGTTGCCAGCCATGAGGAACGCTACTCTGCATGATCGTTATCCTCTTCTACCTCGTGAACGTCGTCGTTTTAAGGTTGATCTGGACGCGAACCACCTGCTCATTTCAGACGAGACGGAGCCACACGAAAGAGGTTGAGTTGTACGCAGCATACATTCCAACCAGAGCAGCAGTACAATTTGCCCATCGCGTAATTTGAAGCGTTTTTCGCGGCTAAGCACAGTCCGGCAACAGCCGGTGCTAGTCTCGAGTATATGGCGCACTTCAATCACTTTAATCTTACCCCTGAGCGTAATTTCATGCTTAAACCACATGCCGATCTAATTATTGTCAATATCATTTTTAAAGATCGCGAATGTACTGTGCTTGTGTTGATCGGCTGCTCTGCCAGCATTGGCGACGCGCGCCTTGAGGCCTTATCCGTGCAACGGTGCGGGCGGACGGGACTCAGTGATGGGAGAACGATCTGTCGCCGAATGGGGGTCTCGTCCCTTTTCGGAACACGCAAATTCTCTGCCGGACCGCTCGAATTCAGTATTGGGTCTCTGGTTGCAAGAACCCGCATCTGCTGACGTCAAAGGAACAGCTGCTACATATGATTATGAATGGGATGGTAAGGCTATTATTCAGTCTATGGTGTCGTCATAGGGGTCGTAGATAAAGGGCGCTCTTACTTGGCCTTCCTACCATCTGAGACCAGTACGGGAATCCGGTGCATGCAATCTTCCGGCGTGCGCCCACGCATTACATGCATCTGGTTGGGGGCTGCCTAGAAAGAATGAGTCACTCGTTGATTCCTGGCCCAATGGGGGGTCAGAGTCATTATCTAGAATGAACATTTATGAGGCCAATCGTCACGGGATTTCTACAGCACGCACCAAATAAACCCAGGAACGGAGGTAAATGCGGGAAGGATTCGGCCACCGGTGCACCATTGGTCATAACACCCTGTGGATCGTGACATCTGTACGAAGGCTCTGCATAGCTGCGAAATATGCCAAGACTCGGACTGCTGAGAGGATCGGGGAAGTGCCCTGTCGGCCTCTCCACGAGCGGCGGCACGAAGGCCGCGAGTTGGGGTTGTAGTGGAACCGGCGAGATCACTGGGGGAGTATGTAAGAGTGAGTTATTTACAAAAGGTGGTTTCATGCAGACGGGCGTGCATACAGGGGCTTCCTAATGTTAAAGAGGAAAGCCGAGGAGCAGAACCAACGTCGTCCAGTGTTTGGGGTAACCGATTCACGCTGCGTATCGAGTCATCGGTAACTGCGGTGGCATTCCCAGTAGGAGTGTTCAATGCAGAACCAGCGCATGGTAGACTGGGCGACCCACCGATTGTAGGGTAAGGATACGGCTCGGTTTCGCGGTGCAAAAACTGGCCTCCATAGCGACAACCAACGGAGGGATGACGTGCGGGCCTCAGGCAGTCCTGCTCTGAGGGGCCGCGTGGGTAGCCGACTGTTGGCTCGGGGGGTAAATGAACAAAGTCATACGTGCTCAACAACCCGTCCACACAATAGTTCACAATGCCATCTTGTGCCGAAGGACCTGCTGACAAATGTTGAAGAGCCCAAAGGTTTCTATCCCCACACGCGACCGGCGGCGATGATAGGTTGGACGCGGTGAAAGCGAGTATTGTGCAAGTTGGGGTTGCCGGTTCGGCGCCTGGTAAGGTTGTAGCGTGGGGAGGATCGTCTTCAAATGTGGGCAAAGACGGCGTCTGCGGCGTTGCTAGGCCAAGGGTATTATCGTGAGGAGGGTGTTGCGAAGTGAGAGGAACGTTAAGAACTGGTGGGGGGCGATGGCCTAATGGGGTAGGGGTAGTAATGCATGTGTCGACTAAAGCAACGTTCCTGGACCCTATTGCGACATAATCCATGAGGAATAGCGGTGGGCCTCTGCGGTTAGCAAGGCGTTTAGTATGTTCCTTTATGACCTGTCTCGAAGTTTCACCCTAGCCATGAATGATATAGTATAAGAATAACAGAAGCAATGAAAACGAGAGGGTTTGTTGCTGACCTTGAGCTGAGGTGGGACTGGCTCGCCAGCATTACCGAGACACACAATGTTTAGCCGCATGCAGCTTCCACATGGTTGTGCCGGTCCTAATCTATTGCACTGAGCGACCGCGATGGACTCCTCAGGCTCCGAACGCGTGCTGAAATGATAAACCGAAGCACCAACCTTCTTCCTGCGGATCCTGCAGATAAAACAGCCCAACGTGTTCTTCGGCATAGCGAAGGACTGTAGATTGGTGGGGGGTTAGGTTGGGATAAGTGAAGGTGTCGGTTGAGATATTGTCATCCAACTTATATTGAAGAAAGAACTGCGAACAGCGGCAGAGCGACAGAACAACCACCCCTCGGGGGGGGAACTGGTGGTTGATGATCAGGGGTAGCTGCCTGGAGAAAATAATCATAGCAAAAGTATGTTTGTTGGGCGGGAGCCGCGTGTGCGGTAGATCTTACCCGCATATCCGCTTTATTGGGGGAACTCCGTGTCAGGCCGGGAGAGACGCTGCGACCCTGCAGCCCCGGCGGCTCATATATTCCATATTGCGTTCGAGGAATCTTGCAATCAACACATCGAGGGGTCCCATTTATCCATACGATTCGGGCCAGTGTGGCTCATGCCATACGCAGAATAACAGGTGTCTCCGGTGAGAGGCGGTAGTGCTGAAGCTGACATTGGGAGGGGGGCGGGGAAGTAGATGGTGTTGACAGTGTGGAAGGGCCTGAAGGCCCAAACTGTTTGTCTCTGACCTCCCCCATGGATAAACATTGTACCGGTTCGTGGGCCTTTTCTGAGGCAAACTAATACGGCGTGGGATGCAAATCAAGTTCAGCAAAAGCGAGTTTTAGCACGTTTGTAAGCTCTCGATAGCGACGGAGCACACAAGCCTTGAGTATCTAGGTGCTGGAGTCACACATCATTTCGGACGTCCATTGATCGCTGCAGTATCCATTATTAGAGCCAAAAAGTCCATTGAACATGTGCTCAATGTGCCAAAAACGTTCAAGCAGCGGGTAAAACGTTCAAGCACTGGGTGAGCCTGTCGCACAGATCGGCCAACCATTCAAACTGCTCCGATGTCGTGTGAGATTATGTAAATATAGCGCAATTCATGACCACCTGCAGTACAATGATAAGTTCCGGATGAGAGGACACGGAGCACGATTTTAGAGGTTTCCGACCACAAGCGTTAATATGATAGACGTAAAAGAACCTTTTCACAGCGATGCAAAGCGCTTTTCATGTCACAAAGGTGCAACCGCTCACCGCGCCAAGCATTACCTTGGGCGAGGCAGACGTGGTAGCTGTGAGAAGGAACTTTAGATATGCACTTCTGCGAGCACCGTTTGGCCATAAACCGAAAGTAGCAGAATAAGTCACTCGCCTCCCATGTTTGACGGTGTAAGGGGCCGAATGGCGAATGACGCTGCTTGGTAAAGGCGCTTATTTGTGAGAAGACTCTCCTTCCTTATTGGGATACGCAACGGTCATAAATCTCACGACTAGCAACTTGCGATCATTGATGGTTTTTTTTTTGCGGACTGTTCTGCAACAGCTTGGGTGATGGAATTGAGTCGGTGTACTGTATTATCTTATGGCGGCTTCACTAGCGGGGATCTCAATTGGATTTATGTCAACCTAGCCTTAGACATTTGCCTCCACTGGCAGGATAATTATGCTGCGTAAAGCGAGATTATTTCCTGGGCTGAAGAGCCCTTACTACGCCACTATATCCGAATCAAAAATTCGATGAATCACCTTGGAAGCGACTTGCCATTCTAAATACTTCCAATTGGGCTGGTGTTTTCGACGCGCGTGAAAGGCGCCGCAACATTGGGGTCGCCGCATGTTTTCGGATGTGGATGGCCAACAAGCAGAAGACGGACATTCCTTGATGTTGACCCCTGGCCGAATCTGTTCCCGAGCCTGACATCTGGCGATAGTATCACATTGCCGCTTCCACATTGCTGGGTCAGTTGGTTTATTCCAATCACACGGAGTCTAGGCCAATGCCCAAAAGGATGATCGCTTTAAGGGGCAAGGTATCTAATCATGGGAAGGTTCGGCGACGCCTGTCGCGCGGCTCATATCAGGAAAGAGTGGAAAGAACGGGTCCCGCATTGTTCTCCGGCTGCATGTCAACGAAGCATATCTTGCCTTGGTTACGGATCTGGTGGCGCATCAACCTTTCATTTACCGTGTACCTTGACCAGGGCCACTAGCCAAAGCATCAGTCTTCTCTGTAAAGAAGCGTACCTTGTTCACTTATCAAGGGAATGTTGGGGCATGTTAATAGAGTGATCAATCGGTGTGACGACCTGAAAGTATTCTATTCCAATGGCAAGGAATATTGTTGGTCCGCGCGCGTTCTGCGATGATGCAGCCTAAAAATGTCGCTCACATCAGCGGAATGAGAAATAGGCCACGTTGAACCTGAGCAAATGTCAAGAGGTATTGGTTCGGCAATGCATGCGCGCGGCGGCGTCGATTTTTGCGTCCTTCCCGGGCAGGCCGCAACTCGGATGCCGTGCCCGTGTTACTGTACAGTATGAGCAAAGCATCCGACACAGCAGCGCGTCCCAGCGACCTTTTTCCGTCCTTCTCGCTCATTCCCTTTGTTCCCAGGCAGAAGCAATCACGCCTTCGTCTCTGATAGAGCTTCATAAGGTCCCCGGTGGTTGTAGCTCGACAGAAACGTGCCTTGAAATCTTCTTGATACGCTATTGAGGCTGCAATGCGGACACATTATCTTCGGCCAAATCAAATCATACCATTGCCTGCAGGGTCCGTCCTTTGCGGTTTATTGTCGTGGCTAGCGTCCCTTGACATCAAAACCTTGCCGCCGGAGACACATGTAGTTGCAACAGGAACAAGGGTCGGTACAATTGTCATAGGTCGGAAAAGGCTTGTATATGGAGGGGGGGAAAGGGAGGCGGTATTTCTACTTCCTTCCTTCCCTCATGCGCGCCAATCTCCGAGAGCGGCGTTTGCCTACACGTGTGTGGCACCGTCCAGGAAGGATCCTTCTGGATACATCTTTGAGAAAGAAAGTCGAACTTGAAGGAACCTGCCCTTCAGAAACACGAACAGAAAGGTTATATGAAGAGTCTGGTTTAATGCGGTCCTTGTCAGCCCACATGAAAGATCAGCATGCGGCACCGCAAGGAGGTCAGGACTGTCCAGACAGGTGCGTGCATGGGTGACCGGGGCACGGCGATCACAACTCCGCGCTGCGAGAGACTGGCATCTACATGTAGGTGCAATGAGCAATTTGCATAAACTCGGGACTGTGCTTGCCAGTAGCAGCAATCAAAACAGTCATATTATTCAGCGTTTTGGGCAACGGGTCCTCGCCTTGATACACTTGGGCGCATTGCTAGCTTCTCCGAGATTCTCCGCTGTAAACGCGATCAGCGCATTGCAACGGACTAAGCGAAGATGGCCCAGTTTCGTGAGGCCGAATCCATAGATTGGAATGAAATGATGCGCTGAAACACTTAGAGCCTACGAGGACAGCTATTACCCTTCAGAGTGTGCTCGCCATAGTGAGTGATGCTCCGATGGTGCGAGTGGCACCTGAGGGTTCTGAAAGATTGAAGTTATGGAAGCATCACTATCCCCAGGTAGTTGTGAGTTGTTCGCAATATTTGCAGCCATGCGCGTGTATGTTGGAAGCAGGTAGACAGCCCGTGGCAGTGCATGAAGATGTGATTACTCACCCGCAACTAGCTGCGGCTGAGGGATGAACATTTCAGTAGCGGGGTAAGTGGTGTTAACAACAGCCCGACGTCTCTAGGGACGCAGCGACAAGTGAGATACGGAAAAGCGACACTTGCGATCGGCCTGAGCCTCGCAGGGAAAGAACGTTATTGCGCGGAGGGCTTGTGTCCTAAGCTAACCTTCTCAGGAATGACATCGGAGACGTGAGAAGATCATGAAAGGCAGAGGCAGAATGGATGCCCAGCGGTGGTTGTTCGGCGGTTTGATGGTTGTACGCGTAAGGTGTCTATCATGTCAAAATGCCATAAATTATCGCAACACCTATGCGAGTAACAATTTGAGCGAGACAGGCATGAGATCATGCGAGTTTAGGAGTACAACCCTTGTGACCATCAACTCATGTAATACTGATAAACGGAACGGAGAGTGACCCTAAAGAGGTTCAGAGAGTCAGCCGAGCGTCGCATGTTACACACGTGTCGAACTACAGGGGACAATGGCCTCGGGTTATGCGTTGTTCTGATGTTGTGTTTGGTGGGGCGAATCCCACTGGCGCTTAAATTTGTCAGCTTTTGCCGTGCCAAGGCGCCACTTGGGCCCATATATATCAACAAACCACTGCCTTGCTATCATAACAACGCTCCATTCGACCCACTGTTGAACCACCCGGAATTCCCGGACGCCCTTTACCAGGTGGCTAACTTCGACCATCTTGCTGATGCACTAGGCTCGGTTCGCGTCAGCCAAGCACGCGACTCACGCGGGTGCAATATCGAATCTCTTTGAGTAATGACTTCTACGAGTCCTACCGATATTTCTGCCCCCTTCTCTACATATGACATTTGCCCGTTTTATAGTAACAACTAGCAGCGATAATGTTGACATCGCCAGTGTTGGGCTGACCGTGGTCAGACCCGGGTCAGACCGCAATTGACCGGTCAGCCCAATCAGACCGGGTCTTCTAGACCCTGGCAGTCGCAAAGGTCAGCAACGGCCGCGAGAATGTAGTGATCGGAATAACATCGGATCAAGCAACGGCGAGGGTCTTCTAACCTCGTGACCAGACTTCGGCTGACCGTGGCTGAATCGCGTCTGACCGTGCGAAAAAGTCAGACAAAATGGTCAGACCGGTCGGCCTGGCTGACCGCGTGACCGCGGTCACCCAACACTGGACATCGCTAGTCTCCCACGTGACGGTCTGCTTGGCGAGTTTTCGCCCGACAAAGATAATACGAAGATCCGATGAAAAACTACCCAACGCTGCCATCAACTTGTCTTGCATCTATGATCCATTTGACCGGTAGAGTCAAAGGGACTCCAAGGAGCTGCACTGTTGATTCAAACACATCTTCAGGTTTGCGCACGATGAAGCTGTTTGTAAGCCGGTTCGTAATAGAATTTCACGGGGTATAGGCTGGGAACTGCGACCAATACGTTGAAAGCACGGAATTCGTGGAAAGAAGCAGCTTCCATAGCCGAGCGTTGATTGAACAATTCCCCCAGAAACGTCCGCGCTATTCTGTCACGATTCCGCGTCGTGAGATTGCTGGCCCTGATGCGGCCACTCCCAATAACTATTCATGTGGGCACCTGACGAGCTCGTTTCGCCTGCAGTACTGCACGGATATGCCCGAGCCACAATCTCCAATTTCTTGGTGAAACGATTCGTCGATCGATTGCAATATCATTAAGGTGACACCCCATGCGCACGTTTCGGTAAAATCGCATTTCGTATAACCCCCTTCAGCTGTGCCCCACACGGACCGTATTTCCGAGTGCCACCTTCATGCAAGCTTCATTCGGAGCTTCTCAAGCAAATTATATCCAATACGTAACAACCGTGCCCGCCGCACCCCATTTGCAGTTGCATCGGTTGTCGCTAGCTTCACTAGCGCTACTATTGGTTTTCGAAGGTTCTTCTCCCGGTGCTCCGTGATGTAGCGCCAAATTGCCTCAGTCTTGTACTCCAACGAGGCCAACAAAGATAGGAATCGATCTTTCAGCGGACGTAGAATCAGCAACATCATGGGAAGAGTGTTATTAACAACAATATTTCGGCAAATGGAAGGGGTACAGGGAAGCGATATGCCCCTGCTCCACCATTGCACGATTGGTAAAGTAAGTAATTTGTTAAGACAAGACAGTCTAGATACTTAGAGGTAAGAACGGCTCGGAAGGGTGGCCTCCAACTGGAAGTCCCACCGATAACTCTTGCCCCTGAAATAGAGATCAATGCAACAACTCGAGGGAGGTGTGACAGGAAAGGAGACACTCCTGAGGAGACTTCCACCTGGTCACTCACGGCCCCAGATATAAAGACAACGACAACAAGAATCCAACAATCAACGAGACGGAGCGAGTCGGCAAGGAACAGGACACAAGTACATATCAAAGGAGGCAAGAGAGAACGTTAGTATTGTTTCTGATCCTCTTGTGGGGATTCGCGGGGAATTCCGGAGGAAGCAGAATGCGCGTGGATTGCCGCCATCAGCCTGGGGTCCCCAATGTCCATACTGCGCCGTTCAGGTGGCGTGAAACCTAAGTTTTGTCGTGCGGAGGGATACAGCGGTAAGAGACTTCTTCCTTTCGACGACTTGAAATACTGACCGAAATCATCAGATCCTTGGGAGAAGTGGAGTTGTTCATTCAGTGGCGTGCCGTCAGCCATATAGGCGTTTTGGCTCGCAATCCTCGTGGTGCTGGTGCTAACACCGTAGTTCCAGGGTTGCGAGGTCGCGTTAGACGTATCAGACATATTATTCCAGAGCAGTGGTCGTCCATGGAGGTCATAAACACCGGAATTGTTCGGTGCACCGTTGTGGCCGAAGTCGTTGAGACGGGTCGTTGTAGAACCAACAGAATACAAAACACCTGCACGAAAAATTTAAGGCACAACGGCCCACATCGCGCAGCAGATGAATTCAGTGCCCGAGATGAATTGTTGTGAGATTCATCAGACCTTCAGTGTTGCCCTCAGGAATTGTTCCCACTTCGTTGAAGCAATGGGCATCGAAAACAGTATCGAACGCATATGCAGATTGAGTTTCGCCGGATGGCAGCGCCGCCGCCGCCGTTTCAAGATCAACATCAACTAGTACCGCCTCGTGACTGGGGCGTATTTGGTCGTCAGACGATATAAAGATTTGTGGCACTGTGGATCGAGAAATAATTAGAAAACGTGAACACAGGTTGGGCATGCGCGAGGTGGGTACTCACCAGTGCTCCCATTGGCAGGATGGGTACCAATGGGTCCATACTCCGTGAGTACATTATGAATTAAGGCACTTGTGGTGGAGGAATGGTTGCCGAGTGTCATTCCGAGGACAAAGCGCTCGGAGTCACGACCATCCTCGACGGGAGAACTATCTCCAGCCGTTTCACGTCCATCTTGTGAGGAAAAGCTTCCCGCCATTTCGAGACGAGAAGCGGGTGGGCGATACGTTGGGTAAGTGAACGACTCGGGACTGCTGAACGGCGGCGACAAACCGTCAGCGCCCGCCGAATAGGTCTGTTCCCACCCGCGAGGACTCAGGTGCGTGTTCTCCACTTCTGAGAGTGACACTGCCGGAGAGTACACAGCATCAATTGAAACCGAGGATAATGATCGTGGTCGAGTGGAGGGAGTGCTTCCAACCGAGTCGAAGTGGGGAGCAGGTGAACCTTCGCTCGCAGAAATAGGACTCGAGCCCTCCGTCGTGCTGAACTCCAGCGTTGGTGTCACAAGGGAGAGAAGTGATGACGAAGATGTGTAATGCTGTGAGACCGGCAGGCTTGTGCGCGCAGCCGGGGGCGGTGCAGTCATGAGAGTGGGGTTGAGTTGGGAGGGAGAGGGGAGAATGGCTCCAACTCTCGATGGGACGCGTCGTGAGGAGTTCGCTCCCACATCGGAAGGCACGGTTGCATTGACTCCCCTAGGCCCGCCAATATTGCTCAATGGCAACGTGCCACGAGCACAGTTGGAACGACGCCGCGTCCAGTTCCCTATTCTGATAATCATCTCATCGCCCTGGCCAACGTGAACCAAACAATCAAGTTCAAAGGGACAGCGATGACGGGTGAGATGAGGCAAGGGTTTACCTTAAATCTCGGTGGAATAGGGCTCCCAAAGCCACGAAGGCATTCGATCCCTAAGAGTCTGCAATTAAGGCAGTCGTCTCCTGAACCTTGGTTCCTGCACTGCGAGCCACCCGGTAGCACATTAGATGTGCGTGTGCCTCACGAAACGTCAAATACCTCACTTTCTTCTTGCGCCGTCTGCAGCAAATGCAACCAGAAAAGCTTTTCCCCATATCGCAGAGCTCAGGACGGCGACAGGCTTCGAAGTTGCGGCGGATCCCCGAGAAAGTGGACTGTTGGGTTGGAGTGGGATGACAGATTGGCTTGGGAAATAATATATATTTTTGGCGGTGGCTCTGTAATGAATGGGGCGAGCACGAGGCATGCACGCGACATGAATGAGACAGCTTGCGCATTATAATTGTGACACAGGAGTGCGAACGGAAGCACACAACTTGCCAAGATGGATGCGTGTTTTCGATACACAGCCGCTCGGACGTGATTTCGCGCTCCACAGCGGAACATTCCTTGGAATTTTGTGAGCTCGATGTATGCATTAGAGCATAAGGGTGCTTGCCATGTTTCATCCCATGAACCCGGAAACAGAGGGTAATAACTCTTTGCGATATGGCTTCTGGGGTTCTTGGATGGACGGGGTGACCGCGCGGTCAACAGCACAGCGCCATCAAAGGAAGTGGGTACGGGTTGAAGCATTGGCGAGGGGTAGACGAACCGTTGGATTGGGGAGCGCGACCAGTCTGGGGCCATATTGTCCATGTTAGCCACCAAGGCAAGCCAGGATTGGACACGCTGCTGAGACGAGGATCATGCACGTGCAATGATGGAGGCCATAAGGTCGCGGGGCGAGCCATTGGTGCTAAGGGTGATCATATTCACTCTTCTTTATCGAAAGGCCTTTAATTTGACTGGATCCCGAGAAGTGACAATCAGGGCATGGAGAATTACTGTCGCCAATCGATAGTGACACACCCGAGAAGCACCGATTCTATTTCGAATTGAGGATTGCATCTCAGCAATCTTCCCCGACCTCTGCTCTGTGTCACAATGTGTGCCTCGCGGCTAGCTTTATCATGACAATCAGGAGCGGCGCGCTGACGATTTTAATGGAGCAGCGTGTACTAGTTGACAAGATGATCGCCACGCGGCCAAGATAAAAGTAAGCATCGCACGTCCGGCGCGGGTGTGCCCCATAAAGAGCAGCGCGGGCTCGCATGGGTCTGCTAGACGAGTGCGAGACGAGTGGGCGTCGGGTCCGGGGTGACCCGTCGCCCGGAAACCTGTACAAGCAATGACTATAGAGCGAGAGCAGCTTCGAACGAAACGGCGCGCTTTGACTCGGGAAGACAGCCATACTCGTCCTGTTCCGGTCAGGGGCGGGCTGCAAACGGGAAGTTTCTGGGATACACTCCGCATGCATTTGAACGAATACACTATATAAGGCCTCAATGAACCTGCGCATTGGCAAGCGAACGCGGGTGCGGCGTCCCGTAACACGAAGCGCCTATCTCGTTGACTGAGTTATTCTTTTATCTGTGAGAAAAATCTTGATTGCCAAAGAGATTGCAAGTCGCAGCAGCTTCATATTCGAGGCACAGTGATTTGACACCAACCAGTGACGCTTGAGAGTACGGCGCGGCAACAGCCCAAATCATACCGACGCCACTTCGAATCAATAAAACGTTACTTCCCATTGAATCCCACTTTTTTTTTCACCCAAAGCGATCCATATTTGAGTATCTAAGGTAATATCAATGAGATATGTAAACGTTACGTCACTTGATCGGAAGGGATTTTCGACAAAGCTCGCCACCATACACGATGCTTAAGCGCTTCTCTATATTTTGCAATCAATATTATATTGTATTTGACGGCGTCGCCTGTTCTCTGGAAATAGACGCGAGCATAATACCCTTTTGAACCCACGCCTGGGACGATCCCGTTGTGCCACGGCAGATTTTGACACGGATCGAGAGTTTCCACGACAACGAAGTCGCCGCATCCACTAATTTCCCCTCACTCCGCCGAACCGAGGACAGAAAGTACGACGACAATTTCCAAGTCACCGGCCAATGTGACTTTGTGAGGCCGAGCAACAAAAGATGTTGCTTCTTACCAGACACTTAACGTTAGTATAGTAAGATGCAAATATGGTATGGATCTTGAGGATGTTAACGGTGGTATTATCAGCAACATTCATCTGACCTCACGACAGCCTAGGTATATTGAACAGATTGTTACAAGTCCTCAATCTTTGTGCCCACATTAAATCTGATGGGGGGCCAGAACTACAACTGTACTGTGACCGTACGCGTCGGGAAGGGATGCCGAGAATTGGAAACTTTTGTGTATCGAACAGCTCGACGCACACCGCTGGCGTGAAGCTAGATAAGGAGACAAGTCCGCGTCCTCGAATGGAGAATAATTACAGGCGACGAGACCAACATGGCGCACTCTGTACCGTATGTCACGCAGTTTGAATTGAGAGTCATGGCGGTGACAACTCCGCAACTCCACAGTTTGTTAATTATTTTCATCGCCGCTCGCTTTACGGCTCAAGGGCTCTGCTACCTGTGCTTTCGGGTACAGCCCTTGAATATAAAGCCACATCACAGAACACGCGTACGGCTCATTGACAAGAGGAAAAACACTTTCGATGTTCGCACACTCATGCATATAGAAAGAATGGTCCCGGTAAATTACAATGGGAGTGCTGTATACATGTACGTACGCAGATCTTATATAAACCTCTCGCTGCCCCTTGTATACTTTTGGGAATCTCTAAAATTGGTCATGATTTGATTCGCAATACCGAAGATTTTCCAGCGACCGACTCTCGCGTCTTGCAAACCTCTTGTGTTATAGGCCGACTTACGGGAGCATAATCTTGCACGCCTGGCATCACCAATCGTTCCAAAAAACTTCAGGTCAGGTCGCACCGTGGTTCAAGAAATCCCGCGCCATTGGCGGCGAGCCCAGTCCGTTTTGGTCAACAATTGCGGACCACCATTTACGCGAGACCGCATAGGACTTCGATGCATGGAACATTTCTCTTACCACGTCTTTGGGTACATTTTTGGTTGCTGCGACGAGCACTTGACTGACCAACATCATAATCATATGAATTATATCACTTCTTTCCAAATTTCCATGAGTAAATTAATGGTACAGAGCTTGGGAGAAGCTAAGATACACTTTTAAGCGAACAAGCGAGGTAATTGCAAAAAAATCGTGGTCAAATGAATCGAAAAATTATTCTCAAATCGAAGATACGGAGTCGCGTGGCAATTGACATCGATGGAAGGGACTCA
>Ga0307508_10003433_pt1 | contig 16020 bp, 14 predicted proteins | sample 9_EM_MG_FD_203089 | JGI IMG/M metagenome (GOLD analysis project Ga0307508, IMG submission 203089) | Populus trichocarpa ectomycorrhiza microbial communities from riparian zone in the Pacific Northwest, United States - 9_EM | ecosystem: Host-associated > Plants > Roots > Unclassified | place...
TAATCTCTCCAATATTCCTATGTTCTTAATTGAACTCAATTATAAGTATATACAAACAACATTCATGCATTGTTTAAAATTTTTCCCTACCCCTTTTATGCCCGATAGTACCCTAGGGATTCTTCTTTATTTGTTAATCATTCTAAATTGTTTCCATCTATTTCTATCTTAATCATAAAACACAAAACAAATTTCTCATTTCCCATATTTTTTCTCAAGAACCCTAACCTTAAAATTTACAAATCAACACAATTTCTTAATTGAATTCATTTAGGCTTATATATTCAAGTCTAGTGCCCTTTACCTCGTGATAAAATGAGCTTCAATTTTTAACCAGTCAAAATTTCTCAACACTCATTCTTTTTTCCTCTTGGTCGTCACCCTTTTCACTATAAACTCCTAATTTCTCTCACTTACTCTCTTTAAATTCTTGCTTAGATGTTGTTTCCCTCACCCTAAATCTTACTCAACCCCTTTATTTTGTAGAGTTTCCAACTAAAAAAATGATGAAAAGAATATGAAGAAACCCTTATAGTTTCATTTATTTATATTTATATATTGGCCCTCTTATGGCTAAATAATTTCATTTTGTCCCTACTTTTCTCTTTTCTAACAAATTGGGTTATATTCTCCTTTTATTTCTTTTAATTTTACCCTTAAACATTTAATTTTATTTTTTTAATATAACTTAACCCAATTTATCTCCGAGTTAAAGTTTTAATAGTTCAAATTATCTTAACTGAGGTTTATAATTGAAATTCACAAAACCTTATTTTTCACACAATAAAAAGAAGTAATGAACCTGAGACTTAATTCACTCATATATTGGTATTTAAAGTTTATGCAAACTAGAGGTGAAAAAGAAAATATTATATTACTTTTATAGATGATAACATATGGTATTGTTATACCTATTTGCATAAGAGCAAATATAAAGCACTTGAAATGTTTAAATATTACAAAAAAGAAGTTAAAAATTAACTTAACAGAAAAATAAAGATAATAAGAAGTGATAAAGGTGGAGAATACGAAGAGCCATCTGGTGAATTATGTTTCAAAAATGGTATTATCCACTAAACTACTACTTCTTATTCACCACGACAAAATAACATTGTAGAACATTAAAAGCAATGATGAATGCCATGTTGATAAGTTTGAGTGCACCTTATAACTTGTAAGAAGGGTAATTCTAATTGCTAAGTACATACTTAACAAAATATCCCATAAAAAGTTAGAAAAGACATCATATGAATTGTGGAAATGTAGAATACCTTTTTACAAATACCTCAAAGTGTGGGGGTGTCTTGCAAAGGTAGCAATACCTTATTATAAAAAGGTCAAGATATGACCTAAAATTATGGATTGTATATTTATTAGATATACATACAATAATAATACATATCAATTTCTTGTACACAAGTCAAGCATTGAGAATATTCATCCTTGTTATTTGAGGATGTGTTTCCATGGAAAGAAGCACGAGAATATCGTTCACTTAAAAGAATGATTGATGCTAGCTCAAGTAATCATCACTAATCAGAAAATGATGAAGTTGAGCTTGGAAAGAGTAAAAGAGCAAGAATAACCAAAACATTCAGTCCTTATTTTGTAACATATTTATTAGAAAATGAACCTTGAATCTACTCCGAGACAATGTCCTGTCCTGAAACTTTCTATGGGAAAAAGGCAGACAATAGTAAAATTGAATCCATTATGAATAACTATAATCTTAAAATACATCAGATGAATGTAAAAACAAGTTTCTTAAATGGCGACCATGATAAGGTAGTTTAAATGGAACAACTTGAGGGATTTGTTATCAATGAATAAGAAAGAAAGTTTGTAAGCTTGTCCAATCATTATATGGTTTAAAACAAACACCTAAACAAATGACATGAAAAATTTGACAAGGTTATGTTGTCAAATGAGTTCAAAATCAACAAAGTTGATAAATGTATTTAATGCAAATCCCATGATCATGTGGACGTGTAACCCACAAGCAAGAAAGATAAATCTTGGAAAGCTAAGAATCAGATTTGATAGGAGTGTAACACATAGTTACTTAAACCAAAGCACCAAAAATATTAGAATGAACCCTTACCTAACGAATACCAATTCATTAATGAAAAGTATACTAAAGACACCATAAATATAATTGTTCTTTGATAAGTCAAATTCAGCTCTTTAAAGAACCAAAAAAGCGAGAATAGGTCACATATACAAGCAATATTATTCTTAAATCAAAGTCTCCAAAAAAAACCTAAATACTAGCTAATTAACTCTATTTATAATAGATAAAAAAAATAACAAAAATAATTCTGGAAAAGGAATAAATGAGTTCTAAAAAATATCCTAAATAATTCTGAAAAAGAATATTAAATCAACTAGGAAACTAATACAAATTCTATATAGTAGCTTCTGAACCTTATTTCAAGACTTTTCAATGTGAGATTGATGTGAAATTTTAACTGTATATAAAACAAGACCTTTGAAAACTTCTGGTAAAAATTTAGCCCGATTTAATGGTTGAATAAAAAGTTATATTGATAACACAAAACTATGTAATACGAAAATTCAGTCCAAAACTGATTTTGACCCTCCTAAATAAGCATGGAATCTTTATAATGGAAACTTCCAAAACATTATGCCAAAATATCGTTATAATGTTAGGATTAATTATTCAAACAAGGCTGCCATCATGATGCCAAAGTTAAGCCCATGTTGTGAAACAATTGAGCTATTTTTATATTTAGATTAGGTTGATTATATCTTGTACCATATCATATGTGTTGTGGTCTCCTTGAAGTCAGATTTGGCCTCAATATGTTGAACAAACCCATTTTGTGTCTCATTAACTTCTTGACTTGATGTTGTGATTAGCCCAATTGACACCTCTAATGGATCTTTTGTTATGGTGGGCTGGTCCATATCAATGTTTATGTGAAAAAAAAAACAAATAAAGATTATGTCATTGTAAGGCAATAAAAGAATTGGATATCTAACACTAAAGACTCAATTATTTAAGATATACCTTGGACTACAGGCTATATTAGTCTCTTTACCCAACAATACTGAAAGTTATAGTGATGGTAATTGGATATCTAACACTAAAGATTCAAAATCCACAAGTGGATATGTCTTCATACTTGGTGGTGCAACTATGTCATGGAAATCCTCTAAAAAAACATGTATAGCTAGATCTATGATGATGGAATCAGAGTTTATTACTCTTGATAAAATTGGAGATAAAGTCAGATGGATTTAGAATTTCTTAGAGGATATTCCATGTTAACCAAAACTAGTGCTAACTATTTATGTTCATTGTGATAGTCAGTCAGCAATTGTAAAGGCACGAAGTAGTATGTATAATGGAAAGTCCAGACATGTATATATTGGAGACATAATATTGTTAAATACTTGCTCTCGAATGAAATTATTTTCATTGACTATGTAAAGTTAAAGGAAAATATTATGGATTCGCTAACCAAAGGTTTGTCGAGAGAGTTTGAGTATCATTTATCGAGGGAAATAGGCTTAAAGCCTTTAAGAGATGAAATAATGTAAAAATGAAAACCATACCTCATTGATTAGACATAAGATCTAGGTTCATATGGAAAATTTAAGTCATATAACATTTACGGTAATACTAGAAAATTGTTATTTCCTACTTATTCCTTTTTCCTACTCCTCATCTTTACCAACAATAGACTAATGCAGTTGTTCAACATCCAAGTCGAGTTGAACAAGTTTGTCATTAACATGTACAATATCTTGTTGCAAATCTACTTGAAATTTCTTAATTGCATCAATCTTTTGTTCCCATTTACCAGTAAAACTATTAAACTTGTTTGATAGTACTTGTAATTATTGTTTTATAAGAGGGAGTAGGGGGTCGTTTTGAGGAGTTTCAAGCTGAGAAGAGGTAGACTCTTCAGGATGTCACTTTTTACTGACCACAACTTTAGATTTGACAACAGTTAAAGTTGGGATCTTTCCATACATTTTGATTATTGACTCACTATCATGCAAGGGTACTTTGGCTATGATTTCTATCCTAGTTATGAACCCACCAAAAGGTAGACTCGTTTTCTTTTTAGTGTTAACTTTTTGTATTACATTAATAAAGTGAGTGACTAGGTCGATTGGAACATCAATAACAATAGCATACATGAACTAAGCTTTCTCAACTATCAGCTTAGTATGTCTTCCAATAGACTAGAGGTTTGTTAGCATAATTTTTGCTAATAGTTGATAAGAAGGTAACATAGTGTTCATATGCAATATTTGTGCTTTGGCATATCAGTTCAGTCCTGTAAGGCCAAAAAACAAATCACTCATCTGATTCTTAGAAGAGGCTCCTATTTTTTTATAAGGAAAGCCAAGACCTGTGATTTTAGATAGATCATATAAATTCCTAATGACAATAGAAGACAACTTAATGGTTGACCTCTAACAGTGGAAGTAATGAAGCAGTCATCAAGATTGAAAGACTTATAATTGGCATAAAACTCTTAACTATTTTAACATATAGAGTAGGTGTTTTTTTAGTCAGTTTACCCTAGTGTATTTTTTTAAAGATGTCTTCTATAAATGCAAATACGGGGTTAGAAAGATCACTTACCGAAACTTTTCTTTCATCCAATATGTTCTTACTGGAGAAGGTGTTTTTATAAGCCATCTATGTACTAGAGGAAGTAAAGTGGTCAAGTTTTCCTAACTATGTTGTTGATTTAGAGGAATTAACCATAATTTTGTCCTTTGAATCTTAGAGGGCTAGACTAGAGTCTCTTCAGGGGATGAGGTCTCATGTTCTTCTTCATTAGAAGAATTTGAAATAGGTAAAAAAAATGCATTAGCCATGAAGCAAGGAACCGAAAGAAATGTGTGTTGAAAACATTATGCATAGATAATTGTAAAGACACATTCTTTTTAATAATCTTCTCAATAAATTTAGTATCAAGATAAAATATCCTTTCCATTTTCACATAAAATTTAAATGCAAGATAAAGAGGATGGACATATGTTTTGTCTCAAAAATTTATTTTCTATTTATCAGAAGATGTCAAGTACAGAAAAAAGATATTTACTTGGAAATTTGCGATATGAGTACCTTAAAACAAGAGACAAACAGAGAAATGGAGAGAAAGAGATAAAGATGATTGCATGTTTTGATGAACAATACCATTAAATCAGCTTCTCAAAAAGCTATTTTTCTCTTATTCTTGCTCACATCAAACATCGTGATATGTTCCTAGAGTCTCTCTTTAGATTACATTTCAATGTTATGAAAAAGATTAACTCCTTAGATCACCACATCTCCTGTTGTTTTATAAATCAGTTAGGCCACATTATTTTTTCTTGTTTTTCTCACAAGTGTATCTAATTATACACTTAGGCAGATATATAGACCTATATAAAGCAACTAAATTTTATAGTCTAAAAATACTCACAATAACAGCTTGAAAGGACATACGTACCTTATGGTCAACTTCATTCATGAACGCATATCTTTTTTGTTGACCAAATCAAGATGTGAGTGTATAAGAAAGACAACAATTTTGCTTTAAAATTTTCTTTCTTCAACTTCTTTTATTTGATTTAAGATATGCTAACATAGTGTGAGCATACCCTGAAAGTCAAACTTTATACCAGGGCTTAGATACATAAGGTTTTCACTCGTAACATAAGATTTGATGACCTTTATCATTTTAATTATGTAATTGTTTGCTTATTTTCATAGTGAGCAATTGATTTTTTCATCAAGGAATTGGAGAGTAAAATGGAAAGTGTTTGTCTATTTCCATAATTGTTGCTATATCGCGGTCACACAAATTAATTATCCTAACTTAAACAAACAAGATAATATAAAGCAAGCAAATGGAAAACATCAATCAAAGGTTCCTGCCAATATTTGACACAAGTTGGAACATAGTCTGAATTTTATCTTCAATTTACTCTTTTTTGAATCTTATATCAAAAAGTTCATTTAAAACACAAATAAAAGATTATCAAGGTATTTTATATATAAAACATTGACAAAATACTAGGTAAATTTGAGTAAAACTTTCAAATAATATGGTTGCATCAAATACCCTGACACTTAGCTCTTACTCATCCTCGAAAGGAAAAGGTCTTACTTTTTGGTTGTATTGAGGCTAAGGTTAAGATGAGGTAAAAGAAAGAAAAAGAAAATGTTAAAACCAAAAGAAGTAGAGTATTCTATAAAAATTGAATTTTAAAACAATATAGTTCATCAAAGCACACAAATTCACCATCTTTAAGCATCAATACTTAACTTCTTTCGATTTCAAGCTCCATCAACATAAAACTTTTAGAGCACAATGGAACATCTTTTCTTTTCTTTTCTTTTCTTTTTTTTTTAGGAATGGTCTACCTTTGGCAACTTTGCCCATTCTTTTCATCAAGGATCACCTTTTTTTTTCATATAATTTCCAACCATAATATCATGAGATATCAACAAGTATATGCTATACTAATCCATGGTTAGGAGAAAAGAAAAACATATAAAAAGTTAAGACTTACAACATGGGTAAAGCAAACAAAAGATAAACAAGCTCAAAAGAGCTTACAAGGATAATATGTTTTGGGTTGTTTTTTTTTTTGCTCAAATGGTAAAAATTCCTAGTGTTTTTATCATCTTCATGTATACATGTAATGTGAATGTAATCTCAATAAGATATGAAGTCAGTTCTAAAGATATATATCATTGAAAGAATACATAATCAAAGAATACATAATCAAAGAATATAATGTTAAAGGCTCAAAACTTACATTGGTACAACACTATTAAGTCAACATGGTATATTTTCAAAGTCAATCCCTAAACTAGTTAAACTTTAAAACTTGCATCCACACCCATTCATTCAATTTATATTTTACTTTATTTCAACAAATCCTCATACATAATACTCATATTCTCATAAATCAATGACAGTTCAATAGAAAAAACTTAATACTTAAGGTTGGAAAACATAAATTTATTTTTATTTTTTTAACAAAGAAACAAAAAAGAAAACCAAAATTCTTTAAATACCCCCACACTTTAAACGCAACATTGTCCTCAATGTTGAAATAAAAGAAAATGAATATAAGAGAATGACAAACATAAAGTAAAATGTGAAAAATAAAAGTTAAGGGAAAAAGAAAGCAAATTTGATTTTTTTTTGGTTGGGTTGCCTCCGAGTAAGCACTTTTATTTTATGGCATTGGCTTGACACATTGCATGCTTAAACTCTATAGATTGGTTCAGCTAACCCCACAGAAGCGGTGAGTTCTATCGTCCAACCTTCATAGAAAGTTTTCAATCGATGCCATTAACGTTGAGCACTTTATTTGTTTCTAAACTTGTAATCTCAACTGCACTATAAGGAAAAACATTAGAAACGACGAAAGGTCCAATCCAACGAAAGCACAACTTTTTAGGAAAAAGTTTCAAACGTGAATGATAAAGGACTTTGTCTCCAACATGAAACTCCTTTCTTGTAATCATTCGGTCATGAAGGCTCTTGGTCTTTTCTTTGTAAATCGTTGCATTCTCGTAGGCATCATTCCATATCTCTTCTGCATCACCAGGTCATAGACTCTAATTTTATCGGTTAGGTTGCATTGTCTTCTCCAAAATGCACTTAATTTCTCGATTTGAAAATTCAGCTTGACAATTCGTTTGAGGATGATAGGTTGTGGAAGTCTGATTAATCACATGGTACTTGCATAGAAATGCTTCCATTGAACAATTGCAAAAATAAGTGTCATGATCACTAATGATAGCTTTGGAGATTCCAAACCTGTCAAATATGTGAGTCTTGATAAAATCTAAAACAACCTTAGCATCGTTAGTTCGTGTGGCTTTCGCCTCAATCCATTTGGACACATAATCAACAACAAGAAGGATATAAAGATTACCAAAAGAAAAAAGGAAAGGACCCATAAAATCAATACCGCAAACATAAAAAATTTCACTTAGAAGAATATTAGTTAAAGGCATTTGATTCTTATGAGTGATATTGCCTGTTCTTTGGTATTTTCATATGATTTGCAAAAGCAGTATGCATCCTTAAAAATAAAAAGCTAATAGAGATCACTTTCAAGTACCTTGGGGCTGTTGTTTTTGCTCCAAAATGCCTACCATAAAAATGAGAATGACAAAAAGTGAGAATGAAATGAAATTCATCTCATGGTACATGTCTTCTTACTATTTGATTCACATAAAATTTACACAGATAAGGAGTGTTCTAAAAATAATATTTAGAATCAACTCGTAACTTGTCTTTTTGGAATTTAGACAAACTTTAAGGGAATTCCTTGGTGACAAAATAGTTCACCAAATCAACATACAATGGTCTTGTAGAGGAATGTAACACATACAACTGCTCATCAAGGAATGTCTCTCTTACTGTTTTGGTTTGTATATCCTTGGTTCGCAATCGGCTCAAGTGATCAACTACATGATTTTGGGGCACCATTTTTTGTCTTTGATTTCAAGATCAAATTCTTGTAACAACAGGATCCACCAAATCAATTTTGGTTTGTATTCCTTTTTCTTCAAAAGATATCTCAAAGTTGCATAGTAGTAAAAACAACAACTTTTGTACCAAGTAAATAGGACCTGAATTTTTCTAGAGTAAACACCACTACAAGAAGTTCTTTTTCAGTTGTAAGGTAATTATATTGCGCTTTGTCCAACATGCGAGAAGCATATGCGATAACATGCAAATTTTTCCCTATTCTTTGCCCAAGTACCACCCCTACTGTACAGTCACTCGCATCGCACATTATCTCAAAAGGTCCATCCTAATTTGGTGGTTGCATGATGGGGGCAAATGTGACACGCCTCTTAAGCTCATTATGAGACTTCTTTAAACGCTTGATCAAACACAAAATTCATTTTTTTGGCTAACAATTTGCATAACTGTGCTGTAATCTTATAGAAATCTTTGATAAAGCATCGATAGAAACCTGTATGACCAAGAAAGGAACGAACCTCTCTTACATATAAGGAGTAAGACAATGATGAAATAACATTTATTTTAGATTTATCAACCTTTAAACCATGCGAAGACATAACATGCCTAAAAACTATTCCTTATTCTACCATAAAATAACATTTTTCATAGTTCAAGACAAGGTTAGTTACAATGTATCTTTTCAAGCCTAAAGATAAATTTTCTAAACACTTATCAAAAGAATCACCATACACCGTGAAATCATCCATGAAAAACTCAATTATTCTTTTAATATAGTTAGAAAAAATACTCATCATGCATCTTTAAAAAGTTGCGGGTGCATTACAAAAACCAAAGGGCATTCTCCTATATGCATATGTACCAAATTGACATGTAAATATAGTCTTTTCTTGATCTTCAGGATTAATAACAATATAATTATACCCACTATATCCATTAAGAAAGCACTAAAAAGACTTACCTGTTAGGCGTTCAAGCATTTGGTCCATGAATGGTAATGGGAAGTGATCTTTGCATGTAGAAAGATTAAGTTTTCTATAATTAACACACATTCTCCAACCACTCGAGATGCGAGTAGGAATGAGTTCATCATCTTTGTTCTTTACCAACATGATTCTGGTCTTTTTGGGCACCACATGGATTGGCGCCACCCACATACTTTTTGTAATGGGGTAAATGACTCCTGCATCCAATAGTTTTAAAATTTCAGCTTTCACTACCTCTATCATAGACGGATCCAAACTCCTTTGCATTTTCCTAAAAGGTTTTGCTTTGTCCTCCAATAGTATATGATGCATACATATTGGGGGCTAATGCCCTTGATGTCGGCTAAAGTCCAACCAATGGCTGTTTTGTGATTGCGCAATAATTTCACAAGCTTTTCCTCTTGCGCATTTGACAAACCTTTTGCTATGATAATAGGGAGTGAATTATTATTGCCAATGAATACATACTTCAAGTTATCGGGCATAGGTTTCAATTCTAACTCATGTGCTTGTAAAATAGGTGGCAAAAGTTTTTTATGTGAAAGTCTAAATAAAAAAAATTACCGTAGGGGGGGTTTGCAAAGCTCGCAAAGCCAATGCTCATTCTTGCATGTTTTGGGGAACATATATGTTCCTCTCCATCTCTTATATCTTGATAAAATCAATGTCATGGCTCAATGCCACACTTAATTCATCCTTACAATCAAACTCAAGAACTTGATGCACACACTTATCAATTTGATCATAACATGTGATAGAATAAACATTGTTGTAAGGATATTTCATTTCACCATGAAAGTTAAAATCAATTACTTCATCTCTTACTTCCATAGACAAAGTATCCTTGCCACAATCAATTTTAGTGTTGACAGTTTTAAAGAATGGTCTTCCAAATAAGATATGAGTGTTGGTGTTTGAGGAATCACGTTCCATATCAAGAATATAAAATTCATATGGAATAACCAAACTATCAATCTTTACTAGGACATCTTCTATCACACAAAATGGATAAACAAAACTACGATCCGTAAGTTATATTACAACACTAGTTTTAATCAAACACTTAAGACTAAGAGAATCATAAACATGTTTAGGCATAACACTAATGGATGCACCCAAATCATGTAAAACCCTTTTAAAGCTAGCATTACCAATAACGCGTAGGATAGTAAACGCATCTTGGTCTTTTTACTTTAAAGGCAAATTCTTTTGAACAACAACAAATACAACTTCACCCATACTTATTGTTTCATAGCCTTTTAGCTTGTAAGCTCTTTTGGTAGTACATAGCTCCTTCAAGAATTTAACATATTTGAGAATTTGCTTGATAACATCAATCAAAGGAATGTTGAGTTTCACTTTCTTGAAAACCTCTAAAATCTCTTTTTCTTTGTCCTCTTTCTTAGACCTAGATGAACTCAAAAGAAATGAGAGATTTTCTTGAAATTTGAATTCATTGAGTTAGGACTTACCTTTGGAGTATTGGTGGTTGTATTAGTTTGTAAAGTAGTAGGTTAATTCTTCTTTATGCTTAGTTCATTTTCTATCTCCTCTTTTTCCTCCATCTGAATTTGTTTCAACCTTTGCTCTTTAAGTTCTTTCCCACTTTGCAGCTTGATCGCACTAACATTCTCTTTTAGATTCAATGCTTGGGAGGACAATTTTTCATTGATTTATGCTTTCAACTTCCCTACACTTAAAGCTACTTTCCCCATTTACTTCTCTAACTTGTAAATACTCAACCTTGTATTCTGTTGAAAAGACATGACATTTTATTGTAAAGTCAATATGTTAGAAGCTAAGGTTTCCATCATCTCAAGAATATCATCACTTGATGAATCTATAGCATTGGAATTTGTAAATGCAAGGGACTATCTCGCTTGATAATTCTGTTAGGGTTAAAATCTATAAGGGTGAAACTGCCGACCTTGATTTCCTTGTTGAGGTAGGTTCCCATAGCATAAGTTTGGGTGATCTCTCTATCTAGGATTGTACGTGTTAGAAAAGGGATCATATTTACACTAGTTTTGGCCATTGAATGTTCTATTAACTGCATTAGCTTGTTCAATGTAATCTTCTTGCATTGTTAGACACATATCCGAAGCACGACCTTATAACTAGCATATGCTACAAACTTTCACTTGTTGTATATTTTCACAAGCCAAAAAACACACAAGAGAAGTAAGATCATTAATTTTATTCTCAAGGTTAGCAATACTTACCTTGTTTACTTGTTTGCTTAGGAAGTCTCCATGAGTGCCAAATTATTTCGAGTTGGCTGTCATATTTGAGATCAATTGGCAAACAACCTTTAGTGTTTTATCTACCAATGCTCCTCCACTTGCTACATCAATGATACTACAGTTAGTAGGCATTAGTCCTTCGTAGAAATATTGCATGAGTAGCTGATCGGGTATTTGATGATGAGGACATTGAATACACAACTACTCAAATCTTTCCTAATATGAGTGTTTCCCCATGAGATTTCCGAATCCCACATATTTCTTTTTTTATGTTGGTAACTCAAAAGATTGAGAAATACTTCTCCAGGAAAATCTTCTTTAGAAAAATCTTCTTCATGCCATTCCAAGTTCCAATGAAACTAAGGAGAATAGAGAAAAGCCATGCTTTTGCTGGCCCTTTTAAAGAGAAAGGGAAAGCTTTCAACTTAACTTGCTCTTTATCAACTTCATGTGGTTTCATGTCAACACAAACTATATGGAACTTCTTGAGATGAGTACAAGGGTCTTCTCCGGTAAGTCCATTGAATATTTACTATAGGTGTATAAACCTAGACTTGAGTTCGAAGTTGCCATTGTTGTCGATGTTTATGCACAATGGTTGGTTCTCCATGTTGGGAGCATCAAGAAGTTCATTGAGTGTCTGTTGTTGTGCAACAACCATGATGTTGATGCGAGCTTTCTTTCGTAACCTGTGTAATATTTTCTATTTCGAGATCTACCTGCACTTGTTCTTGGTTAGTAGATCAAGTTGCAGGTATGAATAGTCAAGAAAACTCAAATAAACTAAAAATAAATCAATCACAAGAGAGATTTAAAATAGTGAAAGTAAATGAAAATCCAACATTAAAACACAAAAATTACCTAAAAACCCTAGAAAACAGTAGAATTTGACCTCAAGAGGGTGGGGCTAGTGGCTTTTAGCCACTAATCTTGCTCTGAACATTGTTTTCCTTTAAGAAACTAAATGTTGAAGCCGAATTCCACCATAAATTCCATTTTGAATAGTACCGCAACTTTGTTTTCATTTTCATTTTCTGTTTTTGTTTTCTTTTGAATGAAATAAATAACAATCATAACACAAGAACCAACTAGAATCACTTCCCCAACAACAATGCCAAAATTTATTGCGATGTCACAGTCACATAAATTAATTACCCTGACTTAAACAAACAAGATAATATAGAGCAAGCAAGGGGTCGATCCTGCAAGGAAGATCTAGTTCAGATCTTTATGCTAGATGATTCAAAGTTAAGGGGTTTTGAGGTTCTCTAGGCTATGCTATAGTAAACAGAATACAATAATAAGCTAAATTAAATACATCTGAAACTTATCAACAAAAAAACTTTGGTCCCAAGTATAAGTCCACATATAGAAATCAAAACTGATCATTGAAATAATACGTCAATTTATTTTCTAGATATTTATCTTTCCTTAACATTAGTAGTTAACTGATTCACAATGTAACTAACCCTAACCATTAATCAACCATAGTGTCTGCACTAGTAATTTAATTCAATTACAGTCTTAAGAACTAGATAGGTTGATAAATCTAGACAATATAATTATCTATAGTATATGTTCAATTTAGTTAATGTTTTTCCTAAGATTAACAACATAGTTATTAAATTTAGTTGCTTCACAAGTTTAAATATCACAACTCTGGTTTTGATAGCAAACTTAATATTAGATTGGTTAGAATAATAACTACGAGTTTACTCTAACAATCAAACAAAACAATCATTGGAAATAAACATAAGAAAAGATAGAATAGATCTCACACTTTTTTAAATCTAAAGGTTTCTTTATCCTTTCAACAAAGAAAAATAACTTAGCCTTACATGTCTATTGAAAAACTAATGAAGAGAAAAGATGAGAACATAATTTTAGGTATACGAGAAAATGGTAAGAGTTTATTCTTATTTGATACGTTACCCTAATCCCCACATCCCTCAAATCCGTTTGTATCCTCCCTAAAAAATAAAAATAGTCTTTTCCAAAGTAGACAATTTATATTTAAGTAATTGAACATGTTTCTTCACAAAACTTGTCTGCTGACAGAATTTATAGGTCGTCTTAAAAAGATCATTTCTATCTCATATGAGCTCTTTTTTTATATATAACTTTGGTAGGTTGATAGGTCTTTGAATAAAAAATCCAATAAAATTGAGTTTGCATCAAATGGAGTTCTCTAACTCAAGATATTCAAGTCAGAATGGTCAAATGTAAAAAATGGAAGAATGCGAGACTTTTCTTTGAAGAATTTGATTTCTATGCCCTTTTTTTTTCTTGCCATTTATTTATAGAAAAGTATGGATATTAGCTTTTATTTACACTGAAATCACTTCATTTCGATCTCTACAACTCAAGTTCTGCATAAAACATTTATTAGAGGTCAAATTTATCAATATTCAACACAAGTTGGAACATGGTCTGAATTTTATCTCCAATTTACTCCTTTTTGAATCTTACATCCAAAAGTTCCTTTAAAATATATATAAAAAAGATTATCAAGGCATTTTATATATAAAACATGGACAAAATACTAGGTAAATGTGGGTAAAACTATCGAATAATATGGTTACATCGACAATGATGTGAACACTTGACTTTTTCTTTAAAATTTGTCAGGAGGGTTATCTTAACAACTTGTGTACCACGTTCAACTAGCTTTGGTCAATTCAAGGCACTTTACTCCCCTTTAACTATTAGCATACCTGCATTTAAATCAATGTTACCTTTGCTAACAATTTATAAAAACAACTTGAATTTCTCACTGTGTATAAGATAATACATTTATTTGGTCTTCTAAAAGAATAACATTTTAAAAGTGAAGACTATACCAATTAAGATTTGCCTCAATCTCAGCGAAATGAAATTTATGAGATTTAAAGGTATAGATTAGGTATACTTACAACGTTTGCGTCTGTGTTTTAATGTTAGCAACCTATCACTTGTGTAAAAAATAAATAAAAACCCAAACAAAATTTTGTACATATATTTTTATTTATTTTTAGATTTCTCTATTAAGAATTAGGGCATGTCACATACACTAATGACTTTTTTAAGAAATTTAAATCTTAAACCATCTAGAGGTTTTATGAATAAGTCAATCAATTGATGTACGATGTTCACATGTTCTAATGAAAAAAGCTTTGATTCTACCAAGTCTCTAATAAAGTGACGTTTTATATCTATATGCTTGGTTTTATAATGTTGCACATGATTTTTGGAGCTACTAATTGCATTGGAATTATCACAAAAAATAGTTATAGTATCTTAAGAGAAACCATAATGCTCTAACATCTTTTTCATCCAAAGAAGTTATGTGCATCAACTACCTAATGTAATATACTTGGCTCCTATAATTGAAAATAATATTGAATTATGTTTCTTACTAATCCATGTTGCCAAGTTACCACCAATATATAAATACCCCTCCAATAATGCTTTTTTTTATCGGCATCATTATTTACCCAGTCAACATCTAAATAGCCAACTAGATTCAAGTTTGAATCTTTTGAATGCAATACACCATACTCAATTATAGCACTAAGATATTTTAGGATTCTTTTAATTGCTATAAAAAGTGATTCTTTAGAATTAGAATGAAATCTAACATAAACACCCATACCAAAAACAATGTCAGGTCTACTAATAATAATTTATCTCAAACATAAACAATATAGGAACGGATTCCAAACAAGAACTTGCATGGTCAAATACTTCAGAGTGTATAGAAATTTTTATTATATCTTGAAATTTCGAGAAAACTTACATAAGTTTGATAGCCAGAGTGATAAAGGATCTTTCTTGGATACTCATAACATAGCAAAACCTATAAAGTCTACAACCTACGATCTCAAACTATCATGAAATCATTCAAGGTGGTTATTAATGACAATCTAAAGGAATTTGTGATGCGATCCAAGCACCAAAGAATCCATTGGAGGTTCCGTTTGGTCTAGTTACAAGGCTTAGAGCTAAGAGGTTCAAAGAGGCTTTCAATATACTTCTTCAAGATACGTGAGTTAAGGTGGACTTCAAGATAATATTAAATAATAAAGAGCAAGCCTTGATTAATCTTATTCATGTTCAAGAGGGGCTTGTTGGTGGAACCAAGACCATTACACAAGGATTGGAAGAAGAAGACTAGATTTGGACAGTTTGACCTTTCACTACCGTTTTACTCATACCTGGATCTACAAGTTGAATTTTTATGTGATTTCAGTTGGGAATGAAACTAGACTTCCATACCTTTCCAACAGTATATGACACACCTTCTAAGTCTTTAAGACGAGAGAGAACCAT
>Ga0307508_10003434_pt1 | contig 16016 bp, 13 predicted proteins | sample 9_EM_MG_FD_203089 | JGI IMG/M metagenome (GOLD analysis project Ga0307508, IMG submission 203089) | Populus trichocarpa ectomycorrhiza microbial communities from riparian zone in the Pacific Northwest, United States - 9_EM | ecosystem: Host-associated > Plants > Roots > Unclassified | place...
GGGATTGATTTCTAGTCATTGTGAATGATTTCTATCTATTTCGGTACTGCTCAGCAACATCCTAGACAATGATCGTAGTTGGCTTTACTTCCCTCAGTGTTGGTAGCTGATGTCTCGTCGTGACGGGGTTCAAGGTTCGTTGAAGACTCAAGTAAGCTTAAGTACTCCGGCCTCACGCAAGACGATCCCATTGATGAGTTTTCCTCTTCGACCATGCGTCCGTGACTTTCGGGCCGTCTCTGCTAGAGTGAAGATTTGCCTCTTTGCTATGCGTCGACATTGACGCCGATCGATAGATTGATACGCACCAGTCGCTCGGTTCACTGGGTCTGCCACGAGTCGGATGCAACAGAATGCGGACGCGCTTGAGCACATCCACTGGGGGGTCGATCGGCACCATGACGATCTTATTAAAGGTTCGATTCGTGCCCGTCGGGAACCGTTATTACGCGAGTCTTCTGACGACCCTTTCCAGTTCCCCAGCAGGCCAAACCACTCCTTGAAACACACTGAGCAGTCCGAGTCAAACAATGTGCTATCATATTCATTCTTAAAGCTCCACACCACGGGCTTTGAGGTCTATATTTGTCTCGTAGGTGTATGACCTATGACCTTCAGGTTGCACATCTATAATTCAACTGCCCGATCTCTGGAATCTGGGGGTCAGAAGCACAATTGACACCCCTTTGCGATAGCGCTAGCAGACATAATAGTATTCAGACCGAAAATTTGCTCGCCAGTCAGCTCCAGTCAGATCCTGAGACTTCATGGCCATGTCAGAACGATCGATGGTAACTGTCATGTCAGTTCTGTGGGTCTCGGCATAAGAGTACTACTCTGTAAAACCTTGTTTACTTATGTGGCAATAAAATCGCACGGGGCTGACCACACAGCCACAATTATCCCCCGGCAGTGACGTTGTAAACAAGGTAATGGGCAGTGAGAGTTACTGGTCCGGGCGTGGGTTTCAAAACGGGCTCTGCGGCGGCCTTTCTCAGCGCTTAGCTTCTTGTGCTGGAACTTTCTGGCAGACCGTATTGGCCGCACAATGGAGCTTACTCCGGGCATGCGTTACATAGGCCGTTTGATGGTCTCTGCCGTTATCCCTGTCGTAGGCCTGCTTCTGCCCCTAGCGAGACTTTTTGCTTCCGCGGGAATATCTCTGTCTGTTGCGGGGTCGGTTGCCCTCTTGGCTGCTACCATTCTGGCTGCTTTGACCGTATACATCGTCTCCACGGAAATTTCGCAGCGTCGCAGGGCTGCAGCGTCTGGGGCAAGGTTGATACCTCGGGTCCAAGGATACTTGCCCGGAAATGTGGACCTGATGCTTAACATGATTGGTAGGGAGGGAACGGACTACATAGGTAGCTGCAAATTGCATCATAATGGGCACTGACGAAGAAGGCTATCAGGCCAACCCTTACTGGAGCAAATGCAATTTCATGGGCCTGTCGTGAACCTTAGATTTTTGTGGGAGGACATCATTTTCACAACTGAACCCCAGGACATCAAGGCATGTAGTTTGTGGGGTATTGTTTCCTTGCACTGATGATTCGTTACCAGACTATTTTGGCGACTGATTTCAATAACTATGTCAAAGGTACAGACTACTTAAGCACTGCTTTCTGGTCCCCAGTTTAACTTTTTACAGGAGACAGGTTCAAGGAAAGAGCCAATAGTTTTCTCGGGACGGGCGTATTCAACTCTGATGGTGAGCTTTCGGTCTTCACATTATCGCACCTGTTCTCTGAGGAGCAGCACAGGGGATGTATGGAAGTGAGCAAAGTCTGTCGATTCAGGGGATCACTTGCCAACGCCGCTTTCCTAGGCTCCATCGCACTATGGCCCGTCCGTTCTTCAGCATCGACAGGATTAGTCATTTCGACATCTTCGACCGTCACGCAGAGACTACAATTACCTTGATGAGAGAACGGTTCAGTTTGGGTCTCGCAGTGGACTTCCAAGTGCGTGCTTTGGCATAGATCTTCCTAGTCTTTTATCTACTTTCACACCAGGATGCCGCCTCCCGTTTCACATTTGATTCCGCATCCGAATTCTTGTCTGGGCATTGCATAGACACGTTGGCTGCTGGATTACCATATCCTTATAACTACTCCGGGCCTAGAGTGGTCTCTAAAGCCTCCAACATGGCCTTGGACTTTGCGACCGCATTCAATGCAGCCCAGGATGTTGTAATAAAGCGAAACCTGGTCGGGTGGTTGTGGCCACTTTTTGAAGTCGTTCGGGATTCCACGTGGGAGCCAATGAAGGTTGTCGATGCATTCCTAGAGCCGATCTTGAAGGATGCTATAGCAAAACAGGAAGCATCTCAGGGACTCCCGGATGCGGTCAAAGACACAGAAGATGAAACACTACTGGACCACTTGGTACGGCAAACGACGGGTACGGGTTATCATAACTTGCCGTATTTCCCCCTCAGCTGAACACTGTGATACCTTAGACATCAAGATTCTGAAAGACCAAACACTGAACGTTTTGTTAGCTGGCCGGGACACGGTGTGCAAACTTACCCTTTTGTTGGATGGTGGAATTTTATATACCTTAGACGGCCTCGACTTTGATGTCTGTTATTTATTTGATGGCCATGCACCCTGACGTCTTGCGTCGACTGAGGGAAGAGATTCTGGGAAAGGTCGGCACAGCACGCCGGCCATCCTATGATGATATTCGGGGAATGAAGTTCCTCCGGGCTGTTTTGAATGGCGCGTACAATATATAATCAGCAGTCGTTCGATGATGTTGACCGGATTGTCATAGAAACATTGAGACTCTTCCCTGCCGTGTACGTTTGTGGACCCTCTTTCATTTCCTGACATCTAACCTCATTTATGACAACAGACCATTCAATTCTCGGTATGTTTGTTGTGTTGTCTCCTCATCGAAGCGCTCATTCTGTAATGTTCTACAGGGAGACCGTCAACGATACCACATGGCAATCATCAAACCGAGATGCGAAGCCATTCTTTCTCCCTGCTGGAACGATGTAAGCTTCTAATGCGTCTCGACCACTGTAACCAACGATCTCTTAGGATCGGCTATTCGATTCTACTGATGCATCGGAGGACAGACCTGTGGGGCCCTGATGCATTAGAATTCGACCCTGACCGATTCCTCGACGATCGTCTGCACAAATACCTTACACCCAACCCTTTCATATTCCTTCCATTTAACGCAGGTCCGCGTATCTGTCTGGGCCAACAGGCACGTGTCACTGTAACAGTCATACTTTTGGAGCCCTCTGACCATCTATGTTGCAGTTTGCGTACAATGAGATGTCGTTCATGCTGATCCGACTGTTGCAAAACTTTTCTGCGATTACACTCTGCCCCGAGTCTCAAGACCCTGCAGACCGCCCTCCGGCTGCATGGGCACAGGGGGAGGGACGCCAGGTGATTGAGCAGTTTCACCCCAGAAGACACTTAACCTTGTATGCCAAGGTATGGGCTCACACTGTTACCTCGACGCTTTTTTTGAATGCTGAATGGGTCGACTATTTCATAGGGCGGCTTGTGGGTAAAGATGGAACCCGCAGAGATTTAGCGAGCTCAAAGGTGGTCATCGGAATACATGATACTCCAAAGGACTGGTTCATATAGGACTTTGTGATAGTATGTAAGTGTAAAAACAGAAAGTGAGATCCCAGGGTTGTAGGAGTGTAATCATTGATGCCCCCTACTACGAGTGTTGTATTATGTGATTCCTATGGTATGTGCCCTTGACACACGATAACCGCGCCTTGAATCCTCGGCGCTTCTAGGTGCAGCAGCTCTCCCAGTGTGAGATGGGTCTAATTCCAATCCAGGTTGGCGTGTTCAGAGTAAGTATCTTCAATTGAGCTGGTGTGGGCGGCATCCCCTTTACTCTGTAACCCGGACGTCACGGAGTTAACGGCGCCCGGGCTAAACTTGCTTAGGAGGTCGATGACACTGGTGAGTTCCACGGCTGAGATGGTTGTAAGTTCGAAGGGAACTGGAAATCCCCTGATCAAAGCAATATCGGGGTCCACTCCTGGTATCCGAACACATTTTTTATTGTCTTCTTTTTATTGTAATTTTTGCATCTGATCGTGATCGTGGTGTTTGAGAAATCTGCATCGCAGCAAGCATTCGCACCAAGATACATACCTAGAAAGGATAGTTACGTCGAGCCTCGAAGCATATCAGGGGTAATTCAACTCCAGGGACTTGAGTCCCAAACAATGGGGAAAATCTCTACAATCTATCGACATCACCTGGGTCGCACCAACCTCATCCTTCTATCCCGGACATCGTACGTAACAATCTATCAGATGGATACCTTACCTCTCGGTTCATATGGCAATAGCAACGCTAGGAAACCCGCAAACACGATCAGGCCACCTGCAATATACACTGGCACCGCCGTCGCAAGGTTCGCATACAGCGCAATGACGGGCGCCTATGGGCGTCATTCCGAATCGATCCCATCAACGTCAAACACACTGACAAACGGAAACACGTACCAGGATGCCAAACACACGTTGTGCAGTCCCTGTCAGACCGTTTCCTGTGCCACGATCCTTGGCTGGGAATATCTCTGCAGAGAACGCATAGAGCACGCCGTACATAATCTACTCTCTCGGTCGTCGAATGAGCTTGGGTGACATCGCCGAGTAAGGGACCCCTAGGACGCACGTTGCTGCAACAAGCATACCCACAGTTCCACCCTAGAAGCTGGTTCGATGTCTTGGAGGTGGTGCTCGCGAGAAGAAATGCGCCGGTGAGTGCTTTATTCCGGGGGAGGTCGTTGAGCGATCAAGATGCGCGCGTACCAGGAGAGGGTGACTCACCTGAGGAGATTGCGAGGCTGCCTTTGCGTCCGATGTATGGGATCTCAACGGCCCATCCCGCGAGAAAGGCGGCGGGAATGCCGAGTGTGGCTAGAATCACTTGCTGATATCGCGAAGGGTGAGCATAGGCACACGGAACGCGCACGGAATGCATACATTGCGGTAAGTGGTGTAAAGAGATCCGTCTCCGAATGCGGTACCGCGAGTAGATAACCTCCACAAACGGTCAAGCTCCACTGAGTGATGACTGTATCTCCACTCACAAGTAAGGCAAAAAGCTATTATAGAGTGTCGACGCAAGACCAATGATGCCTTACAAAACGATTCAATCGTGACATTTCGGAATAAATAAGATCCTTAACCATACCCCAAATAGCGATCAGCAAGCTGGTGGACCAAGCCATCCTTGGGGTGGCAAACAGTGCCTTGATATGACTCGCACCGTACTTGGAGTCCTTGGACAGAATGGCGCGCCGCATTCGCGACGGCGACGCATCCAGATTCTGTCCAGGAGCTTCTAGCTCTTCCAGTGTAAGCGTCGTCGTCTTTCCGTTGTATTTGGCCAACTTGTGGATGACCTTGACTGCTTCTGCGTCATTTCCGATGCCGGACAAGAATCGTGGACTTTCGAAGAGGTTAAAGACGAAGAAGCGGAGGCACCAAAAGAAGAGGGTGAGCCCGCCGAGCGCGAAAAGAAGGTATCTCCACCCCATATTGTTGGACTTTTCACAGCTCTCAGGGGTGGCACATGAGAAATTGACAATCAGAGGCCACGCGATCTATTACACGGCGTATTGGTGGATCAGGGCGAAAGAGATAATGCTTCTCTCGGACTCACAAGAGAAGAAATAAGTTGTCCCATGCACCACCAGATGGAGAGTACCGTCAAAAGGTACTGATGAGATCCAGGGATGAAGTCTAGCAAAAGAAAGATCAATCGAGCGGTTCGGGACATGCGAGGGGCATCTGTTTTACCCAAGAATACAGCCGAATCCACAGGCAAGTTACCTCCAGTAGGGTTTAATGAGCAATTCGTCGCAAAGCTTGACGAACGTACCACCGGCACCGACACCGACAACGGCAACAAGGGAGGCCAAAGTGACGAAATTAGGTGAGCCACCAGCAGCCAGGCCGAAAACACCTGCGATGAACAGTGTCGAGTTGAAGGACCACCTATACTGCCCGGTTATGCACGTCCAGACTACAGACGACAAACAGACCTTCGACCCCAGATATCACATGCGAGGCTCCAAAATATGGTCCCCGCGAGGAGACCAATATTCAATGCCAAAGAAAGCAACGGGGCGTTGAAATGGAACTCATTGACGACGGGCGTTAGGATCAGGGCAGTCAATAACTGGCGAAATGCTGCTTAATTTCGGACAGCGTCTTTCTCGGGTGCACTTACGGGCCAGTTACTGTCGCTGTGGGTCCGCTGTGAGCATCAGCCTCGGATGGGCGGACAACAAAGACCTACGTGAACCACCCAAAGCCGGCGACAACAAATAAATACCACTATAACGGCAGGAGCATCGTGATTAACCGCAGAGGTTAAGCGTCGGTCTCCCTGCATACCTGATATTTCCCCATGCCAATCTCTTGTATGGAACGATTCAAAATGCGAGCTTTTTCCTGGTACAACGGATCGTCGTACCCATCTTCGTAAAGGTCAATCGCAAAGGCCCTGGTGGCGCCAGGCATCTCTCCCTCATACTCAATCGTGAGTGGTTTTTCGGGTGCAGGTGACTTGGCGCGCGACGAAGGGCTGCTCGACATTGTCACTGGCAGAAGACGTTGGAGTGAATAGGCGATGGGAACTAGGCGCGGAACTTGAAAGCTTTATGGGCACCCGGAGAAGGAGCGTAACCGGGGGCGAACTAATGCCGAGTTCGAGTGTCAAGGTCCCAAGGCCGGATTCCTTTTGATCCTATCCTTGTCCTAGCCGTTGCGGAACCAGGAAAGGTAATGCGCGCTGATATGCTCGACTCAGGCTACAAGGGGATTGTCCGTGTGCACGCACGTCACGGTTTCTGGTGATTGTACTGATCCTTATGTCCGAATTCTGGTAGTGGGGGATTTAAAGGTTAGCAATCAGAAACTGCAAGTACATAGATAGGGTAGACGCAACAACAAAAGGTATTAGGCAGGGGTCGATTGGAATCTCATCTGCCTAATATGCACCCACGGTAATGCCTTCTGTGAATATTCATTTGAAAGACGAACGCACTCCGTCGTTGCGATTTCTTGCGGTAAAATAAAAGAATCCGAAGCATGTGAGGCATTTTCGTTGAATTAGAACCAGCAGAGGTTGCCGCTGTACCGAAGAGACAGCAACTGTCAACAGCAGCACACTGGGAAGTCGTGTACGTAATCAGACAAGTCACTGGCACTGACTCGCTGGAGTCTTCTGTGGACATGTCAGAATATGATGTTTACGAATTCGAACTTGATTCCGGGCTGAGTCAAGCCATCAAGCCCTCCCTCCCCTAGACCTTCTCCCCCCTTCACACAAGGCCCACCGACCGGGGCCACCGTGGTGAATCCATTTTGCAGAGGACCTGGTCTTTGTCCAGTCATCGTTTTTTATGCCCGAACTGGTGAGCGGGGTAGACGACAATGGTGAATGGGGGGTTACGGCTGTGACGCCTGGCATCGTCACATGGGCCTTGTGGTCCGCACACCCGTTCGTGACCTGCAGCAAACCGTGTCAACGATGCTCGGCAGGTGGCTCGTGTACTACATATATCAGTCACCACGTCTGTGGGTTCAAGAGACAGTTTACGCTCTTGGATCACTCGTAGGTCTCTTTCATTTACTGGTCCTTAGTCGTCGAGTCTGACATGCGTGCACTGTCTTTCAAGTCGACGCTTTGCGCTCATCAGGGCCCTCATTTCATTCCAACTATGGAGTCCGTCAACGCGTTAGTGTACCTCATATCATAGCTCCCCTCTTATCATGAAGGTACCTCAAATACATGCACTCTGGCCTCCCGGCGGCGCATTCCCCAGGTGTGCAAATGGCCGTCAGTGTGTTGTTTATGCGCTCGTGTTGGGGTCTTCACCATAGCGCTCTCTGTCGTACGTCCTTTCCTTCCCACACCGTGATGCTGAAGAAGAAACAAGCAAGAACGAGCGGTAAAATCATTGCCTTGGAGTCTGTGCACGTGATACCCACGGGTATCCTGGAAGTAGATATGACGAGATAGTTATTTGCCTCACCACCATTGATGTTTCTATGGGTATTAAAAACCTGGTTGGGAGGGTCTCGGAGGTGGATTTTTCAGTGGCTGCCACGTAACACGCAGTCTGACGCATCATAACTTACAGTACGTCCAATCAAGAATGATTTCTTTTCTCTGACATCTTCCGACCCAGCTCGGTCTAGACCATCTTGGTTGTACGCTAGGACGTTTGTGATCACGTCATAACCAAATTAAATAGCCCTAATAATGAGGTGTGTATACCTCCTGCTTGGTGTCCATTTCCAGCCAAACCGCAGCATACCATTTCACTGTGAGCCAGACGCATCCCACTCCCATCGTCCGCAATAAGTTTGGTAGAGAATGCGTAAGGAAGACTTGCGATGCCACGTCTTTTTCCCTTTTTTGTTCGAACCTGCCATGTGGTTCGACTTGCCCACGATTTGATACGGTGGAAAGCCGGACAACCGTGCTCGAATGAAGCACAGCCCATGGGTCGAAGCCCTACTTTTCTTGGGCATTGGCTTCGGAGGGACTTTGGACACCCATGGCGCAAATTCTTAGATAGACTCAATTGTCAAGTCTAGAAAATCAGCACGTATGGGCGAAGATGATATCCGAACAACCTATTGCTGTTAGGCCATATATGGTAACTTGCAGCTCAACAGCCCTTTGTTACCACGGGTCTTCGCCCGCGTCATTACTGTCTCATCCCCAGGCTGATCGTTTTGGACTGGACAACTGAGTCTATCTCCCTATCAATTGTGCCAGAGTGTTCAAAGTCCCTCCGAAGCCCAATGCCGGGCTTCGGCACATGGCTGTGCTTCTTTCGAGTACGGTTGTCCGGCGTTCCATAGATACGTCATACAAAGCTAATATTGAATATACTTAGCAGCTCTAAATAGTCACACCCTTGGAGAGTTGCTTCCACTATCTCTCCAAATACAATCTTCGCACCGCCATGACATCCACCCTCGACCTCACCACCATTGGCCGACCCAAACGGCGTAGACATGTCAGGACACTCACGGGTACGTCCGACTTTAAAGATTTGACCGACATCAACCATATCGAACGTTGCTTTGTTTCAGGCTACCTTCCAGAGAAAGATGATTCTGGAAAAGAAAAATGGCCCAGGGGTGAGGAGGAAGTGTGGAAGGACGGCTATAGGAAGCTCGATACGGGTGAGTGATTAGGAGCACCCATCAGAATACGACGATTACTGGTCCTCACTTCACATAAAGACGTCCGATCTATCACAAGGTCCTTTGTGAACCACGTTCAAACTTCATTGGCACGCAAAGTCTACAGTCTCGATGACTTAGGTGCTTATCAGGCAACTGCGCTCTCTGTTCGCGACAACCTACTCGTACGTGCCCGCCGTAGATCCGCCCTTTTTTCCCCACCAATACTCGTCCCAGATCAATTGGAATGACACACAATTGCATTTGAACCGAAAAGGGGGAAAACGTGCTTATTATTTCTCCCTCGAATTTCTGATGGGACGGGCTCTCGACAATGCGCTCCTCAATCTTGGACTTAAAGACGAGTTCCGGCAAGGTGTCGACAAACTCGGGTTCAACCTCGAAGACCTCCTTTCCAAAGAGCGCGATGCTGGCTTGGGGAACGGTGGCCTAGGACGCCTTGCAGCGTGTTATCTCGATTCATCAGCTTCACAAGAACTTCCGGTTTGGGGCTACGGGCTTCGCTACAAGTACGGTATCTTCCAACAGCTTATCTCCCCTGATGGGGAGCAACTTGAGGCGCCTGATCCTTGGCTCGAGAATTCGAATCCCTGGGAACTGCCCCGCATCGATGTCATGTACGAGGTTCGTTTCTACGGAGTAGCAGACAGGTACCAGGATGGGAGTGGCCGTGGCGTGTGGCATGGTGGACAAGAAGTGTTGGCAGTTGCGTACGACGTCATGATTCCAGGGTTTGACACCAGGAATACCAACAACCTCCGTCTTTGGGAGAGTAAACCTAAGAGAGGTTTCGACTTGAACAGTTTTAATGGTGAGGATTCCAACAAGCATACAACCCGTCACCTGACATGTCCCGCTTAGCTGGGGATTACGAGCGTGCGGTCGAGTCTTCGAACAGTGCTGCTGCTATCACCTCTGTGCTTTATCCTAATGACCACACAACTTGTGAGTAGTCTATCCCGCCTACTGGTTGTTCGTCTACTCACATTGTTGGGTTGACAGTTGGAAAGGAGCTGCGCCTCAAACAGCAGTACTTCTGGACTGCCGCGAGTCTCGCAGACATCTTAAGGCGGTTCAAGAATCTTGGTAAACCGATTACGGAATTGTCTGATTGTGAGTCGCAGGGAAACGTCTTTTCACCATTGACTCAACAATCATCAGATGCTGCGATACAGCTCAATGACGTCAGTGCACCACGAGGAATTGTGTTGCAACTTTGTTTGACATCATTCCGCAGACCCACCCCACGTTGGCCATCCCTGAACTGATGCGTATTTTACTTGATGACGAAGACTTGCCCTGGCAAACAGCGTGGAAGATCGTCACGGAGACCTTCTTCTTCACTAACCATACCGTGCTTCCTGTCGGTCATATAATCTCTTTATCCTCGTTGCTTTGACAAGGATTTGTTCTAGGAGGCTTTGGAAAAGTGGCCTGTTCCTCTGATGGAACATCTTCTGCCTCGGTATGCTGTCGGTCCCTCGTCCGACATCATCATTTAACCATTCCATAGACACATGCAGATCATCTTCGATATCGTCAGTCCGTATCTTTGAGAGAGGATAATGTTACTAACCCCAGTCTCATTCACAGAACTTGTGAGCTGGTTTCCGTGATCACTTTTTTGAGTTAACAACGTAATATGGTTTCAAAGCTTATTCTTGCAGTGTAAGTGTGTGTTACTTTCATCAACCCCTGATTAATGGTCACAATAGCCGTCGAACGGATGTTCCCTGGCGACCGTGAGCGGTTGGCAAGGATGTCTTTAATCGAAGGCGAGTGGTGTTACTCTTTTTTCGTGAAGTTTTTTTTTTCACGGCGGTTGCTTAGAGGGTGTGCCGCAAAACATTCGCATGGCGCATTTAGCATGCATTGGTTTGTGGTTTCTTAGGCAGCAATGAGATTATGACACATCTCATCATCCAAACAGGAAGCCGGAAAGTCAACGGCGTCGCTGAGGTATGTCTTGTAATTTACCTTCAGTCTGCAAAGATACGAGAGAAATACATCCCTAGTTACACAGTGAACTGGTGAGGACTACGATCCTGAAAGACTTTGTGGATTTCTTTGGTATCAGCAAGTATGTCCTTTTACATATCTTGCAGCTTGTTATCTGATGTCATTCAAGGTTCGGAAATGTCACCAACGGTGGTAGGTGTCATAACGGATCTTGGAGACAACTCGATTGATGACCCTTCTTCAAAGTCACTCCGCGGCGTTGGCTTGACCAGGTATGTCCCATTGCCACTGGAAGCAAGACAGTGCTAATACCTTCTCCTAGTGTAACCCACAGCTCAGTGAACTAATCACCGAAACTCTCGGGATTCCAAAAAGCGCTTGGTTGAAGGATTTGTCGAAACTCGAGGGCTTGCTGGATCATGTGGAAGATGACGTTTTCCAGGCTGCATGGGCTTCCGTGAAGCAGGCTAACAAGGAGAGATTGGCCCATTATGTCCAAACGACCCTGGGGCTGAAAGTCGATTCGAGCGCGTTATTCGACATTCAGATAAAGGTGAGATCCCATATGTCATCCTCATTTATATCAACTTGATTAACCGGGCACTGATACAGAGGTTGCATGAGTACAAGGTATATTGGCACGAAACGAAATATCTAGCAGGGCTGATATTGAATGTAGCGTCAAACGCTCAACATCCTTGGTGTTGTTCACGTGGGTTTGCATGCAAGGACCCTGAATTTGTTGGATCTTATTCTTCTTCCAGCGCTACACGACATTGAAGGCAATGAAGCCGGAAGAAAGGAAGAAAGTCATCCCGCGGAACGTCTTCTTCGCTGGGAAAGCTGCCCCTGGCTGTGAGTCCCCATCTATCCAACTGTACCGTGTATTGACATAACGATCACAAGATTACATCGCCAAACTGGTATAAACACACCCTCCCGTTGTGTAGCCAAGTCGCTGACCCTTCACCCAGACAATTCGTCTCATCGTAAACGTCGCTCGCGTGATCAATGCCGACCCGGACACCCAAGACTACCTTCGCCTCTTCTTCCTTCCCGACTATTCCGTGACCTTGGCTGAAGTATTGATACCTGCCTCAGACATCAGCCAGCACATCTCGACCGCCGGTACGGAGGCGTCCGGCACGTCCAATATGAAGTTTTGCTTGAACGGGGGTCTTCTCCTCGGCACGGTCGACGGCGCGAACATTGAGATCGCCGAAGAAGTCGGTTCTAGCAACGTCTGTGAGCGTTCCTTCCCCTTGCCCCTTTATTCGGCCTCTGCTGACGATGACGATGACGACGACGATCGTTGATCCCTTCCAGTCTTTTTCGGAAACTTGACGCCCGACGTGGATGACTTACGTTACCAGCACATGTATCACCCCGTGCCGGTGGAAGAAAAGTCTCCCGCGCTCGCGTCTGTTTTGGACGTCATCTCGAATGGCCTGTTTGGTGACGAGCACGTCTACGAGCCGTACGTGTTTCCCCTAGCCATTTTACGGACGCGCGCGTCTCACGTGTTGGCGTAGATTATTGAACACCATTCGGCAAGGAGATTACTATCTGCTCACCGACGATTTCGATTCTTGTAGGTTTTGAACGCCCGCTTTCGTGTGCTCTTCCTCGTGTGCTAATGTCCCCTGTTTGACAGACATCGAGGCGCTGCACATGGTAGACGAAGCTTACAGCGATCGTACTGAATGGATCAAGAAGAGCATCAGAACCACTGCCAAGGTGTGTCAACCAACTTGATCGACTGTATTGACATTCACGGGTATCCAACAACACATAGATGGGCAAATTCAGCTCCGACCGTGCTATCCAGGATTATGCACAAGAGTATTGGAACATCGAAAGCACCAAGGTAGAGTAGAAAAGCGAAAATGAGGGAGATGTTGTGAAAAGATGTATATCATAGTGGGTGTCCGAATCAAATTCTGGCATGGGTACAAGAAACCCTGCGGGTGTGTAAGGTAGTATCCTAGCGATGATCATACGATAGAATTGTAAAGCAGGAAAGAGAATGTGAGTGTGAATCAGATAAGAAGGAACGAGACCCGGAGAGATGCGCATAAGATGACGAAATTGATAAGAAGTGAAAGCTGAAAGGAGAGGAGAATCTGTTTCAATTGAACATCAGTGAGGATCAGGGACTAGTGGTTTATGGCGGGCTATTTGGCGTCCTGGGCAGTCCTATGGTTCCGCAGGCGCGATCTCCTCAGAAGAGAGCCCAGCTGGCTCATGCGTAGAGATCTCGGTTTCGGCTGATATGGGCGCGTGAGCAAAGTCCCTCACGAGGTTCGTCAGCACATACATGTCACGGGCTGGTCGGCAAGATATACTATTTCATCTGGTTCATCGATTCTGGTTGCCTCGTTGGTGGCTGGTGCTATTGCAACTTTGTTAACATGGCTTGTATCGCATATCTCGGCCGGACATACCCTCCAGTTGACTTGCAACGACTTCCTCGGACACTTCAACGACAACCGGGAAGGACTCCTCTGCTTCTACAGGGGCCTGCACATCTTTGACGACGGGCACTGGTGCACGAACTTCGACAAACTCTGGTTCAGCAGAAAGAGTTTCAGGCTCGCTAGTGTCCACGACAACTTCAGTTTCCTCGACTGGCACGCCGAGTCTGGGCGCAAGAGAAGCTGGCTCAGCGTCATTGACGAGGGACCCATCGACCGTGTCAACAGTGGGGTGCACCACTTCAGGTTCCGGTTGTGCCTCTACCTGGACGGTAATGACTTCCTCGGGAACGGAGATAGAAACGATAGGGGAATCTGAGGCTTCGTCGACAGCAGGCTCGACTGGCACACCGAGTTCGGGCGCAAGAGGAGCTGGCTCGGCATCATCGACGAGGGACTCATTCATCGTGTCAACAGTGGGGTGCACCACTTCAGGTTCAGATTGTACCTCCACCTGGATGGTAACGACTTCCTCGGGAATGGAGACAGAAACGGTGGGAGGATTCGCAACTTCTTCGTCAACAGCGAGCTCGACCGGCACACCGAGTTCGGGCGCAAGAGGAGCTGGCTCGGCGTCATCGACGAGGGACGCATCGACTGCGTCAACAGCGGGGTCCACCACTTCAGGTTCCGGTTGCGCCTCCACCTGGACAGTAGCGATCTCCTCGGGAACGGAGACAGAAGTGATAGGAAGATTTGCGGCTTCTTCGTCAACAGTGAGCTCGACCGGCACACCGAGTGCGGGCGCAAGAGAAGCTGGCTCGGTATCATGATCCGCGAGGGACCCATCGACCGTGTCAACAGCGGGGTGCACCGCTTCAGGTTCCGGTTGTGTCTCCGCCTGGACGGTAATGATCTCCTCTGGAACGGAGACAGCAACGACAGGAGGATTTGCGGCTTCATCAACAAATTGCGGAACAGACTCGCTTGATGGCTGTTCAATCTCTGTGGGAGCCTGCGCATCTTGAGCGACGGGAGCAATGCCAACGGGCTCGCTTGCAGATGGCTCTGCTTCCTTCATGAAACCCTGCGCTTCTTCGGCGATGGCCACCGCTACCTTGTCCTCGATAGGCTGGTCAGTGGCGGTGCTTGGAGCACCCTCAGTAGGCTCGCTCGCCTCAGCGGCAATCTCCAGAGTGTCTTCAACCGGTGCGTTTTCTGGCACGTGTGCATGTGCTTCTGCATCATCAGCGGGGCTATCAGATGTCGATTGGGCTTCCGCCTTAACAGCGATAGCCTCAACTACCGTGGCTAACGCGGCGGTTGCGACTTCTGGGTTAGATCCGGTCGATAATGCCTCCCCGCCTAGAGTGTCATGAACTTGAGTTGGCAACTCTGCTTCCGAGGAAGGTTGCGCTTCTTCACCCAGAGGGACAGATACAACCGGGGGAGTCTCAGCCTCCACGACGGCTTCGACGACAGGGTCTCCTGTCTCGTCTTGCACCTCCTTAAATTCGGGAGTAATAGCCGGACCAGCATCGGCAGTCTCGTGGACCTCAGTAGCGATCTCTGGGCCGGGAGTTTCATCGACCAGCGCAGCTTGTTCCGGAACAGGCGTAGGCGTTCCCTTATCTTGAATCTCGACTATATGATCCTCATGAACAAGGGTTTCGGTTGCGGCTCGAGCCCCCACCTCAGTGAGAGCCACGTCTCCTACCTGCTGCGAGGCAGACACAGTGCCGGAGGAAACGTCAGCCTCGGCCTCAAGTACTGGGAGAATTTCAACCAATGATGCTTCCGCGGCCCGAATAAGAGCATCTTCCACGTGGGGTTGTGCTTCTTCAATTGCAAGTTCAGACACCTGATCCGCGGCGTGCTCGGTTTCGACATCCACAATCTGAGCGATCGTAGCAACGGCTGGAACCACCTCAGTGGAGTGTGCTTCTACGGGGTGAGTGGCAGACGACGGTTCTGCTTTCAAGGCAGCCTCCAACTCCGCAGCCACGGCTTGAGAAGCCGCGTCATCGAGAACCTCAAGCTGAAGGGCTGCACCATCGAGAACCTCTGGCTTGGCAACGGGGACCTGAGCAACCCCAGCACGGTCAACATCAACGGAAACCTCTTGGTCGGGGGTCTCCTCGACCAATGCCACGTGTTCAGGTGCGGGTGCTTCTGCAAGTTCGGCAACTTCCTCGCCTTCAACCACATCAAGCACGGAAGTTACCGAAGGTGGTTCCAGAGCTCCCGTCTCAGTGGCGATAGCCTCGTTTACAGATACAGGGGAAAGGTCATCAATCTCATGGTGACCGACAGATTCAACCGTAAATGCCGCCACAGGATCAGCGGAGGCTTTCCGCGATGATTGCTTAGCCACATGTAGTTCTTCGACAGTGGGCTCAGGGGCTTCATCG
>Ga0307508_10003435_pt1 | contig 16014 bp, 15 predicted proteins | sample 9_EM_MG_FD_203089 | JGI IMG/M metagenome (GOLD analysis project Ga0307508, IMG submission 203089) | Populus trichocarpa ectomycorrhiza microbial communities from riparian zone in the Pacific Northwest, United States - 9_EM | ecosystem: Host-associated > Plants > Roots > Unclassified | place...
GAGCACCGGCTCGGGGGGACAGTCTTCCGTCCTTTGTCCTGACGGCCTTCCTGTATATAGAGAGATCTTGTGCCCGCATAATACTGTAATACAATCTTCACGTTTATCGATCCATATATTCCAACACTGGCCAATTCCGACGTGGATACCAGTGCCAGAAGGCTCGCCAGGCTGGTGGAAGAACTGAAGGCCCGTGAGGGTGGCGAAGAGGCCTTGGCGGCAGCTGGCATCAACTATGTCGCTGCTGTATCTGCTGACGGGACCGACGGATAAAAGGTTATGGTTCTTGGAATGATTTTTGTGTCTCGCGCGGTACGGAGGAGTACTGTATAGTAGCGAATATCAAATTTAGGGGTTCAATAGTTTGTACAATTGGGTAATGAGCGATGCCGGACGGTAATCAGTGGTGTCGGACGGTAATAAGCGGTGTCGGATGGCAATGAGTGGTGTCGGACGGCAATGAGTGGTGCCGGATGGTAATGAGTGGTGCTGGATGGTAATGAGTGGTGTCGGATGGCAATGAGTGGTGTCGGATGGCAATGAGCGGTGCTGGACGGTAATCAGTGGTGCCGGACAGCAATGAATGGTGCTGGATGGCAATGAGTGGTGCCAGGCGGCAATGAGTGGTGCCTGCTGGATGGCAATGAGTGGTGCCCGACAGCAGTGAGTGGTGTCAGACGGTAATGAGTGGTGACGGATGGTAATGAGTGGTACCGGACGGTAATGAAGGATACTTCTCCAAACCCCAAGAAATCTTACCCGGTACCATGTCACTGTCACAATTAGATGCATATCAGCAGGTACTGTCTGGGATTCTCATGTAACATGGATCATGAGCAGTCGGACATCCATAACTAAGCGACCAATTAAGGCTACTGATGAGTTGATCCTACTAGCGAGTAGTCACATTAGTCATCATCGTGTGGCACATGCTTGAACCGATCCCAGAACCGATCCCGGAACCGATCCCGGAACCGATTGCGGAACCGATCGCGGAACCGATGTCAACCGGCGCCGATATCGTAACATACCTCAACAGACCGGCATGTACCACCCCGTACTTTCTTGTACACAAACTCTCCTTGACCCAGCCTTCCTACTATCACCTATCTCTTATCTTACACAGGACCCGCTCAATGAGAAGCTTCTATACGCGGCATGCTGACATCAAGTTTCGTCGAGGAATTTCGAATTCGAAGAACCACACATGAAGTGTCCTATCTCCAATACAGGAAGTTGTTGGCATATTGGCCGACAGCTCGAAGTTTGAACGTATAACTTCAGCAATGCTCACAAGACTTCGTTAGCACCTGTATGTACATTACAGGTGGTATCTAAAACTTCCTGAGAGGTATCGCATCAGTCAGACAGTTGTGACGACGACCAAAATATTCGGGCCGATAGAGTTTATTCGGCACTTACTAAATAGTACCACTCAGTACAGCACTCTACCGGTAAGTTTGTTAAGAGTCGCTATCGACAGCGGTTCAATTCGGTTGAGACTTTCAGCACTGGAAGCACTATGTATCACTCGGATTCTAGGATTATTGGTTCCGTCAAGTGTGGGAAAGGGTGGGAAGCTGCAGTCCAGTTCGTTACGCCTTTCCTAATCCGGCATCAGGCGCGCAAAGCTGCATTCCAGATCAACACCCCTTTCCTGATCCGGCATTGAACGTGTTCTCGGCGCTGCGTCGAGTTTCCAAATCCGGATGACTCCCATATAATGGCGACACGCCACACCTACCATTCCCTTCATTAAGTGTTTCGACAACGACGGCACGCGAATGGGTTGCTTCAGATGCAGAAACAGGTTGCAAAGCTCCGTTACGACTTTCCTGATCTGGTGCTGAGCCTGGGAAGTTGCGCTAAATCCCGTTCTTGGCACTGCAGGTGCCATATGTTTCCAAATCCGGATGACTTCCACCGCAATACATGACCTCAGCAGCATTCCGCAACTGATGTTTTCGCAGTTCAGTACCCTGCTGTTGCCACCTCTATCAACATGATGTCCTATAGACTCGATCACAACTCCGAAACAAACCATTCGCGCATCTATGTCTTTCCATATTGTTTTACCATCATGTGAAGATGGCATTAACTTCGACGAATACGAACGATTTGACGAAGAGACGGCAAGCAACACTACTCACACACCACAGCATGATATGCGCAATCAATCACTGCTGGAACTAGCGGATGTGAGTGCTCATCGGTGCCAGCCGGTACTGCCGTATACTAACGTCTTGAACCAGGCCCACCACGATCTCATCCAATCCTGCCACGATTCACCGACGTACAACCCATTGGACTCTCCGTCCAATTACAATCCCAGCCCGCACCGGTCGATGGATGTGGATTCCGATCCAGAGGGTAATACTACAAATATGGCTCATCAGTCTACTGGTCATCGACCTGCTACTGGGAGCACGACGCGTCAGCGGCTGGTTAGTACCGTACCATACTGAGCGGTGTCTGTGCGTACTGACAACATCTGAAGAAACAACAGGAGAAAGTAAGCGAAGATTTCGGTCTTGAGGAAGATTGTTATCTCCTGGAGGACCTGCAATTCTTTCACTCTTTCCTGGAGACTATCTGGAGGTCGGCACAGGACTATGCTGTTAAGACGAACAAGTTTACTGCGCAGCAGATCCTGAAGATGTCCGGCATTCTCCTTTCTGCCGAATTCACATCTTCAAGGATGAAAAGCAATAAGGTCTCCGCATGGAACCTCTATCAGTCAGATGTGAAGGAAGATATTCCGGAGCATATCTGGCGTCCAGCAAAGACAGATGGGAGCCGGCCGAATTTTACGGGGGATTACGTAAAAGCCATCGCGCAACAGTGGCCTGACAAAAAGGCTGAGTATTTGGAAAAGGCTCGTGTTATCAACGAGGCCGGTGAAACGCTCACCACTGTCCCTATGGTGCTGCATCAGAAGAGAATGCTCACAAAATTGAAGGAGCAGGTATATCACTGCAGAGTCTGGTATTGACGAGTACAATCTGGTACCGTGAGGTTCAGGTGATGCTAATGATCCACTCGTTCAGACCAGTCAACTCTCTGGCATGGATATCACAATAATCGCCTACGTCATCCCATCCAAGGCGCCTGTCGCGCTACTCCTGAGCAGCGGTGTAGCTCAGAGCTACTATTCACTCATTACTGCGAATGGCCGAACAATCGAGAAATTTCACCATTATTGTGAGGGCTCCTGCCTGTAGCATCTGGTGAACGACGTCGAAGAAAGGCAGCAGGAATTCGTTGGGACAGCTGGCCGAGATGCCCTGCGTAAGAAAGTGAACGCAAAACTGCTCAATCTTCTCAGTACGTTTCGGTACTGAGCTTTCCAGCTGCAGTGGAGACTAACATTTCTAGACGATTCCTGTGGTACCCACCCTGAGCTAGTCAAGCTACCCCGAACGAACATTATTGACGTTTTCAAAGCGCGCAAGCAATGGATAAAAGCCCCAGACAACTGGCCCCTAGCGAATAGGGGTAACAAGGATGGAATTATCAAGACAATATTATCGAAGACACTGGAGGACTTGCAGCTGTCGTATACAGCTCTGATGTGCGGGGGGTTGACCATTGTGAAGCGTTAAGCATTTGTAATGGTAGCTACTGACCTGTACTGACGGTATACGGAAGGTTTCGCAGAAGGAATGGGGTTTAGTAAAGAAATGCAAACCTTGAAACAGATGCATCATGACGGCGCTGGTGTCCAGATCATATTCAATGTTTAAATACTACCACAACCATTCGGGTTGGTACCTTACGATACTGGCCTGCAGCAATTGCAACATACCTGTTCTCCCCACGATCAGAATTTTCCACAGCAGAGCAATGGCGATCACCGCAACTGATAGTACCGTGCAATACTGACCGATACCGACCAGGAGCGTCTTGCTTCCTTTGCTGGAATGCACTTGTTTGTTTTCCGATACCCGCAATCAGAGCGATAGCGATCACTGCAACTGATAGTACTGTGCAGTATCCACGCACCGCCGGTATGTCGGTACTGTAGAATACTGGCCAATACTTACCCAGGCTGTATCTCACCTTCGCTGGAATGGACTTGTTTGTTTTCCGATACCTGCGATCAGAATTTTTCACAATAAAGCGAAAGCTATTGCGATACGTGTCAGTACTGTGGAATTCTAGCCTATACTCACCCAGACCGTATCATTGCTTCGCTGGAATTCACTGGAATGTACTTGTTTGTTCCCGCATACCCGCGATCAGAATTTTTCATGGTAAAGCGAAAGGTATTGTGGTGTGTGTCAGTACTGTGGAGTACTAGTCTATACTCATCCGGACCGTATCGTTGCTTCGCTGGAATTCGCTGGAATGCACTTGGTTGTTCCCACATACCCGCCATCAGAATTTTCCACGGCAGAGCAACGGCGATCACCGCAACTGATAGTACCGTGCAGTATCCACGCACCGCCGGTATGTCAGTACCATGGAATACTGGCCAATACTTACCCAGGTGGTATCTCACCTTGACTTGAATGGACTTGTTTGTTCCCGCATACACGCGATCAGAATTTTTCACGGTAAAGTGAAAGCTATTGCGGTGTGTGTCAGTACTGTGGAGAACTAGCCTATACTCACCCGGACCGTATCGTTGCTTCGCTGGAATTCGCTGGAATGAACTTTGTTGTTCCCGCATACCCACGATCAGAATTTTCCATGGCAGAGCAACAGCAATCACCGCAACTGATAGTACTGTGCAGTATCCACGCACCGCCGGCATGTCGGTACCGTGAAATACTGGCCGATACTTACCTGGGCAGTATCTCTCATTTGCTGGAATGGACTTGTTTGCATTCGGAACTGCAGAACTGGCATTGTGAATTTTCCACAGCAAACGTTTACTAATGTAAGTAAACATCTACAACGACAACAAGCAAACCTGCGACATCTCCGACATCACCAAATGGCACTGAAAAGAGCGAGAAAGAAGTTGATTCACATCCATCTCTTGGGCTTCCCCGGGATGGGTAGAATAGGTTCAAAAGTGCGAGAGTTCCTCCAGAACGGGTTACCAAATTCGTGAGTAAAGGAGCTGTGAAGCTGGTACCACGTGAGTAACGGAACTGCGGAGTTGGTGCTACGTAATTGGCTGCATGCTAACGGTGACTCCGATCATGCTGCAGGTGAAGAAGTGCCCGAGGGAATTGCCACTGAGCCCTTTGGATTGGGTGACGATATCAACCTGCAATACTAGGACCAACAGGCAGACGGGGAACCCGAGTTCACCATCCACCAAAGAACCAGATTGTCTGCGAATGAGCGGGAACGTTGAGCGGCGAATTGCGAACGCACCGAAGCAGTACTTGCCGATGTGATGGTGAAGGATGCGCTTCTGCACCCATGTGACTGCGCAAGACATGACATTTTCACTGTATGCTGTATCGACCTCAACTCGTACGAGCATAGAGCATTCGAATATTGCAACTATGCCTACTCCTGCAGCACTCTTCTCAAAGAGGGCTACTTCCCATGTGCTCTGATCAGGCCAAGGACTGCTTTCTCGATCTGGCTCCTCCAGCTTCTGCACAAACAATCTGTGCTTGGTTGGGTGGCCTCAGAGAATTGTATGAGAGCGAGAAAAAGGCAGTGTTGCCGCCCTTTGACAGAGAAGTACGTACGCTACCCCACCATGCGGTACCATCGAATACTGAAACTTGTAGCCACGCGATGCCTACCACCACTGGCTCGCAGTGAAATTTCGTGTGGATACAATGGTGGCCAACTTGCTGGAATGTCATGATGGCGGCACCTGGCAACTGGAGGCCCTGTCCAACATTTGTTCTGCCTGTTTCGATATTTCACCCGGCGAGGACAATGCGATAGTGATTTCCATCGATGGCAACCAGCAACATGTCCACTTCAAGGACAAATCATCTTATGAGTATGAGCAACTTCCACTAAAGCTGTTCGTCGACTATGGGCGCTGTAACTTCGGTTTGGCAGGCTCCGTGAGTGCGGCGCGATGGGCAAGTTGTGGAAACAGATTCAAGGCAACAAGCGGCTGGAACAAAGCCGAAGCGATGGCGCAGTCGAAAAAGGCATTGGATGAGACTGGGCTCATAGCTGCCACCTGCTTTCACGGTACGAATATCCGTTTTATGAACGTCTATGGTGGTAATGACTGGTACAGCCACGTAATCCACCTATTAGAAGCAATCCAAACCGAGGGCCCGGCCGCTGGAGCGATACGGCTGTGCTGCGATGTTGCCTGCGAGTTTGAACCATCGCTACACCATCATGATGCACTATGGGTTGATCGTGTGCAGGTCAGTGCCGATGGGTGTCCGACCGGACAAGTGACTAACCGTTTGCAGGTGCAGATTGGAAGATTTCATCTTTACCGACACGAGATGAGATGCCACATCCACTACAATCTCCTCAGGACTGAGGGATTTGGACTGATGGATGGCGAAGAGGTTGAACATCTCTGGTATATGCTGGCGAATTTGATTAAAACCGGTCATGTGTCGTCTGGGCCTCGAAGATCGCAGAACATTGATGCAAGTGGTAGATAATTGCCATCTTTTTCAGTACTGGTCCGTACTGACAGATATGGTACAGGACAACACCTTGCACGTCGCGGTCGAGAGAGGATCGGTTCCAACATCTCACGCTGCTGGAAGAAGATGACAGAGATATTGCGAGAGAGCCATGCCATATTGAACCGTGTCCTGGGAATGACAATACCGCAGCGTACCAACAAGAGCAGGCACATACACCAATGGCAATTGGTTACGATTCTGTATCTGGATATGCAGGCAGCAGAACAAACAACCTATTATCGTGAATACTGTCACTATGTGCCGATCAGTTTTTGATCGTACAGTTCTGTACTCGCAAGTACTGATTGACTGCAGAATGAGAGTTCAAGCCGACGAGATCACCGAGGTAGAGAGGCTACAACTAGAAATTGTGAAGTTGGTTACTAAGCGCCGAGTGGAAATGGATGTCCTTCACCATTGCGTCCAAGGCGGTAAAATGGCCAGGACGTTCATCAATAGACTCAACAGCAGGTGGACACCTCTCGAATGGCTGGTGACGAAATACAATTTGGAAATAGGGAAGCCTTCATTTCAGGGGAGACTGCATCCACTGTCTCTACAGGCTCTGAAGAACAACAGTGTTGACAACAACAATGGTGAGATTTGGGACATCGAGAGACTGATGTCCAACTCGGATTGGGCTGTGCACATGTTTGTACGAGAGGGCATAGAGGCGAAGCATCACATAAAGCGCGCGGAAGAGGAGCAGGCTGCGCTGCTCCTACATATTCACAGAGTTTGTCAGTGGGCTGTACGGCAGGCCGAGGCACTCCTACAGATACTTACTCGACAGCCTTTTGATGTACTTCACATAGGATGTACTCAAAATTGGCTTGAGCTCCTGCTGTTCTCAAGGCTTCAAACCATACAGTCAATGCTTCACAGGAGAAACCCATTTAGCCTGGATATCACGCATCACGAGAAACTCCTAGCGGCCAAGCGGAGTATTCTGACGGTACTGGTCACAGTCTCAGTGGATGGCGTGGATGGTGCCGGCGACGAGGACGGAGGCGAGGGTGTGGACGAGCGCGAAGGCGAACTCGAGGAGGAGGACGTGATCGATGTGGAGGAAATAGGGGATGCTGTTTTATGTGCATTAGGAGAAGAGTTGTGAGACGAAGCGGCTGAAAATGTTGTAATGGTGGTGTAGTGGAATACAAAGAACTGTTCCGCACTCATATGAAATTGCTTGGAGCCGCTGGCTACCAGCTACCAAGAAGTGAGCAGTTAAAGCGTGAGCAGTTCAAGGTGGAAAGTCGTCTTGTGTGAATTGCTTGGCCGTTCTGCACTGCAACCGACAGTACTGTACCGTATTGAGCTAGGCAGTACCCAGGAATCAAAACGGCAGATGCCATCGAGTGACGGCACATGATAGTGACAATGCATCATTACAGGGGCAAAGCTCAGCGTTACACTCAGTAATGAATACTACCCAATCAAATACTACCATATCAGTACAGTGAGATGTTACGCCATCGAAACTCGGCCCAGTGCAAATGTGCGTAAGTGGTCCGAGGCACGGCCAGGTGGCAATGCCGATATCGCTCTGCACCGAATGGTACTGGGTAGTACATGTCCATACAATTCCACTCTAATTTGATATCGGATCGCTGTGCGCATCCAAACTCCTCACAGTTGGTACAGTGTGTGGCCAGGTGGCGACGTCGGTATCGCTCTGCGCCAACCGGTTCTGCTTAGTACACGCCCGTACAATTCCACTCTGATTTGGCTACAGACCGCCGTATGGGTCCAAACTCCTCACAGTTGGTATGGTGTGGGGCAAGGTGGTACGTCAGTATCGCTCTGCGCTGAACAGTACTGTGTAGTACATGCCAGTACAATTCCACTCTGATTTGGCATCGGATCACCGTGTGCGGCCAAACTCCTCACAGTTGGTACAGTGTGTGGCCAGGGTTTTTTTTTTGTTTATTCATACTCACATTTGACCTATCTAGATCATGGCGGCGTACCTTTTAACCAGTTTTCCTATCCGCAGTCTGCGCAGTGGCGGCGCGTTGCAAGCTCCCCTTTGCCCTCTGCCCAAGCCTGTCCTAAGAAAACACACCAAGGAAATTACACAGGAAAAGAAGCCGAACGGGTGTAAAAGACAGAGGAGGGAAATAAAGGAAAGTGCAGCCCATCCCCTACTCCTCGTCTGCGGATGCCCTGAAGGAGGGCGTGGGTAGGAACAGTGGCATTTCCTCACTGGCACCCATTCCTCCCGCGGCAGCCCGCTCCTCCCCCTCTGCCTCCCGTTGCTCCAGCCACTCCCGCACCTCCAGCTCTGACACCGCGCTCACCGTGTCGTCCTCTGCCTCAGCCGGCACCCATCTTTCCACATCCGTAGAGGAGAGGAGGTCCAGTACCACCCGGCTGCATCTCTCATCGGCCAGTAGGTCCCGCACTTTCCACCGGTCCTTCCACCTTCCCGTCTCCTTCTTCACCTCTGCCCACAGGATCTTCTGTTGTGGCTTCCACTCGGAGTGTGCGGCCATATGGCGATATCGGTATCACTCTGTGCCGAACGGTACTGCGTAGTACATGCCCATACAATTCCACCCTGATTTGGCTTCGGATCGCTGTGTGTGGCCAAACTCCTCACAGTTGGTACGGTGTGCGGTCAGGCGGTAACGTCGGGAACGCTATAGACATCCCCACAATACCAACGCTTCATCATACATTAGTTATAGATGCAGTCATCTTATGTGGATCACTTGTTCATACTGCACAGCAAACGACAGTACTGGACCGTATTGAGCTACGCAGGACCCAGGAATCACGGCAGAATACAACATGGAGTGATAAGAGATGTTGGAAGCAAGTGACAACACATGATACGGACAGAGTCATTACAAAGCCCAACGTCACACTCAGTCACGAGCGATACCCAGTCGCACACTGGAATACCAATACAGCGGTTGCAGACCAGGGAAGGTGTCAGCGGGTGGACGTGATTAGTACAGGCCAGTAGAGAGTACAGCCAGACGGCGACATCGGTACTACAGTATGCGTCAGTAGAATTTCAGTCTGATTCGGCTGCAGTTGGCCGCACGCAGCCAGATTCTGGACAGGTTGATACGGTGCGCGGCGAGGCGTCGACACGGGTACTTCACGGTACACAGTGAGGTGGGGACACTGGTATCCTACTGTAACAAGTGGTACTGCGCGATACCTGTCCGTACTCTACCCGTCTGATTTGTCTTCGGTTCGCCACGGGCGGCCAGATTCTGTACAGGTCGGTACGGTGCGCAGCGAGGTGTCAACACCGGTAATGCACGGTATGCGGTTAGGTGGGGACACCGGTATCGTACTGTGACAAGCGGTACTGCGCGATACCTGTCCGTACTATACCCGTCTGATTAGGCTTCGGTTCGCTGTGGGTGGCCAGATTCCGTACAGGTCAGTACGGTCCACGGCGAGGCGGTGACACTGGTACTGCACCGTACGCGGTTAGGCGGGGAGACTGGTATCGTACTGTGATGAGCGGTACTACGCAGTACGCGTCGGTACTCTACCCGTCTTATTTGGATTTGGTTCACCATGCATGGCAATATTCCGTACAGGTCGGTACGGTGCGCGGCGAGGCGGCGATACCAGTACTGCACGGTACGCGGTTGTACGGGGACACCGGTATCGTACTGTGACGAGCAGTACTGTACGCTACGCGTCGGTACTCTACCCATCTTATTTGAATTCGGCTCGCCGCGCACGGCCATATTCCATACAGGTCGGTACGATGCGTGGTGAGGTAGGGATGCTGGTATCGTACTGTGACGAGCAGTACTGCCCTGTACGCGTCAGTACTCTACCGGTCTGATTTGGCTTCGGTTCCCCACGCACGGCCATATTCCATACAGGTCGGTACGGTGCATGGCCAGACGGTAACACCGGTACTGCACGTCACGCAGTTAGGCGGGGACACCAGTATCGTACTGTGACGAGCGGTACTGCGCGCTACGCATCGGTACTCTACCCATCTTATTTGGATTCGGTTCACCGCGCCCGGCTATATTCCGTACAGGTCGTTACATGCTGCGGCACGGCGGCGACATTGGTACAGCACTGCACTGTGGCGTACTGACAAATACTGGTCAGTACCGTTATCAGGCGGTCCCGTTGGTGCAGGACGCAGCGTTAGCTACGGGTTCAGTTTGTTTGTGTACTCATCATTACAACAAAGTACCCAGCAGTACCCGTAGTGTGGCGCAATTCAGTGCGGTACCGTTCATCACTGCAGACTCAGTACCGGCCTGTACGGTGCTAGAAGTGGAAGTTGCGCCGGTACTGATGCTTACTCAGTAGTACACATATTTACGTAGCGGTATGGCTCAAGCGGGTCGCCCCCTGGCTGGTGTAGACCTAGTGTGGTACAGGTGGCGTGTTATCACCCTGGACCAAATCAGGTCGCGTATGTATGGCCTATAGGTGAATCGAACCCTCCACCAAAGCGATACGAGTGAGCTGTCGGGCATGACGCTGGGCCCGTCTCGAACCATCCGCCAAAGAGCCACGAGCGAGCCGTCGGGCAAGACGCTAGGACCGTCTCATATCCTCTGCCGAAGCACCGCAGACGAGCCGTCGGGCAGTACGCCGGGCCCGTCTCGAATCGAACACTCTGCCGAAGTGATACACGAGCAAGCCGTCTGGCAATACGCCGGGCCCGTCTCGAATCGAACCATCTGCCGTAGCGATATGCGCAAGCTGTCGGGCAGCCGTCTGGTATGCGCTGAGCAACCACCTATGATCTGTCGAGCAAGCCGTCGCCGCCGAACCACGGACGAACCGTTGTGCAAGCCGCCGTGCAGCCGCCGGGCAAGTGCCGTCCACCGAGTGATCCGTCGAGTGATCTGTTGCCGCTGAGATGCAGAGATCGAACCAAACCCCTTAGATTATTCGCTGTGAATCCCCTAACGGTGGGCGAACTTGGAAGGAGGATCATTGGGGAAGTTATTCTTGTATAATAATTGAATGCCGGCGAAGACTGTGTGCACCCCATCTCCTTCGTGACTATCGAGAAACCTGACTAGTTCGATATTACCGTCACTCCGACTTTGACTGGACGTCCCAGTGTCACACACTCATCATCATAATCGTCTCGTCGTATGGTATAATATCCTGCTGTTTCTGACACTCTGAGCACTGCGCTTACTTCCAAAACATTACGAACAAAGTCGTCGTATCTTACTTGCTGTCGTAGTCACTGGCATGGCCATATCCTTATCGACATCTAACCGCCACATCTTACTTGCCATCGTACTCACCGCATCTTACTCACTGTTGTAGTCCCCAGCATGGTCCTACCCTCCATCCTCCTTATTGACATTTACCTGTCACGTCTTACTCGCCATCGTACACACTGCATCTTATCCATTGTCAGCCACCTCCTTATCGACATCTACCCGTGACGTCTTACTTGCCATCGTACCCGCCACATCTTACTCGCTGTCGTTCTTGCCAGCTGGGTCATGTCTGCAATCCTCCTCCTCATCAGCATCATACCTGTCATGTTGTGCTTGCGCCCATACTAGCTGCTAGGGTACTGACCACCATTGTCCTCATCAACAGCATACGCACAGTATCTCACTCATCATCACAATCGTCTTGTCGTATGGTACAACATCCTGCTGTTTTTGACACTGTGAGTGCTGCACTTACTTCCGAAACATTGTGAACATAGTCGTTGCATCTTACTCGCTGTCATAGTCGCTGGCATGGCCACCATCTTATCGATATCTATCTGTCACATCTTACTTGTCATCGTACTTGCCACATCTTACTCGCTGTTGTAGTTGCCGGCATGGTCCTGCCTGCCTTCCTCCTTATCGACATCTACCCATTATGCCTTACTCGCCATTGTATCCGCCGTATCTTACTTGCTGTCATTCTTGCCAGCTGGGTCCTGCCCACCATCCTCCTCCTCATCAGCATCATACCCATCACGTCTTGCTTGCCCTCGTACTCGCCACCAGGGTACTGACTACCATTGTCCTCATCGACAGCATACTTGCAGTATCTCACTCGTTATCATAATCGTCTCGTCGTATGGTACAACATCCTGCTGTTTCTGACACCCCGAAAGCTGCACTTACTTCCCAAACATCGTCAACATCGTTGTCACATCTTACTCACTGTCAGCCACCTTCGTATCTACATCTACCCATCATGTCTTACTCACCATCGTACTCACTGCAACTTACTCACTGTCATTCTTGCCAGCTGGGTCATACCTACCATCCTCCTCCTCATCGGCATTATACCCATCACGTCTTGCTTGCCCTCGTACTCGCCGCCAGTGTACTGACCACCATTGTCCTCATTGCCAGTGTACTCGCAGTATCTTACTCGTCATCACATCTCATCATATGGTACAACATCCTGCTGTTTCTGACACTCTGAGAGCTGTGGTTTCTTCCCAAACATCACCAACATCGTCATCGCATCTTACTCGCTGTCAGCCACCTCCTTATTGACATCTACCTGTCACCTCTTACTTGCCATCGTACCCACCACATCTTACTCGCTGTCATTCTTGCCAACTGGGTCATGCCCGCCATCCTCCTCCTCATCGGTATCATACCTATCGTGTCTTGCTTGCCCTCATACCCACTACCAGGATGCTGATCACCATTGTCCTCATCGACAGCGTACTTGCAGTATCTCACTCATCATCACATCTCATTGTATGGCACAACATCCCACTGTTTCTGAAACTCTGAGAGCTGTGCTTACTTTCCAAACATTGCCAACATCGTTGTCGCATCTTACTCGCTGTCGGCCAACTCCTTATCAATATCTACACATCACATCTTACTCACCACCGTACTCACCACATCTTACTCGCAGTCGTAGTCGCCAGCATGGCCACCACCTTATCGACATCTACCTGTCACATCTTACTCGCTATCGTACCCACTGCATCTTACTCGCTGTCGTAATTGCCGTCTGGGCCGTGCCTGCCATCCCCATCATCGGCATCATACACGTCTTGCTTGCCATTGTACTCACCGTCAGGGTACTGACCACCTTTCTCCTCATCGACAGCATACTCGCAGTATCTCACTTGTGATCATAATCGTCCTACCGCATGGCACAACATCCCACCGATTCTGACACTCTGAGTGCTGTGCTTATTTCCCGAAGATCGCCAACATAGTCGTATCTTACTCGCTGTCGTAGTTGCTGGCATGGCCAACTCCTCGTCGACATCATACCCATCGTGGCTTACTCACCATTGTACTTGCCACCTGGCTCCAGACCGCCATTCTCATCAACATCATGTACGACGCGTCTTACTTGCTGTCATAGTCATCTGGTCATAATGTGCCTTTACCCACTGTTTCTGACACAGAGCTATGCTAACAACGTCATACTTGCCAACATACTCGTCGTGTCTTGCTAGCTGGCGTACTCGTCCTTTTATACTTGTCAGCTTCCAACCGTTGACACTCGTAGAGCTGTGGTTCGCATGTTAAGAATAGCATATACATGCGGTGATACCTGCAAGCGATAACCGCAGCGGTTGGTGCAGCGTTGGATGCGGTGGTGGGTACGGTACTGTATGCTCACACTGGGTGCTTTGTGAGATAGTGTATATAGCTGTGTATTAGATATAATGAATACAACTGGAATAAGTCACTACCCCTAGAATACGGATGTGATTTAAGGCTTCGGTGCGAATTTCAGTTCTGTGACAGCTGGATCCCAATGCAGTCACATTGACAGCTGCATCTGGACATGTGGTGCCATGACAGGTATCGTCTGGTCGCTGTTCGCCATGACATTCTTTGTCCGGATGACGTTCGCTGTGTCCAGATAGTGGATGCCCTGACACTCGTCTTCTGGAAGGTATATGCTGTGGCAGTTGAGTCCGAACGCAGTCGCCTTGACAGATGTGTCCAGAAGGCAAATGCCCTGTTACTCCTCGTCCAGAAGGTATATACCCTGACACTCCTCGTCCGGAAGGCATATGCTGTGGCGGCTGCATCCGAATGCAGTTACCTTGACAGCTGCATCCAGAAGGTAAATGCCCTGACACTCCTCGTCTGGAAGGCATATGCCGTGGTAGCTGCATCCAAACGCAGTCGCCTTACCAGCTGCATCCAGACGCACGGTACCATAGCGAATTGCGTCTGCACGCAGAGTGCCATGACAAGTGGTGTCTGACTTACGAAGGTTGCGTCCGAAACATCTAGAGCGTCTAGTGCGTCTGAACACTAAGTACACAATTTTATTTTTCCAGATGCGTTGGCGTATCTGATAGGTAGTAACCGTATGTCCAGAAATACATCATTACCTACTTGAATAACTTCTCTACATAGGACAAACCTTCCTCAAAGTCCAGACACTGTGGGTCGGATGCTAAAAGATCCAGCAGTAGCCATGGAATGTAACCGATGTCGACCTCAAAAGGTACCACATCAGGAAAAAAAAATTCTGCATTATGTGCGTGTACTGGCATCCAACGCATAGAACGGTTTCAGCGCTACCTCCCACTTGTAAACAATGGGGCGCTGTGTGGTAAGCGTTGCAATGTTAGATCTGCGCATGGGAGACTGGATGCCCCATCTTCGTTTACACGCCGACGTGCGTTAATCAGTGCTAACTCCCTACTGCGAACGATTTTATCAACATGTAGACGATACTCGTGGCGTGGCGATGACGATTCCCACCATCTTCCTTTACACGCAGAGGTCCGTTAATCAGCGCTAACTCCCTACTGCGAACGATTTTTTCAACGTGTAGACGATACTCATGGCGTGGCGACGACGATTCCCACCATCTTCCTTTACACGCAGAGGTCCGTTAATCAGTGCTAACTCCCTACTGCGAACGATTTTTTCTACGTGTAGACGATACTCGTGGTGTGGCGACGACAACACCTGCGATCCACTATACTCCACGAAGCGTCTTACTTCCAACGCATGGGCACAATGCTCCTAATCTTTAAACCTAATTTCGCACATAACAATTGATGAGTGAAGTGAAATGCCAACCGTTCTGATGTATTGCTATTTAGCGCATGCTATATATCGTCATCATCCTCGGAAAGCTCCAAATGCTCGATATCCGAATCGTCGACTGCACTATCATCTTCCTCCTCGGCTATCCAGTGATCTTTATTGCCAGCGGTGGCTTCTACTTCGTCCTCTGCAGCGCTGTAGTCATTGTCGGTATTGCTCCCGCGGAGTCCAAAAATTTCAGTTCAGTCTGTTACGCGCTCGTAGTCGCTGTCGTTCTCAATTGCGATCCTGTTGTCCCTCTGCAGTGTTACGAGTGGTCCCAAATCGATCTTCTCGGGTTCAGGCTCCGCAAGAAAGGCGGCCAACAGTTCGGGGTCCATTTCCAGCGTGGGAAGAGGTTCTATTGCCGGTCTCGGTTGGTCAGCTGACATTTTCGAAAGAACTTCAGCCTTCAGCGCATGACGTATCGAGTTCAT
>Ga0307508_10003436_pt1 | contig 16014 bp, 18 predicted proteins | sample 9_EM_MG_FD_203089 | JGI IMG/M metagenome (GOLD analysis project Ga0307508, IMG submission 203089) | Populus trichocarpa ectomycorrhiza microbial communities from riparian zone in the Pacific Northwest, United States - 9_EM | ecosystem: Host-associated > Plants > Roots > Unclassified | place...
GAGGAGGCCTTCGACCGGGTGCTGGTCGACGCGCCGTGCACCGGGCTGGGCTCGCTGCGGCGCCGGCCCGAGGCGCGCTGGCGCCGGCAGCCGGCCGATCTGCCGCCGCTGACCCGGCTGCAGCGGGAGCTGCTGGTCGCGGCCTTGCGGGCGGTGCGCCCGGGCGGTGTGGTGGCGTATGTCACCTGTTCCCCGCACATGGTCGAGACGCAGGTGACCGTCTCGGAGGGCGCCCGGCGCAGCGGCGTCGAGGTCGACTTCGTGGATGCGCGTCCGCTGCTGCCGCCCGGCATGCCGGGCCTGGGCTCGGGGCCGACGGTGCAGCTCTGGCCGCACCGGCACGGGACGGACGCCATGTTCCTGGCCGTTCTCCGGCGAACGGCTTGAGTGGACGCGGCGGCCTTCGCCGCATCGGGTCTTACCGTACGTAGTGAATCGTGAGCTTGGCCGTCCCGGCGTTGCGGTAGGAGCCGGTCATCTTCTCGCCGTTGAGCCAGAGGAAGCAGCGGACCGAGTGATCGCCGAGGTCCCACGAGTCGTCGTCTGACGGGAAGCCGAGCCAGCCCACCCGGTTGTGCAGGGTGTCGTCGTCCGGGATGCCGGCGAACCCGGCGATCGTGGCGCCGCAGCCCTTCGCCAGCATGGCGTCGGTCAGCGAGCTCGCCGACGCGACGGAGGACTCCCACAGCCCGGCGAACTCGGTGGTGTGCCCGCTCGAGCAGGCCACCGGGTGCATCGCGCTGACCGCGCTGCCGTCGAGAGTCGCGTTGGCGCAGGCGATCCGCAGCGCGCTGCCGGCCCGCATCGCGCCGCGCAGGCTGCTGGCGCGGCCGGTCGGGCTGCCGTCCACCGGGGATGTCTCGGCCAGGTCGCAGCCGAACCACCGGGCGCCGCCCGCCCAGCCGGCATCGCCGGGCAGCACCGGCTGCAGGACCAGCCAGCCGGTGCGCCAGTCGCCGCCGAGGAACGTGTCGGCCCGCCGGGAGCACGCCTTGAACGCCTGGCCGCGGGCCTGCTCCGAGCTGGTCGTGGCGGGGGCGAGGTCGTCGACCGCGAAGGTCTCGGCCAGGTGTGACTGCGTGCAGGGCACCGGCGCATAGGTGTCGGCGGGCGCGGTGGTCTGCAGCTTCTCGTGGCAGGTGTTGCTCGCCGGGCGGAACTGCTTGGCGGCCGGCGGCGGGCGCCAGTCGTCGGTGAGGTTTCCGTCGACGCCGTTCGGCAGCTGACCGGCGCAACCGGCGAGCAGGAACGCCCCGGTCAGTGCCGCGGCCCACCGTCGCATCGATGCCTCCCCGAAAGCGGCCACTCTAACCTGCGGGCGGAGGTTATCCACAGGCGGACAAGAGGCACGGCCGCAGGGGCGCCGGACGCCATACACTTTCAGCCGTGGAGCCATCGCCGATCATCGCCCCGAGCATCCTGGCCGCGGACTTCGCCCGTCTCGCCGACGAGGTGCACGCCATCGAGGGCGCAGCCGACTGGGTGCACGTGGATGTCATGGACAACCACTTCGTGCCCAACCTGACGATCGGCCTGCCCGTCGTGCAGAGCCTGCGGAAGGCGACCTCGATGCCGTTCGACGTGCACCTGATGATCACCGACCCCGAGCGCTGGGCCCCGGGCTATGCCGAGGCGGGGGCGTACAACGTGACCTTTCACGCCGAGGCGTGCGACAACCCGGTGGCGCTGGCCAAGACGCTGCGCGCGGCCGGGTCCCTGGCCGGGCTCGCGATCGACCGCGACACCCCCGTCGAGCCCTATCTCGAGCTGATTCCGTTTGTCGACCTGGTCCTGATCATGACGATCAAGGCCGGGTTCGGCGGCCAGCAGTTCATGCCCGACATGCTCGCCAAGGTGCGCGACGTCCGCCGCCGCATCCGGGCGAAAGACCTGCAAGTGCGCCTCGAGGTCGACGGTGGCATCGCGGCCGACACGATCGAGCAGGCGGCCGAGGCCGGCGCCGACGCGTTCGTGGCGGGCACGGCGGTCTACGGCGCCGCCGACCCGGCCGAGGCGATCCGCCGGCTGCGCGCGCTGGCGACGACGGGAGCTGCCACATGAGCTCGGGTGCGATCCGCGACCAGGACGACGAGCTCGGCATGGACCCCGACGACCGGCCCGACCTGATCCTGGTCGTCGACGACGACCAGGACATCGCGAGCTTCGTCGAGTTCAACCTCAAGGTCCACGGCTACGACGTGGTCCGCGCCCGCGACGGCCAGGACGCGCTCGAGGTGATGGAGACTCGGCGGCCCGACCTGGCCGTCGTCGACTGGATGATGCCGCGGATGGACGGCGTCGAGCTGACCCGCCGGCTGCGCGCCGAGCCGCTCACCTCGGCCCTCCCGGTGATCATGCTGACCGCCAAGAGCATGACCGTCGACAAGGTGGTCGGCCTGACCGCGGGCGTCGACGACTACCTGGTCAAGCCGTTCGACACTGCCGAGCTGATCGCCCGCGTCACCTCCACGCTGCGGCGCAACAAAGAGTTCCGCGAGGTCTCGCCGCTGACCGGCCTGCCCGGCAACGCCCGGGTCCGCCGTGAGATCGCCGACCGGATGAAGGCCGGCGGCGATTACTCAGTTGGCTACATCGACATCGACAGATTCAAGAGCGTCAACGACGTGTACGGCTTCGACCGTGGCGACGAGTTCATCACGGCGCTCGCCCGCAGCCTGCACCGCGCGGTCGCGGCGAACAACCAACCGCAGATCTTCCTGGGCCACATCGGCGGCGACGACTTCGTCTTCATCTGCGCGCCTGATCAGGTGCTCCCGCTGACCAAGCGTACGGTCACGGACTTCGAGCAGGCAGCCGACCAGCTCTACGACCCCGAGGACGCCCAGCGCGGCTACATCGAGGTCCCCGACCGCCGAGGCAACAAGAACCGTGCCGCCCTGGTCACCCTCTCCATCGGCGTCGCTCAGGCCACCCCCGAGGGCCGTCGCTTCGCCGACCCGAGGGTGGTCATAGCCGTGGCCTCCGAGATGAAAAAGGTCGCGAAATCACAGCCCGGCTCCTACGTGGCCATCGACCGCCGCCGCAGCGACGCCGATCCCGAAGACTGACCGGACCGACCCTCGCGATGTGACGTCGCTCGCGGATCTGGTGGCAAAGTCGATCGCACGTGCAAGACTTTGAGGTAACCCACCACGCGCTGGCGGGACTCGGTGAAATTCCGAACCGGCGGTGATCCGACGCGTTTGCGTCGGTAAGCCCGCGACCCGGACGTCGTCATACCTGCGACGGACGGTGGACCTGGTGAAAATCCGGGGCCGACGGTTGACGTGGCGACGCGTCAGACAGTCCGGATGGGAGACAGCGCGCGGAATCGGATTGCGGGCTCGCTTTGGCGTGCCGGCGGCCGGGGCGCGCGAAGCGTACCCCGATGTCTGGTTCCCGGCGTTTCTCCCGGTTTTGCCCTCCGCGCGTGATTGCACCGCGTGAGAGGACGACGTGATGGTGACCGAGGACGAGGCGATGCGCCGCGCGATCGCGCTGGCCGCCCGGGGCCTCGGCACGACCAGCCCCAACCCCGTCGTCGGCTGCCTGCTCCTCGACACCGCGGGCGAGGTGGTCGGCGAGGGCTTCCACGCGTACGCGGGTGGGCCGCACGCCGAGATCGTCGCGCTCGCGCAGGCCGGCGAGCGGGCCAGGGGCGGCACCGCCGTGGTGAGCCTCGAGCCCTGCAACCACACGGGCCGTACCGGGCCGTGCGCTCAGGCGCTGATCCGCGCCGGGGTCCGCCGTGTCGTCATCGCCGTGGACGATCCGACGCCGGTCGCGGCGGGCGGGGCGGCCACGCTGCGCGGGGCGGGGGTGCACGTCGAGACGGGGGTGCGCCGGCAGGAGGCGGAACAGGGCAACATCGCCTGGCTGACCGCGGTGCGACGGGACCGGCCGTACGTGACGTGGAAGTTCGCCGCCACGCTGGACGGCCGCTCGGCCGCTGCCGACGGGACCAGCCAGTGGATCACCTCGGCGCCGGCCCGCACCGACGTGCACACGCTGCGCGGCACCGTGGACGCGATCGTCGCCGGCGTCGGCACGGTGATCGCCGACGATCCGCAGTTGACCGTCCGCGACCTGCGGGACGGCACCCTGGCCATCAAGCAGCCGCTGCGGGTTGTCGTGGACTCTTCGGGACGTACGCCCGTGAAGGCTCGGGTCCGCGACGCCGCCGCGCCCACCTGGATCGTGACCGTGGCCGAGGCCGGCGCCGGGCCGGACGGCCGGGTCGACCTGCACGCGCTGCTCGCCGCCCTGTTCGCCCGTGGCATCCGCTCGGTGCTGCTGGAGGGCGGCCCGACGCTGGCCGGCGCGTTCCTCGCGGCCGGGCTGGTCGACCAGGTCATCGGCTACGTCGCGCCGAAGCTGCTCGGCGCCGGCACCGCCGCGCTGCTCGAAGCCGGCGTCGCCACCATCGACGAGGCGATCGAACTGGATCTCACCGACCTCACCCAGATCGGCCCCGACCTGCGTTTCACCGCGTCCTTGCGGCAGAAACAGTCCGACGACCCCGCCCACCACCCGAAAACGGAATGGAAGCCGTCCAACCACCCCGCCCACCACCCCAAAACGGAATGAAGGGAATCTTGATGTTCACCGGCATCGTCGAGGAATTGGGTGAGGTTGTGCGCCTCATCGACTCGGGCGGCGACTCGGCGGTCATCGCCGTGCGCGGGCCGCTGGTCACGTCCGACGCCCGGCACGGCGACTCGATCTCGGTCAACGGTGTCTGCCTCACCGTGATCGACAACGTCGACGGCGTCTTCACCGCCGACGTGATGGGCGAGACGCTGCGGCGCTCCTCGCTCGGCGCGCTGCGCGCCGGCGGCCAGGTCAACCTCGAGCGCGCCGCCTCGGTCGGCAGCCGCCTCGGCGGCCACCTCGTGCAGGGCCACGTCGACGGGGTCGCGACGATCGTCGGCCGCGAGCCCGCGGACGAGTGGGAGGTCCTGCGCTTCTCGCTGCCGCCGGAGCTTTCCCGGTACGTCGTGGAGAAGGGCTCGATCACGGTCGACGGGGTGTCGCTGACCGTGATGGCCGTCGACGACGAGTCGTTCAGCGTCGGCCTGATCCCGACCACGCTGAAGCTGACCGTGTTGGGGTCCAAGAACGTCGGCGACCCGGTGAATCTCGAGGTCGACGTCATCGCCAAGTACGTGGAGAAGATGCTGGGGGTTCGCCGTGAGCAAGCGTGAGCAGGAGACCGGCGGGACGGCTGTTGCCTTCGCCGGCATCGAGCGGGCCATCGCGGACATCGCGGCAGGCCGCGCCGTGATCGTGGTGGACGACGAGGACCGGGAGAACGAGGGCGACCTCATCTTCGCGGCCGAGCACGCCACCCCGGCGCTGCTGGCGTTCATGGTCCGCTACACCTCGGGCTACATCTGCGCGCCGCTGAGCGAACAGGAGGCCGACCGCCTCGATCTGCCGCCGATGTACCACACCAACCAGGATCGGCGCGGCACGGCGTACGCGGTGACCGTCGACGCGCGCGAGGGCGTCACGACCGGCATCTCGGCAGCCGACCGCGCGCGTACGATCCGGCTGCTGGGCTCTGCCGACACCAAGCCGACCGACCTGTCCCGCCCGGGGCACGTCGTGCCGCTGCGGGCCAAGGCCGGCGGCGTGCTGCGTCGTCCCGGCCACACCGAGGCCGCGATCGACCTGGCCGTCCTCGCCGGGTTGCGGCCGGCCGGCGTGCTCTGCGAGATGGTCAACGACGACGGGACCATGCAGCGCCGCCCCGACCTGGAGAAGTTCGCGATCGAGCACGGTCTGACGCTGATCACGATCGCCGACCTGGTCGCGTACCGCCGGCGGCACGAGCGGCAGATCGAGCGGGTCGTGGAGACCCGGCTGCCGACCGAGCAGGGCGACTTCACCGCGGTGGGGTACCGGGCGAAGACCGACGGCAGCGAGCACGTCGCGCTGGTCTTCGGCGACCTGGGCGACGGGCAGGACGTGCTGGTCCGGGTGCACTCGGAGTGCCTGACCGGGGACGTGTTCGGTTCGGTGCGCTGCGACTGCGGGCCACAGCTGGACGCGGCGCTGGAGCGGGTCGCGGCGGCCGGTCGCGGGGTGGTGCTCTACATGCGCGGCCACGAGGGTCGGGGCATCGGGCTGCTGCACAAGCTGCAGGCGTACCAGCTGCAGGACCGCGGATTCGACACGGTCGACGCGAACCTGGAGCTCGGCTTGCCGGCCGACGCACGGGACTACGGCACGGGCGCGCAGATCCTCTACGACCTGGGCGTGCGCTCGATGCGGCTGCTCACCAACAACCCGGCGAAGCGGGCCGGACTGCAGGGGTACGGGCTCGAGGTGACCGGCCGGGAGGCGTTGCCCGTGCGGCTGCACCCGGAGAACGTGCGCTACCTGCGCACGAAGCGGGACCGGATGGGTCACCTCTTCGAGGCGTTGGGCTGATTCCTCACCCGGAAGACACGAGAATGGCTAGCAAAAGGGGGCACACATGGCCGGCTTCGGTGATCCACACATGTCGACCGTCGAGGCGAGCGGGCTGCGGCTCGGGATCGTCGGCACTCGGTGGCACGCCGACCTGGTCGATCACATGATCGAGCGGGCGCAGGAGGCGGCCAAGGCGTGCGGGGTGGACGACGTCTACGTGACCCGGGTGGCGGGCGCGGTCGAACTGTCGGTGGTCGCGCAGGCGTTGGCCCGCAAGTACGACGCGGTCGTCGCGCTCGGCGTGGTGATCAAGGGCGAGACCCAGCACTTCGAGTACGTCTGCGAGGCCGTCACCAGCGGCCTCACCCGGGTGGCGCTCGACGAGGGCACCCCTGTCGGGCACGGCGTGCTGACCGTGCACAGCCTGGGCCAGGCGCGCGACCGGGCCGGGCTGGAGGACTCGATCGAGGACAAGGGCTGGGCGAGCGCGGTCGCCGTGCTCGACGCGGCCCTGTCGCTGCGCGCGGTCCGCGGGTGAGCGGGTGAGGCGGCCGGCTCAGAGCCGGCCGGCCTCGATGATGCGGGCGAGGAACTGCCTTGTGCGGGCCTCGACCGGGTCGCCAAGCACCTGTTCGGGCGGGCCCTGTTCGAGGACGCTGCCGCGGTCCAGGAAGGCGACCCGGTCGGCCACCTGACGGGCGAAGCCCATCTCGTGGGTGGCCAGCACCATGGTCATCCCGTCGCCCTTGAGGTCGCGGATCATCGTGAGCACCTCGCCGACCAGTTCCGGGTCGAGCGCCGAGGTCACCTCGTCGAGCAGCAGCAGCCGGGGGTTGTTGACCAGCGCGCGGACGATCGCGACGCGCTGCTGCTGGCCGCCGGAGAGCCGGTCGGGGTAGCTGGTCGCCTTGTCGGCCAGGCCCACCCGGGCGAGCCACTCCAGCGCCTGCTCTTTCGCCTCGGCGGCCGGCCGCTTGTGTACCCGCACCGGCGCGAGGGTGATGTTGTCGAGCACCGTCATGTGCGGGAACAGGTTGTACGACTGGAACACCAGTCCGATCTTCCGGCGTACGAGATCGGCGTCGGTCCTGGGATCGGTGATGTCCTCGCCGTCCAGGCGGATCGTGCCGTCGTCGATCTCGGCGAGCAGGTTGACGCAGCGCAGCAGCGTCGACTTGCCCGAGCCCGACGCGCCGATCAGCGCGACCACCTCATGCTCGCCGACCTCGAGGCTGAGCCCGTCGAGCACCACGGCGGCGCCGAACGTCTTGCGAACCCCATCGCAGGAGAGCACCATCAGGCGCCCGCGTTCTGCCGGCGCGCGGCGCGCAGCGTCACCCAGTCGGTGATGCCGATCAGAGGCAGGGCCAGAAGCACGAAAAGAACCCCGGCGACGACGTACGGGGTGAAGTTCGCGGTCTGTGCCACGCCGATCTGGGCCGCGCGGATGGCGTCGATCGGGCCGGCCAGCGAGATCAGCCCGACGTCCTTCTGCAACGCGACGGTGTCGTTGAGCAGCGGGGGAGCGACCCGCCGGACGGCCTGCGGCAGCACCACGAAGCGCATCGCCTGCCGGTAGCTGAGCCCGAGCGAGCGCGCGGCCGCGATCTGGCTGGGATGCACCGACTCGATCCCGGCGCGGAAGACCTCGGCCAGGTACGCGCCGTAGGTGATCACGATGGCCGCGCCGCCGAGGACCGTCACGTTGGGCGTGGCTTGCAGCCGCAGGCCCGGTATGCCGAAGGCGAACAGGTAGATCACGATGATCAGCGGCAGGCCGCGGAACGAATAGGTGTAGAGGGTCGCCAGCGCTCGCACCGGGAAGAAGACCGGGCCGCGCAGCGTGCGCAACACCGCGACCAGCAGGCCGAGCGTCAGCGCGCAGAGCGAGCAGACGACCAGCATCCGCAGGTTCAGCCACAGCCCCTGCAGGATCGTCGGGAGGAATTCGCGGCCGATGTGCGGGTCGAGGAACGACTGCCGGACGCGCTGCCAGCCGGGCGCGCCGGTGATCAGCACGCCGAGCAGCGTGCCGAGCACCGCCGTGGAGAGCGCGGCGAGCAGCACGGAACGGATCGCCTGCCGGCGGCGGTAGGCGATCCGGTCCTGCTGGATGGTGCTGGGGGTCACGAGAGCTCGGGAGCCCCGCCGGTGCCGGCCAGCCAGGTCTTCTCCAGCACGGCGAGGGTGCCGTCCTGGCGTAGCTGGTCGACGGCCCTGCTGACGCAGGCGGTCAGCTTCGAGTCCTTGTCGAGGACGAGGCCGAACTGCTCGGGCACGCCGACCTGCGGCAGTTGCCCGACGATGACGCCCTGCTTGAGCTCGGCCGCGGTCATGTAGAAGGCGGTGGGCAGGTCGACCACGAGGCCGTCGATCGTGCCGTTTTCCAGCGCGGCCTTGGCGTCGTCGTTGTTGTTGTAGACCTGCGGCTGGGTGCTCGGCTTGATCAGGTCGGTGATGGCCTGGTAGCTGGTCGTGCCGACCTGGGCGCCGAGCTTGGCGGTCCTGAGGTCGGCGATCGACTTGGCCCCCGCGATCTTGGACGACTTGGTGGTGATCACCGTCTGCCGTACCAGGTAGTACGGCGAGGAGAAGTCGACCGCGTTACGCCTTTCGGGGGTAATCGAAAACTCGTTGATGTCGAAGTCGAACGCCTTCGGCCCCGGCGCGATGGCATTGTTGAAGGTCACAGAGGTCCACGTCACGTTCGCAGCGGGATAGCCGAGCCGCTGCGCCACCTGGTATGCCACGGCGCCCTCGAAGCCCTTGCCGTTGGCCGGCTTGTTGTCGCTGAACCAGGGCTCGTACGCCGGGTTGTCGGTGCCGATCGTCAGCTTGCCAGCCGTTTTGGTGTCAAGCGTGCCAGCTGGGCAAATGTCTGTGGAGGGCGACACGGACGCGCCGGCGGAGGGGGAATCGGCGGGTGCGCAGCCCGCCAGGGCGGCAAGGACCAGAGCCATGCCGCCGACTGTCGTAAGGGTGTATCGGCTGACCATGTCCGGCAGCCTAGGGCACGTCCCAAAAGCTGGGGCCGTTCGTGGTCATCCCGTGATGAGTTGCCACAATGGCGGCCGTGAAGACGTTCGAAGAGTTGTTCGCCGAGTTGCAGAGCAAGGCGGTCGAGCGGCCCCCGGGCTCGTCGACGGTCGCGGCGCTGGAGCGCGGAGTCCACTTCATCGGGAAGAAGGTCGTCGAGGAGGCGGCCGAGTCCTGGATGGCGGCGGAGCACGAGGGGCCCGAGCGGGCCGCCGAGGAGATCTCGCAGCTGCTCTACCAGGCGCAGGTCCTGATGATCGCGTTGGGTCTCGACCTCAAGGACGTGTACCGACATCTGTGACGTGCCATCCCCCTCGGCATCCGAAGATGATTGATCGAGACGAAGGAGCACGTCTGATGCTGCGCATCGCCGTCCCCAACAAGGGGACCCTGTCCCAGCCCGCGTCGCAGATGCTGCGCGACGCGGGCTACCGCCAGCGCACCGATCCCAAGGACCTCCTCTGCGCCGACGAGGCGAACGGGGTCCAGTTCTTCTACCTGCGCCCCCGCGACATCGCCACGTATGTCGCCTCCGGCGACCTGGACCTCGGGATCACCGGGCGCGACCTGCTGGTCGACTCCGGCGTGCCGGCCCAGGAACTGCTCGACCTCAACTTCGCGGACGCGACGTTCCGCTGGGCCGCCCCGGCCGGCAAGCTGGCCTCGGTCGAGGACGTCGCCGGGCGGCGGATCGCCACCGCGTACCCCGGGGTGGTGCGGCGCTACCTCGACGAGCACGACCTCAAGGCCGACGTGGTGCGGCTCGACGGCGCGGTGGAGAACGCGGTCCGCCTCGGCGTCGCCGACCTGATCGCCGACGTGGTCGAGACCGGCGCGACGCTGCGCCAGGCCGGCCTGGTCACCCTCGGCGAGCCGATCCTGGTCTCGTCGGCGATCCTGATCGGGCCCGAGCTGACCGGCCGGGTGGCGGGCGGGACCACCAGCGTCTCCCAGCTGATCCGGCGTCTGCAGGGTGTGCTGGTCGCCCGCAGCTACGTGATGCTCGCCTACGACGTGCGGGCCGACCTGCTGGACGACGCGACCGCGCTGACGCCCGGCATCGAGTCGCCGACCGTGTCGCCGCTGCACCGGGAGGGCTGGGTCGCCGTGCAGGCGATGGTCCGGCGGGCCGACGTGCACCGGGTCATGGACGAGCTGTACGAGCTGGGCGCCCGGGCGATCCTGGTCACCGACATCGCGAACTGCCGGCTGTAGTGCCCCGGAGGGCGGCGGTCGCCGGGTGAGTAACGTGGTCACGATGGACGACAAGACGGCGACCTTCCGGCCGCAGAAGATCCGCTGGGTCGCCGGCATCAGCGCCGGACTGGTCGTCGTGCTCTTCACCGCGATCAGCTTCGGCCTGCACGGGTCGACCGGCTTCGACGACTCCGGCCACTTCGAGCGCGGCGACCAGACCGCCATGATCGGCCTGGGCGTGCTGATCGGCCTCGGCATCCTGGCCTTCTGCCGGCCGCGGGTGACTGCCGACGCCGATGGCATCAAGATCCGCAACGTGGTGGGCGGCTACGAGCTGCCGTGGTCGGTGGTGCGGGCGGTGCGTTTCGACCGCAACTCGGCCTGGGCGCAGCTGGAGCTCCACGACGACGAGCAGGTCTCGATCCACGCGCTGCAGGCGGCCGACAAGGACTATGCGGTCGAGGGCGTGCGCACGCTGCGGGCCCTGCACTCGGCCGCGGTCAGCGCCTGATAGACTGCAAATAGTCGACCACGCCCACACCTCAATACTGGGGTAGAGGGCGCGAAAGAGGAGCCCGCTGGTTCCCACCCGCCGTCACCACGACGGCCGGGTCCGGTCACCCGGCTTCGGGCCTGTCCCTCACGGGATCGGCTGGAAGCCCGGGGGTGCGTCCTCATGGGCGCCGATGACCGGTCGAGCGGGCCCCGGCATGTGCTTCAGACGAGCACAGTCGGGGTCTTCTGCTTTCCCGACGCCCCGCAGCCGGGGGTGTGCCGGGGCCGACCGACATTGGCAGCGTCTGGCCACCTGGCCGGACGAGGATCGCAACCGAGGAGGCCCCATCAGCGTCGAACCACGTGTCAACGAACAAATCCGGGCTCGTGAGGTCCGTTTGGTCGGCCCCGAGGGTGAGCAGGTCGGCATCGTGCCGCTCGAGCGTGCCCTGCAGCTGGCTGCGGACGTCGATCTGGATTTGGTCGAGGTTGCTCCGATGGCGCGGCCGCCGGTGTGCAAGCTCATGGACTTCGGCAAGTTCAAGTACGAGAGCGCGCTCAAGGCCCGCGAAGCACGGCGCAACCAGCAACAGACCGTCATCAAAGAGATGAAGCTACGCCCCAAGATCGACCCGCACGACTACGAGACCAAGAAGGGTCACGTGGTGCGGTTCCTCAAGGCGGGCGACAAGGTCAAGGTGACGATCATGTTCCGCGGCCGCGAGCAGAGCCGCCCGGAGCTGGGTTTCCGGCTCCTGCGTCGGCTCAGCGAAGAGATCTCGGAGCTGGGCTTCGTCGAGGCCAGTCCCAAGCAGGACGGCCGAAACATGATCATGGTGTTGGCTCCCCACCGGGCCACGAAGGCTGCTGCCGCCGCGACGGTCGCCGCCAACGCACGCCCGCCGCGGGAACCGCGCGAGGGCGATGGCGCCGAGGCCGTTCCGGTCGCGGCACCCGACACCACCGCAGAGTAATCAGCTTTTCCGCACCGGCCCGAGGGGTCGCTCGGAAAGATCAGAAAGAGGCGTTCCAAGTGCCGAAGATGAAGCCACACACCGGGATGGGCAAGCGGGTGAAGGTCACCGGCAGAGGCAGGATTCTCCGCGAGAAGGTCGGCAAGCGCCACCTGCTCGAGGGCAAGTCCTCCCACGTCACCCGCCGGATGACCGGCACGGTGGAAGTGGCCAAGACCGACATCAAGCGCGTGAAGAAGCTGCTCGGCCGCTGACGCGAGATCTCCACACGAATAAACCCCTGTTAGGAGCATCGAAATGGCACGCGTCAAGCGGGCAGTGAACGCCCAGAAGAAGCGTCGCACGTTGCTGGAGACCGCCAGCGGATATCGCGGTCAGCGCTCCCGCCTGTACCGCAAGGCCAAGGAGCAGGTGCTGCACTCGATGCAGTACGCGTACCGCGACCGGCGTGACCGCAAGGGCGACTTCCGCCAGCTGTGGATCACCCGCATCAACGCGGCCTCGCGGGCGAACGGCATGACCTACAACCGCCTCATCCAGGGGCTGAAGCTGGCCGGCATCGAGGTGGACCGCAAGATCCTGGCCGACATGGCCGTCAACGACGCCGCCGCTTTCACGGCGATCGTCGAGGTCGCACGGGCCGCGGTCGCTGCCGAGGGCACCGGCGGCGCGGCCGCGCAGGCTGCCTGATCCACACGCATCACCACCGACAGGCGCCTCCCGAAACAACTCGGGGGGCGCTCGTTTTTGCCGGCCCGTCGGGCCCTTGACGATCGGCTTGCTCTTGTTGGCTTTCACGCCGCGTACTCCCCGGATCGTTGCGGCCCGGCGCCTGCAGCGGCGCAAGGATCGCGATCGGACCGGCCGATTTCTGGCCGAAGGGCCGCAGGCCGTTCGGTCCGCGCTCGCCGCGGGGGTGGTGATCGAGCTGTTCGGCACCGAGGCCGCGCTGGACCGGCACGGCGACCTGGCTCTGCTGGCGCCTGAGGTGTCGCCGGTGACCGAGGAGGCGATCGCGGCGCTCGCCGAAACCGTGCAGCCGCAGGGGCTCGTGGCGGTGTGCGAGCAGGTCGACGTGCCGCTCGGCGAGGCGCTCGCGAAGCGGCCGCGGCTGGTCGCGGTGGCGGCGGAGATCCGAGATCCGGGCAACGCGGGCACCGTCCTGCGGACGGCGGACGCCGCGGGCGCCGGCGTGGTGATCTTCGCGGGCGAGGCCGTCGACCCCTACAACGGCAAATGTGTACGCGCGTCCGCCGGCTCGCTGTTCCACGTCGACGTGGTCCGTTCCACGCTGGACGTGGTCGGTGAGCTGCGCAGCTCGGGCCTGCAGGTGCTCGCCACCACCGGGTCCGGCGCCGACGATCTCGACTCGCTGCTGGACGACGGCCTGCTGGCCGCGCCGACCGCGTGGCTGTTCGGCTCGGAGGCGCACGGATTGCCGCCGGAGTTGCTGGAGGCTGCCGACCGGCGGGTGCGGGTGCCGATCTACGGCGGGGCGGAGAGCCTGAATCTCGCCGCCGCCGCCGCGGTCTGCCTCTATACCTCGGCGCGGGCGCAGCGGTGAACGGGTATGCTGGCCGCATGTCAGGTTCGATGATGCTGTTTAGCCGGCCCGCTGGTCGCGGGCGCCGGGCCTGACGTTCTTTTCCGTCCTCACCCCTCGCTGACCGGCGGGCTGCGGCCGAGCCGCGCTCCGTACACTGCCCGTTGGCATTCTGGTGTGAGGGAGACCATGTCCTACCGCAACGATCCGTACGATCCGAAGCAGGCTGCCCTGCTCGATCCGGCCGCGCTCGAGGCCGCCGTCGACGAGGCGCGCAAGGCCTTCGACGCCGCTTCCGACCTGGACGCGCTCGGCGCCCTGAAGCCCGCCCACCTGGGCGACCGTTCGCCGGTGTCGCTCGCCCGCAGGGAGATCGGCGCGCTGCCGCCGGCCGCGAAGTCCGACGCAGGCAAGCGGGTCAACCTCGCCCGGCAGTCCGTGCAGGGCGCCTTCGACTCGCGCCAGGCCGAGCTGGAGCTCGACCGGGCCGCGAAGGTGCTGGTCCAGGAGCGGGTCGACGTCACCCTGCCGTGGGACAGGCGGCCGCGCGGCGCCCGGCACCCGCTGACCACGCTGATGGAGCACATGGGCGACCTGTTCGCCGGGATGGGCTACGACATCGTCGAGGGGCCCGAGCTGGAGCTCGAGTGGGCCAACTTCGACGCCCTCAACATCGGGCCGGACAACCCGGTGCGCGGCACGATGGACACGTTCTACGTGGACCTGCCCGGCCTGGTCCTGCGCACGCACACGTCGCCCGGCCAGGTGCGCACGATGCTCTCCCGGCAGCCGCCGATCTATGTGGTCAGCCCGGGGCGGACCTACCGCTCCGACGAGCTGGACGCCACGCACAGCCCGGTCTTCCACCAGATCGAGGGACTGGTCGTCGACGAGGGCATCACGATGGCCCACCTACGCGGCACGCTCGACCACTTCGCCCGCGCGATGTTCGGCCCCGACGCGCGCACCCGCTGGCGGCCGCACTACTTCCCGTTCACCGAGCCGTCCGGCGAGTTCGACGTCTGGTTCGCCCAGCACCGCGACGGCCCGCGATGGGTCGAGTGGGGCGGCTGCGGCATGGTCAACCCTCGGGTGCTGGTCGCCTGCGGCATCGACCCCGACCGCTACTCGGGCTTCGCGTTCGGGATGGGCGTCGACCGCACCCTGATGTTCCGCAACGGGGTCAGCGACATGCGCGACATGGCCGAGGGCGACGTGCGGTTCACCACCAAGTTCGGCATGGAGGTCTGAGGCGATGAAGACGTCACTGTCGTGGCTGCGGGACTACGTGCAGCTGCCGCCGTCGCTGCCCGCCGAGCAGCTCGAGGACGCCCTGACCGGCCTGGGCATGGAGGTCGAGTCGATCGTGGACCAGACGGCCACGGTCAAGGGCGACCTGGTCGTCGGCCGGGTGCTGTCGATCGAGGAGCTGACCGGGTTCAAGAAGCCGATCCGCTTCACCTTGGTCGACGTCGGGCGGGACGTGCCGCAGGAGATCGTCTGCGGCGCCCGCAACTTCGCCGAGGGCGACCTGGTCGCGGTGATCCTGCCGGGCGGCGTGCTGCCGGGCGGGTTCACGATCGGGGCGCGCAAGACCTACGGCCGTAACTCCAACGGCATGATCTGCTCGGCCGCCGAGCTCGGCCTCGGCGCCGACCACTCTGGCATCGTCGTGCTCCCGCCCGGCTCGGCGCGGCCGGGCGAGGACGCCCGCCCGGCGGTCGGCCTCGACGACGTCCTGGTCGAGGTCGAGATCACCCCGGACCGGGGGTACGAGCTGAGCCTGCGGGGCATCGCGCGCGAGTTGTCCTACGCGTTCTCCGCCGCGTACACCGACCCGGCGCTCCTCGACGCGCCCGGGGCGACCCCCGAACCCCCGTGCGCGGTGACCGTCGAGGACACCGTCGGCTGCGACCGGTTCGCGGCGCGGGTGGTGCGGGGGATCGACCCGAACGCGAAATCGCCGGAGTGGATGCAGCGCCGCCTCGTCGCGGCCGGCATCCGGACGATCTCGCTGCCCGTCGACATCACCAACTACCTGATGCTCGAGCTCGGCCAGCCGATGCACGTCTTCGACCTCGGCCGGCTGCGCGGCGGGCTGGTCGTGCGGCGCGCGCGCCAGGGCGAGAAGCTGACCACCCTGGACGGCGTCGCCCGCGCGCTCGACCCCGAGGACATGGTGATCTGCGACGACTCGGGGCCGATCTCGCTCGCCGCGGTGATGGGCGGCGAGACCAGCGAGTGGCAGCCCGACACGGTGGATGTGCTGCTTGAGGCCGCGCACTGGGACCCGGTCATGGTCGGGCGCACGGCGCGCCGGCACAAGCTGTTCAGCGAGGCCGCGAAGCGGTG
>Ga0307508_10003437_pt1 | contig 16013 bp, 17 predicted proteins | sample 9_EM_MG_FD_203089 | JGI IMG/M metagenome (GOLD analysis project Ga0307508, IMG submission 203089) | Populus trichocarpa ectomycorrhiza microbial communities from riparian zone in the Pacific Northwest, United States - 9_EM | ecosystem: Host-associated > Plants > Roots > Unclassified | place...
ATGCTAAACCTCGTTACATCCTAAAATAATAATAAAAAAAAAACTTAAATACATGTACCTGCGAGAGGATGGAGTCCAAGTTTAATAAGTGTGCATTGTGAAAGTTTATAATTCATGAAAATTAGTAAGTGTGCATTTGTTCTTATAATTCGTTGTAAGACTTGATTTGAGGATTCATTACATCCAAGATTAAATTTGTGGATTAAACGAGTATACTGTAAAGTTAGTAGTTCAACTCAAATTTATATTTTTTAAATTCATGAAACATTCACGTTTATTTTATATTTAAAAAAACATAAAAACAACTTTGTTTTGGTAAAAAAAAAATATTACTCAATGTCAAAATAAACCCTAGCTAGACTTTTGGTCTATGACTCAGAAAAATATATTTTATATTGAAGTTGAACTTGTTTTTTATTTTTTTATTTTTTTTATTTTAAATTAATTTTTTAGTGTTTTAAAATTGTTTTAATGTGCTGATATGAAAAATAAAATTAAAAAAATATTATTTTAATATTTTTTCATATAAAAATTATTTTTTTTAAGAAAAACTTTTATTATAAGTGTGGTAATGGTTATTTTTTAAAGTGTTTTTTATTCAAAAATATATTAAAATAATTTGTTATTATTTTTTAAAAGTTATTTTTAGTATTTGTATATTAAAATAATTTAAAAATATTAATTTTAAAAAAAATATATATTAAGTTTCTTCCAAACCGGACATGCCAAGTTACTGCCGGGTTGGTCCCAATAGTCTCCAGTCTCCACCTTAGCTTTATCTCTTAGAATTTCGCTGTTCCTCTAGGGTTTGTGTTCTTGCAGTTTGTTTCTTCACAAAAGAAAAAAATGGAATCATACAGTAATTCTCAGGCTGCTTAAATATTCATATAGTAATTTAGTAAACGAAGAAACCCTTAAATGGAAAGCTCAGAATCAGAAGAGCCAGAGAAGAAGAGAACTCACTTGAATTCCCCTCTTTCGCCTACTATGGCTCGTAACTCTTCTACTTCTCCTCCCGATAACAAATCTGTAAAAATCTCTCTCCCTTTCTACATTTCTGTTTCTATTCATGATTGCTTGCTAATTTCAGTTTGTTCAATAAATTTCTTGTAATTGTGATAAGTTTTGCTGCTTGTGTGTTTAGAATTTTTGAAGTAATTGGGATTGGTCATGTCAGGGCATGATTATGAATGAAACCCATGATTTTTAGATGATTTAGAGCTTATGAATGAAACCCATTATTTGAAATAATCGCTGTGAATGGTGCAAAAGGATGCTTATAGCTGAACCCTACTGGGGTTGAGCTTTGTTGTTGTTGTTGTGATGGTGATTGATCATCACGTGATAGATTATTGAGGAAATTCGGAGCTTACTCTAAGCTGAGCTGTTGAAGTAATATCGGGATTGGTTTTTTTAGGGCAGATTTTATGAAACTATTGATGAAATCCCTTTAGCTTGTCAAGCACTTATGGTGGAAAAAGGAGTCTTGAAGTGGTTTGTATGGAAAGATAGAAAATGGAAGGACATTACATGTGTTAGTAATTGGAAAGGATTTTGGATTATGGGTTTTGAAATGGAAGTCTTTTTTGTCAGTTGGCACCGTTGTTTGTGCTCTGTCATTTTTATGATATGTCAAAGGCTGTCAGAAAATTTAATTTAAAAGCTTTGGTTTTTTTTTTTTTGCTTCCATCCAGGTTGATGTTACAGTTCTTCAATGCCAGAATCAAAAGCTTGTTCAGCAATTAGATGTTCAGAAACATGAATTCCATGGTCTTGAAGCCAAAATTAAAGAACTAAAAGACAAACAAGCTTCATATGATGGCATGTTGATCACAGTGAACAAACTATGGAATCAGGTTCGAAGAGCAATTTTACACCTGTACATTTGCTAATGGTTCACTCCATTTTGTTACTGTTGTATTTAATTTGCCTGGTTCTGTTGTATAGTTGGTTGATGATTTAGTACTACTTGGCATACGAGCTGGAGGAGGCCAAGATTTTTTGCAAATCTTGGATCATGCAGATCATTCAGGAGGTACTAATCAGCATTTTTGGTTCTCTTTATGAGACTATTTATGGTCTTTGTCACATCTATACAATTACTAGACTTGAATATGGGTTTTTAGTTATTTATTTTGCATGTTATCATATGTTATATTAACTCGAGACAATCTCTAGGTTCAATTCCACCATGCCCTGCTGAGCAGATATTTCTCTGCAGACTGCTAAAGACTGATTCTATTCAAAGCAATGGAAATGACGGAATTGTTAGATCTGTAGAAGAAGCCCTTGCCTCACGACACTCTTCTACTATGGAGCTGATGAAATTTCTTGAAGATACTATTGATGCTCAGAGGGCAAAAACTGAGAGCATAGTAGAGAATTTGAATGGAAAGCTATATACAGAAGGTCAGAAGAAATCTTGATGTGGAGTCCAATTGTTACTTGATCATTCTTCATATTTATTTCATTTATTAGGTTAGTCTTTTTCTTCATTGATTTTTTAGTTCTTTCTTCAGGAGTTTTTAATTTTTACTTTGTTGCATCTTTGCGATTTTCAGATGCCATCATCCAGTTGTCCAAGATTGATGATATGATGAAAGATGAGGCTAAGAATCTGCGTGAGGTGATTGATGTTCTCCACTCAAAGCATAAGGAATATTCTGATGAGATTCAGACTTGTATAAGCAACCATTCTACAGATCAATCTGAGATTAAACGAGTTGCAGGTCTCTGAGATAGGTTTTCAAATCAATTTGTATATATTTTAAGAATTTTATCAAATGCATGCAGTTAAACACAAATACAACTCTAGGATGTAAACTAACTTATTGTTGGTCAGTAACCCATTTCTCCATCTTCTATATTATGGCACATGATGAGTATCTGTTGAATGTGCATATGTTTTTCTTATGCTTAAAGGTGATTTGGAAGAGATCATGGCTGAACTTGAAGAAAGTAGAAGAAAACTAGTCAATTTGAAAATGCAAAAGGATGCAGCGGTTGGGATTCATATGCCGGCCCCAAGTGCAGTAAATGGAAACTTGTCACCTGAAAAGACTGCAGATAGGTCGAAGCGTTTAAGGGAATTGAGGGATTCCCTTGACGAGACGAAGGTACTAGTTGAACCATCTGTCCATTCATCTCTCTCTCTCTCTCTCTCTCTCTCACACACACACACACACACACACACACACACACACAACACACCAACACTAACTAACTAACTGATCGGATATGCTTTTGAGGAAATGCTGCAGATTCTGGCAGCTGACCGTCTTTCCGAGCTTGAAGATGCACGAGATGAAAATCAGACCTTATCAAAAGAATTGGAAGATCTTGAAGTCTGTAAATATGATTTGATAGGATAAATGATGTACTTGTTTTGCAAAGTAGCTGTTGTTTTGGTGGACCTAACTCATGATATTATTTTTGCACAGAATGAACTCAAGGATGACAAACATATATATTCATCTCGTCTCTACAGTTTAGTAGATGATCAGCTCCAGCATTGGAATGATGAAGTGGAACGATACAAAACACTGACAGATTCTTTGCAGGTTATTTACCTTGTTTTTCCTTTGTCTTCCATATGATTTCGTCACATGTACTTCTCTTTTAAAAGTATGATTTCAGGCCGACAGGTCTTTTGTTGTGAGAAGGGAGAAAGAAGTGAAAGCAAAAGTAGAGTCAGCAGATGCTGCAAGAAATACCATGGATACTGCAGTGCCTAGGATTGAAGAGCTCGAGCTTAAGCTGCGCAAGTGTATTATTGAAAAAAATGATCTTGAAATTAAAATGGAAGAAGCTGTTCAGGATTCAGGTGATTTTAATATCTACATTTGTTCCCATGGAAGATGTAATTTATGGGACATCTGGTTTATTAAGATGTTACCTGCTGCAGGGAGAAAGGATATTAAAGAAGAGTTTCGTGTTATGGCCTCAGCTTTGTCTAAGGAAATGGGCATGATGGAAGCACAGTTGAACCGATGGAAACAGACTGCACACGAAGCAGTTTCCTTGCGTGAAGAATCTAAATCACTAAAAGCATTGTTAAATGAAAAGGTTCCCTGCTATTTTTTGTATTGGCCATATCCTTTTCAATTATTACAAAACAAAAATTGAGAGAAATGACTTGATTTAAATTTCTTCTATTTGCCCTTCGTTTTCTGTACTTCATTCTAAAGGTGGCTTTATAGTTTTAAATATAGGGCTCTTAGTTTGAAGACGGTGGAACATTCACATGAGCTCTTGAAAATGTCTCATGATGAATGCCATTTGCTTGGTCAGCCATTTCCTTCAATTGTTTTTTGATTACTTAGTGAATCTATCTTCATTTATTTGTTCAGTTCAGTGGTTGAGCATTCTACATGTGAGCTTTCTTTAAGAGAAGATGTGAATGGGTTTTTGTGTTTCCAGGCAATTTCCTTGTTAGTTGATCTGATGAGCTTGATGAGGAGACTGCCAAGTCACAAGGAGTTTCTATATAAGTGTGTTGTAAATGATTATAGAAAAAGAAGGAACTGCCTGCATATTTTTAGTGGAAAATAATCTATTAAAAGTGAGCTGTTTTCCCATGGATGAGTCAATACTTAATCCACAGTCTACTAAATATTTATAAAATAAAGCCTGTCTTGTTCTCCTTCACTGTTTTTAGCTAAAACTATTGCTTGTCTGTTACCTTCTACTATCAGTCTCGATTTAATGGGCGTCTTTGAAATTTATGATTTTCATTTCTTTGTTGATGCAGACAAATGAACAAAAATGCTTAGCAGGCAAATGTGCTGAACAGGTGGCAGACATAAAATCTCTTAAGACTTTGGTAAGTACATTATTTTGAACATGATTCCTCTTCATTTCTAGTTTACAAAGGTTTATGTTTCTCTCATGAACCTGAACAAATACCTTTTCTTTTCATATCCTTTGTATGAATCAACCAATTTGGGGAATCATATAATTGAGTGCGCATGCAAGGAATTTGTGTACTTCTAGATCATTAAGATATAGTTAAGATGAATGCAATATTCAAAGCTTAGGGCAATAATGTTAAAAACATTCATGTGTTATGATACTCATGACTGAATTGACAACAGTTACTGAAGGGTATTAATGTTGCAGATTGAGAAGTTGCAGAAGGAGAAACAGGAACTGCAAATAGTCTTGGACATGTATGGACAGGAGGGCTATGACAACAGGTACATTCTTTTGAGAGTGTGATATCATGCAACCTATTCAACAAGCTAATGGCCTTTGGGTTCTGTATAGTTTAAGCTGAAAATTAGCAAGACATTATTTTCGGTTCTAGCCAATGAAGGCTAAAACAGTTAAATTTGACAGACATGTATGCTACATTTTTTTAGTGTCATCATTTAAAAAGGATATTAAAACCCTTTGAAACAACGGATAATTGTTGCTAAACAGTTTGCTCCCTTCCCAATTTACCTTAGTGACATTATTAATTTGCAGTATAGTCCATTAAAGAAACAGAGCATAACTTTCTATTTTTTCACAATTATGTTTACCTGGCAATTCATCTGAATTGGTGAATTAAAAGAGTACCTCTTTACGTGTTTGCTTGTTTGGATTTTTAATTTTTGCAAAATTTAATGGATAAAACCAATTGATTACCTGCATAAATAAGAAGTTCAGAAATATGATGGTAGCTCAAATATTAATTTGGTTAGTTTAGGATTTTTTTTTTCTGTTTCTTTTGACACATGCCTGATCTTGTTTGTGCTTCACTGAGTCCTTTAAATCTCATGATTTTAATTTTTGAATTTTGTTGTTTGTAGAAATCTTAATGAAATAAAAGAATCAGAACGTAGAGCTCGTACCCAAGCTGAAGTTCTGAAAAGCGCATTGGATGAACACAGTCTAGAGTTGAGAGTCAAAGCTGCTAATGAAGCTGAGGCTGCTTGCCAACAAAGGCTTTCTGCTACTGAAGCTGAAATAGCTGAATTAAGAGCCAAATTGGATGCTTCTGAGCGGTTGGTTGCTATTGCATCATAAATCTTTTGATTGGCAGGAAGATCTATTTTTTCATTTAGTTATGGTCAAATTTCGCATTAAGTTTACAAATAAATTATCAGCCCCTCATTTTTTGTTCCTGGAGTATTTTCTCATACATCTACATTTCTTTTTTAAAATAAAATTTCACCCACTTCTTTTTATAGAGATCCACTAGGAATTGCCTTGCCTGTACCTGACAATGTTCTGCAAACTATTACATGCAGAGATGTTTCAGAGCTTAAAGAAGCCATCAAAAGTAAAGACAAGGAGGCTGAGGCATACATTTCTGAAATCGAGGTATGTTGCTAATGTCTTGTTTGTTTCCCATGAAGCCATAAGTTCTTGTTACTTCCAGCAATTTTGGTTCCTTAGTACTTGCCACTATCATTTCCCCTTCTAATCTCCATACTCACCTATCTCACCACCCTGATTCTTAATTCTTTACTCATCCAGAACATTGGCCAAGCTTATGAAGATATGCAGACACAAAACCAACACTTATTGCAGCAAGTCGGTGAGAGGGACGACTACAATATCAAGGTTTGTCTTATAGTTATCTGTCTTTATTGTTGATTATCAAAACATTGCTTATTACTTTGTTAATTGGTTGGGGAAAAAATAGACGACCTTCTAGGCTAAGTGGTAGTGAAATTTGCAGTATGTCATGTTCAGCCTTTCTTTGTCACGTGCCAGAGGTGGCCAAGCTAGCCCTTCAGTTTGCTGTAGTGGTCGGTTTGGTCCCTTCCGTGGCAATATAAGCCTGTCACACCCCTATGCATGCCCTGCCAACTACTTTGAACCGCTAATGCTAACTGCTAGCTTTGGTGAAAAAACAAAGTAGTTTAGTTGAAATATTGACTTCTGATCTCTAATTAGACTGAGGTTTAAAAATGCAGCTGGTATCTGAGAGTGTGAAGACAAAGCAAACTCAAAACTTTCTACTCTCCGAGAAGCAGGCACTGGCAAAGCACCTTCAACAAGTTAATGTGTCAGTGGAATCATTAAAATTGAGGATTGCTCAAAGTGAAGAGCAGGTAATTTTTGTTTGAAAACATCCTGCAGGATTTGTCTTTTTGTTAATTTCTCTTATCAATTAGATGTTGAATCTTGCAGATGAAGCATTGTTTGATAGAGGCAGTTAGATCCACTGAAGAAGACAGACATCTTGCAATCAATCTTGAAAGTGCACGGTGGGAATTGATGGATGCCGAGAAGGAGTTGAAGTGGCTTAAGTATGCTGTTTCTTCTTCTGAAAAGGAGTATGAGCAGGTCCAGAAGAAGATAAATGAAATCCAAACGGAACTAGACAGTGAAAGGTGAGGTGTCTTTCTTTTTGACAGTTAGATATGAAACTTCTGTGCATTGCAGAGTAGCATGGTGTTTTATACGTTGGATAGAAGACAAGGGCTGTATAGTTTTTGCTCTAGAATGCGACTTTTTGTTTTGGAACAACTTTGCCTTGTGCTCATGTAGGTAATTATAATTTGCATTGCATATGGATTATAGTTTTGGTTAAGCTGAATTTTGTGGTCTAGTTGATGCTGTATTGGGCTTTTTAAGTAATTGTTGTGCACTTCTTACACTTCACAAGAGTGTGTTATAGTTTATGATTGAAGTTTAATGGTCGGTGAAGGTGTGGTAGGTTCTGTTAATTGTGTGAGGAGAAAAAATGCACATTAAGCATTTGGTACTGTAACATATTAACTGTATTTGTATTTTTACTTGGCTTTTCTGTGCCTTCTTGCTTTTCTTTGTCTTCTCTTCCCTTTATATTTTTTAGAAAAAGAACTTTCTGCAAACCTAATATCTACCTGACAAGGGAATTTTGCTATGCCAGGAGTGAAAGGAGAAGGCTTGAGGAAGAGCTCATGGAGGTGAACAATAAAGTTGCTGAGTTGACTTCTGAAACTGGTGCGGCTGCAATACAGAGACTTCAAGATGAGATAAAAGATTGTAAAAGTATTCTCAAGTGTAGTGTCTGTTCCGACCGGCCTAAGGAGGTGAGTGAACTTTCTGGCTGTTTTTTATCACCTGATGACCTTGTCATTGTTCTTATAGATGATTTGAAAGGCTGACTATTTTGGACTCGCTTTATATGCGGCAGGTTGTGATTGTGAAATGCTATCATCTGTTCTGCAATCCATGTATCCAAAGGAATTTAGAGATTCGCCATCGGAAATGCCCTGGATGTGGAACTGCATTCGGTCAGAATGATGTTCGGTTTGTTAAGATATGAACAAGCCTCTTATTTTGTTGTTGAAGTTAGGTTTAGCATTTATTGCTTGTCATAGAAGCTTGATGTCAAGAGTTAATTATCTGATGTGAGAACTAATGGTCTCATGTAACAAGATTGAAGATGAATTTATGTTCCGATGTAATTATTTGACCGATCGTGTGTCTGTAAATATATAACACGAAAAAGAAAAGCCCCAGGTGCTATTCTTCAATAGTTGATTTGTAAATGCTAGATGCCGGGCCTCACCGTCTCGGTTTGTTTTGTTCTCATGGCTTTGTAGAGGTATTCCTTGTATACGACAAGTGGATTTGACTCAATAGGCAACGGTAGACATTTTGGGAAATGTAGAATTGGAGCCATAGATGGTCTAACCATGAGATCAGCTCTTTTATCTCCCACTGTCTAGTCATCAGGGAGTTATGCATGAAATTGTTCAATCTATTACCCTTTCGAACATTAGATGAAAAGAAATGCATTTATAAATTTGTCGAAGTCCGGAGGGAGGGGGAATGCCCAATTTATCTATTTCAATGAAGAAGAAACCAAGATTGGCGGTCACACGATCTTCTTTAAGCTGACGTGACATGATTTCCTCACGTGTTCTCCTAGGACATCCTGTAAGGTACGCAAAATTACAGTGGATCATTCTCTGGCTTTCTTCCCTCTCCTAGATTAGCTCCTTGCCGTTGAGACGCAGTTGACACAGAAGTAGGTGAAAATGGATCATAAACATGCTGACCTCCGTGGAATGAAGCTGGTCTAGCAGATGCCAAGGAGATGAAAGGCTGCTGATTCGGAGCAAATGATTGTCCTCGAGGAGCTATTGGAACTGGATAATTCTGCTGAAGTTGCAAGGGGTTTCCCGGTCTGGGAGGTAAAGGACCTGTTAAATAGGGTATGTGGGGAGTTGAACTTAAGTTCCTCGACACCATCTGCATGACTGGTTGTCCAAATGAATTTGCATTTGAAAATGCTGGAAGGCTGGGGGGAAGCGAGGGACCAGTAGGATTTCCAACAAAGGGGACTTGACCCATTTGGTTGCTGACCTGTGGTCTAGGAAACATCTGCCTGCCAGGTAGAGGAGTTGAATTAGGGACCTCGAAGTGGAAAGGTGGTCCTTGAGGTGCTGGCGATTGCATCATGGGTCTAGGAAGTGGACCGTTTTGAGTAGCATGATGACTGCTAAGCCTGGGAGCTATTTGGGGAGCTGGATTCTGCAGATGATGTGGTTGAAAAGTAAAATCACCAGGACCAGAGTGCTGTATTTTTGCATCTGTTATTGTGGGTGATCTCATGGAAGCAAAATTTGAGGTAGTTCCAGAAAAAGCTCCTACAACTCCTGAAATTGGCGTGGAACCAAGTACCGGGTTTATGGATGAAATTGGCAAAGGAGCAACCAGTGAAGATTGGATTAGGGTAGGATGATTCATAGAAACACTGTGTGATTGCAGAGAGGATGGTCCCGGTGGGAAGGTTACAGGAGAAACCATATTAGCTGCATTTGGAGGTGGTGCATTGGATGGAAAACCTAGCTGTGGAACAGTAGGCCATGGACCAGGTGAGGGAACTATAGGAGTTGTTGTTTGTCCCATGTTGACAAAACCTAATGATGCCGGAACACTTGCAGGAGATCCAGACCACCCAGAAGGGACTAAAAGCCCATCATGTGAACCACTTGACGAGGGTTGAAGTAATGGTGGCCTTGCAACAGAGTACAGCCCTGTTGGGTGGGGCTGGCTACCAGTAAAAGATTGAGGCTGTGGAGTAGGCATGGGAAAATTTCTAGGCTGATATGGATTTGAAAAGGCCTGTGCCAGTCTAGGCCCGAATAATGAAGGCATGGTTGAAGAATTGAAAGATGCTGACTGTAAAGGTATAGGATTGTTTAAAACTGGTGCTGAAGAAGTCTGAGGGGAAATTAAGCCCGGAGGTGGATGTAGAGGTGTGGCAGCAGGGAGCCATGAATTTTGATATTGGAACTGGCCTTGTTGAGGAGTAAAAGATAGCACCACTCCTTGGTTTACAGCAGTAGAGACCATAAAAGCAGTAGAGGCCGCCTGATTCTGACTAACATTTGCATTATCCCCAGCCGCTAAATTTCCCTACACAAATGGTGATGATAGTTAGTATAAGACCAAATCGCCTGCAGAAGTTAAAAGAAAAATCGCATATACAATCCAGCTGTAAGATGCAAATGGACAACAATAAACAAACAAACAAGTAGTTTTCCGTGATCTTCAGTTCAGTGAAACTCACTGATACTGAGGTGATTAGCAATTCAATCAGGACAACAGCTGCGTCAACTTTCTCAAATGTGTCGGCTGTTACATGAACACTCAACTCCTCATAAGCAACCTTAGTCTCATTGCCATCAGATGGAGAAATCTCAACCTGGAAAAAAAGTTAAGAATTATGGATACAAATGCCGAACACATTACACTTTAAGGAAGATATTTAGATACAGATGTTTCAGCAGTTAGACAAGAGTAAAAATCTTATTCACAAAAAGGAGACTAAAATGAACAGAACAATTAGAGGGGGAGCAAGAAGAGCAAGTTTATGACCAATCATCCTAGGACGATAACTTCATACTAAGAGGATGTGTTACCTTCTCTCCTGTATGCACGTTGGAACCATGTACTTGTATTTTGGCTCCAGTTTCCTATTCACAAAATCAGCAATTGAACATGGATAACTGAAACGCACAACTAATATCAAAGAAGCCACCCCACCCTCAAAAGAATAGGAAAAAAACACAATCCCATGTTTTCTCAGAAGCAGACAGGGGCATCAACCAAAGGATATACCTTTTCTAATCGCTTCTGAGTCTCGCTTCCAAGCCCAAATATTAGACCAATAAAATTATATCCAGGATACTCCTTGACCTGCAGAGGCAATATACTATAACCTTACACTTGTCATGATGTAGCAATATTACTCTCAAAATAAGTGACTGTGGCAACAGCTTGGTTATGAAATAAAAGAACTTATAGCAGATGGGCGGCTGGCTTTAAACAATAACAGCACACAGATTGACCAAAATAAAGAACAAACATAATGGTGGCTCAATCCAGCTACTGGCGTCCAGCATATCTAGTGCATGCTTAATTTCTAATGACTGTATAGGGAATTTTGCAGACCTCGAATTAAATCCCAATCTGGCTTCAGAAGTACCCATTCAAAATTTGAAGTAATTTACTCTTAATATCCGTAGGTTTATAACTTAAAGTCTTACACCCTAGCGAGCACCTACATTATGTCCAAAAAATAGGTAGCAACAAGTAACTAGCTATAAATAGGAAAGCAAGCAAACATGACAGGTAATAATAAACAAAAATAACAAAAAAAATACCTACTGCTAAACCATTGCCAATAAATTCCTGCTAATCCAAACTCCTTACCTTATCTTCATTCTATGATAAAATATATAGGATAAAGCAAATGTTCATGGTTATTCTCAGGAAAGTTTACAAATTTGTCATAAAACTACTCTTACGAAAGCAAAAGGCATCTTTTCATGTGGAGTATGGAAAAGGAGAGACAGGAAACCAAACCATCTAAACATGACTTACAGGGATGGGAACTGTGGTCTCTTTTAGCAAAGGCTTATAATTGGGTGGAGCCTTGTAGCTTGGATTCAATATAAGTATCTCACCTGGAAAATCAAGAAAGATAGAATCAAGCCAGACATAACAAAATGGAAAAAGTAACATGATTTGATGAGAAACATCAAACATGCCTATAGCTTCCTGTTTTTCAAGTTCCAAGATCTCAGAGTTCTACACACAATAAGTCCAACAATAAGTTCTTGATGTCAAACAAAGAGTAATTAAAGTACTAATAAAGTCAATAGAAGATGAGCATCAATGCAAAATCAATAGCAACTTTACCTTAGTATGGATTTGTGGAATCGAAGATTTGGGATCTTCAAGCTCATTGGAGTCATGTGAGTCTCCATCCCTCCCAGGTTCTGGAATTCCCAATTCCAGTTGTTGCACAATTTGATCCACTCTAATCTGCCCAAAATTTTTATATCACTTAGTGGCACCTGGAATGGGAAGCTTCCATGTCAGCCATTCACACAGGGAAGACTGACATTTTAGCACCCAATGGGAAAAAGGGAAATCTTCAATTGCCTCCAACTGAGCAATATATTCTCCCACAAACTGAGGCGATAAATGCTTCGAAGCCATTTTAAATTTAAGAGATTAAATATTTCAAAAAATGAAAATCCAGGCAACAAAAAATTGGAAATTAAAAGCTCAAATGAGGGGGTTATAATCTTCAAAAGAATAGGATAAAAATGAACATATTACATGCGATGAATTCCAAATTTTACCTGGTATGCCAAGGCTCTTCCCCTTTTAACAGAAGCATCTTGTGTTAAATCAGGACCCCATTTGGTTTTCCTCTGAACCTGTTCCTGATTGGTACTTTCTCCATTCACTGCATTTTTACTAGCCGGCTTTTTACCTCCTTTGACGATGGAAACTAATGAACCCAAAAGTTTATTTTTAGGGATAACAAACCCTGACTTAGCTGCAAATAAAGACACCTTTGGACCACTAGTTGTCGATGCACCGGATGAAGAACTTGTTGCAGTCATCTTAATACTTTGAAGCTCAACTGCAGATGTCTGGTCTACCTTCTTCACACTCATTCCATTCTCTGGATACCTTTGCACTGCGAACTAGACATGGCTGCCACAAATATACAAACTGATTATAATCAAACGACAATATACTCCGGGACATAAGCAAGACATTGTCTATCAATTCTAAATTAAAACACTAAAAAGGATAAAACATCAAATTCACAAGCAAGTCAATTCATTTCTTAAGACACTATAACCACTTAAAGATTCTAAACTAAATCCTTACCCTATATCCACAAAGTTAATAGCTATACAGACTATACTCTCAACTCAAAATTCTTAGATATGTGTAAGTTACACTTGTTTCAATCAATGGAACTACAAAAAAATAAAAAATAAAAAGATTATCTTGAAAGAAAAAAAATCCTTCATGATTCTACAATACAGCATCAAGAAAATATCCAGGTTTCCAAAAAAATTCAAAATTTTCACAATCTGGGTTTTCTTTCTTGATGTAAAAGGAGAGATTTAAAAGAGCAAGTAGGAAAATACCAAAAATAAATAAGCATCTCATAATATATATTTAATTAAATTTCTTTTTTCTTAATAGAAAAGAAAAAAGCAGAAATTTTGTTAAACTATTTAGCTAACAACAATATTACACCGTTTCTTTGCAAAATTTAGAGCCAAAAACCTTCTTACTTCACTGCTTAATTACTATTTGATTTTCTCAAGGAAGAAAAAAAAACTTGTTTTCCATAGCCCTGAGAAAATATCTACACAGAGTCAAAGGGTACCTTCAAATGGAAGAGATGATTCCAAAAAGGCGGATTACTTGAGAGAGACTATACAGTCTGAGCCCCACTGATAAAGCTCGATGCAGAGCTAAACAGACGCGTAAGGTTTTTATAGGTGCAAACTCAAGCTACATCTTCATTTCGTTGGAGACTTTGGGCTTGGACTATGTGAATCATTCTTGATTGGGACAAACTATGGGCCTACAATAATCTTCTTTCCTTAAAAACTTTTGGCCCTGTTAGATGAGAGGTGCAACAATGTTTCATGCATTTCCGGCCCGGCCCAGGTTCTGGTCCAAAAATAGTTATTGGATCACCATCTCAGCCACTATTAATTATTTCTTTATCAGAACGATTTTGTTTCGTTCTTTTTTTTAGAAAAAAAAATTAGAAATTGACCTAATTAAGTTTTTTTTTCTGGATTTAACTAGATATCAAGTATCAACTCGACAGGTGAATTGAATCTAACCAAATCAATATTTTTTTTGATTAAATCATAACCCGACCTGAGTAAAACTTACTTCAGGTAACAAATTTTCCGAGTTAACTCAGTTCGGATTTAATAATTATGGTTTCCTGTAAAATGTATGAATCCAGGACAAATCACTGTTAGTTTAACTGGTCAAAGCACTTACATGCTATGCTATCTCCTCCATTATATGGTTCAAGACCTAATAAACTGATCTCATCAAGGACACTTGCAAGTTAAATCACATTGCTGCTGTGAACCAAAAGGAAAATATTTTACCACATGAACTCGATTTTCATGGACACTGGCAATTTTTAGCAAATTTTTAAGGGGAGAAAATGAACACTGATTTACAAATTCTCAGTTCATCAACTAAATCTGAACCCATGAAACTTCTGATCAATACTGTTCTATCAGCAACTCTCTTCGAATCACACTAGCACTGGCAAAAGTTGCTCTCACCCACAAAAAATGTAAAAAATCCCATGCCAGAGCTCTATTCAAAACTGCCCGTGATTCATGCATCTCACAGCATGGTTTTACAAGAAAAGCAGAAAAAGAACCGTGGGGAGTTTTGCAACTGCCATTTTCGAGAACCTGATCGATGGTTTATGGGCACTTCCATTCCACTGTGGTTTTGCACCCAGAGAATCAATTAATGGGCAAGTAGAATGGAAAAAATTCTCGAGTCAGAGAAGCTTTCATCTTGCTAAACAGGAACACTCCATTCAAGCTTTAAGTGAAAGGGTAGAGGTTTGAAAAGAGCAAACTGCCAAGAAGGACGTACGCTGTTGAATAAGCCCAGATCATGTATCCCGGCCATGTCTTACTCATACCAGGAGATATCATTAAATGTGATGCAAACCAGTAGAGAGGAGGACTGGCTGACAAAAAACGAGTGGAAACCTGTTAATTATCAAGCAACAGGAACAAAAAGATGCACAGTTACATTAGAAAACTTGATCCATTTGTCAGGGGCCACAAATTATGCAAAACATGGTGAGTTTGGGCCAGTCTAGCCTGTTCATGCATGACAAAAAGTGCTGTGGCTACCATGAACACCAAGCGCAGAGTACATGGGAGGATGAAGGCAGACAAGCTTAGCTTATTTAATGGATCGTATTCATTCAGGACAGGAGTACATCATCATCATCCCCTTTGATCTTTCACAATATTGTTAATTCATGGTCGATGGACAAAAAATTCAACAGAGTTGACATTATGATACTCAATGCTTTATTCAACAGAGAAACACTGTTATTAGAACCCGTGGTACCAAGCTTTGAGATTTGAAAATCGTTGTCTATGATTCTATCATTTGCCAACAATGGTAAACCAACTGTGCGTATGGATGCAATGATCACATCTAATGTAATGGGACAACATTAAATTTCTATTAAGGAGATAATATAATCAGTGAATTCAAACCGTCATGATTCTTTCACCATACATACAGTATAGCAAAGTGCAGACAAATGGCATCATCATCCTTTGGAAATTCTTGGCTGCGTTGTTGAGTTTTAATTGCTGTACATTGTGCACTGCTTGCCATCAAGTCTTCGATGATAAAGTTGATGTGAGGCTGCATTGAAAAGGGGCTCCCATATTTCCTTGAAATCTCGAGTTCGCATGGCTGCATTCCCCATGCTTCATCAAGGGGGAATGGGTCCCCCACGTCAGCTTTTGGCCCATATAAGTGTCCATGTAGCAATCACCGGTTTGGATGTTCTTATTATGGCTGTCTGTGTCCGGTGGCTTTTAATATTTTAATATTATTTTTAGGAGCTATAAGTTTTAAATTTTTAAGAACTTATAATCACAGCAGTCGTAGCTTTTATATTTTTTTTTTATCAAAATAATATTAAAAAAATAAAAACTGAATCTAGATAGATCATGGATCAACCTAGT
>Ga0307508_10003438_pt1 | contig 16007 bp, 18 predicted proteins | sample 9_EM_MG_FD_203089 | JGI IMG/M metagenome (GOLD analysis project Ga0307508, IMG submission 203089) | Populus trichocarpa ectomycorrhiza microbial communities from riparian zone in the Pacific Northwest, United States - 9_EM | ecosystem: Host-associated > Plants > Roots > Unclassified | place...
CTTCCGTCCTTTACCCCTGGCGAGTCCCTCAGGCCCGTTGTATATAGAGAGAATGTTCCTCCTTCGAAGTTGCATCAATCAATCAATTCACTATCTTCATCTCTATCGATCCCTATATTCCAACAACCTGAATACACAAGGTCACGTCGGTGCGGCTGGCGCGCTCGACGTCCATACTGCAGTGGATTAGCCATCTGAGGAATAGAGATGCAGCGGGGATCGGCGTACAATCTGGAAGCTGAGAGCGTAGGCAGAAATGTGCGAAGGGTGAATGGCGGGAAGCAGCAGTGTGCGTGTCGCCGAAGAGGGTATTGGAGCGTCAGACGAGCGATAGAAGAAGGTGGAGGCCGGTAGAAGTGGAGTGCGGCGAGGGAGTGGGTTTCCAAAAAGTAGTTGCTTGAGGGGGTTTGCTATGCAGCGAAGATGACGCGGAAACAGCAACGATCTCTACTTAACCCCGCCCACTAGCGCGTCTTGGCAGCGAGTTTAATATGGTGTGCGACAATTTGTACTGACTAGCGTCTTGGCAAATACAACCGTGAGTGATGCCATCTTGCACGGCTACATCCTGTACAAGCACGCCGAACAATGCCCTCATTAATTGCTTGTGCTCGAACAACGACTCTAAGGCTACCGAGCCTCAGCAGATCTTTGTCGACAAGCAAGGTGCAATTCTGCTTGCAAAGAACCCGAAGTTCCACAAGCGTAACCAAGTACCCCAGTGCCCGCTTCCACTTCCTCCGGGATGCTTGCAAAAGGAATGTCCTCAAGTTTACATATCTTCGGATATGCAATTTGCTCGTCGACATCCGATTCACTAGCCAAAATCCGATATACGTCGATATCACGACGAAGAATCTCCCTAGAGACACGTATTGGAAGCACGTTTACAGGCTTGGGTCCGTACGCTGGGGTTTAGGGGAAGTTTTTGGTAGACCTCGTTTCAAGCAGTTGAAATAAGTTTGTTTCCTTTTTCGATTCTTTCTTTGGAGGACGGACTCTTTCTCCTATGTCCGTGGTTTTCCCATGTGGTTTTTTACACGGTTACGAGTTTTAAATTTTAATAAGGCATCCGAGGATACTGGTTTTCACTGTTTCTACTTCGCTGCTATTTGTAGCTATTCACATTGTTCTGAGTGGTACTTGGGGTTCCCTTCTTTCCTTGCATCTTCTGTACAAGGGCAAGGTCAGAATAATGGGCGTCTGGACATGACAGACCGGAGGTGCCTTCGGATATGACAGACTGGAGGTGGCGTCCGGACATGACAGCTGCCTGAGTCTCTGAGCTCCGGCTCGGGGGGCATGTATATAGAGAGAACTCGTGCACGCATAATGCTGTAATACTGAAAATTAAAACTATCTTCATCTCTATCTATCGCAATATTCTAACATCATAACCCACCGTAATTCACCCCTTCGAGCCCTGCGTAGAAATGGCAAACAACGAGTAGCCGCAAGCCTGAGATATACCTGGCGTTGTATTCCTAGTAGACATGATAAAAACCATGTAGCCATAACCCACTGTGGTTCCTGCCGTCGATCATCGAGTAGGCATGACAAATACGGAGTGCCGCAAGCCGGCATCATACCTGGCGTGGACTTCCGAGCAGACATGACAATAACCGTGTAGCCATAACGCACCGTGATTCCTCCCATCGAGCCCCTCGTAGAAATGGCAAACACTGAGTAGCCGCAAGCCGGCGTCATACCTGGCGTGGACCTCAGAGTAGACATGATAAACACCGGGTAGCCATACGCCGCCATGATTCCTGCTATCGAGCCCCGAGTAGACCTCACAAACACCGTGTAGCCGCTAGCCGCCGTCAAACCTCACGAGTATTCCCGTGTTAGTGAGATAGCGGTGGAGAGAGAGTGAGGGAGACGGAGAGGCAGCCGAACCGGCAGCTGGCGTCATACCTGGCGTGGACTTCCGAGTAGACATGGCAATAGCCGTGTAGCCATAACGCACCGTGATTCCTCCCGTCGAGCCCCTCGTAGAAATGGGAAACACCGAGTAGCCGCAAGCCGGTGTCAGACCTGGCATGGACCTCCAAGTAGACATGACAAACACCAGGTAGCCATACGCCGCCGTGATTGCTGCCGTCGAGTCCCGAGTAGATATTGCAAACACTGGGCAGCCATATGCCACCGTGATTGCTGCCGTCGAGCCCCGTGTAGACCTGACAAACACCGTTCAGCTGCAAGCCGCCGTCTTAATTACCATAGACCTCCGAGTAGACATGACAATAACCGTGTAGCCATACGCCGCCGTGATTCCTGCCGCCGGGCTCCGAGTAGATGTGACAAACACCGAGTAGCCGCAAGCCGGCGTCATACCTGGCATGGGCCTCCAAGTAGACACGACAATAACCGTGTAGCCATACGCCGTCGTGATTCCTGCCATCGAGCCCCGAGTAGACCTGACAAACACTGTTCAGCCGCTCTCGCCTCAAGGTTCTACCAGCTGAGGACGGAACATGCCCGGATCGGCAGTATCTACACTGCGCTAAGGTCCGCCCCGATGCCCAGTGCTGGTGGTACAAGTGCCCTGTGCAAACGAGAGACCACCTCTTCAAGGTGTGCCCGGAATGGAAGTTGCAGCAAAAGGTGCTGTGGACGGACGTGCAGAAGGAGAGGGGAAGGTGGAAGAGCTGGTGGAAGATCCGGGACCTACTTGCTGACAAGAGATGTGGTAAGGCAGTGCTGGACTTCCTCACCGCAATGGATGTGGGAAGGCTGGTGCCACCTGTGGAAGAAGACGGCGCCGGCAGCAAGACATCAGAGTGGGAGCTCCGGGAGCGCCGGGAGCCGGAAGAGGAACAAGAGGCAGAGACGGAGGAGCTGGGTGCTGCGGGAGGCTTGGGCGCTGGGGAGGAACTACCGCTGTTCTTGCACACGGCCTCCTTCATGGCATTGGCAGGTAAGGCGTAGGAGCACGGGGTGCGCTTTCCTTTGTTTCTTCCCTTGTTAATTTCCTTGGGCGCGTCTACTCTTTCTTGGGACAGGCCTGGGCGGAGGGCAAAGGGGGAGCTTGCAACGAGCCGCCACTGTGCGGACTGCAGACAGGAAAACCGGGCGAAATGTACGCCGCCATGATCTATATAAGTCGAATGCGAGTATAATTAAACAAAAAACAAAAAACTGTTCAGCCGCTCACCACCGTCTTAACTGCCGTGAACCCCTCAGTAGACATGACAAACACTGGGTAGCCATACGCCGCCGTAATTGCTGCCGTCGAGCCCCGAGTAGACCTGAACTTAAGTGCTTCAAATGCTTAATCCAGATCACAAACACTGTTCAGCCACTAGCCGCCGTCTTAACTGCCGTTGACCTCCGAGTAGACGTGACAATAACCATGTAGCCACAAGCCGCCGTGATTCCTACTGTCGAGCCCCACGGAGAAATGGCAGACACCAAGTAGCCGCAAGCCGGCATCATACCTGGCGTGGACCTTGTTGAAACAATACACTGGCACACCTATTTCCAGCGGTCATGACGCTGACATCCTATTTCTTACGGCATTCGTTGCAACCACTGCTTACACCTGTTGTTGTCGTCGGCGCTCGTCAGCACCTCCTTACGGCACCATCGATGGCACCCGGTGGCACACCTATTTCCGGGAGTCTAGCCACGCAATCCTCTCCTTTGTACAATGCGTTTATATGATATTCCCTCCTTGAAAATGCACTATTCTCTCCTTTGTACAATGCGATTATGCGCTATTCTTTCTCCTTTGTCAATGCATTATTTCTCCTTTGTACAATGCGTTTATGCGTTTATACTCTCCTTTGTACAACATTATGCGCTAGCTTTTCCAGCGAGAGTATCTCAGACGACGAGTATCTCCGGCGACATGTATATATAGCCTAGAATTTCCTCACACTCATTTCCTTTGTGTGTGTCAATTACAGTCTTTACTTCACTACCGCTACGTGTCAACCTCCGCATTGAACCATCCGGTTCCTATACGATGTGGAGGTTAGTGTCGGCGACATGTGAGGAGACTGAGCGAGGCTGGGCGAGCAGGGATGGAGGGAAGAGATCTGTTTGCTTTTCTTTGGTTCGGGCAGTCCTTCTCCCTCTTATGTACATGATCGTCAATTCCATCCACCAGAGAGAGTATCCCGAGATAGCGGAAGAACCATCATCTCGAATTCGAGTTTCTTGATCCCACCTCATCGTGAACCACCCTACGACATCAACCAGCAGCACGAGCAAGTTGGATTTAGGATTTTCATGGTGCTCTGACTCGGAGTTGAGTTGCGCAGAGGAGATTCTAGTTGGAGATGTTGGAATATATGGATCGATAAAAGGTGAAGATTGTATTGCAGCATTATGCGGGCGCAAGATCTCTCTATATACAGGACGGCCGTCAGGACAAAGGACGGAAGACTGCCCCCCGAGCCGGTGCTCGGGACTCAGTCATGTCCGGACGCCACCTCTGGCCTCTCATGTCCGGACGCCTCCTCATCTCCGGACGCCACCTTATTCTGACAGGAGACTCTTGCTGGTGTTATTGATCTGTGTTTATCGAGCAGTTATAAAACGGTGTTTCCCCCGAGCCGTTTTCATCGATTAGTGCCCTCCAGCACTTTCGAACCATGTTCCCCAAGCCGTTTTCATTTATCAGTGCACACCAGCACTTTCGAACCGTGTTCCCCGAGCAGTTTTTTTGAATCCCCCCCCCCCCGTGCCCTTGGTCTGTGTGCAGGCCCGTGTTTTCCTCCCCTTCGTGTGATTTCGGCCTGCGTTCTGGTCCGTGTCAACCTCCTCCCTGTGTCTTAAGCCCGCATTATTGGCCCGTACACGTATCTGACGACGTGTGATACCGATCCGTGTTATCCACTGCTGAGTGCAATCCAGTCAGAATGTTTAACGTGTGTGCACAGAATTGTCTTCCTTTCTACAAATACCGAACACCCATGGCACCCTCCTCCAAGTAGCTTTCCCGCGGACAGCAAACGAGAATACCAAGAATAGCAACCATGGAATCTGAGGAGATTTCAACAGAAGACTTAGTCCACCTTGAGCCCAGGATTATCTGCGATTCGTACATTGCAGGATTTGATGATCTCTACTTCAACGGAACCCTACGTGTATGAAGGAGACTACCGTCAATCTCACGACCCGAAATCTACATCTGCGACTACCTGCAGGAACAAACAGTCGTGGACGGAGCCCAGAAAAACGACGAATTTCGAGAGATACTAAGGAAGTTGTCCCTTTTTGGTATTCATACTACTGAAACTAGGGCCGACCATCCAACGAGCCCCCACGAGCCAATTACTACAACCAAGTCCCATCCCATACAAGTGAAGCAAACAACTGCAAATATGGTGAACGTATCGATTAAGGCCTTTAAGGGGCTGAATGGTATCGAAAACGTTAAAGATTTCCTTGCCGACGTGGAGTTTGCGGCCAAAGCATTTGACAAACCAGCTGAGACAACCGACGAAACAAGGATTGTTCTATTGCGGTAGAACCTCCAGGACTACGCAATCAAATGGTGGAACCTCGACGTATCTGATGAACAGAAGGAGGAGTGGGCTAGTATTAAAGATCTATTTCTTTCAAAATTTGGATTTGGAACCACTGCTAATGAAAAGCTGTTTGCTTTACAGAGAGATATTATTAACTTGAAACAGGGCGAAAACGAATCGATCTCATCTTAGGCGGATCGATGGAAAATGATATCGAAATGGGATAACGGCTCACTGGGAAACCTACTGGCGATGAACTTCGTTCAAGGAATGTGTGATGACTTTCACAAAGGCCGAGTGGAATACTCTATGGGATTGGAAAACAATCTGGTGACGTTTAATAGGGTTTTCGAGTTCATGAAAGTGTCATATAGGAGATTGGGAAAGGAGGATCCGTTTGATGAGGGGGCAATGGCAGCCCAGGCTATAACTAATCCTCCCTATCTGATTCCGTCACAGCATAGAATTCCGATCAGTACCGCCATACAGCCCGTACCTCAACAGCCCACTAAAACCGAGATGGCGCTTTCCCACATCATCCAGATCTTGCAGAGAATGAATGCTGACAAGAAATCGGATTTTAAAAAGCCGGCCCATTACCATCCCGGTGGGGTTAATCCGGCTCAACAGGGAAAGTCGAGAGGAGAATACGAGTTTGATATCAACAGAGTTCAATACTGGGTGTGCGGAGACTACGGACATTTCGCAGATCACTGTACCAACGAGTCACAACTGGTGGAGAGTCAGACAGTTTTACGTAAAACAATCCTGGAGGAGAAACAGAGATACAGACAGAACTCGCTAGGAAGAGAAGTATCAACCCAGAACCCCCTGACCATACTAAAGAACAATGAGAATCAGGGAATGACGAATACCAATGAGAATCAGATTCGGTCACCTAGTCCTCAGGTCCGATTCCATCGAGCCGCAAGCATCCAAGTGACACACTGTTGAATGGTTATGGCCGTAGGTGTACGTAGATGGGATTCTTCATGTTGTGGTAGGGTTCGGACGGGGACAATCTCAGTTGCTATGTATGTTGTAAGAGTACAGAAGAAAGGAACCTTAGAACAGAGAACACAAAGTACATCTCGCTGCTTTTCCGCTTTGTCCCCATTCTGCTCCCTGCTTTAGCTCCTTCAGCATGCGCTCCCCCAGCAACGATGCCCACTCAACTCTAGTCGTCAACAGCGTTGTGTCTCCAGTGCCGAGAAGCTTTTCCAACAAACCCATTCTTCTCGCGCTGAGACCTCCCGAACTTCCCGAATGACCAAATGCAAAAAACAACAACCATTAGCCCTGCTTCCCCGCCGACCTTATTAAAACCTGTGCAGTGAAAAACCCTGCGGGAAAAAGCATCTGCTATCAGGAAAAAGAGTGCCGGCACCAACAATACCAAAGCCAAACAAATCAAATGCCAAACCAAACCAATTCAAGTAACTTTTCCATCCCTTCTCTCATTCCTTTTCGTGCTCGCTCCTCCCATTCCTCAATCTCTTTGATTGGCTCCTCCTCTCAATTGCTCCTTGTGCTTTCTTCCTTTCCGGTGATCTGCACCCCCTCTTCCTCGCAAAAGATCCACACCCCCTCTTCCTCGCAAAAGATCCACACCCCCTCTTCCTCGCAAAAGATCCACACCCCCTCTTTCTTGCTGGTGTAGCTGTCAGGCATGCTTTACCAAGCCGGTAAGCTGTAACAGCTGTTCGTGTCGGGGTGCAGCGAGCGGTTTCATGAGAAGGTCGGCCGGATTTGCTGCCGAGGTGACATACTGGAACTTGACTGCTCCTTGCTGCTGCACATCATGGACATGGTGATATTTGACATCGATGTGTTTTGACTTCTGGCGTATGACTCCGGAAGTGATTAACTTGAGGGCACCCTGATTATCACATCCAATAGGTACCGGTCCTTCCGACACCTGCACAGACATCCCGTCTGCTACCTCCTTGGTCATGCGCTTCAACCAAAGACTCCCCTGAGGATAGCGGTGAAAATGCAGGCGGCAATGACGATCGCCAATAAGACACAGCGAGATCGACGAGCTTCCTGAGATTGTTAGAACAGCTCTCAGAGGGACAGACGCCTTGGGAAGGTGTATATACAACGCAATGAGTACGATGTCGATGAGGATAGCGGTGTGGATGCCGCTGGCAATGACGATTGCGAATAAGATACACCGAGATCGACGAGTTTCTTGAGATTGTTAGCACTGCTCTCAGAGGGACAGACGTAGTGGTAAGTTGTGAATACGACGCGACAAGTACGATGTCGATCATGATAGCGGTGTGGATGCTGGCGGGAATAACGATCGCGAATAAGACGCGATAAGATCGACGAGCTTCCTGAGATTGTTAGCACAGCTCTCAGAGGGACAGACACAGTGGGAAGTTGTGTATACGACGTGATAAGTACGATGTCGATGAGGATAGTGGCGAGGATGCCGGTGGCGTGGATAGTAAGACGCGATGAGTACGGTGTCGATGAGGATGGCAGCGTGGATGCCGGCGGCGTGGATGATAGTAAGACGCGACGAGTGCATATGATGAAAGGAGAAGAAAAAAGGGTGGAATTGAGGCCGTGCCATAGTATTTTAACTAGCCGAGCTGTGGTGAGTCGAGCCGTCGGAAAGCACTGGTACTAGCAAACACGTGGTACCTCATAAGTTGCATGCAAAATTACTTGCAATGCTCGATACCTGTAAATTCCACTCCCGTAGTCGTCAATACGGCGGAACCGGCTCTTTAATTCGTACAATTATTGCCTAGAGTATCAATTCAGACTGACCAAAAGTTTGTGCCAACTGGCCCCTGTTTTGCAACCTATCGATGCTGCTGTTCTGATTCAACTACTTCTGTGGAAGAATCTGTAAATCATAGAAAGCTCCAAATCCATATATGATACAAGACTTCTGTATCACTACCTTGAAAAGCAGGATTCAGTAGGCACAAACTTTTGGTCAGTCTGAATTGATACTAAAGGCAATAATTGTACTAAATAAACAGCGGGTTCCGGCGTATCAACGACTATGGGAGTGGAATTGACAGGTATCGAGCATTGCGAGTGATTTTGTATGCAACTCGTGAGGTGCTCCAGCATTTGCTAGTACTAGTGCTGTCCTACAGCTCGGCTCACCACAGCTCAGCTTGCTAAAATACTACGGCACGGCCTCAATTCCACCCCTTTGTCTTCTCCTTTCATCATATGCACCACCATCAAACTCTTCACATGTTACATGCTATAGTCGATGCCGCCAGCTTCCTCGCCGCCACCCTCATCGACATCGTATGCACTTGTCGCGTCTTACTATCATCCACGCCGGCGGCGTCCTCGCCGCTATCCTCATCGACATCGTACTTGTGGCATCGTATGCACAACTTCCCACAGCGTCTGTCCCTATGAGAGCTGTGCTAACAACCTCAAGAAGCTTGTCGATCACGGCGCGTCTTATTCGCGATTGCCATTGCCGCCGGCATCCGCTATCCTCATCGACATCGCACTCGTCGCATCTTACTATCATTCACGCCGCCGGCATCCTCGCCGCCATCCACATCAACATCGTACTCGTCCCATCTAACTATCATCTATGTCGCCGGCATCCTCGCCGCTATCCTCATCGACATCGTACTCATCACATCTTACTATCATCCACGCCGCCGGCATCCTCACCGCTATCCTCATCGACATTGTATTCGTCGCGTCTTACTATCATCCACGCCGCTGGCATCCTCGCCGCCATCCTCATCGATATCGTACTCATCGCTTCTTACTATCATCCACGCCGCCGGCATCGTCGCCGCTATCCTCATCGATATCGTACTCGTCGCGTCTTACTATCATCCACGCCACCGGCATCGCCATCCTCATCGACATCGTACTCGTCATGTCTTACATTCATCCACGCCGCCAGCATCCTCACCGCTATCCTCATCAACATTGTACTCGTCGCATCTTACTATCATCCACGCCGCCGGCATGCTCGCCGCCATCCTCATCGACATCGTACTCATCGTGTCTTACTATCATCCACGCCGCCTGCATCCTGTTGTATCCGGAGCGGCGGCGCAAGGGACGAAGAGAGAGAGACAAGCACACAAACGGGAGGTAGACGACAGTGAATTCGGTATATTCAAGGATGTCGAAGAGTACACCCAGCTAAGCTACGGAGGAACAGAAAAAATATGGTGCCGCCGGCGCACTAGTGTGTGGGCAAAACGCCCGAACCCTAGGTTCTCCAAACCTCACTCCAACACTCCCCCTTTTGCCCATCCACCATGCTCTTTTCCATCGCTACTCTAGTCCCATCATGTTGAGGAACTCTCGGTGCTTGACACCTCCCAACCCCTTTGTCAATCCATCCGCACACATCTCGCCAGTCGGTACGTACTCGATCGCAAGCTCGTGCTTGTTGATGCAGTCGACGAGGTGGTGGAATCTCATGCGCATGTGTCGGCAGTCGGTGGAGAAATTTCCGGAGCTTAGCACTTGCACTGCACTCTGATTGTCGTTGTAGAGTAGCGTTCTGTGACCTGAGGGCCAGTGGCCAAGCTCAGATAGCATGTCACGTACCCATTGCATGCACTTCCAAGTCTCTACTACGGCGATCAGCTCTGCTTCCATTGTGGATTGGGCGACCACTCGCTGCTTCTTGGACTTCCAGTGGATTAGGATACCATCAGCATAAACGAGATATCCACTGGTAGACTTGCTTGCCACCGTATCACCACCATGGTCAGCATCTGCGTATGCAACCAGTCCAGTAGAAGGAACGACCTTGTGGACAAGCGGGAGACTAAGGCGTAAGGTTCCTTTGATGTAGCGCAGTAGGTGTTTGATCGCTTTCCAGTGGTGTATCGAGGGATCTCCAGCAAAGCGGCCAAGAACACCAACAGCGTATGCGAAGTCAGGGCGGCTTCCAAGAGCTGCATATAGGATGCATCCCACTGCTTGACGGTACAGATTTTGATCCATGGCCTCCTCATCTTTGCCGCGTGGTACTGGCTTCGATTCCAGAGGCATCGCTCTTCCTTTGCAGGTATGCATCTCAAACTTCTCCAATACCTTCTGCAGATAGCCTCGCTGGTCGATTCGAATCTGCTTTTGCTCTCGGTCGCGTGTAACACATAATCCAAGATAGGAAAATTTGTCACCGCAGATTGCACCTTTCGTCTGAAACTTCTCATGGAGGGTATCAACAATGCTTCGCAATTCGGCTTCTTTTCCAACAATCAGAAGATCATCAACATAGAGGTTGAGCAGGAGCTCCATGGAATAAAAGAGGGCAGGGGTGCTGATCGATTGGTGCATTTTTAGCGTAGTGCTGAGATAGCTGGAGATGTCATCAAACCAACAGCGGCCAGACTGCTTCAGTCCAGGAACTGACTTCTTCAGTCGGACAATCGGACGGGCCTCCGCATATCCCAACGATGACCAATCAGCGTGTGGCAGTCGCATGTAGACCTCTTCGTGAAGCGTAGCACCAAGGTATGCGGTTGGAACATCCAGGACTGCAATCTCAAGGTTGTTAATGGCTGCAAATCCCAGAGTGTACCGGACCGCTGCAGCATCGATTACTGGTGAGCTGATTTCTCTGTAATCGTCAGGGTCTTGAGAGAAACCTCGGGCTACCAAGCGTGCCTTGTACTTGTCAATTGCTCCTTCCACGGTAATCTTGATCGTAAGGACCCATTTGCTGTCCACAACCTGGGTTGATGCCGACAAATCTTTGGAACTGGTATTGTCGAAAACGTCATGCTCTCGAAGTGACTTCATTTCACTCGCAATTGCAGCAGACCACTGTGCTGAATCCGGACCAGTAACTGCTTCTTTATAACTGCGAGGGCCCGGGGATGCCAGGAATGCCATGTGTTGAAATTCCATTGCAAAACTTGCAGCAGCATCTGCAGGTCGTCCTCGAGTCCGAGTCCTGAATATGTTGTCTCCCCCTGCTGGCTGCCAGTTCATGTCAATGGAGAGATCATCACCACGCCTCTTCCGGGTCTGTGGCGCTCCTCGGCTAATATCTTCTGCAGGTTTTGGCACCGGTTTCACAGGGTTCGGTTCCTTCGGATTTTCGGGGACTGCTATCGGCGGGGCAATGTCTTCTTTGAAATCGTATCCAGGACCGTTAGAGAGAGAAACAAGCCGTGGAGTGTCACCATCGTTGGTGGAATCTGAGTTCCCGTAAGGAAAGCTGGTCTCCATGAATTTCACATCTCGGCTGGTGAAAACTCTCTTGCTTGTGGGATCGTAGAGGCGCCAAATGGAAGCGGTTTCCGTATATCCCAGAAAGACACACTTTCTCGCCCTGTCATCCAACTTCTTCCGGCCTGTTTCCGCGGCTACATGGGCGTATGCAAGACAACTGAAAACACGCAGATGTCCGATATCTGGTTTGCGGTTGAATAACGCCTCGAATGGTGATAGTTTTCCGTTTTCCAAGGCTCGATGAGGAATCCGATTCTTCACATAGATGGATACAGCCATGGCTTCTGCCCAGAATGCCAGCGGCATACCAGCATGCTTAAGGATGCAACGTGTCGGGTCCAGAAAGCCTCGGTTGGTACGTTCGGAGACTCCTTTCGACGCAGGGGAATAAGGGGCTGTGTTCTCGTGGGAAATTCCTTCTTCTTGCAAGTAGGCCTTGAAATGGTTGCTTGCGTACTCGCCTCCCCCGTCCGTCCGAAGCCTTGCAATCTTGCCATATGTAGACATCTTTGCTTTGAAGAGTTTGAACTTCTCCGGTACTTCAGATTTTTCAGTCATAAAGTGATTTCCGACCAACGTGAAAAGTCATCTGTAAACGCAATGGCATATCTCTTTCCACCATGGCTACGGACCTGAATGGGTCCCACCACATCCGAATGTATCAGTTCCATGGCCCTCGTTGAGCGTTTGGCTGGCGACAACGAGGTGAAGGGCTTCCGAGCCAATTTACCAATAATACAGGCTTCACAAGCGCAAGTATCAGGTGTTCCGGCCGCATTCTTCAAGTGAGATTCTTTGATCCCTTCCACCATGCCGGGCAACTTTCTCACAGTGCGTAAAGACAAGTGGCCAAGTCGGTTGTGCCAAAGAAGCAGCTGGTCACCAATAATGCCAGCCGAATGCATTGCTGTATCTTCTCCGACAAAGTTGGCAACTGCAGCGCCCGCAATAAAACGGAAGAGGCCACCATGTGCAGGTCCTCCTTCTGCTATCAGTCGGTGTGTTTTCCTGCAGGATATGGTGGTGTTTTCGAGGCCAAGCTTCACTTCGTATCCAGCAAGCAAAAGTCGGTATACACTGAGCAGACTGTTTGCACCAAATTCCTTGACATGCAGAACATCCTGGAGCACAACACTGTGAGGCTTGAAGGCGACAACCACATCGCCAGTGCCATTGACAGGGAGATATCTGTTGTCTGCAACCTTGATACTCCGTTCACCTGGACGACAAGCGCGGTAGTTGATGAAGATTCCAACTCTGCCGGTAACGTGTGATGTTGCTCCTGAATCAACGATCCAATCGGCAGGCCTTGGTACGGCCGGGTCCAAGGTAACCTCTGCAATGTCAATATTTGGCTTATTACCAGCTGATCCGGTCTTAGACGTCTCCTGCGCCACGAAAAGCATATCCTCAACATCGCCCTCGCTTATGACATGGGCGGTATTGCCTGTACTAGAGCTCGTGTTTCTGCTCGCATGATCTTTCGTGTTCCATTGCTTCCTGCTCCGGCACTGGTTCTTCTTGTGACCCCGCTTGCCACAGCCATAGCACTCGATATCCTTCTGATCATGACGTGTTCGATTTTCCGTGTTCGAAGGGTCCTTCCTGCGTGATCCTCCCTGCCTGTTGTACTCATACTTGTTGCCTCGTTTTGCAAAAAGAGCAACATCCCGAGACACTCCATGCTCTTCCCGTAGTGTGGGTTCGAAAACTTCCAGATGCTTTAGGATATCGTCGGTTTCGTATCTTGAAGGCTGTCCACTCCGCAGTCTTTGGAAATCCTCTCATCATGTGGAAGGCCTGCATACTCTCACTGACAACATCATCGCATATCTTGAGTTTCTCTGCGATATGTTGGATCTCAGTGAAGTACTTCATTCCGGACGAAAAATCGACATATCGAATCGAGGTCAAACGCTCTCGCAGCTGCCTCCCATCAATGGAAAACACACGTTCCCGCTCCTTTTTGATATCCTCCCAAAGTCTCTTGGGGTCCGTGGTATATGCAGTATCGGCATACTTCCTCTGCAAAGCTGGGTCGAGCAGGGTTCGGATGGCACCACTTGCTTTGACGAGATTGGAAGTGTACTGCTGATACCTTTCGTAGTAGCGGTAAAACTGGCTGAGGTAGGTGGGGTTGTTCGATTCGGGTTGATTAGGTGGAACAGTAGTAGTCGACTTCGTATCGGTCCCAGTTGCGACGGGTGCGAATGGCTTCAGCGGTGGCAGTTCAATTCCTTCAACATAACCCCAGTATCCGGTGTTCTGGAGATAGGCCATAGCGGCAAGGGCCCACTCCTAGTAATTCGTCTCATTCAGCGGCTTGATCGAAGCAGCTGACATTTTTGCCTTTGATCGTCTCGATACCAGAATGGGTATGACGATGAAATTCGGATCGGAATAGGCAATATCAGAACGGGTAGTGTATCCGGGGTCTTCTCTCGTAACAGGCAGGGCGGGATAGGAGCGGAATCAGTCTCTTATTTTCGAAGAGATTCAGATTTGCATCCAGAGGCTCATAACCTGTTGTATCCAGAGCGGCGGCGCAAGGGACGAAGAGAGAGAGACAAGCACACAAACGGGAGGTAGACGGCAGTGTATTCGGTATATTCAAGGATGTCGAAGAGTACACCCAGCTAAGCTACGGAGGAACAGAAAACATATGGTGCCGCCGGCGCACTAGTGTGTGGGCAAAACGCCCGAACCCTAGGTTCTCCAAACCTCACTCCAACACATCCTCGCCGCTATCCACATCGACATCGTACTCGTCGCGTCTTAGTATAATCCACGCCGCCAGCATCCTCGCTACCATCCTCATCGACATCATACTCGTCGCGTCTTACTAATATCCACACCGCCGGCATCCTCGCCGCTATCCTCATCGACATCGTACTCGTCGCGTCGTATGCACAACTTCCCACTGCGTCAGTCCCACTGAGAGCTGCGCTAACAATCTCACAAAACTCGTCGGTCTTCTCCTAACGTGTTATTCACAATCGTCCTTGCTGTAAGCTAAGTGTGCTAAATAGATATACATTAGATATAATGAATAGAACTGGATTGAGTCACAATGCCTGGAACCAAATGCGTGCTTGATAGTCTTCGCTGCAATGTACCGTGCCCTGACAGTCGCGACTGGATGCTACCACCGTGACTACTCTGTTGTAAGCCTCGTCCGGACAACATTTGCCTTGACACTCTCCGTCCGTACGAAACGCGCTGCGTCCAGATGGCAAATGCCATGACACACCCTGTCTGGACGCTCTTCGCCATGACAAACTACATCTGGAAGAGATTTGCTTTGACACTCTGCGTCCAGAAGGCAGATGCCGTGGCACGCGTCGTCTGGACGACATTTGCCTAGACACGCTCCGTCTGGAAGAAAACTGCCCTGACACTCCTCTTCTGGAAGGCAAATGCCCTGACACTGCTTGTCCGGAAGACAGATGCCGTGGCACGTATCGTCCGGACGACATTTGCCTAGACGCGCTCTGTCTGGAAGAAAACTACCCTGACACTCCTCGTCTGGAAGGCAAATGCACAGAAACTGCTCGTCCGGAAGACAGATGCCATGGCATGCGTCGTCCGGACGACATTTGCCTAGACGCGCTCCGTCTGGAAGAAAACTGCCCTGACACTCCTCGTCTGGAAGGAAATGCCCTGCCACTCTCTGTCCGGTTAGAATATGCCGAGCCAACTCCATCCAGACGCAGATTGCCCTACCGAGCTCCTGTTGGAATATAGGGATCGATAGAGACGAAGATAGTGAACTGATTGATTGATACAACGTCGAAGGAAAAACATTCTCTCTATATACAACGCGCCTGAGAGACTCGCCAAGGAGAAAGGACGGAAGACTGTCTCCCGAGCCGGTGCTTGGAGACTAAGGCTGCTGTCATCTCCGGACATGTTGCCTCTGGTCCGTCATCTCCGGACGCCGTCTCCGGTCCGTCATCTCCGGACGCCCATTATTCTGACACTTCCCCTCGTACGGAAGATGCAAAGGAACGCAGGAGAGAAGAAGAAAACGAAACCGCCAGTATAGCAACAAACAGTTGCAGAGAAAAGAAACAAAAACAGTGGAACCCAGTGTTAGATATATCGATCGCCCAACGAGGCCCGCCGAGGCCTGCCTAGACCGCTGCGAGCAGATGCCCGCGCGGGAGGCATCAGGTGGCGCAGGTGGCCAATGGCCGCCGGCGACATCTAGGCCCGGCGACATCTAGGCCGCTGCGAGCAGATGCGCGGAAGGCATTGAGTGGCGCGGGTGGCCAATGGCCACCGGTGACATCTAGGCCCGGCGGTGGCAAGTTGCCACCAAAG